>ERZ650308.1114-NODE-1114-length-14208-cov-3.270402_pt1 | contig 14208 bp, 16 predicted proteins | sample MGYA00376244_ERZ650308 | MGnify/ENA primary metagenome ERZ650308 (study PRJEB26733, sample SAMN07839295) | wastewater metagenome | biome: small river; feature: stream; material: water | place: USA: North Carolina | collected 2016-04-26 ...
AGTTGAGAAAGTACTGCCCCTAAAACTGCTTTATCTTCGGGTAAATTTTTGTTTGGTTGTAACTCGATAAATAAGAGTAACAAAGTTCTGTCATTGGCTGCTATCCCAATATTAATTTTATTAATGAAAAAGAAGATTCAGAATTAGCAGATGAAAAGGCTGCAAACGTAAAAGAAAGAAAAGCCAAATTACTAAGAGAAATGATAGGGCTTCAATCGCAAGGTGAAGCACTTATTAATGAGATAAAAAAAGATTATGCAACCTTAGATAAAATAACTGAAAGTGAATTAGGCTTTACTTATACCGACCCCGAAAATTACGATATAAACAGTTGGTCGCAATTTATCAAAAAGAAAAACGCATTAAAAAGCCTATCAAGTTAGATAGGCTTTTTAATTTAAACGTTTGCTAACATTGATTGCTGTGCTTCTAAGTCTTTCCTATTTCGTTCTTTTTGCATTTCTAATTCAGTATTTAAAATAGAAGCATTGTTTTTTGCTTGACTTCTTTGTTCTAAAAGCATTGATTGCGTCATAGCCTTTATTTCATTTAATTGCTGCTGTAATGCACTATCAACTTCTCCTTGTGTTTGAATTTCAGCAACCTTGCCTTGTGTTTTAGCACCAACCATTGCTTGTTGTATTTGCAAATCCATTTGCTTTAATTGCATTTGCTGCTGGAACAATTGTTCTTGTTGTGCAGATGCTTCTTTGGCTGCTTTTTTCTTGCCAATTAAATATAAAAGTTCTGCTTGTTTCCAATTTTCTGTTTTCATCATTAAGAACAAAAACTTTTCATCCATTTTGCCTGCCTTTACCATTTCATTTGCAAGGCTTAACCAATATTCCCTTCTAACTGGAGCAGCTTCATCATTGTGAACATTCATACCAATGTCTTGTAAAGGTATATCTGCAATTCCTTCTAACGCCCACGCATTTGCACACCCAATTACATTCATAAATTCTTCCCACCTTTTCGGATAACCCATTTTTGCTTCTTTGGAAATAGTGCTAATATGCTGCACCATTCTTTCTGCAAGCTGAATATTTATAATATCCCATGCTCTTTCAATATACCATGTTCCCTTTTTTGATGCAGTTAGTGCCTGTTCCGCTCCACCTAAAGATTGTCTTGGTTTTAAATCTTGCCCCTCTCTTAAATCACTAATAGATAATGCCTGTGTCATTTGCTGATATAATGCTCCAATAACTTCAAGGTATTTAAAGCACTCATCCATCTGATTAATCCTTGTATCTACTACAAAGTTTTGAGGGTTTGCAATTAATGCTCCAGTTTGTGGGTCGGTAAAACTTGCATAAGCCAAACCTGTTTGCCTAAACCATTTCCATGTTGCATTTAATGCTTTTTGGCTTTCTTTTTCACTACTGTCATTGCTATCTTTATTTGCATTATCTGTTGCATTTAAAAATGTAGATAACATTTCTTTTGCCAATAATTTACCCCCATTAGGTATTGAACTAAATAATGAATTTTGGAACTGTGTCCATGCTGCATCTATTTTACCTCTGTATCTTTCAAGCATGTCCATAAAAGATGCTTCTTCACTATTATCATAAATGACTAATTCAGGCTTAGTAAATCTTCCATCATTCCCAAATCTTGCTTGGTCTAAATGTTTTTCAATTTTAAATATGAAGTTAGATTGCCATTGAAAATCCGCATTTGATATAGTTAATTGGGTTGGTGGAATATAATAGCAACTGTACCAAACGTTATAATGCTTAGTCATTATATCTTTTTGATTTATTTCACCATTCATCGTATCCCAATCAAATTTCTTCCAATCAATAGGCATATTTTTTTCTCCATATTCAGCCGCAAAAGAATCATAATCTTGCGTTAAAATATTAAAAAAACCAATTCTAATTCTTGAACTATTTAATACATGATAAGGGACATCATGTAATTCAGAATTAGCGTAAGTATTACTAAATGTATTTTGAGTTTTGTAATAATTAAAAACATTTACCAATTGCTGTGGCTCTAACCCTCTGCCCATCTCTCTAACAAAATCAGTAAACGTTACGCTTTCTTCCCAATAATAAGCCATTAAATCTTCTCCTGTTTTATGCCTAATTGGTAATAAGTATAAAGATTCGGGGTCTATATATCTAATTACTGGTCTGCCTGTTGTTTCATCTGTAAACTTTCTACAACACGCTTTATTAAATAACATTAAATCATTGGCAACTCTTTCCCCTTGATTTTCTGTAAACTTATTTTCATTGTATAAGTAGTGCTTAATTCCTAATTCAAAGGCTGCTTCAAAATCACCTTTATACACCATTTCATTGTACATCTGCATATCTTCACTATCCTCAATTTGACTTCTAATTAAATCTATTGGGTTTTGTGGTGTATCTAATATTTGCTTACTTTCTTTTTCGGTTAAGTCGATTCCGTCTTTTGACTTAGTAAAATTTTCAGCCCACTTGTAGGGGTCTTGTGTTTCTTTTATTGGTTCTCTCCCTAATTGAATTAAGTAGTAGTTTATTAAATTTCTAACTTCTCTTTGATATATTATTTTTTGATTGTCTTTTTGTTTTCGCAGCATAGCATATTCATCATTACATTGTACTTCCATATTGTACTTTTTTTGTAATAAATCTGCTTTTGCTATATTAAATAAATGAACAGGCAAAGGATTAGTTTTGAAATCAGAAGCCATATACTCTGCTTGCCCACCTGCACTATCAGGAGTTTTTGGGTCAAACAATAATCTTAATTCAGATTCGTTAATAACTAATTTTTGCCAATTTCTATACCTTGTGGCTTTTTGTGGGTCAAGAAACCTTGTAGCATTTTTCTTTACATTAAATAATGCTTGTGCAAACCAAAGTGGATTTTTTAGTTTTGAAGGAAACTTGTACGATAAGTCTGAATAATAAATAGAGTAATCCCCTTGTGTTGGTTGAGAACTATTAGCTAATACTGGCTTTTTAGAATCTCTATTTTTAAACCTATCTTTTTTTGCCACTTTAATAGAATTTTAATCCAAATTTATAAACAAATCCCTTATTAAAATAATTTTAAAATAAAAACGCCCTAATTAAAGGGCATTTTTTCTATATTAAACAATAAAAGGGACTAACACTCAATCATTAAAACGCCCGACCTAATTAACATATTGGCAACTGAACTTGCATTTACAACACACGCAATAGCTACTTTTGTTGGGTCAATTACTCCTGCTTCCATTAAATCTTCAAACAAATGAGTTTTGGCATTATAACCAATATTGCCAATATTTTCTTTTACTTTTTGAACCACATCATTAGAATCATAACCTCCGTTTGATACTATTTTATGTAAAGGTGCTTCCATTACTTTTTTAATAATATCAATCCCAATTTGTTCGCTTTCTGTTTCTCCCTTTATTTCTTCTAATGCAGTTAAACATCTAATGTATGATGTGCCGCCACCAACTATAACTCCACCTTGTAGTGCTGATTTTGTTGCTCTAACGCTATCATCTGCTCTATCTTTTTTCTCTTTCAATTCACTATCTAAAACAGCACCAACGTAAATAACGCCAACTCCACCACTTAATTTAGAAAGCCTTTCTTCTTGTTTTAATTTATCATATTCGCTACCTGCTTCAAGCAATCTCGTTTGCACATGTAACTTTCTTTCTTCTATTTTTTCAACAGATGTTTTACCACCCACGATTACAGTAGCGTCTTTTGATACAACTATCTTTTCAGCTTCTCCTAATTGACTTAAAACAACCCTTGAAAGTTTATTACCTTTATCTCCCGATATAACACTTGCACTTGTAATAGCTGCAATATCACCTACTATATCTTCTCTTAAAGAACCACCATAAGGCATTTTTACTGCACAGGATTGAAATCCTCCTTTGCCTTGTATATTCATTGCATGATTTTCTAAAAGTGCTTTTAAAGCATCCCCATTTACATCTTCTGCAATAACAAACAATGGTCTACCTGTTCTTGCAACTTGTTCTAATATTGGTAATAATTCATCTTTAATTGCAGAAATTGTTTTGTCATAAATTAAAACATAAGGATTGATTAATTCACAAGTTAATTTAGGATTATTAACAAAGTATTGAGAAATATATCCTTTGTCAATTTTAAGCCCTTCTACTACTTCAATTCTTGTTTCATTTGTTTGACTATCGGCTACCGTTACTGCTCCATCTTTTCCTACCTTAGAATAAGCATCGGCTATTAACGCACCTAATTCCATATCATTATTTGCAGATATAGCAGCTACTTCTTTTAGCTTTTCTGAATCTTGCGAAATAGGTACAGAAAGTTCTTTAAGTTTAGATACAACAACGCTTACCCCTTTTTCGATACCTCTTACTAATTCTAAGGAATTTGCTCCATTATCTAATGCTTGGAATCCTTCGTGAATTATCTTTTGAGTAAGCAATGCTGTAGTGGTTGTACCATCTCCTTCTTCGTTTAATGTTTTTGCAGCAGCTTCCATTACATGCAATGCTCCTGTATTCTCAATTGGGTCTTTTAACTCAATATCTCTTGCAACTGTAATACCATCTTTGGTAAATTTAGGTGCTGCAAATGGAGTTCTAATTAACACTAATTTACCGTTGTACCCTAATGTTGCTGATACAGCATCGGCTGCTATATCAACACCTTTTTTTTGTCTTTCTCTTGCTTCTTTGTCGAATAAAATTTGCTTTGGCATGTTATTGTTTTTTAAGTTTTACATCATTATTTAACATTATTGATATTTCTTTACCATCAAATGAACGATTAAAAACATCAATATCTTTTACTATTACGGTTTCACCAGCTTTGGCAAAAGAACTATTGTACGCTGCTAAGACTTTTCTTTCGATTATTAGTATTTCTTCTTCGTAACTTAATCCTGTTGGAGTGAACCTATTAATTACATTACTTTCTGCTTCAAGAAATACATAAGGTTCAATAGGTAATAATTGTTCGTTTCTAAACACACCATACACTTGAGATAATTCTTTGTATTCACCCGCATGATTAAATTTTCTTTTACCATCCCCGCCTTCTGAATCTTCTAAATGATAACTTGTTACTGCAAGTATTGAAACTACTTTATCATCATCTATGTAATCAATAATTATTTCTTCGTCTGTATCAACTAAATAATCAATAATTGCTAAATCTCCAATTTCAATACCTAAAACTCCTTCACCTACTGATATTACTATACCCACATGAACATTTTGACTAAATGAAGCATCTAATACATGTTCTAATTCAGGTTCTGTAAATATTTTTACTTGCGTACCATCATTTTTAGTAATAGTGCTATAAAATATTTGTTCTTTAAGTTCTTTAGATATTTTTACAAATATCCTATTGGTTGGTGCTTGCCACATCTTCTTGTTTTTGATAGGTTAAAATATCTCTTTCTTCAATTAATGTAAGCCCATCATCTACTTCCATACCTGCACTTTTATTGTACTTTACTTTAAGACCTTTGATTAAATAAGATGAACAATCTTCACCTGCTCTTTCAATAGTTGCTACATTAGATTTACGCCTTTGGTCTTCGGGAATGTAAACTCCACTTTGCGTTTTTTCTTGTTCTTCTTCCTGTTTTACAAGAAGGTACTTTCTTACTGGGATTTCCATATTATCTACGTTTTGGTAAAAATTCATGTAATGTTTTAATCATATCCCCAATACTATTGTCAGTAGTATTAGTTAATGTAAATTGTTTTTCTCCATGTTCTAATAAAATCATTGCCATCATAACGTCAAATTTTGTTGTATTACCAATATCAAAATTATCCATGTCTAAAAGCATATCAACAAATGGAACTTCCATTAATTGGTCTTGCTCTCCTTCTAATGGAGTTTTAAATCTTGAAACAAGCATATCAATACCTTCTTGAATATTTCTCTTATTAGATGTCATTAACATGCCGTGTATTTTATCTTTTGGGTCTATAAGCATAAATGGCAACATATTCAAAGCCATAAAATCTTCTTTTGGTGTAGGGATATTTCTTTCATACATACATGGCGAACCAAAAAATTTACAAGCCTTTGCCATTTCCCTATTCCCGTCTCTTGGGTCATCGGGTCTGTACAATAGCATTGCTGCATATCTATTTTGAATACCACTATTGAAATAATCAAATTTCTTATGTATTAATCCGCAATATCTTGACAAATGGCGGCTTTTAGTATCTTCTTTTTTATATCGGATTGGGTCAATAGATGCAAAATATTCGGGGTTTTTAACTGGGTAATAAAACCCATTTTGTTGTTTAAATCTGTTTCTTGTATCTATACCTCTTGAAGCATCTACATACGGCAATGCTTCTCTATCGAATAACCATATACCATTTTCATCTTCTTCAATACCACAGATGCCCGAATAACTTTGGTCTATAAATCCTCTTAATGGTTTTTCATTAGGCATTTGCTGCCTTATTTCATCCATCCTTTCGGACATTCTCATTTTAGAGAAAAAAAATTGATTAGATGCTGATAATAACGCATCCTTTTCTTCAAGCGGAAGCCTTCTTTTTGCAAAAATATATTGAGAGCTATCTTTAGGATGCTTGTTGATTTCAGCTAAAATGTAATCCCTATGCTTATCTACATTAACATTCCCGAACTTATCATACTCGAAAATATGTTCGGGTATTTCAAAAGAATAAACGGCACTAACAAATCGTTTATATAAACCTGTTATAGTATAACCATTTTCATCTCTAATATTAGGATTAGACTTTGCTATCATATCCATACCATCCATAACAGAACGTATATAATCATCACTATCCCCCATCGTACTTAAAACAGATATTTTACCGTTTCTCCCAAAACCACTTGTTACAAGTTTATTTGATTCGTATGTTTCTTTAGGAGATGCGAGCCATTTCCAAGCCTCATCCATAACTATATACCATAATTGCTCTCCATCCATTGCTCTTGGTAACGCAGGGAATGGTCTAATCCAACCATCTAAATAATCCCCTTCAATCACTCCATTTTCGTCTGGTGCTAAATTAGAAGATAACACTAATCTACTAACTAACATTTTACCATTAGGCTTGTAATAATCAGACCGCATATACTTGGGTCTTTTAACATAACTATTAATTAATGGAGTTAATAAGGTCGAAACTGTTTTTTTATCAGTATCACTTTGTAACCCTATATTATTTTCAAGATTGCTATTTAGTTCATACGTTGCTTGACAAATCTCTTGCATTGTCATAGAGTAACGTCTTGGCTTAACCCATAACATACCTCTACACATTTGGTCTTTTCTACATAAATCTCTAAAATAAAAATCTTCGCATTGGTGTGTGAAAAAAGTAGGACGCTGCCCCTTATAAGTCATGTACGTTAAAAAGTCATAATACATTCCTGTAAAATAACGTAACTCTCCATTTATTAAAACATATACACCTTCGTCCCATCTTTGCCTTTCTTTCTCAATAAATTTTATTCTTTCTGATTGGCTTAATCTTTTTACATCTACAGGCTTAGGAGTTCTCCAAAATTGGTCAGTTTTTTTAGAGTATTCATGGTTAATAATATCCTTTTCATCCGAAGGTTCTTTTAATGGAACTTCGTAATTGTATAATCCTTCGTTTAAAGTAATAATCCTACCCATATCAACAATTTAACCCTAATACTTTTTTGTTTCTAAAAAACCCTTCATGTGTATAAATGTTCCCAATATTATTTAATGATGGTATTTCATGTTGAATAGCAGTCATTGGGTATTGAATTACATATCTACCTTTCCCATTTAATAATGCAGCTAAATTGGAGTTCCACGATTCACAGCTTAAAAAGGTATCGTAAAATCTTTTGTTAACTATGTAGCAATGCAACCCCGAAAAACCTCTTATGATTTGCGTATTTTGATTTAAAATACCATCTACTACATATACCCCACCTAAATAAATATCAAAGTCGTTATCTTTTGGCACTCCTTCTAAAAATAGTTTAAATCCTTGTTTGTGTGGGAAATAAACATCATCTTCCATTATCAATACACAACTTTCATTTTTTTCTTTAGCATCTAATACTATTTGCTTGTGAGATTTTAGTATGTTTTCTCTTGGCGTTTTATCGGTAAACCCCTCCCAAAGTTTATAATTATCTATATGTTGCCTTTTTAATTCATTTTTAAGCAATTCTAATCTTTGCGGCAAGTAAATAATATTTGCTATCAACTTATAACGTATTTAGAAGTTATTTCATAAAGTTTATCTAATCCGTATGGGCTAATTATATAAGTTGCTTTAAATGTTTTACCGTACTTAGTTAAAAATCCCCTATCAACCATTGACTTTATTGCATTTAATAATTGCATTCTACTTGCATTATGAGAATTAAAATATTGACCTGTGTAAATAGAAGATGCACCTTTTTCCTTTCCATCTGAAAAATAAAGAAGAACATACCATTCGGGAACAGTTACTCCTGCATTTCTACTAATTAACTTTTTTCTACTTTCATAATTCATTATTAAACTATGAATATAGTCTGTTTCTACTTTGTAATTATGATACTTTGTTGGCTTTAGATTTTTTAAAGTCAGCAAGTATTTATACGCTGATGAAACAGAAATCATTTGCATGTAATGGAATGCTTCGCACAAATCTTTATTCCCCAAAACAAAATGACCTTGTGAAATCAACCAGCCAGCCCTATCTTCATTTACTGTTCTCCCTTCACCCCACTCTTTTGCTTTTATGAAATCTTCTATACTTAATCCATTATCTTCATCTTCAATAACAATGTATATTTTTTTTCTCATTACCCTCCAAAGAATAAATAGCCTTTGGAAAATAGTTAAGCTATTAGACCTGCCTACTACAAACCTTTCATTATCACTCTTAGAATACAGCTTTAATCTTAGCACTTCGGGTATCTTTTCTTTTTGAGAAGAAGTTAATCCCTTTATTTGTGCTAAAAAGTAGTTAACAAAGTTGTCGGAAACAAAATCGTATTTTGGTAGTTTCATGCTTAAAACACAAAGTAAATACTTTTTTGATTACAAAACTATACAAACTGAAAAAATATTTTTTATCGTTTCTTTTTAGTTTTTAGATATAAAATAAGCAGAATTTACATTTACCTAATAAAAAAAAATACAATTTGAACCCTATTATTTTTTATACAAACTATATATTGTGGTTTTCATTCCATTTTATTTCCCATTTTGGTACTTGGCAGCCGCATTTTTCTTCCCAGTAAACAACTCTCCCACAATCACATGGTTTATTTTTCAATTCAATATTTTGCCATTCAAATAAATCTTCTTTTACTACAGGAACTTTACCACTCCATTCATGGGTATGTTTACAATAAAGTATTTCAGTATCCTGCATGATTTCTTTTTTTTTAATTGAAACAATTGGTTCTGATAAAGATTGTCTTTTGTTTTCTTCTCTATGCTTCTTAAAAACACTTGTATTCATGGTTTGAGTATTTACTTTTCCGTAATTTCTTATTGTTTGTTTTAAAATTAACAAGTAGCTACAAATAGCATTTGTTTTTTTTAAATATTTGCATTCTATGCTTTTCATGCTTCTTGTAGTTGAGTTTGTTCTAAAAGTTCGGTAAGGCTAAAATCAGTTTCAGTACAGTTCTTAATTAGTTCTAAAAGTTTCAATAGGTTTTCTTCTGTAAATGCAAATCTGCGTAATAAAAAATATTCAATTGGTAATTCTTCATCTCCTAACTCAATCTCTGCAAGAATAACTCCAACTTCTTTTTGTGGCAAACACATACAGGTATAAATTATCTCATACTCTTGTCCTTCTTTTAGCCACTTAGATTGTCTAAAGTGTGGTGGCTTATTTTTATCGTCTATGCAAATAGCTTTTACCATGTGTTTTAATTATGAAAGATGTGGGCTTTATGCTTGTTTATTTTTTAATGTTTTTAAGAAATCTTCAAATGGGGTAATTGTGTTAAAATAAATATTTTCTTTGCCATGTTTAAAAAAATATTCTGAACACTTTTTCATGTCATCATAAGAATAAAAAAAAGTTTTTTTAATAACTTCTGCCTTCTGCTTTAGTTGAATCAGATTCGTTATCAAATAAAGAATGAACTTTAAGAAATTTTAATTGTTCGTACCATTTATTATTGCTATTCATTGCAAGTATTAAAATACTTAAAACTTCTATCGCTTTTTCGCAATCTTCTTTACTTTTTAAATTAAATGAAATAAGTGCTTGTTTTATAATTTCTCCATCTATTCTTTTGGTTAAATGATGAATTTGGTCTTGATTTTTTTCCATTAAAATATCTCTATCAGAATTATCGTTAACTATTTTTACCGATAAAAAGGGCTGTTCAGCTAGTTCGGGTATTGTAATAGAAGGGTCTTTGCCAATCATTTCGTATCTATGCTGTACTTGATGCAGTGCAAAAAAATCTGCATTATTCTCTACCTCTTCTTTAGAATAACTAATATCTATTTTTAGATTATTAGTTAATGCTGTTGCCTTACCATTAGGATAATGTAATACATATCTTTCACCATCATTGACGAATTTTGCTCCTTTTTTAACATTAGGTAAATCTTTTTGTAAAATGTAAGTTCTCATGTATATGTATTTTAGTCGTGTAAAATGTAATCTTTAGTTAGTATGTACTTTATGAATTGAATTTTCTTCTGTCTAATGTTGAAACGTAAATTAAATTTTCATGGTTTTTATCATGTAATTTAAAAGAATATTGCTTGAAGTAATTATCAAATTTATTAAAATTTTTACTATTCCATTCAACTATAACCATTGCTGTTTTGGTTTTATATAAATTTATTTGTTCAAGTATTAAAAAATCTACCCCCTCTGCATCAATTGATATTAAGTCAAATGTTTGGAATAGTTTATCAATCATAAAATCTTTAAACGTAGATACCTGTGTTTTATTTTTTGTAAAACTTTCTTTGCTCCATCGCTTTGTTTCTTCAAAACTTAGACTTGATAATAAAGATGTATCACCAATACCTAAATGCTCCGAACTTTCAAAAAAGTCCGCTTCTCCATTAAAATTAGATAACGCTAATTTGTAACAAAGTACTTTAGGGTTGTCTTTATGTAGTTCTATTAGTTTATTAAAGGCTGTTTCAGATGGCTCTATTAATACAGCATCCCATCCTTTATCAATTAAAGACTTTACGTTGCTTAAAGTTTGACCATCGTTTTCGCCAACAGAAAAACATCTGCCTACAAAACCATTAAAAAATGCTTCTACTATTTCTTGTTCATTATTTTGAGAGTACTTCATAATCCTTTTGCAGCTATTATTGTTGATTTTGGCATATCGGGTGAATAATAAGAAACCAATTCGCCTAAATTGGATAAATTTAATTGCATTTTATTTGCTACCATAGTTGCACAACTTTGGTCTTGTCTGTAAAATAAAAACCTACTGTCTTTGCTTTGATTATTATGTTCTCTGCTTCCAATGAATTGTCCATCTTTTGCCGATTTTAGCCACGTATCAATAAATTCTCTACCTAATGGATTTTCATAGTTTATACCAAATACACAAGTTGAAGTATCTGAATATTTTTCTGCCGTATCTCTATCAACTCCAAAGTAATTTAAACATTTATCACTACAAACTTGGGCTGCATTGTAACCGCTTTTTGGAATATAATATCCGTACTCATTAATTATATCAAAAATAGGTTCTACTTGTTTTATAGCCCAACAACTACAATCCATCCAAAGTATATGAGTGTAGCCTAATTTTAATGCCTCTTCAAATGCCCCTGCTTTTACATTATAAGGGCAAGATTTATCATAATTATTATTTGGGAAATCAGCCCATGTTAAAACATCTCCACTATATCCATGATAATTCAAACTTTTTTTTAGTCTTTCTGTACCTTTAGAATACCATCCTCCATATCCAACATTTATTATACAATGCTTAATATTACAATCCATATTTTGTTTTGGGGTTTTCGTATTTGTAATTGTAATAGTATAAAACTTTGTCTATAAAAATTTCGTTTTTTAAAAGACCTGTTTTCTTTAGCCCTACTGCATATTTATAATCTTCTGCAAACCTTAAATCTTCAAATCCAACCATTAATGCAATATCTCTCCTTACGGGTGTTTTATGATAAATGGTTCTGCAATATCTAAACCCATTTTTATTTTCACACCAATCACTATATCTATTAGATGCTATTGCTAATTCTATTTTACCATCCATATTGCATTCTATCAAAAAACCTACACATTCTGAATTAGGATTTTGTTCTATTGCATCAACTATATCTTTACAATAAGTATCAGAAATATTATCGTCTGAATCTATGTAGCATACATATTTACCACTTGCACACTCTAACAGTTTTTGTCTTTTATATCCAACACTTACTTGCTTTTCATCAAATACAACTATCAATTCAATTTTACTACTTAAATTATAAATAGAAATCTGATTATTTATATTTTCAATTAACTTTTGTAGTGTATTATTCCTACTATATGTAGTTGCTATAAGAATAGATAAAATCATAATCCAAAATTTATTTTTTTTCTATTTCTATAATTTCTTCCATCCACATGATAAAATGATTCTGTTTTTTGGTATTGCTTATCCATTTTAAAATTACTATCATGTAATGGATGCTGATGCTTTATTATGTTTACGGAATCTCCCATATACTTATAACAACCTAACAGCTTCGCCACATCTTGTGCTTCATTGTCGCAAAATAAACTCATATAAGATGGATGGTAAACGTACAAAAACCTATCATAATGTTTTCTATCTAAAATAGACATTGTAGAAAGCACTTTTTGGTTTCCATCATTAAAATGAATAAACCCATCCCCATTAGGAAAATAATCTTCAAATGCTTTTATAATAGTCAAATCAAACCCTTTTACTAAAAATCTCATATCATCACTCATATTTACAAGTATATCCCAATCTGTACAAAGTCTTACATCTCTATTAATGGCATCAACTTTAGACTTAGATATTCCGTAATGTGCTTTTACTTTATCCCCATAAGAATTTATTCTATCAACAACGTCTTTATCTATTAAAACAGAATCATCTACATCAAGTGTTAATTGAATTAAAAAATTGTCATACTTAGATAAAGATAAAATGTTTTCTATCGCTTCAAACATTTTTTCTTTTCTACTTCTACAAGCAAAATTGTAAAGTATTTTTTTAGATTTTTTTATCATTAAATATTAGTTTTGATTGATTATGATTGCGATATTATGTTAATCTTGTTTGAGTAATTGTTTTAAATTTTATTCCACCGAGCTCAGCAAAGTTTCTTTTAGTACAGTTATTGTTTAGGTAGTATATTCCACAATCTGTTCCTCTAAAACCTATTTCTGTTATTTGACCTTCACCTGTTATTTCGTTGTTGAATTTTTGCCCTACTTCAAGATTGTATTTCTTTATCATTTCTCTTTTCAAAGATAAGTTTAAAGGGGCTTTGATTTTTTTACGATAGTGCTTAATAGCGTTTATTTTAGACCTAATATCAACTAACTGCTTTCTTATCTTAACTTCTTTAGTTAGTAGTAACTCTAATTTATCGGGTATTCTTTTTAATGTTTCCATAAATTTTACAAATTAAAATAACTTAATCATTAAAAATTATTAAGTATAAACATCCAATTAAAATAACTGGAGATAATATTACAATTTCTTTTTTACCAGCCAAATTTTTTGCAATCTGTTCCTGCATTTCATCCACGGTCATGCGCTCAATTTTTGTTGTCCCAATTGTCAAACTGAACCTGCAAAGGCGCAAAGTGTTTGGTTAAATCGTCGCGCTCCTGTAAGCATCGCCAATAAGCGTAAATATCAAGAGTTTTATCAGTGTGAGTGCGGCACTGCTTGGTGGGGTTGGAGTGACGATCGCCCCCCTTCAGAATTGAGCGATACTTAAGCTTGGCTTTTTTAGTACCCAAAAAGGCTCTATTCTAAGATATGACTCTAGTTACCTACTCAAAGAATGCAGTTTGACAAAATTCTGATCGCCAATCGAGGAGAGATTGCTCTACGCATTTTACACACCTGTGCTGAAATGGGTATTGCTACTGTAGCCGTACACTCTACTATCGATCGCCAAGCTCTTCACGTTCAGTTGGCAGATGAAAGTGTCTGTATTGGACCTCCTCCATCGGGTAAAAGCTATCTCAACATTCCCAATATTATTGCTGCTGCTTTAACTCGT
>ERZ650308.1115-NODE-1115-length-14204-cov-4.849671_pt1 | contig 14204 bp, 9 predicted proteins | sample MGYA00376244_ERZ650308 | MGnify/ENA primary metagenome ERZ650308 (study PRJEB26733, sample SAMN07839295) | wastewater metagenome | biome: small river; feature: stream; material: water | place: USA: North Carolina | collected 2016-04-26 ...
AGTGTTTAGTTCTTTATCAACAAAAGAAGCTATTTTTGGCTGGCGTTTAGCAAGCGCTAATAAACTATCACGAACCATTTTTGTTTCATCAATAATTGAACGCTGTTTCCTGCTTAATCGTTTATAAAGTGGATCATTTGAATTTAATTTAGGAAACTTGACTAATAAATATTCTTGACCTACAGAAAGTGTTAGTAAATTGTCTAAAATTGCTCTCAATGAATTAATGTCTTCTTCTTCTTCTTGCTTATTTGCCTCCTCTTGTTGTTGATTCAATTGATCAGCCATTTTTTCCAAATTATCAGAAGCTTTCTCTTGTTTTTCGGTTGCTTTATTCTTTTTATTCTTTTCTAATTGTTCTTTAGCCTCTTGTAGGTTTTGATCTGTGTCGTTTTTAAGGTCTTCAGGGGTTTTAATGTCCATCTTATCACTTAACTCCTCATTCAACTTCTCCATCTCTTTTAAATCTTCTTTGAGTTGGTCAAATTGATCATTAATTTTTTGCTGTTTATCTTCTAACTTATCTTTAGACGTGTCGTTCTTTAACGTTTCATTTTTTAAATCCTTTTGATCTTTTGATAGGCTTCTCAATTCTTTTTCAATGGCATCAATTTTTTCATTTAATTGTAATTTTTTAAGCATTTCTAGACTTCTATCCAATTGATTCTTCATTTTTTCAGAAGATTGGTCTAATTTATCCAATTTATCTTTGAGTTCGTCTTTATTATTTTCTTGTAACAACTTTTGTAAATCATCTAGTAATTTCTTAAGTTCATCATCCATTAATTGCTCTAACAATTTGTCTATTTGTTCTTGTTTTTCTAAAAGTTGTTTGTCAATTTCAGACAATTGGTTTTGTTCCTTCGAAGATTTATCGATTTTATTTTGCAATTTTTCTAGTGATTCAACAATGCTTTTTTGTTCTTCTTTCAATTGATTCAATTGGTTCATTTTGTTCCAATCTGAAGACTTAGCGTTTAAGGCTTCCTTCTTTAATTTTTGCAAATTCTTTTGGAAATCTTTGGAGCGCTTCAACAAATCATCCAAATTCGTTTTTATCTGTTGCTGATCTTCATCTCTTGTTTCGTTTAACTCATCTAAAGTTGGAAGTTTATAAGAATAAACAGAAGACCGTGCCTTCTTATTTCCATTTACACCATCATTATCAACCACTTCAAAATAGTAGTCTATTCGATCATTTAATTGAACGGCTTCTCTTCTAAAATCAACCGCAAAATCAAATGTGTTCTCGGTACCAGAAACAGATTGAACAGGCAAGACGTTCGTTTTAAGAATCCCTTTTTCATTAATAATTGAATAGACAAACTTCAAATGAGTTAAACCGTAATCATCGGAAGCTAAACCTTTGAAATAATGAAGCCCATCAGACATGCTATCTTTCAATTGTGATACTTGAATCGAAGGATAGGCATCTTTCACTACAGTAACATTAAACACCGTAGAATCTACTTTAGGAAAGTATAAATTCGCATAATTCAACTTAATAATACTTGAATTCTTGTAAGTTTGGCTTAATTTGAAACCGTTTTTACTAAAATGAAACCGTTTTCCATTTGAAATAAAGTCAACGTATTTACTGTTTTTTGACAGTACAGACCAATTTACTTGTGTTCCTTCTGGAATAGTTAAATCACCAACATTTTGAATTGTTTCATTAGAACGATTTAAATACGTTGGATAAATTAACGTGGCTTGTAACTTTCCAATTGTAGCTTTTCCAAACACATTAATCTTGTATGAATCACTAAGAAAATCATTCGCTTCAAAATGAAAAAAACCAGAAGCTTTTACTTTTTTTATTGTGCTAGAAAACGTGTTTTTGCCTGTCTTTTTCATTAAAAACTTACCGTTTTCACTTGAAAGATATACATTTTCAGGAAGTATTTTTCCTGCAACTAAAACAACGATTTTTAAGTCTTTACCCTCTTCAATAGTAAAACTATTATCTGTTAAAAAGAACGTAAATGGTGCTTTTTCTTTATAGATTTTAGTAAAATGAACAACTCGTTCAACACTATCTTTGTAAACATGAGGAGCGGCAATTCCTATAAGAATAAACAATAAGAAAACAGGTAATAAGAATTTAAGGTAACGTTTGTTTTCACTCAAATTAATCGCTGTGTGAAAAGGAACTAATTTCAATGCGTTAGAACGTTGATTGACGCTTGCTTTTAACAACTCAATGTTACCCACATTCTCTAATAAATCATTTTGAAGCTGAAGTGTGTTTTTCAAACGATCCGAAATAGCTGGAAAAAATTTTCCAATGATATCAGCAGCTTGCTCACGAGAAATTCGTTTACCAAAAGAAGTTAATTTGAAAAACGGAACTAAAAAAAAACGGTACAACAAAAAACCATTCGTAAGCAGGAAACTAAAAAACAGCAAGCCTCTTATAAATGTATTAAATCGAAGCGTAAATTCGAAAACTGTAGTAAATAAAAAGGAAAATAAAAAAACAGTTACAAATAGCAAAACGCCACGCAATAGTTGGTTTTTGTAATATTTACGAATAAAACCATCAATTTGATCCAATAATTGTTCAAAAGATTCCATTAATAACGTACATTGATGATGAAAGGACTAAATTAAAACTAAAAAACTAAAAATAAGCTACTTTTCAGAAGAATAAACAAAAATGATTGTACAAAACATCTATTTCGTCACAAAAAAATCCCTAAATGTCTGTATCTTTACAAAAAATTAAAGGATGAATAACAAACCTGTTCGCGTACGATTTGCTCCTTCTCCAACCGGTCCATTACACATGGGCGGTGTAAGAACGGCGCTTTACAATTATCTATTTGCTAAAAAAAACAATGGGACTTTCTTAATAAGAATAGAAGATACAGATCAAACACGATTTGTGCCTGGTGCACAGGAATACATTATGGATGCGCTGGCGTGGTGTGGAATTAGTCCAACGGAAGGACCAGGATTAGGTGGAGAATTCGGGCCTTATGTGCAATCGGAAAGAAAACACTTGTATCAACCATATGCTGAACAATTGGTTCAAGAAGATAAAGCTTATTATGCTTTTGATACTGCTGAAGAGCTAGAACTAATGCGTGAAAAAGCAAAACAAATGGGAATGCCAAACTGGCAATACAATCATGTTACGCGAACGACTTTAAGAAATTCTTTAACACTATCAAAAGATCAAGTTGAAGAATTGTTGGCAGAAGGCACGCCGTATGTTATTCGTATGAAAATGCCGCGCAACAAAGACATTCGTTTTGAAGATATTATTCGTGGTTGGGTAGTTGTTAATACTAATAATCTTGACGATAAAGTTTTATTTAAAAGTGATGGAATGCCAACCTATCATTTGGCAAATATTGTGGATGATTATTTAATGAAAATTAGTCATGTAATTCGTGGCGAAGAATGGTTACCGTCAGCACCACTTCACATTATGCTGTATGAAGCATTTGGATGGGAGGCTCCTCAATTTGCTCATTTACCCTTGCTATTACGTCCAGATGGAAATGGCAAGCTTTCTAAAAGAGATGGCGACCGTTTAGGTTTCCCTGTATTTCCAACAAATTGGACAACAGCAGAAGGGGAGTTGTATTCCGGTTACCGTGAGAAAGGATATTTCAACGGTGCGTTTATTAACATGCTTGCTTTCTTGGGCTGGAACCCGGGTACAACACAAGAAATTTTTAGCTTAGAAGAACTTAGCGAAGCATTTACACTTGATCGTGTTTCTAAAGCTGGAGCAAAATTTGATCCGGACAAAACAAAATGGTTTCAACAAAACTATTTAAGAAACACCTCAAATGATGAACTTGCAAGATTATTAAATGAACAACATGCTAATAAATTTGATATCAATCAATTATCAGTAGTTTGTGGTTTAATGAAAGAGCGCGCAACGTTTTTAGAAGACATTTTGGTGGAAGGAGCTTACTTATTGGAACGCCCTTTAAATTATGATTCAGAAACAATTGCTAAAAAGTGGAAAGTAGAAACACCAGAAATTTTAACCGCTTGGAAAGATCGTTTGTCGGAAATTGAAAACTTTACAACAGAAACGATTGAAAGTGAATTTAAAAATTTCTTAGCAGAACGAAATTTGGGAATTGGAAATGTGTTGCCAAACTTCAGATTGTTATTAACAGGAAAAGGTATGGGGCCAAGTATGTTTGAAATTGCTAATTTTTTAGGAAAAGAAGAGTGCTTAGAACGTATGAATCAAGGACTTACAACAATTAAAGGAAATTAATTTTCTATGAAACATACCATCGAAGTTAATGGAATAAAAATTTATGCTTTTCACGGATGCTTAGAAGAAGAAGGTAAAATTGGTGGAAACTATTTAGTTGATGTTATGTTAAATACAAACTTTTCGCTTGCTGCAAAAAATGATGATTTAACACAAACAATCGATTATGTTGATATTAATAAAATTGTTTGTGAAGAAATGGCAATTCGATCAAAATTAATAGAACATGTTGGTCAACGCATTATCTATAGAATTAAAAAAGAAATTAAGAATATCGATTACTTAAAAATTAAAGTTACTAAAATCTGTCCTCCAATCAATGGAGATGTAGATAACGTAGCAATAATAATAGAAGAATAAGTTAATTTAATAATTTTTTATTATCTTCGCAATCCAATTTGGTTTCGTGGCCGAGCGGCTAGGCACCAGTCTGCAAAACTGTGTACAGCGGTTCGAATCCGCTCGAAACCTCACAAAAAAGCCCTTAATTTACTTAAGGGCTTTTTTAATTAATATATAATGGATAGTTGAGATATCTTGGTGTATTCTTTTTTGCTTTTGGTTTTACCTACAATGTAATAGATATAATTTCCGGAAGGAGCTAAATCACCATTTTGTAGACGACCATCCCAAGAAAAATCAATCTCGGTTGTTTGGAAAATCGTTTCGTTTTTGGAATTAATTATAACCAAACTAAAATCTGTCAAACTTAATCCTTTGATTTCAAACTTATCATTTGAACCATCATTGTTTGGTGTAAACACATTTGGTAAAATAAATTGATGATCCGATGTTTCAATATTATTAATCGATTGATTTGTTTCTTCAATTATTAAAGATGTTGAAATCGGTGTATGAATCGGTTTTTGTTCAATAAAATTAGAAGCTAATTCCGAAGAATGGTTTTCCAAAACAGGGTTATTTGAATTGGAAACTACAGTATTAATAATAGGTGAGTTTGGAAAATCAACAACAGGTAATTCGTTTGTTTTATTGCTAAAATCGAGTTGTTTATTAGAATTGATCTTCTTAATTTTATAAATATCTGCTGGTTTTTTCTCTTTTCTACTAGCTTGATTCATCACTTCTAATGAAGATTTATTAATTTTTTGAGATGAATCAAACGTTTTTTGAGGAGTTGAATCTGTTGAAAGATAATACGTAAAACTTCCAATTGTAATAAGAGAAACAGAAGCTATTATTAGTTTAGAAGTAGAGAAAATAGTTGAACCAACAGCAGGTGTAGAGGATGCACTAATTGACGAAGACACCGCGTTCCAAAGTTCTGGTCGAACAGGAGATTCTAAGTTTTCTAGAGAATCTTTAAATAAGTCTTTTATGTAATCTTTATCTTTCAAAATGTATTTTTTCTAATTCGTTTTTTAAAAAACTTCTTGCTCTTAAGTACTGGGATTTGGATGTGTTTTCTGTAACACCTAAAGTTGAAGCAATTTCTTGATGAGAATACCCTTCAATAGCAAACATATTAAAGACAATTCTATACCCATTAGGCATTGAATTAATTAGTTTTAATAAATCTTCAGAAACTAGATTTTCAAACGTAAAATCATTGTTTTCTAATTTATAAGATACAGCTTCTAAATCTGTATCATTCGAAAATTTACTGTTTTTTCTAATTTGATCTAAAGAAGTATTTACCATAATCCTTCTAATCCAACCTTCCAAAGAACCTTCTTTTTTAAATTCACTTATTTTATTAAATACTTTGATAAAAGCATCTTGCAAAACATCTTCTGCATCACTTTTATTTTTCGCATAACGAATACAAACAGTTAACATTTTAGGTGCGAACTTTTCAAACAAAAAGCGTTGTGCTTTTGCGTTTCCTTTCACACATTCTTTAATTAGCGTTGCATCATCCATACAAAGTATCTATTGATAGACATAAATGATACAAAAAAAGTTGCATTTACTAAAAATTAACAAGGAATTTTATCAATTCTATTTTGATGACGACCACCTTCAAATGAAGTTGTTAAAAAAGTATTTACCATCTCTAATGCTAATTCGGTTGAAATAAAACGAGCAGGTAAAGCTAAAATATTTGCATTATTATGTTGACGAGCTAAAGCAGCTAACTCCGTATTCCAACACAAAGCACTTCTAATTCCTTTGTGTTTATTCACTGTCATATTTATTCCATTACCTGAACCACAAATAACAATACCTAACATTGCTTCATTTGCTTCAACCATTTCAGCAACTGGATGACCAAAATCAGGGTAATCAATACTATCTTCTGAATAGCATCCAAAATCTTTTACTGTAAAACCTTTTTCTTCTAAAAAAGATATTAATTGATTTTTTAATTCAAAACCAGCATGATCAGCACCAATAGGAATAATATTTTTATACATAATTACAAATTTTAACAAAGGTAACTTATATGAACAATTCCATCAAGTTTTAAACAATGAAAGAAAAAAATAAGCTATTATCGAGTAAAACCAAGAAAGTATTTAACAAGAACTATTAATTTAATGTTAATTAGTGTTTAAAAGTATTGAAACAAATTAATAGGATATTAAATATATAATTTTAAACCAACTTATTTTTTAAATCCACAAGAAAAGTTTGACCTTTTTTTAGCAAAGTAATGAACAAGTAAAACACGCTTTTTAATATTACTTTAAAAATAAAATATAAACAATTGTCTTTTTTACAAAATTGTGAATAGCTTGATTAAAATTATAGCTATCAATATATTAACCTGTTTATTTCTAATTAATAACTTGAATTATTTTGTTAAAATCTTTAAAAACAAGTTTTTTTAAAATATATATAAACATATCAACAGTGCTAATAAAGAAGAATAAAAAGTTATTTAAATAATATTTTTTTTCTTTTATATAAATAAGTAAAGAAGAAGTAAGTAGTTGCAAAATGAAAAAAGAAATTGTATATTCATTTTAAAACAAATTAAACAACTCATTATTAATTAGTTAAATCATTTTTAAAAGAAAGAAATTTTCCTGTAAATTTTAGTTGTATATTTGAATTAAGTTAATCAAAAAATCATGTTAAAAAACCACATTCTCATCGTTGAAGACGAAGCAATTGTTGCAAGTGATATTCAACATAGTTTACAAAAATTAGGATTTTTTGTTATTGGTATTGCTGCTTCTGGAGAAGTTGCTTTAACTATGATTAAAAACCAGCAGCCTGATTTAATTTTAATGGATATCATGCTTCAAGGTCAATTAACAGGTTTAGACACTGCTGAATTAATAATGAAATCTTATACCATTCCAATTATTTTTTTAACTGCTTATGTAGATGAAGTTACGTTAAGTAGAGCAAAAAAATGTGAACCGTTTGGATATATTATAAAACCATTTAAAGAAATTGAACTTCAAACTGCTATAGAAATGGCTTTGTATAAGTTTAAAAAAGAAGATGAATTAATAAAAGAGCGTAATTTATTATATTCAATCATGGATCATTCAAAAATAATTAATGATACATTATTTATAAAATCTGAAAATAAAATTGTTAAAATTCAATTAGGGGATATTTATTTCATAGAAGCGATTCAATCTGAAATCGTAATTTATACAAATAGTTCAACGTATAAATTACACTGTTCAATTAATGAAATTAAAGAAAAAACTGGAGATATCTTCATACTGCTTTCAGACCTTTATTTAATTAATCAATTAAAAGTTCAGCGAATTGATTATCCTACCATTTATTTTAAAGATATTTTTAAAGTAATTAAGATCTTAAAAGAAGATGAATTAACAATTGACATGATATTTAATCTATAACAAGCGTTAGATCAATTTGTCTTTTTTTGGTATTAACTTCTTTAATTTTTACTGTTACTTTATCACCAAAATTGTATTCTTTTTCTGTTCGAGCTCCAATAATTCGATACTTTTCTTTATCGAAATAAAAACGATCACCTGGAATATCTAATAAAGGAATCATGCCTTCACAATAGTTTTCATCCATTTTAACAAATAATCCAAATTCTGCAATTCCAGAAACTGTACCTGTTGTAGTTAAACCAATTTTATCTTTAACATAGAGTGTTTGGAAGTATTTTGTTGATTCACGTTCTGCTTCAACTGCTTTTCGCTCCATTCTAGAAATTCGTTTACAAATATCATCAAGGTAAGAGCTATAATTAATTTTACCGCCTGTTAAAATCGTTTGAAGTACTCGGTGCACCATTAAATCTGCATAACGTCTAATTGGAGAAGTAAAATGCGTGTAATAGTCAAATGCTAAACCATAATGTCCAATATTACTTGTTTCATATGTTGCTTTAGCCATTGAACGAATTGCCATTGTTTGTATCAAAGAATATTCATTATTTAAACGAATATCATTTAATAATAAATTGATACTTTTTGAAATTTCATCTGGGTGATTAAATGATAATTTATAACCAAATTTATCAATAAACACATTAAATAAGGCAATTTTTGCTGGATCTGGTTTATCATGAACTCGGTAAATAAAAGGAATTTTATCACTGTTTTTTTTAGGTTTAGCAACAAATAATGCGACTTGTTTATTTGCTAATAACATAAATTCTTCAATCAATTTATGCGCGTCTTTTGATGTTTTAATTTTAACATCAATTGGTATCCCATTTTCATCCAAAACAAATCGCATCTCTTCAGATTCAATACTTAAAGCACCATTTTTCACACGTTTATTTCGCAAAATTTTAGCTATTTTATCGAAAATATGTATTTCTTTTTCAAAGTCACCTTTTTTACCTTCTATAATTTCTTGTGCTTCTTCGTAGGTAAATCTTCGGTTAGAATGGATTACAGTTTTACCGAACCATTCATTGTAAATTTTTCCCTTTTCATCCATTTCAAAAACGGCAGAAAAACTAAATTTATCTTCATTAGGACGAAGTGAGCATGCTAAGTTGGATAATTGTTCTGGTAGCATTGGTACTACACGATCTACTAGATAAACAGAATTAGAACGTTTAAGCGCTTCTTCGTCCATCGGGCTACCTTCGGTAACATAATAACTTACATCAGCGATGTGAACACCAATTTCATAATGTCCGTTTTCTAATTCTTTTATTGATAATGCATCGTCAAAATCACGCGCATCAAGTGGGTCAATTGTAAAAGTTGTGGTATTTCTAAAATCTTTTCTTTTTGCAACTTCCATTGGATCTAATTCTAGCCCAATTTTTTCAGCAGTTTGAAGAACTTCAGATGGAAAAACAGTTTCAATACCTTGATTCATTAGGATACTAATCATTTCAGTATCGTTGGTTCCTGGTCTACCTAATACTTGTAATACTTCACCGTATGGATTTTTGGAAGATTTAGGCCAAATAGTTATTTTAACAAGTGCTTTATCCCCATTTTTTGCGCCATTTAATTTTTCTTTTGGAATATAAATATCTGTACCTGTTTTTAAATTATCAGGTATTAAAAAACCAAATTTATCTTGTAATTCGATTGTACCAACAAATTGAGAGCGTTCGCGTTGAATAACAGTAATGACTTCTCCCTCTTTTCTAGTTTTACCATGTTTAAAAACACGAACTTTAACGGTGTCGCCATGTAAAGCATGACCTGTGTTTTGAGGAGCAATGTAAATATCTGTTTCAGAATCATCAGAAACAACAAAACCTGCACCACGATTTGTTAATTCTATAACACCGATTAATCCTGTGTCTGAATTAGAGGCTTTGTATATTCCATGACCTCTTTTTATAATTACACCTTGTTGAACAAGATTTTCTAAAATATCAAAGACCAATTTTCGTAATGCGTTTTCACGAACATCAATAAGCGTACAAACTTGTTTATGAGACAACTCGCTGCTGTTATTTTTTTCAAAAACAGAACGCACAACATGACTTAGTGAGTTTTTTAATTTATTGGATTTATTTGAACTTTTCTTTGGCATACAGCGAAGTTAATTCTAAAAAAGAAACAATTTGTTAAATTGAGATGAATTAAAAGAAAAAGAAACATTGTAATAGGTATGACTTGAAGATTTCTAACTTTGTATAAAATTAAATAGAATGTTCAATCAGTGGTGGTTTTGGGTAATATTTTCGGTAGTTCTTATATTAACTGTTATTATTTTTATTATTAAAAGAATTGATATTTCAAGAAGAAAACAGGTGTTGTTAGAAATGAAAATTGCTGAACGCACAAGAGAAATACGAATTCAAAACATAAAAATTGAAAAACAACGTCGCTTATTAGAAGAGAAAAAAAGAAAACTAGAAGAGCAACAAGAATTACTTCAAATTGAAAAGGATAAAACAGAAAACATTTTAAAAAACGTAATTCCGTCTGCAATGGTGGATGAATTAATGTTAACAGGAAAAGTATTAGCCAGATCGTATAAAATGGTTTCTGTAATTTTTACAGATTTTGTTGGTTTTACAAAAATTGCCGAGCGAATGAGTCCAACAGAACTAGTTGAAAAGTTAGATGTTTATTTCAGAAAATTTGATGAGATAATTGTAAAAAACAAGCTTGAAAAAATAAAAACAATCGGTGACGCATATATGTGTGCTGGCGGAACACCTGTTGAAAACAATACAAATGCAGTAGATACATGTGTTGCAGCTTTACAAATACAAGAATTTATGCGCATCCATAAAAACGAAGGTCAAATTAACAATACAGATTATTGGGAATTGAGACTTGGCGTTAATACAGGCGAAGTAACCGCAGGTGTAATTGGAAGTGAGCGTTTGGCGTTTGATGTGTGGGGCGCTACAGTAAATCATGCACAACGTATGGAAATGTTGGGAGAACCAGGAAAAGTAACAATTACAGGAAGTACGTTTGCACACATTGAACCGTTTTTTGAATGTGTTTACAAAGGTCAAGCTTTATCCAAAAGCAAAGGGGCGCTTGAAATGTATACTGTTGAACGAATAAAACCCTTGTTATCTGTTGATGGTTTAGGTTTAGTTCCAAACGCACTTTTTCACCAATTATTCAACTTGTATCATACTTCACCAATTAATTATTATGCGGCTGAAAAAGAAATTATTCAACTTTTAGAAAATCAATTATCTAAAAAGCTATATTATCACAGTGTCAATCACACACTTGATGTGTTAAAAGCAACCGAAAGAATTGCTTTAAAAGAAGGTGTTTATGACGAATCTTTGTTGCTTTTAAAAGCTGCGGCCTTGTTACACGATGCAGGATTTATTGAACAATATGATAAAAACGAATCTATAGGCGAACGTTTTGCTGCAGAAATATTACCAAAACACGGATTTAATGAACAACATATTGAACAAGTTCAACAATTGATTCGTGTAACATCGTTTCCTCACCAACCAATAAATTTATTGGAAGAAATTATTTGTGATGCCGATTTAGATTACTTAGGAAGAGACGATTTTCATGAAATAGCCGACAACTTAAGGTTGGAATTGCGTCGCTTTGAAAAGATCAATAGCGATCGAAAATGGGATGAAATGCAAGTTGATTTTTTAAAGAAACACCGGTATTTCACCAAAACAGCAATAGAATCACGCCTCACTAAAAAAATGAGAAATACAGAAGAAATCAATTTAAAATTAGCAAATAGCGAATACTTGGATTAACCAAATAAGAAGCTCGTTCCATAAGGTCCTTCAACTGGATTTACTACTAATGCAGGTATTTTCGCATCATTTGTAATGATGTATTGTTCGTATGTCGCTGTTATCACTCCCAAAAAGTTGTTTCTGTTTAAGTTCATAATAGCAATTAAATCGGCGTCACATTTCACTGCTAATTTCACAACTTCTTTGTCAAAACCAGAACTTGGAACAATTGTCGTTGTTATTTCAATACCTTTTTCTGAAAAGAATTTATTTGCAAATAAGATATTAGCCTGAATTTGATGGCGCAAGTATTCATCAGATTCATCAGGAGTAATTACGTGAACACGCGACTTAAAGTAAACAGCTAAATTTGCTACAATGGCTAATTTTTGCTTTGTTTCTTTGTTCAAATCCATTGGAACAACAATGTCATCGTATCCAGTAGCTTTTACACCTTTTTCTTGCACAACAATAAACGGAACACTTGAATTGGTGATTACTTTCAACGCATGACTTCCTGTTAAATGTTGCCAACCATGAGCACCATGTGTGCCCATAAAGATTAATTCAGCTTTATTTTCTGCAGCAAATTCACCAATATCATCAAAAATGTTTCCAACACGGATATTTGAAACAAGCTCAACACCAGCTGTTTCATTTTTAGCAATGATTTTTAGCAATTCTACTTCCGCATCTGCAATATTTTTTTCTTTACCAACAAGGTGTAGGACAAGTATTTTAGCATCTAAAATTTTTGCAGTAGCGATTGCATGCTCTAAGGCAATATCAGCAACAGGTGTAAAATCGTGAGGAACGATAAATGTTTTCTTATCCATTGTTTTGTAGTTGAAAGTTTATTTTCATTACAAATATACAGATTTATCAAAAAGATAACACGATTAAAAACAGAATTGCATTTAAAATAGGCTACTTTTGCTTCTATAAAGTTTGAGGTATGGCAATCATCGGAAGATTAATAAAAAAAACTACTGAAATTACCTATAAACGTAATTTCAATAAAGGAAAAGAATACAAAAACCAATTAAAAACGTTAGAAAAATTAGTTTTTAAAGCAGCCGATACGGTATTTGGTAAAAAACATTTGTTTCATAAAATTTTAAAAAGTAAAGACGGCGTTTCTTTGTTTCAGCAAAACGTTCCTATAACTGATTACGATACTTTTTATAAAGAATGGTTGATTCATTCAATTTTGGGTGAACGTGATTTTACATGGCCTGGAAGAATCAAGCACTTTGCATTGTCTTCAGGAACTTCTGGTTCGCCTTCTAAAAGAATTCCTGTTACTGAAGACATGATACGATCGTTTCAAAAAACTTCTGTAAAACAACTTTCAACATTACATGAATTAGAGCTTCCCAACACCTTTTTTACAGGTCAAATTTTGGCAGTAGGCGGAAGTACAAAGTTGATAAAAAAGAAAACACATATTGAGGGTGATTTAAGTGGAATTTTAAAAAAACACACTTCGTTTGTTGTAACGCCCTTTACAAAGCCAGGAGTTCGAATCACGAATTTAAAAGATTGGAACAAGAAATTAGAATTAATGATTCAAGAAGCACCAAAATGGAACATTGGAATCATTGCAGGCGTTCCAAGCTGGTGTATTTTGTTACTAGAAAAAATAATTGAACATTATAAATTGGATTCAATTCATGATATCTGGCCCAATTTTCAAGTTTATTTGCATGGCGGAGTTTACATGGAGCCGTACAAAGAACGCTTGAAAAAAGTAACTTCAAAAGAAGTGTTTTTATTAGACACTTATTTAGCAAGCGAAGGATATTTTGCCTATCAAAAAACTATTCATAGCAACGGGATGCAACTGTTGTTAAATGCCGGAATTTTTTATGAATTTATTCCATTTACCAATGAGTTTTTTGATGAAAATGGAAACTTAATCGACGCGCACAAAGCGTTTACATTGAGTCAAGTAAAAGAGAATATTGATTACGCAATCGTCCTAACAACCAATGCTGGATTGTGGCGTTATATGTTGGGAGATTTGGTTCGTTTTACGAATGTTGAAGAGCGTTCTATTAAAATTACAGGACGAATTAAACAGTTTTTAAGCTTGTGTGGGGAGCATTTATCATTGGATAATATTGTAACAGCTGTACAAACTGTTGCACGCGCAAAAAACATTGAAATCACAGAATTTTGCTTATTTGCTGATACGGACCATCAACGACACTCTTGGTTTTTTGGAACAAACGATCAAGTAAAGGTAGATGAATTGCTAGCAGCAGTGGATCAAGAATTAGGTTTATTAAACGATGATTATTTAGCTGTAAGAAAACACACGCTAAAAACTCCAGTTGCTCAACTATTACCTGTTGACACCTTTTATGCATTTATGGAATCGATAGG
>ERZ650308.1116-NODE-1116-length-14185-cov-5.926752_pt1 | contig 14185 bp, 21 predicted proteins | sample MGYA00376244_ERZ650308 | MGnify/ENA primary metagenome ERZ650308 (study PRJEB26733, sample SAMN07839295) | wastewater metagenome | biome: small river; feature: stream; material: water | place: USA: North Carolina | collected 2016-04-26 ...
GTCCAGAAGTCCGGTTTCACCCACGATAGCCTCCCAGAAGACCTTGCACGTACTGCGCGTATTGCTGCGACCACTTGTCGTCGTTGGCGTACTGCTTGAGCAGGCCCGAGAAGTCAGCGGGCTTGTTCTGCACAGGAGCCGCTTGTGCCTGAGGCGTGCCGGTCGGAGCGAGCAGGCCCTTTGCTTGTTGAGCTGTTGCGGCAGTCTTCAGGCCGGTGTTTGCGTACTGCCCAGCGGTGGACAGCAGCCCGGGGCTAGTGCTTGCGCCTTCGACGGCTGCGCCGTTTGCGCCGCTTGCCATCAAACCATTGCCGGCCGCGCCAGTTCCGGAGCCCACCGCGTAACCCTCCCCGGCACCAGCAGCCAGTCCAGAGCCAGAAGCGCCAGCGCCGCCAGCCGCAAGACCCGTACCGGCTTCAGCTCCGGCGCCATAGGCGGCAGTCGATCCAGCAGCAGTGCCAGCAGCCGTGGAGCCAGCAGCGGCGCCGCCTGCGGCAGCCCCACCAGCGGCGGCACCTGATCCCGCAGCAGCGCCACCGGCAGCCGCTCCAGACCCAGCGGCAGCAGATCCGCCAGCCGCAGCACCGCCAGCCGCTGCGCCACCCTCAGCCCCACCAACGGCACCGCTTGCAGCACCACCGGAGAAGATGGTGGCGAGCACCATTGCAGCCGTTGCATCAGGGTTGCGAGTCACCCAGTTATTGCCAAGCTCCCGCGTTGAGTCCGCATGGATCGCGTTGTGCGATTGCAGGGACAGCGGTTTCTTGCCTGAAATAACATCGCCCCACCACCGAGTCTCGGTGATGGGCATCTTTGCCTCTTTCCACAGCCATCCTCCGACGCTCATTTGCCACCCCCGCCGCTGCTGGTCGTCGTGTTGCCCATCGTTTGACCAAGCACACCGGACATCGCCTGAAGCTGCTTGACCGGGTAGTTTTGCTGGTCTACGAACTGGTTGTAGCCAAAGTCCAGGCCCTTTTGAGTCTGGGCCTGCTGGATGCCGCCCGCGTTCAGAAGCTGGGCGGCGTCGTTGTAGGCCGCATTGCCATAGGTGGGCGCCATGTTGAGCGCCTGCATCTTGTTGGCCTGGTCGGTGTTGTAGGCGCTGCCGTACATCTGAGTCGCGATGTCCGACATTTGCTGCGCAGCCGCCTTCTGTTGCAGCCCCATGCGCTGATCCAGATTGGCATTTCCGAACGAGCCACTTTGCACACCAGCCGACTCAAGCTGAGGCTTGGTCATGGTGTTGAAGTTCTCGGCCACCGACTGCTGAGCCTTGTTGACCAGCGAGTCCAGATAAGGATTCGTCTGGTTGCCGGCCAGGAACTTGTTTAGCGTTCCTTCAGCATTGCTCATCGTCTGAGAGCCATTGGCGGCACGGCTTTGGATCATGTCCAAGCCCTGCTGCTGGGTCCCATTCAGATCGGCATAACGCTGGCTCGTGTAGCCCTGCCATGGGGTGTTGCTGTATTGGATCGCCAAATCCGTGTAGCGATTGGCAAGCGGCTTGAGCTCGTCAGGGATGAACGGACGCGACGTGGACGATGAATCACCGCCGCCGCCGCCACCGCCATAAATGACACGACCCGCACAGTGGCGGGTCGCTGAGTCGCCAAACGGTAGTTCGGCTGCATATAGTTTCTGTCGGCTGGTCATGCGTCCACCTCAATGATTGCGTACACGCGCTTAAATCCACACTTCATTCGATACAGCCGCTCGCGCACCTCATCGGCAGCGCAGCGCACTTTTGAGCAACCGCACGCAGCGGCCATCTTTTTGAGCTCGTCGAAGAACTCGGGGAAGTCGCCCCCTTCTGCAACCATGTCTGTGACCATCAACACCCGCATGTTTGGGAGCTGATCCACGCGAACAACACCCCACCCCGCGACCTTGCCATCACGATCCATGCGGATCAGCGTGCGCTCACCACGCCCCAAGATCATCTTGAGTTGGTCGCCCGTGATTTCCCCACCCGACACGTCGCAAGCCTTGGCAAGCTCAGATGCCCCATCCTTCCAGGCCGCATCGATGTGCGTTGCAGGAATCGGCTTGAGTTCAACCATCAGACAAGCACCACAGTTGGGGCGACCGTGTAGGTGATAAGCACCGTGTCGCCCTTCTTCACCGGGACAATAGAAGGCACACCGATTGCAGTCGTCACGCCTTGGCGGATGTAGGCAACCGCCGAGACAGTGCCGCCGACGATGGACACAAACCCATCGCGAGGGGCTTCGTAGCTGTAGGGCGACGCTCCAACGGTCACAGCCGACACGCTCAATGGCGTTGCCGTGTTGTCGATCAGTTCATTGACGGTCAGCGCGAACGAGCGGAACAGTTCATTGACGCGCTGCACCATCCCGAAGCCAGAAGGCAAACGGGGCTCAACTGGTAGCTTTCTCATCGCACCCCCGCCGCCTGCAAGTCAAGGCTGATGGCTGACAGCTTGGCTTCCCCGCTGCCCTCGATTGAGACTCGGTGAAAGCGTGCCGTCTGCCGCATTGGGAACTTGGCACCATCGAACACTGACAAAGAGCCAACATGAGGATCAGCCCCGCTTGATGTCTTGGTGTAGCCCTGGCAGTACGAAAGCCCCGGCTGCTTTGACCATCGGACATTGACTCGGCCAAGGAATGAGGACTGCACCTCATCGCCGTAATCACCGGTCAGAAACGACCATTCACCAGCAATGCCGGTCAGAGATTTGACTTTGTGGTCGGTGGAGAAGATCGCCGGGTTTGACTTCGACGCGACCCAGAAAGGTGAGTCATAACTGAAGCTAGGCCCGGAGTCGTAGGTGTAGCCAAGACTCGCGCCCGTGTCGTAGGTGATGCCTTGGCTGGTGTAGTTGAGAACAGCCTCAACGGTCATATCAGCCACACCCCACCGGCCGGATGGGACGTGAAAGACCAGCGTCCTATCGCACTCCGAAGCGTTCACGCTTGGGTAGAACATCCACACCAAGGCGTTATCGCGGTCCCACATCAGCTTCGTGCGGTAGCGGAACTGAGCCGAAGAGTTGTCAATCCACCATTGGCGGATTTGATCGCCAACCGGCTGGGCGATGTGCCCATCGAACAAATACACATTGTCCGATCCGACGAAGACGTGCCCACGCGGGGTGTCGGCCACAGCCTCAACACCCACGCACCCCACATCACCGACAGGCATGGACCACTGCCACACCACGTCCCCGCCAACGTAGATGCCAACGAAGATGCCGCGCTCCTTGTAGGCGATGATGGAATCGCCCATGCGCAGGCCAGCAGTGATGGCGCCCTGCCCTTCAATCAACCGCCCCTCGTTGGACTGAGTGGCAATCGATGGTGTCCAGTCTGTGACGTTGTAGAGGGCAGAACACTTCCAACCATCGGCAGTCGTGCCGTGATTGAGCAGCATGACAAAGCCCTTGGCCGCTGCAATCACCTTCGCCGCAGGCGCCCCAGCCACAGCAGAGAACCCCGCACCAGTGGATCGGCGCAGCGTGACGGATGGACAAACAGCCAGCGCGTCATCGCCGAACGACACGTAGCGCCAAACGTCGTCAGAGCCAAGCGTGTGACCGCTACTAACGCTGCTCCAGCTTGTGCCGCTCAATTCGTAGATGTCAGAGGCAGTCCCGGAGAACAGCCGTGAATTGCCCGACAGGTTGCGAGTCACCGCAGCGCCACGGCAGGCAGAAGCCAGAGCAGACAACCCAGCATCAGCCGCGCTCGGCGCAGACTTCATCCCGGCTTGAAACGGCACGAGGTTATGACACTCCATGATCGCGCCCGGGGTCGTGGGCTCGACGTCAGGAGTAAAACCAAGAAGCGGGGTCATTCAACCCTCACATTCAGCGACAGTGCGCCGCCGTACTGACCGAATCGCTCAGTGACTTCCAGCTTCTCGCGGGCCGCCTGATACATCGCCTCATAGGCTTGGGCTGCCGACACATCACGCAGCCATGCGGCGCCGTAATGCAGGGCCTTGAACAGATACACATCAGAGGCGTTCTCAAGAAGCCAGTTGCTATCCGTATCACCAACCAACGCCGCGAACTTCGCCACATACAGCAGCGAATAGGAAGACGTGCCACCGTTCAGGATGCGCAGGCCGAAGCCGATCCGAGTGAAGAACCGGCCAGAATTTCCAGACGTTGCATAACCGGCTGTCTCCATTTGCTGGAACAGGTCAACCGGCTTGTATTCGTACACATACCCATCAATGACCAGGCGCTTTACCTCGATGAAGTCATCAGGCAGCGCGATCACTCCGGCTGCAATGGAGCCGGTTGCAATCACATCCATTGCAGGCACGCGCACATCACGACGGATTGCGGCTTCTGCCAAAGCAATGAACGAGGGAATCTTGTCTGTTGCGGTCGAGTCAACCAGCCACGAGGCGACATCAGTCTTGAGCGTGGCGTAAGTCATTGCCAGCCCCCATGCACCTTGAATGCACCGTGCTCGGCAATGAACCTATCAAGCAAGGCGTCATCGTTCGCCACATCAAAGGCGTTCATGAGTCCGTTGCTGATTTTCTTGGCCCATGCGTCCAGCGTTTCAAGCGGAATGCTCATTTCATGGCGCCCGAACATGTGGTCGTTCAAGCCATGCGAGCGCCGATCCTTGACCTGCTCAACGACACCAGAGACATCAACGACAGTGCCCACACGGGTCACGCCATCCTCTGAGGCCATGTAGGTGTACCCACCTGGAACAGCGGTCAGAATCTTTGAATCAGCCATAGCTCTGAAAACAAAAAGCCCCCCAAGGTTTCCCAAGGGGGGCTGGTTACGGACTAAGGACCGATCAGCTCAGGTCGGCGATGATGCCGTGGGCCTTCTCGTTCTTGACCAGCAGAGTCCATTCGGTGTTCACCATGAACTCGCGGGCATCGCCACGGGTGGCGAGTTCCTTGTCACGCATCGGGCGCAGAACACCCAGCGATGCGTAATCCTTGTTGAGCAGGATCACTTCACGGGTGCGCATGTGACGGGCGTTGACAGCCTTGACGCGGCCGAAGGGGCCGATGTAGACCTCAAGGGTCGCGGTCAGGGTTTTGTCTTCGGCCTTGTCGAAGCGGGTCTGCGAGGCCAGGAAGGTGTCGAAGGTTGCGCGCTGTGCGGACGGGATCAGGGCATAGATGTTGTCCATGTCCGGGGCGCCGTTGTCGAACATCAGCTTCATCGTGTCCTTCAGGAGGGTTTCCGTCAGGGCGCGAGGGGTGCCATCGGTGGGGGCGGTGTTCGACACTGCGTTGGGGGAAGCGCCGCCAGAACCGCGCGAGCTGTTGGTGGCGATGAAGCCGATCAGGCCGCGAGCCTGAGGGGCAACACCAGCGACAGCAGTGATGGCCGTGGTGTTTTGGATCAGACCAAACTCAACATCCTTCTTGCACTCAACCGACTTCTTTGCCACCTGGCGGTCGTATTCGCTGGACTCGCCAGCCTTCTCGACGCGATCCTGAGTGCCGGTGATGGCGCCCGACTTCATGCTGATCTGCGTGCGGTTGCCGTAGCGAACCACGTCGGCAGTGGCTTGAATGGTGGGGACGTCACCTTGCTCGACCTTGTTCGATGCGCCAGCGGCGAACGAGTCGGTCAGCCATTCGACGAACGGGCCGTCCACCTTTTCCTTGCCGATCAGGGCCAGGGTGGGGGTTTCCGACACGGACACGTTCCAGATTTTGTCCATGAGCTGTTCACGGACGCGCGACGAGTTGAACGTCGCAAACGAGTTGGAGGCTTGAGCCATGATTTACCTCTTTCGGGTAGAGGCCAGGAGGTCGGCAAATTCGTTGCTGCCGAAATTGCGCTTCTGCGCAATTGACCTGGCGAGTTTTTCGGATTCGGTGGGCGCGGCAGGCACAGCCTTAGATGGCTTCTGCGGCACGCTTGCCACCTTCTTGACGGCCTTGGGCTTCTCGGCTTGGAGGGCAAGCCACTTCTGCGCGTACATCGCCATCTCGACAGCCCACGGACGGGTCGTCAGAACGGCGAGGTCTTGCGTGGTAGCGCCCTTGTTGCGCAGGACAGAGAACATTTCGCCCGTGTCCTTTGCTGTGATGCCGGGGAAGACCTGGGCCAGGTGCTGTTCAGCCAAAGCACGCTGTTGTGTCTGCTCCTGCTCGACCTTTTGCGCCGACTGCTGCGCATAGGTGTTGCGCTTGTTGGCGAGAGACTCGGCGGCATCACGGAACTGCTGCTTGAGTTCCGTGAACTGCGCCAAATGCTCTTGATACGAGACAGGATCTACTTCCCGCAGTTGCTGCCAATTGACCTGCTGGTACTGCTTGAGCGTTGACTCAAGCATCTGCACCTGGCCGATCTCGGCTGCAAACTGCTGGACCTCTTGAATCTGCTGCTGCGCGAGCTGCTGAACTTGCTCACGCTCTTTAGCTACGCTCTGCATCTGCTGAGTGAAGTGCGACTGACGCATATAGCCGTCTCGCAACTCCTTCTCATTGACTTCGAACGCCTCACCGTTTGCGGTCGTCCACTTCACAACACGGTCATCAGGGGATTCCGGTTCTCCCGGTTGTTCCTCTTGGCCTGCCTCCGCTTCTGCCTCGCCTTCCGCTTGCGCTTCTGGCTCTGCTTGTGCTTCGGTTGCCGCCGGTTGTTGACCTTCCGACTCCTGCTCAACCGACTCATCCGGCGCGGAGTCCGCTTCTTGCGGTTGTTCCGTCTGTCCGGCTTGTGCCAGTTGGGTCGAGAAGTCGTTTAACGAGAGTGCTTCAGACATTGCTAATCCAAGGTTTGAAGCGCCAAGGTGTGAGGCCAAAGAAAAAGGGCCTCGGATCGCTCCGAAGCCCTTGGCTTGTTCCTAACTTGACGCCCTGAGTACCGCTCAGGCCGGGTTGTGGCTTACTCGGTTGTGCCGTCGCTGTACTTGGCAGACAGCACGCCCTTTCTCATCCGAATTCCGCTGTAGACGCCTTGGAAGATGTCGCCTTCCACTGCGTCAGGGTGTGAGACTTCGACCAACACGGAGCCATCGCGCTCCTTGGTCTTGATGTATTCGTGTAGGCCGATGACTTCGACTGGCTCGGTGAACGTCACCGTTGGAGCTACAGCGAGCGCAGCAAAGGCGGCATCCAAGCCCTTCGCCACTTTGTCGGCCTTGCTCATCGGGCCGCGCTTCTTTGGTTCAGCCTGCATAGTTCCTCGTTCGCTCGCGAATCGCTTCAATCCGCGCCTTGGTGTTTGCCTCTGCCAGCAACTCATAGCGAGTCACTTCGCCACCTCGGATAGCCAGCTCAAACAGGCCGACAAACTGCTGGCGGCACTTGTCCATCAGGAACAGTTGCTCTCGCTGCGCCACCGCATCAATCGGGAGGGAGAACATCTGATCGCGGATGGCCGACTCAATCGCCTTCAGTGCTTCTTGCACCAGCGAATCACCCATGATCCGCTCGGCATGGTCGGCCTTGACGATCTGCAATCGCTGGTCTTCGTTCACAAGTAGTCCGGTAGTTGTTGAGGGTTGGGGATCATGTGACCATTGACGAAGAACACCAGCCGATAACCTGCTGATGTTTCCTCAATCGCATCCTCAACATTGCGCGCCGCGTACTGAAACGCCGCACGCTGGTGAGCCCTGCACAGCGGGCAATCAATGTGCTGCCCGGAATGACCATGAATAGGCGGGGCGTATGGCCTGCGATTGACGATCACATTGCCCCCGGTTGCTGTAGATCGTTGGCAAGCTGGTTGATGGCCTGCGCGGCAAACTGGATCTGAGCCGGATCAATGACCTGGCCTGCTTGATCCATCTGCGTGCCGTCGATGATGTTTCCGCCCATGGGGCGCGACAACATGCCGGCAGCAAGTTCAAACAGCTTCAGGCGCTCGGCCTGCTGCCCCTCAAGTTGCTTCATCTGCAAATCGTGCTGACGCTGCTTCTCGGCCTCCGAAGCCTCAAACTGAGCCTTGCCCATTTCGATCTGAGCCTTGATCTGCTCAGGCGATGGTTGCGGCTGCTGTGGAGGGTTCTGGGCCGGATCGGTCAGCAGCTTCACATCTGCGCCCATCAGCTTTGCGGCGCGGGCAAGACGCTTGCCGAACTCATAGACGTTGTTTGGCTTGATGACGCCAACTTGTGCGCCCTGAGCCATGAACTGCCCGAACAGTTGAAGCATCTGCACTTCTTCCATCCGCTCACCATTGGTCGAGCCAACAACGATCTTGCAATCCATCTTGTCCGACCACTCGGCCGGGTTGAATGGCACCCACTCATTGCGCAGACGCACCACGTCAGCCACGTTCTGATGCTGCGTCACCAGACGAAGGATGATCTGATACAGCCGCTTGATGCCGGTGTTGGCCATGATGCGAAGCGTCATCTTCAGGCGCTGTTCGCTGGCCTGCATGATCTTGCCGATGCCGGTGGCCGTCTTGTTCAGCGACTCGGAATCAAGGCCCTGGTTGTACTTCGTGATGCCGAGACGCGTTTCTCGCATCGTGTCTGCAAACTGGATGCCTTCCAGCGATTCACGGGCGACGATGGTCGTTTGAATCGGTGTGATTGCGGTGTTTGCCGGGCCGTTCCCGCGAATGATCTTGCCGATGCGATCAGACAGCAGATCCTCGATGGTGTTCGCCGTTGCTGCCTGCATGTTGATGTACGTGCCCGGTCGGTTTGCCAGGTACAGCGAGTCCACATACTGGCGAGTCAGGCCCGTTTTGAGGCGCTGGATCTCCGCAGCCGGGTCGGCATAGGCCATGCCGTAGACGCGGTGAGGAATCGGAATCGGCGTGATGACAGCGTAGTCCTGCCCCTCCGCCTCATCGTCTTGCAGGATGTCATCCGGCCCGCCGCCGACCAGCACTTCGCGCCACTCGGCCACACCATCGCCATTGCAATCGCAGCGGACAAAGCCCTTGAACAAGCGGACCTCTTCAAGCTCGACCGTCACCGTGTCGTCAAACACGTCGTCCTCCCACGGATCATCGACCAGCGTAGAGAAGTCGTAGTCGGACACATCAGCCCAACGCTTGAAACCCATCTCCTTCAACTCGGAGCGGGTGTAAGTGACCATCTCACCGATCACATAGGCGTCATCCGGCGTGCGGGCATCCTTGGTGATGATGAAGTCAACCGGTTTGACGTTGCGAATGCACAGCTTGCCGGGGTTCTGCGCCTCGACGGTCACGTCATAGACAGGGGCAGGCATCCCGCCAAAATCAGCAACTCGCTCAGAGGCGGCGACGATCACCTTTCCCTCTGCCTGCATCATGGTCAGTTGCTCGGCGGTCAGACCCTCATATTCCGTGCGCTCGGCGTCAACCTTGACCCACTCAGGCCGAACCACGCCCAGCTTCTGCAACAGAGCATCTTTGAGCCAGGTGTAAAACACCATGAACCCGTCATTGCGCTCGGTGACAAGGTAGTTGACGTAGTCCGTGGCCTGGCTAGCAAACGCCTCATCCTCAGGCCCGCGAGGCTGGAACTCGGCGATGTTGTCGCCACCGAACAGCGGCTCAAGGAAGGACGGCAGCGCCGACTCCACAACTTCGAACACGTCCCACGACACAACTTGAGAGCGCCCCTCAACCTCGTTGCCCATAGGCGAGCCGAGGTAATACGAAAGGTTGCGCTCCTGCTCGGAACGGATGGCGGACGAAGACCAAGTGACCGACCTTTCAATTTCGTGGTCTAGCACTTGGCGTAGCTTCTCGTTCATACGATTCCGATGTTTCCGTAATTCAACGGGGCAGAAGATGCGGGCGCGTGGATCAACTCAAGACCCCGCCCAATCAGTGAACACACATCAACCCCGTCGTCATACTTACCGACAGGGAAGCGGAGCAACTGCCCCATCAATTCAGACTTCCAATTTGCGTGTTTCGGGACAAAAACCTTGCCCATGCTCGCCAGAGCCTGAAAGCTCCGCGCCCGCGTAGGCTTGTCGCTGATGCTTGGCAACCACTCGATGCGGCTATAAGCCATCAACTCATTCATTCGCCGAACCATGTAAGGCTCGACAGCGCGACGGATTGGCCCAGCCTCACCAAACCAGCAGGCGGGCCGGTACTGCTTGATGAGTGAGCACTTCTTTTCGATCCACACATCAGACGTGGACTGACCACGCCACCAATCAACAATGAACAGGTTGTTCATCGCGTCAATTCCGAAAATGCCGTGCTCCGTGTAGTCTCCTGACCCTTCTGTCACGGCGTAATCGCTCGCCCCGTAAAAGGTCAAGCCATTCGGAACACGGTCGTACTCAGCGAACCAGTCGGCCTTAAAATAGTCGCCATCCTCGCTAGCTGGCTGCTGCTGATACAGCGCATTCCATGCCCGCGTGTCCATCTTGGCGACCTTCACCATGTCATCGGTGAACCACTCAGGCCACAACCGATCACCAACAGCACGCCCAAGCGGATCGCCTGGCAGCGCCTCCATTGCAATCTCAATGACATGCCATCGATCACGCTCGCGAGCCAGGATGCGCCCGCCTAAGTCGTCCTCATGCCATCGAGTCATCACGACAATCTGACGAGCGCCAGGCTTCAGGCGCGTCAGAAGGTCGTTTGTGTACCAGTCCCAAGCCTTCTCACGGCTTCGCTCGCTGTCAGCGTCCTCGCGGCTCTTAACCGGGTCGTCAATCACAGCCAGGTCAGCACGTCGGCCAGTGATTGATCCACCAACGCCAGCCGCGAAATATTCACCGCCCTCCGTTGTGTCCCACCGGCCAGCAGACGCCGAATCATCAGCAACACCAACGCCGAAGACGTTGCCGAACTCCTTGGAAGCAACCAAGTTGCGAACGCGCCGCCCAAACCGCTCGGCAAGCTCTTGCGTATGGCTTGCAGCAATCACAGACAGCTTCGAGTTGCGCCCCAAGAACCAGGACGGGAACACAACCGATGTGTAGGTGCTCTTTGCAGAGCCAGGCGGCATACACACCATGAGCCGCTCAATCTCCCCGCGCTCGACCTTCTCCAAAGCATCTAGCAGCATCACATGGTGGGCCGCAGGCTTGAAGCCGAGGTCTAGGTAATCAATGAACGGCTTGATCGCCTCCTGCGCCTTCCTCCTTGCCAACAACTCCAAGAGCAGCGATTGCGCTGAGGAGTTCGGCGGTTGAGAGGTCGCGGGGTGTTCTGTTGTCGTTGACATTCACAGTCGATTCAGACTTGCCCCACGCCCGATCAAGCAGTTTTTCAGCGGCATTCAGCCGGGCGGCATGAGGGGCTGATGGGTCGCCCATCACCTCAGCGAGAGTGCGGATCGCCTCGACCGTGTGGGCTCTGGCAAGCTCTTTGACTTCCTCAGGGATGCGAGGACGCCCCGACGGGTTGCCTGACTTGCCTTTAACGAACGCCATTGTTTCGGCCTTGTTACCAGTGCGAATCCTCTTGGGTTGTTCGCTGCCCTTGTGGGCGGTTACTTACGGTCTGGACAGACCTTGATCATTTCTTGTTCGATAGCAGTCGAAACAGGAGCGCGCATGGCGCACATGCCAAGCATTCCGCCCGTGGACATTTGGTTGATGCACTGCCCACCGCGAGTCACCTCGATCATTCGCCCAGTTGGCTGATAGGAGCAGTGCTCACCCTCCCAAACCAGCCTTTCGTGAAGCTCACTAGCGTCCATGTTGAGCTTTATGCCTAACCCGATAGCAGCAAAGAAGGCGGAAATGAAGAACCCACAAAGGGCCACATCGAATCGGTTCATGCGAATCCTTCCGGTTGTTCGCCAGTCACCCCGCCCGCCTCCGATCCTCGGAAAGGAGCGACCGAGGGGCTTACCTGAGCATCGGGGAGTGCTGCTGATTAAGCTCAGTCAGCGCGCTTGTGGGGTGCCGGGCGCTGATCCACTAGGGGGTGCGAGGGGAGCGCGGTTGGATAGGCCCGGCGAAACGAAAAAAGGCCGGTTAGGCATCCGGCGCGGAATGTCTGCCGCCCTGTGTGTCGTGCCGATGTTCACGAGCCGCTGACAAGGCGGTCACGCTGGCCTAATGGGGCAGACCAGACTGCCGGGGATCTGATCCCCCGGTGACATCCCACCGCGAATGTCGCGGCCACATACGAAAAAGCCCCGCGCATTGCTGCGAAGGGCTTGGGGTGACACGTACTCAGCGTGCCTATATCTGCGCACTGTACGGAAACACAGAATTTCCGTCAAGCGGTTTCGCGAACTTTTTTCGCCTGCCGCTCCAACTTCCTCGCAAGCTCCCGCCCTGCCTCGTGCGCCCAATTGCCCCAAGTGCGATCTGTGACCCCATAGGCTGCGATTGCGTCGGCCATGCTTGGGATCGTCCAGACCTTGTAAGCCCGCGTGATGGCGAGCCGGTGCTTCGGCGTCAGCTCGGCGATGGCTAGAGCCACCTCGTCGCGATCTTCCCGGCTCAGTTGCCACGGCTCCCGGCTTGCTGCCTGCTGGGGGATGCGTTCGGCCAAGTAGGCGCACTTTGAGGGATAGCCGAGTCCGCCGCCCTTGGGGAATGAGGCGAAGGCCCAATCCATCAGGAGGCAGTGCAGCCAATACGGTTCGATGACTAGGCGTTTGCTCATGTCTTCCTTTCAGATCGCCAGAAACTCAACGCGCACGCCGAACTGTCCGCGCTTGCACTTCTCTTGGGCGTAAACCCATGTGATCGGCCCGGTTGGGCCGTCATCGACGCCGCAGATTCGGGCGATCTCGTCGCGGATGGCTTTGCACGCGCCTTGCAGGTTGTCGTCGTCGCACAGGGACGAGGACAACCGAACCATGCGGACGATGCAGGGCGTGAAGAACGGGCGGACGATGAGCGCCACTGCTGTGCGCTCAGCCTTGACCCGTGCAGCACGCTTGCGCCAATGCTCCCGAGCATTCAGCCCGGTCACGGTCTTGATGGGGATGAGGTAGGACGCGTGGCTCACCAGAACCTCCACCAAGGTTTTGCTTTCTCTATGGTTGGAATCGGGATGATCTGCCCGGGGCGGGGACCGTTTATCGGCTCCCACTCATCAATGCAATAAATCGGAAGCTGTTTGTATGTGTCATTGCGGCGTATCGAGCAGAACTCAACCGCGCGCCCATCAACCTTGCTCACGACCCTGGGACTTGCGCACCTTGCAAACTCTGGACCGGATGATTTGCCCGTGTACCACTTGCAGTCCTTGCACAGCTTGATTTCACTCATCGCCAATCCCCCCATTCACCCCGGTTGCCCTTGCCCCACTGCTCGGCGCAATCTCGCCTAAGCCGAGCCACGGGGCGGACTTTCTCAGCACGCTCAAGCCAGGCGTGAACCCAGGCCGAGCCTCTTTCAGTGCGCCATCTGAGCACCTGACGAACTTCGCAGCGGTGCCGATGTTCCTCGTGTGCGGGCAGTTGCTCGCTGTGTGGTTCCTGCCGCATAGGGTGCAGACCTTCATTTGATTACCTCCGCTTTGATGCAAATCCACTCATGCGAGGCGTTGCGGATGAGTTGCCCGCCTGTTGCCTCACACGCTTGTTTGCGGTCAGCAAGCTCCACGGTGACAAAGGCGGCGGCATAAATCGCAATCGCCAACATCGCCGAGACGATTAGCCACTCACTCGGTTTCACAGCACACCCCTTCCGGAAACTTGAAGCCCGCCTGTGTGGCCCGCTTCTGAGCCGACATGACCCAAAAGTCGGTGACGGCCTCTTTGTTGAGCTTGATCACGATCACGCCTTGGTCAAACAGGCTGTGGCAGCCCATGACGCCGGGGCGTTCACAGCACAGGGGAAAGGTCGCGTAGTCGCTGGCCTTCTGCGCCCCGCCCTTGCCGTGCTTGGCTAGGTTGCTGTGCGCGGCCTGGCTGTATCCGTCGATGCCGCAGGAGAAGCACGGCATTTGCGCGATAAGGCGCAGGTACTTCCCGTCGCGGTGGGGTTTGGTCTTGGGGTACTTCATGCTCGGATCCCCCTTGTCTGCTCGGCGAACGAGTGCATTAGCTCTTGACTGAATGCTTGGATGGCATACGCCTCCTGTTCCCTGCCGGGGCTGTGCTCTCCGATGCGGGCCGCGTACTCTTGCCAAACGTGAACCGCCTCATGAACAAGCAAACCTGCCACCTCAACAGGGTTACGAGCTAGCCAATCACGCATGCAGACAATCACGGTCAACCCATAACGCGACTCAAAGTAATGCGTCGTCGCGTTTGACCATTCGTTCAGGATGAACGGCGGCGGCTCCACCTTGATGTGAGCGCATGCCCTTCTAAACTGCGGCTCGTTCAAGTAAAGA
>ERZ650308.1117-NODE-1117-length-14181-cov-8.195314_pt1 | contig 14181 bp, 13 predicted proteins | sample MGYA00376244_ERZ650308 | MGnify/ENA primary metagenome ERZ650308 (study PRJEB26733, sample SAMN07839295) | wastewater metagenome | biome: small river; feature: stream; material: water | place: USA: North Carolina | collected 2016-04-26 ...
CAACCAAGGCTATTGCGCCTTCGTGGTGGCACCCAAGGTGCAAAAGTTTGTGCAGTCCTTTGCAGACAAGGTCCGCCGTGACTAACGCGCTGCGCTACTGGCCCATCGCGCTGACCCTGCGCAGCTTGCAGCGAGTGGTGTTGGTGTTGCTCGCTGCCTTGATCATGGTGCAAACGGTGGGCGTGTTGCACCGTGTGGCGCATGCGCAGCAAAGCGCGAGTGTTTTTTCTCATGTTGCCCCTGCTGTGGCGCAAGACGATGTGAGTGTGTTGGCTGCCATTTGGGGTGATCACAGCAATTCGGCCGAGTGCCAACTGTTTGACCAAACCTGTCCCGATTTGCTGCACGCTCCTGCTTGGACGTTGCCAGCTGTATCAGCCGTGCCCACTTGGGTGACTGCTGTGTTGCGCGAGCGCTTTGCGCTGTTTGAACGTTTTTATGCGGCCCGAGGGCCACCTGCTGATTTGCTTTGAACACCCCATCAGCGCACCCAGCTTAGATCGGGCGTGCTGACTTCTCATTGCAAAACATAGGGGCTAAGCGCATGCCCCGCAGGAACATCACATGACACACGTTTTTCAACGCAGCGCCGTGGCTGCCGCTGCTTACTCATTGTTCTCGCTCTCGATTGGCAACGCATGGGCGCAAACGGCGCATACCGATGAGGTCCATCGTTTGGATGAGGTCACCATCACCGCTCGTAACCTAGACAGTGGCGGTGTGTTGGTGCCCGCGCAGCAGCTTTCAGGTGCAGCGCTCACCCAGCGCCAGGGCAGCACCTTGGGCGAAACGCTGGACAACTTGCCGGGCATTGCCAACAGCTCTTTCGGTCCCAATGTGGGCCGCCCCATCATTCGCGGCATGGAAGGTGACCGCATACGCATCTTGCAAAACAGTGGTGCCAACATGGATGTGTCGGGCCTCAGCAATGACCACGCCGTTCCGATCGATCCGCTTACCACCGAGCGGATTGAAGTGTTGCGTGGTCCTGCCACTTTGCTGTACGGCGGCAGTGCCATCGGCGGTGTGGTGAATGTGATCGACAACCGCATCGCGCGTGAACGCACCTTTGATGCCAAAGGTGGCGTGATGGGTAAAGCCGAAGTGCGAGCCGGTGGTGCAGCTGATGAGCGCAGTACCGGCGCTCTGGTGGAGGCGGGTAACGACAAATTGGTGTTGCACGTCGATGCGTTTGACCGCAGCACCAAAAATTTGCGTGTGCCCAAAGACATGAATTGCGGAGAAGGTCTTGCCGCAACACCCAACGGTCGTCGCGTGTGTAACTCAGCCAGCGATAGCAAAGGTGGCGCAGTGGGCGGCACATTGTTGTTTGATCGTGGTTATTTGGGTTTGTCGACCAGCGAATACCGCAGCACCTACGGCACGGTGGCAGAGCCTGAAGTGCGCATTGGCTTGCTGCGCCGTCATCAGGTATTAGAAGGTTTGTTGCGAAATGTAGGCGTATTTCAAGATCTCAAATTTCAACTGGGTAACACCAACTACACGCACACCGAATACGAAGGTGCGGACGCAGGTACACGTTTTGACAACAAGGGGCATGACCTGAGATTGGAAGGTCGCCAGCGTGTTGTTCGATTGAGCAATGGCATGCAGCTTGAGGGGGTTGTGGGGCTTCAACGCGAACGTAACAAATTGGGTGCCACAGGCGCAGAGCGGTTTTTGCCAACCAGTCGCACGCAAAGCACAGGCTTGTTTACCTATCAAGCGCTGAAAACATCATGGGGTCAACTCAGTGCGGGTGCGCGAGCTGAAACGGTGGAGGTGGCCTCGTTCGAGGACATTGGCCCGAACAATGACAATGCGGCTCAATCTAAAAAATTCAAACCCCTCAGTTTTGCTTTGGGTGCCATGCGCAACTTGCGTGTGGGTGAGGCGCAAAACGGTTGGCAGCTCACCACCAACTTCAGTGCCAGTCAGCGCGCCCCCAAAGACTACGAATTGTTTGCCCATGGTGCGCACGTGGCCACAGCAGCCTATGAGATTGGTCAGCCTAGCAATGGTTTAGAAAAAGGTACGCAACTGGATATGGGTGGCGAGTGGAAGCAAGGGCCACACAAATTTGGTATCACTGGTTTTGCTTCGCAGTTCTCAAACTATTTGGCGTTGCGCCCAACAGGTGAGGGTTGGGATGGCACAAGCTTTGTGACGCCCGTTGGTACAGAAATGCCGGCCTACCGCTTTGAAGGCGTCCGCGCGCGCTTCTACGGCATAGAGTCCACCGCCAAACTGCGCGTGGTCGGCGGTCAATCGGCTTTGGTGTCGCCCAATACAACCCATGGCGCAATGGACCTCGAACTTCGTGCCGATGTGGTGCGTGCCAAAGACCTCACGCACAACAGCTACTTGCCACGCATAGCGCCGATGCGCTTGGGGGCGGATGCTGTGTGGTCACGCAACGCATGGGGTGCACGTTTTGGCTTCATGCATGCAGCGGCTCAAAACCGAGTGCCTGATGGTGGCGTCACCACGGCAGGCCACACGCTGTGGAATGCGGGCATCAACTACCACGCACACACCTATGGCCCGACGCACTGGCTGTTGTTTGCCAAGCTCGACAACATCTCCAACAAGCTGGCGTACTCGTCCACGTCTGTGTTGACGCAGACCATGGGCACCAATGCCCCGCCTATTGCTGGGCGTAGCTTGAAGGTTGGCGCTCAAGTGAGCTTCTAAGACTCAGAAGCACCAAAAAAAAAGCGGCCTCAGTGCCGCTTTTGTTTTGTGTCACGTTGTGTGGGCTGAAGATTTATGGGGCGAGTCGTTCGCGAATCCAATCGCCATCAGCCGATTGGCGATAACGCAAGCGGTCATGCAAACGGCTTTTGCGGCCTTGCCAGAACTCCCACTGCTCAGGTACCAAGCGATAGCCCCCCCAGTGCGGAGGGCGAGGCGGCTGCAGCAAAAACTGTGCGCCGTATTTGGCAGCGTTGGCCACCAAGGTACCGCGCCCGTCAATCACTTGGCTTTGCGGGCTGGCCCATGCGCCGATGCGCGAATCAAGTGGCCGGCTGTTGAAATAGTCGTCACTCTCAGCATCGCTGATTTTTTCCACGCGGCCTTCGATGCGTACCACGCGCTCTAGCTCCACCCAATGGAATTGCAACGCCGCAAAGGGGTTGCCCGCCAATTGCTGACCTTTGCGGCTGTTGTAGTTGGTGAACCACACAATGCCGCGCGCGTCATAACCCTTGATAAGCACCACGCGCGTGCTGGGACGCAAGTCGCTGCTGACGGTGGCCACGGTCATGGCATTGGGCTCGGGCACTTCTGAATCAATCGCTTCTTTGAGCCATTGGTCGAACTGCTGCATGGGGTTAGCCGCAGAGGCCGACTCGTTGAGTTCAGCGCGTTCGTAACTTTTGCGAAGGTTGGAAATATGACTCATGGTGGTTTTGTGTGTCGTCTGTGACAAATAAAGGGAAAACCCGAGAAGGGGGTTCACACATCGTAAATACTTTTCATTGATACTCGACTGTACTTTTATTGAGGAGACGTTGATGAGTGTCGATTTCCAAATCAACGGCAAAGCCGCCAAGGCCAACGCCGAGACAGATACACCCTTGTTGTGGGTGATTCGCGATGAGCTGGGCCTGACGGGTACCAAGTTTGGTTGTGGTGCAGCCTTGTGCGGCGCTTGTACCGTGCATGTGGATGGCCAGCCTGTACGCTCTTGCCAAACCCCACTCTCCAGCGTTTCTGGTAAAAAAGTCGCCACCGTTGAGAGCCTCTCCAAAGACAACAGCCACCCACTGCAAGTGGCGTGGATCAAGCACGACGTGCCTCAGTGCGGTTACTGCCAATCGGGCCAGCTGATGAGTGCCGCTGCATTGCTTGCCAAAAACAAGAACCCCAGTGACGCCGAAATTGACCAAGCCATGAGCGCCAACCTCTGCCGCTGTGGCACCTACACCCGTGTGCGTGCCGCCATCAAAGATGCCGCCGCCATGATGCGCAAAGCCTGAACCGCCGGAGACACACCATGACACACACACCAACCTCTCGCCGTTCATTCCTCAAAACATCTGCTGCCGTCACGGGCGGTTTGATGCTCGGCTTTAACTTGCCCGGCACACTTGGCGAAGCCATGGCCGCAGGCACGGTGCACACGCCCAATGCGTGGGTGCACATTGCCGACAACAACGTCATCACCTTGCTGTCTGCCCGCTCTGAAATGGGCCAAGGCGTGTACACGTCCATGCCCATGTTGATTGCCGAAGAGCTGCATGTGGACATCAGCCAAATCAAAGTGGCGGCTGCGCCACCGGGTGCGGTGTATGTCAACGCACTGCTGGGCGCACAAATCACCGGTGGTTCGACCTCGGTGCGTGACGGCTGGCTCAAGCTGCGCGTCGCAGGGGCGCAAGTGCGCGAAATGCTGATCACCGCGGCTGCGGCACGTTGGGCGGTGGACCGTGATTTGATCCGCGCCGACAAAGGTATGGTGTATGGGCCGAAGGGCTTGAAGTCCACTTACGGTGAATTGGCGGAGGCTGCAGCTCGCATGCCCGTGCCAGAGAAGCCGCCGATGAAAGACCCCAAAGATTTCAAAATCGTGGGCAAGCGCACCAAGCGCGTGGACACGCCCGCCAAGGTCAACGGCACCGCCGAATTTGGTATCGATGTGAAGTTGCCAGGCATGGTCTACGCTTCGCTGGCGCAGTGCCCTGTGATTGGCGGCAAGGTCAAGAGCTTTGACGGCGCTAAAGCCAAAGCATCTGCTGGCGTGATTGACGTGGTGCAAATCAACGATGGCGTGGCCGTGGTGGCCAACAGCTGGTGGCAAGCCAAGAAGGCGCGCGATTTGTTGAGCATCCAATGGGACGAGGGCGCTGGCGCCGCCTTGAGCGATGCCAGCGTGATTGACGGCACACGCCAAGCTTTGAAAACAGGCAAAGTCTTGGAAATCACCAAGCCGCAAGGCGATGTGGCGGCCGCGCTCAAGGGCGCTGCCAAAGTGGTGGAAGCCGAGTACGTCATTCCTATGCAGGCGCACGCGCCGCTCGAACCGATGAACTTCACGGCCCATGTGCAAGGCAACAAAGCTTTGCTGATTGGCCCCACACAGTTCCAACAAGGTGCACAAGGTGCAGTGGCTGGTGCTTTGGGTTTCAAACCAGAAGACGTCACACTGCAAACCACTTTCTTGGGCGGTGGCTTTGGCCGTCGCTTGGAACTCGACTTCATCGTGCAAGCCGCGCAAATTTCAAAGGCCGTGAACAAGCCCGTCAAATTGCTGTGGACCCGTGAAGACGACATGACCCACGACTTCTACCGCCCAGTCGGTGTGAACCAACTCAAGGCCGGTTTGGATGCGTCAGGCAAGCCCGTGGCTTTGCATTTCAAAGTAGCTTCGCAGTCGGTGACACAACGCGCCTTTGGCTTGCCCAAAGACACGATGGATCCCTTTATGGCCGAAGCTGCTGTGGCGGGCTACAACATTGCCAACACCCAACATGACCTGGTGATTCACGACACGGGGATTCGTGTGGGCTACTGGCGTGCGGTGAGCCACAACATGAACGCTTTCGCCAACGAAAGCTTCATGGACGAGTTGGCCAAAGCCGCAGGCAAAGACCCTTACGAATACCGCATGAGCTTGCTGGCCGGTAAACCACGCTTTGCCAATGTGCTCAAACTCGCGGCTGACAAAGCAGGTTGGGGTAAGCCGTTGGCTAAAGGCCATGCATTGGGCATCGCGCTGATGGAAGGCTACGACACCTACATGGCCCAAGTCGCCGAGGTGAGCTTGAACGACAGCGGCGAGGTGCACGTGCATCGCGTGACCGTGGCAGCAGACTTAGGCCACATGGTCAACCCCGACACGGTGGAAGCGCAGTTGCAGTCCAGCATCATCTTTGGCATGGGCGCGGCGCTGAAGCACCAAATTACCATGACCGCTGGCCGCGTGCATGAGACCAACTATCACAACTTCCAACCTGTGCGCATGAACGAAGTGCCCAAGATTGACATCGTGTTGGTCAAGAGCACTGAGAAGCCAGGCGGCATTGGCGAGCCAGCGACTGCTGTGGTGGCACCCGCCATTGCCAACGCGGTGGCCAAGCTGACAGGCAAACGCGTGCGTCGCTTGCCCATCACGGCCGAAGCGCTCAAGCAAACGGCAGCAGCCTAAAGGCACGTCATGGAGAGCTTAGATCTGCGTGTGTTGGGCGATGTGCTGGCTTGGCGTCAAGCTGGGCGGCGCGTCACCTTGGTCACGGTGGTGGAAACATGGGGCAGTGCCCCACGTCCACCCGGGGCTTTGCTCGCTGTGCGCGACGATGGCGTGGTCAGCGGTTCGGTGTCGGGCGGTTGCGTCGAAGACGACTTGATTGCCCGCATCAAAGCCGGTGAGTACGACGCGCTTGCGCATCCATCCATGGTGGCCTATGGCGTGAGCAAGGAAGAAGCGGCGCGCTTTGGCTTGCCCTGTGGCGGCACGTTGCGTTTGGTGCAAGAGCCTGTCAAAGATGTGGCGTGGATTGAAGAGGTGTTGCAACGCACCTCGTCGCACCAATTGGTGGCACGCACGGTCAAACTCTCCACGGGTGAGGTGACGCTGCGTGATGCCCTGCGTACCGATGCGCTGCAGTTTGATGGCATCACGCTGACCACGCTGTTCGGCCCGCGCTGGCGCCTGTTGCTGATTGGCGCAGGCCAACTCAGCCAAGCCGTGGCGCACATGGCCAAGTTGCTCGACTTCGAGGTGTTGGTGTGCGACCCGCGTGAAGAATATGCAGCCACACTCGGCCTCGACGGCGTGACCCGTGTCATGGGCATGCCCGATGACGTGGTGTTAGAGCTCAAACCCGATGCGCACACCGCCGTCGTGGCGTTGACGCACGATTCAAAGCTCGATGACATGGCCTTGATGGAGGCTTTGAATTCGGATGCTTTTTACGTAGGCGCCTTGGGTTCGCGTCGCAACCAAGCCACGCGTAAACAGCGTTTGATGGAACACTTTGGCCTGAGTGCTGAAGCATTGGCGCGATTGCATGGCCCTGTGGGTTTGAGTATTGGTGCCAAGACTCCGGCAGAAATTGCGGTGTCCATCATTGCCCAAATCGTGCAAGTTAAAAACGCGGCAGCCGCTGCGTCGGTGGCGACCGAGTCTTCTTGCGTCAAAGCGTGAGTGCGTTACCCACCGTCATCGTCTTAGCGGCAGGCAAGGGTGAACGCTTCGCGGCGTCTGGTGCGACGCAAGACAAACTTCAATCTCTGTTGTGTGGTCGACCTGTGCGCGAGCACGTGTTGGCAGCCGTCCGCGCCAGTGGCTTGTCGTGTCATGTGGTGGAGCGAAGACACATGGCGCATCGAACAAACCCAGGCATGGGTGACAGCATTGCCTGCGGCGTGGCAGCAACGCCTGATGCGCATGGCTGGCTCATCTTGCCCGCGGACTTGCCCCTGATTCAGCCCCAGACCTTGTTGGCTGTGGCCGAAGCCCTACAGCAGCATGTCGTGGTGGTTCCGCGTTATGCAGGGCAACAAGGCCATCCCGTGGGCTTTGCACCATCGTGCCGCGAGGCCTTGCTGCAACTCACGGGTGACCAAGGTGCCCGTGCGGTGGTGGCGCAACACACGGTGTGCCGCCTAGACGTAGATGACGAAGGCTGTGTGTTGGATGTGGACACGGTGGACGCGCTGGCATTGGCGCAAATACGCATGCAAAAAAGTCACGTCAATTGATATCTGTCAATTCAACGTGGGGAACTCTCGTTAAGATATGCACCGTCAGTATTTTCTGGCCCAATTTCAAACTTTCCCAAGGGGACATTGATGAACAAACCTACCAACCGTCGCGTATTCATGATGCAAACCATTTCTGTTGCTGGCGTTGCTGCCTTCGCAACAACCGCTGCACAAGCAGCGATGGTGGACGAAAAAGACCCACAAGCTGCTGGCTTGGGCTACAAAGCCGATGCCACCAAAGTGGACAAAGCCAAGCAACCCAAATACGCTGCGGGCCAGCAATGCAGTAACTGTGCGTTGTTCCAAGGCAAAGCGGGTGACGCAGCAGGTGGTTGCCCCTTGTTTGCTGGCAAGCAAGTCGCGGGCAAAGGCTGGTGCTCGGCTTACGCCAAGAAGGCTTAATTTGAGCCTAGGTCTGTAAAACAGCCAACACACCATGGGAGCCTCTTGGCTCCCATTTTTCATGCGTCATGCCAACCTCATGTGCCTGTGAATTTGGGCACACGACGCTCAGCAAAGGCGACACGACCCTCAGCAAAGTCCTGGCTATAAATAGATTGACGTGAGCGCTCTTTGAGCGAGGGCTCGCTGTACAAGCCTGCGGCAATTTCGTTCAAGCTTTTTTTGGTGGCGGCCAAAGCCAAAGGGGCCATGCTGTTCAGACGGTCTACCAAATGCAGCACGGCCGCCTCAAACGCATCACCTTCTACCAAGGCTTCAAAAATTCCCTGTGTGTCCAGTGCCTCATAGGGGATGGACTGCCCGAGTAAAAAAGCACGCTTGCTCAGCTGTAGGCCAAAGCGACTGACATAGCGGCGCAGACCGCTGGGGTAATAGTGCAGTCCCAATGCTGTGGCGGGCATGCGCCATGCATAACCGCGTTGCGCCACTGCGAAGTCGCAGGCCAGCACCAAATCGGTCGCCCCGCCGTACACGCTGCCGTTCAGGGCGCAAATGGTGACGGGGCGCAGGCGCTCCAACGCTTCGGGTATTTTTTCGAAAAACAACGGGGCCATCGGGTCGTTGTCAAACCCGCCCACGTTGTAGCCGGCGCTGAACACGGCTTGTTCTTGCCCCGTGGTGTCGGCGCGCAGCACCATCACTTGCACAGCCGCGTGGTGGTGGATGGTGTCAAAGTGGCTCAGCAGGGTGTTGAGGTCGTCATCGGTCAAGCTGTTGCGTCGCGAAGGGCGGCGCAAAGTGATGGTGGCCGTCGTGCCAGTGATGTCGAGGAGCGGTGAACCTTCAGTCATAGCGTGTGATGTTAGTCAATCAGAGGGGTGGCAAACTGCGAGTAGAGTATTAGACAAATCAAAGACAGTTGGAGGACTCCGCCATGGCACAAGAAATCATGCAGGTCTCACCCTTGCCGCCGTTCATGATGAACGCGCTGCAAGAGGCCGATTACATCGTGCACGACCACACGCACATCAAAGACCCAGGGGCTTTGAGCAAGGTCACTGCTTTGGTGGGGACTGGCGCGGCCAAGGTCGACAAGAAACTGTTGAGCATGCTGCCCCATGTGAAGCTGATTGCCATCTGTGGTGTGGGCTATGACGGCATCGACGTCGCTGCGGCCAAAGAAAAAGGCATCACGGTCACCCACACGCCCGGTGTGTTGACCGATGACGTGGCCGATTTGGCCATCGGCCTCGTGCTGTCGATTGGCCGTCGCATTCCCCAAGCCGATAAATTCGTACGCAACGGCGATTGGGTGAGTGATGCCTTTCCGATGGCTAACAAGGTCTCGGGCGCACGCCTAGGCATTGTGGGCATGGGTCGCATTGGCCGTGCGATTGCCAAGCGCGCAGCCGCGTTTGACATGCGTATCTCGTACACCGGGCGTGATGCCAAGGCCGATTTGCCCTATCCCTTTTACAAAACTGCCACCGCCTTGGCGGCGGCGGTGGACTATTTGGTGATTGCGGTGCCTGGTGGTGACAACACCAAGAACTTGATCGGTACGTCTGTCTTGCAGGCCTTGGGGGGCAAGGGTTATCTCATCAACATTTCGCGTGGCACGGTGGTGGATCAACCGGCCTTGGTGCAAGCTTTGAAAGACAAGCACATTGCTGGGGCCGCGTTGGATGTGTTTTGGGATGAACCCATGGTCGACCCTGAGTTGCGCCGTTTACACAACGTGGTGCTGACGCCGCACATTGGCAGCGCGACGGAGGAAACGCGTCGTGCCATGGTGGCTTTGACGATGGAAAATTTAGAGGCTTTCTATCAAAAGAAATCGGTGCTGACGCCTGTGCCTGAATGTGCGCCTGAGTAGATGGCCGTTCACGCAGAGGCGTGCCTCTCAATGCTGAATTCGCGTGTGTCGCGCAATGGATAGGGACGCTGCGGTGTTTCGAGTACAAACCAACCTACCTAAAACAAAGGAGACAGTGCAAATGCAAAAACGGAATTTTCTAACTGCTTTGGCCGGTGTCGGTCTTGTCGCAATCTCTGGATTGGCGCAAGCACAAGACAACAGTTTCAAGGTCGGTCTTATCTTGCCGATGTCTGGGCCTTTTGCCGCGACAGGCAAGCAGCTTGAATCTGCCGCGCGTCTCTACATGGCACAAAATGGGGACACCGTGGCGGGCCGTAAGCTGGTGTTGATCGTGAAAGACGATACGGGATCGCCCGAAGTGACCAAGCGCATCGCACAAGAATTGGTGGTGAACGATAAGGTTCAGGTGCTAGCGGGCTTTGGTTTGACGCCGTTGGCGATGGCAACGGCCCCTGTGGCAACACAATCGAAAACTCCCATGGTGGTGATGGCGGCCGCCACCTCTACGGTGACAGATGCCTCTCCTTACATTGTTCGCACTAGCTTTACCGTGCCGCAAGTCGTCACCACATTGGCTGATTGGGCCTCGAAGAACAACATCAAGCGGGTTGTGAGTTTGGTCACGGACTACGCGCCTGGCATTGACTCAGAAAAATACTTCAATCAGCGCTTCATCGCGAATGGTGGTCAGGTGATTGAGACGCTGCGCGTGCCCTTGCGCAATCCAGATTTCGCGCCTTTCCTGCAACGCGTACGTGATGCCAAACCCGATGCGCTGTTTACCTTCGTCCCAGCAGGGGTGGGGTCTGCATTGATGAAGCAGTTCGCTGAACGCGGTCTTGATAAAGCGGGGATTCGCTTGATCGCCGAGGGGAGTGTGACGGATGACGACATCATCAATGGCATGGGCGACGTTGCGGTGGGTGTTGTCACAACACATCACTATTCCGCAGCCCACAAATCACCTTTGAACAAGAAATTTGTGGAAGCCTTTTCTAAGGCCAACAACGGCGCACGTCCGAACTTCATGGCTGTGGGTGCGTATGACGGCATGCGTCTGATTTATGAGGCGGCCAAGACGACCAAGGGCCAAGGCGGCGAGCCTTTGCTCAACGCCATGAAGGGGCAAATTTTTGAGAGTCCACGTGGCCCCATTTACATCGATGCGCAAACACGTGATGTGGTGCAAAACATCTACATTCGCCGCGTGGAGCGTGTGGGTGATCAGCTATGGAATCAAGAGATTGAAACGGTGACGGATGTGAAAGACATCGGCAAAGCCCGTTGATTGAGGAGCGATAGATGGGGGCATTGCCTTTGATTTTTGTGCCCGGACTGATGTGTGATCACGCGGTCTGGGACCCCTTGCTGCCTTACATGCCTGCGCAGCGGGCATGCACGGTGGTTGATCATGGCGATGCCGACTCATTGACCCAGATGGCGGCTCAGGTGTTGCAGCATGCGCCACCTGAGTTCTTGCTGGCTGGGCATTCGATGGGGGCTCGTGTGGTCCTTGAGGTGGTTCGGATGGCGCCGCAACGCATTGGCGGTGTCGCGCTGTTGGATACAGGATATCTGCCCAAGTCATCTGGACCTGCGGGTGAGGAGGAGATTCAAAAAAGATTCAGATTGCTCCAAATCGCACAGGACATGGGCGTGCGTGTCATGGCGCGCGAATGGGTCCAAGGGATGGTGCATCCAGACCGATTGAATGACCATGAGCTGATTGAACGCATCTTGGCCATGTTTGATCGAAAAAATGCCGACATTTTTTCCAAGCAAATTCAGGCACTCATTCAGCGACCTGATGCGACAGAGGTACTCCAAGCTATCCGTGTGCCTGCGTTGATTTTGTGCGGACAACAAGACGCATGGTCACCGCCTGCGCAACACGAAGCCATGCATCAACTCGCCCCTCACGGCGTGTTAGAGGTCATTGCACATGCCGGACATATGGCTCCGATGGAAAGGCCGCGTGAGGTGGCGATGGCCGTGTCGCGTTGGCTTGCGCAATGCGCATGACATCGGATGTGATGTTTGACAAAGGAGGGCTTTTTTGAGATGGATGCACTGGCCCTGATTCAGGCGCAAAACGCCTGCCGAGATTTGGTTGTGATGGCCGCTGAGGCGGTGGATCAACAAGATTACCGCGCATTGGTTGAACTCTTCTGCGAGGATGCCACCCTCATTCGTCCTGGTGGTGCTGCGTTGCAAGGGCGTTCTGAAATTTTCGCGTCTTATTCGGCGAAAGATCCCAACCGAATAACGCATCATTTGGTATGCAATCACCACGTGCAAATATTGTCTTCAGGGCAAAGCGCGCATTCGCGTTGCAAGGTTTTGCTGTATGTCAGTGACAAGAGCCGCGCCGTGACCCCGCAAGGTCGTATGGCAGATGCCAAACATCAAGTAGGCACGATCCTCGATGAGCTTGTCTTGACGGCCGATGGATGGAAGATTCAAAAACGCAATGCATGGTTTGACTTGTTTGTACAAGCGTGAATCTCATGATTGGATACAAAAAGACGGTGTTTACCCTATAAACACCTATTTTTTGATGCAAATCAAGCCTCGATGTATACAATTTGAGGCATGCATGCCACTTTTGTAACTGTTACCCCCGCAGACTCTCATGAGGAGAGTGGGTCTCAGGCTGTCAAGGTGCAGCTCAAATTGCGTGAAATGATTTTGGCGGGAGAGCTGGCTGCGGGCTCTCGAATTACTGAATTGGCGATGGTTGAAAAGCTGGGTGTCTCTCGTACGCCCATTCGCGCTGCCTTGATTCGACTGGAACAAGAGGGCTTGCTGCAGCAAATGCCCAGCGGTGGATTTTCTGTGCGCACATTTTCAGAGGCTGATGTGGCCGATGCCATCGAGTTGAGGGGCACGGTTGAGGGGTTGGCTGCACGCTTGGCGGCCGAGCGTGGTGCCCCAACTCAAGTGCTGGCGCGTGCCAATCAGTGTTTGGATGGCATTGACCTTTTGCTGCGCGAGTCTGTGCTGCACGAGGAGGCGTTCTCTCGTTATGTCGATTTGAATGCGCAATTTCATGCCTTGCTGGGGGCGCTGGCGGCTTCACCTGTGATACAGCGCGAGTTAGAGCGTGTGGGCAGCCTGCCTTTTGCCTCGCCTTCTGGTTTTGTGGGGGTGCAAGCGAACTCACCCAAAGCGCGCGACATGCTGATCGTCGCCCAAGACCAACACCGGCAAGTGATGGAGGCCATCGGCCAGCGAGAAGGTGCGCGAGCTGAGGCTGTGATGCGTGAACACTCACGTTTGGCGCAAAGAAATTTGCGTGAAGCCGTTCGTTCCCCCCTTAATTTGCCGGGTGTGCATTTGATCTCACCCAGTGCTTAACGTCGAAAATTTCAAAGGAGACAGTTAGATGCAAAAACGTTATTTCTTAAGTGCCCTGACCTTGGGTTTGTTGGCGAGCTACGCCGGTACGGCTGTGGCCCAAGATAAATTCAAGATCGGTTTGATCTTGCCCATGACGGGGCCATTCGCCTCGACAGGCAAACAAATTGAAGCCGCCGCCCGTTTGTACATCGCGCAAAACGGTGACACCGTGGGCGGTAAAAAAGTAGAGCTGATTGTCAAAGACGACACCAGCGCCCCCGATGTGACCAAGCGCATTGCGCAAGAGTTGGTGGTCAATGAAAAGGTCAATGTGTTGGCGGGTTTTGGCCTCACACCTCTTGCAATGGCCACCGCACCCTTGGCCACGCAATCTAAAACACCGATGGTGGTGATGGCCGCTGCCACCTCCAGCATCACACAAGCATCGCCTTATGTGGTGCGTACCAGTTTTGCGCTGCCGCAAGCCGCAGTGGCTCTGGCCGATTGGGCTCCGAACAATGGCATCAAAAAAGTGGTGACCTTGGTATCCGACTATGGCCCCGGCATTGATGCTGAAAAGTTTTTCAAAGAGCGCCTGATGTTCAACGGTGGCCAAGTGTTGGACACCTTGCGCGTGCCCATGCGCAACCCTGACTTCGCACCGTTCTTGCAAAAAGTGCGTGACTTGAAGCCAGATGCCGTGTTTGTGTTTGTGCCATCAGGCGCAGGTGCTGCCTTGATGAAGCAATTTGCTGAGCGCGGTATGGACAAGGCTGGCATCAAGCTGATTGGCACTGGCGACATCACCGATGACGATATCTTGAACAGCATGGGCGATGTGGCCAATGGTG
>ERZ650308.1118-NODE-1118-length-14172-cov-4.238861_pt1 | contig 14172 bp, 9 predicted proteins | sample MGYA00376244_ERZ650308 | MGnify/ENA primary metagenome ERZ650308 (study PRJEB26733, sample SAMN07839295) | wastewater metagenome | biome: small river; feature: stream; material: water | place: USA: North Carolina | collected 2016-04-26 ...
CATTCTTTCCGTCATCAGCTTGAACATGATTTCGGACAGCTACACCACGACCCGCATCATCAACAACGGCAATGCCAACACCAGCACCGCGCGCTACGCCATGGAGCGCATCAGCCGCGAAATACGCCAGGTGACGTATGACACCAACACCAAATTGGTCCTGGTCACCAACGCCGCCTCGACGCAAATGAGCTTCACCAAATCCGAGTTGTCGGTCGACAAGTTGGTGTCGGTGCGTTTGAACGGTCAATCGCTGCTGCTCAGCAATCCTATCGCCAGCGGAGAGTTTGTTTTGGCAGAGCATGTGACGAATTTTTCACTGCAGTATTTCGACAGCACTATGGTGGCCGCGCCCGCCTTGGGCAACATCAGGTTTGTTCAAATCAATCTCACCATTGATGCACCCGACGCCCCAGCGGTCGAGCTGCACTCCTTGGTGGCTCTGAGGAACGGATGATGCACCCACGCAAGCCTCCACCCCCCACACCTCGCCAAGGCGGGTTTGTGTCCATTGCCGCTGTGTTTTTTGTGATCATCTGCGTGTTCTTCATCCTCATGCAGACCTTGGGCATGCAAGGCAACAAAAGCATTGATTCGGTGCAGTACCTCAACGGCATGAAAGCGCTCTACATCGCCGAGAGTGGCGTGGAGCGTGCCATTGGCTCGATTTCACAAGCCGTTGTGGCAGATCCCAACCAGCTCGACAACGCCTGTGCCGCAGCGAGGCTGGACAACAGTGGCTCCACCGCAGCCATCCCATTTGCGGGCGGTTTCATTCAGTACGACAGCACCATCACCCCCACCCCACCCGTGGGCACCTGCGGCATTCGCGCCATAGGTAAATTTGCGCAAGCCCAGCGCACGGTTCAGTCGTTGGTCAATGTGTCCTCCGAATTTGGCACCGCAGGCTTTGGCCACGACATCACCATGCGGCTACAAAACATCGACAGCATGCCCGGCATTGCCGTGTTCAACTTGGCTTGGCGACGCTTGGGCAGCACCGGCCACAGCACAGCCGGTGGGCAGGCGGTGGCCAGTGCCTGCACCCTGCCCACCTGCGGCCTGAAGTGGAACATCGAGTCCAGCAGCGGCACACCCAGTGTGGGCACCTTGGGAACCGCTGTGGGCATAGGGGGCATGGCCGGTGTGGACGTGGTTCAAACGCTCAGCACTGACCGCAACTATTCAGAAGTCGGCATGGTCATGCCGGGGCTGGTGGCTCAGCCCGTCATCAAGGGCGTCTTTGCAGACAACAAGCGCACCGCCAACACATCGAACCAAACTGTCACCACGGGCGACACCTCCAGCGGGGAAGCCAAGAATTGGTGCAACGCGTCTGACACCTTGGTGTTTGGCGTGTCCGGGCGCGGCAACGACGACGTCACCGGTGCCTACACCACCATCGCATTCAACACGGCGGGCAGCCCTGCACAGCCCATTCAGATGACAAAGATCGCCCATTTCCCCAACACCGATGGTTCCACACCTGGCGTGTTTGGCGATGTGTTTTCTGAAATTTGGTACACCTACAACCCCTATGTGTTACTCACGGGGGCCACCTCGGTGGGCACCACCGTCACCGTGCCAACCCCTGTCACACTCAAATCGGGCACGATTTTGAAGGTCTACAGCGGCACCGGCACCTTGGCCGGCAGCACCAAAGTGTTGGCCAATGTCACCAACCAAACCACATTCCAAGTCACCGCCACGCCCACTGTCGCGCTCAACAATGCCACCGTGTGTGGCGGCATTTGCGCACTGTTTGACAACCCGGCCTCCAACAGCTCATCCACCACCTTTGCACTCACGCGCGCGACCAATGCGGCCCAGCAATGGGCGGGGGGGTTCATTTGTTTGAGTGGCGTAGACCCCGCCAAGATTCGTGCGATCACACGTTCCAGCACCAAGATCAGCCAGTGGAACGAAATCACTTCGAACTGATGACTGACCAGAAAACCAAAGGCACTCTCATGGACGCACCTAAAAATCAAATGTTGGGCGAAGAACTCGTCGCCAAAGGCTATTTGCCTGCTAAAAAATTGGCAGAAGCCCTCAGTGAGCAAGAGCGCACCGGCCGCAAGCTGGGCCAAATTTTGCTGGACAACAACTACGTCAGCGAGGAGCAAATTGCCCGCGTGTTGGCCGCACAGCAAGGGCTGCCTTTCATTGATCTGAAACACTACAGCGTGAACTTGAACACGGTGTGCAAGCTCGATGAAATGCAAGCGCGCAAATACCGCGCCGTGGTGTTGGAAGACCGAAAAACCACCTACCTCGTGGCGGTCTCAGACCCCTACAACTTGTCCGCACAAGACGCGCTGTCGTCGCATTTGCATCGCGCGCTTGAAATTGCTGTGATTCCCAATGACCAACTCAATGCCTTGATTGAGCAGGCCTACAGCAAAGATGAGCAGCTGACGGCTTTTGCCAGAGCCGTGGAATCCGATGTCGACAGCGACAGCAACATCGTCAACCTCAGCCAAATCAGCGCCACCGTGGATGATGCCGAGGCACCGGTGGTCCGGCTGCTGCAAACCATTTTCAGGGAAGCCACGCAGCTGCGGGCATCGGACATCCACATTGAGCCACAAGACAAACAGCTGGTGGTGCGCTACCGCATTGATGGTGTCTTGCACACGCAAGTGGAGGCCGACTTGAAGGTGGCGCCCCCTCTGGTGGTCAAGCTCAAACTGATGGCGGGCCTGGACATTGCCGAGAAGCGGTTGCCACAAGACGGTCGTATTTCTGTTCGCACAGAAGCCAAACAACTCGACATCCGTATGTCCACCATGCCCACCCAATATGGTGAGTCGGTGGTGCTGCGTATCTTGGTGCAAAGCCAGGGCATGAAAGACCTCAAAGCACTGGGCATGCCCGACGAGATTTTTCAAAAGTTCACCGATGCGATTGCATCGCCCAGTGGCATCGTCTTGTCCACAGGCCCCACGGGTAGCGGTAAGACCACCACGCTGTATGGTGCGCTATCGCGCCTGAACAGCACCGAAGTGAAAATTCTGACCTGCGAAGACCCGGTGGAATACCGCATCGGGGGCATCAACCAAGTGCAGGTGAATGAAAAGATTGGCCTCACGTTTCCGCGTGTGTTGCGCTCGTTCTTGCGCCAAGATCCGGACATTTTGCTGGTCGGTGAAATTCGTGACAACGAAACCGCAGAAATTGCCACACGCGCCGCCATGACCGGTCACTTGGTGCTCTCCACGCTGCACACCAACGATGCGGTCAGCACCCCTTCTCGTTTGATCGACATGGGCGTTCCCGGCTTCATGATTGCCACCACCCTGCGTGCCGTGCTGTCGCAGCGTTTGCTGCGCTTGGTCTGCCCAGAGTGCGAGGAACCCCACGAGCTCACCGTCGAAGAAACCGAATGGATCAAACGCTACTTCGGCGAAGTGCCCAGCCGTGCCACGCTCAAAAAAGGCAAAGGCTGTGCGGCATGCAATGGGTCTGGCTATCGCGGGCGCGTGGGTATTTTCGAACTGCTGGAAATGACCCCCGAGTTGGCCGTGGCGCTGCACAAAGAAAACCCCGTCGAGTTTGAGGCGGTGGCGCACAAACAAATTGGCAAAAACAGCATCATGCACCACGGATTTGAGCTTGTTTTCCAAGGCCGCACCACGGTGGCTGAAGTCACCAAAAATGCATTGATCTCTGACTAACGCGTGCGCGCGAGAAAGCCAAGGTGGCCTCATGGAAGTCTATGAATACAAAGGGCGCAACAAGCGCGGGGATGTCATGCAAGGCACCGTCGAGGCCCCCAACGCCGAAGGTGTTGTCAACTGGATGACCTCGACGGGCATCGCGCCCATCCATGTGCAACTGAAAGAAGACCCGCTCAAAGATCAACCCGGTTGGATCCGCGCCTTGCAAGGCGCCAAGAAACTCAACGACACCGACCTTTTGATGTTGACACGCCAAATGGCCACGCTGATGAGAGCTGGCGTGCCCATGATTCAAGCGGTGAATGGCTTGAAGACCAGCAGCCGAAACCCCTCCATGACCAAGTTGCTGCGCTCGCTGCACAGCTCGCTGGACAAAGGCTCTGAGCTCAGCGCAGCCATGTCTCGGCACCCAGATTTCTTTGACGAGTACTACATCAACATGATTCGGGTGGGCGAAAGCTCAGGCAAATTGGACGAGGTGTTCAGCCGCCTGTTCACCCAGCTGGATTTCGATCGCCGGATGCGACAAAAAATCAAGAGCGTGTTGCGTTACCCCTCGTTTGTGATGAGCGCCATCATGGCGGCCATGTTCATCATGACCATGTATGTGATCCCCTCGTTCACCAACGTCTACAAAGGCATGAACATTGAGCTGCCAGGGATGACGGTTTTCTTGATCTCGATTTCAACCTTTGCGGCGAAAAACTGGATGCTGATCCTGACCGCCATGGCCGTCGGTGTGTTGGGGGTGCGCTATTACCTCTCGACGCCCGAAGGGCGCTACAAGTGGGACAAGTACAAACTGCACATTCCGGTGATCGGCGTGATTTTGACCAAGGCCACCACGGCACGTTTTTGTCGCAGCTTCGAAACCGCCATGAAAAGTGGCGTGCCCATCGTGACCGCGTTCACCTTGGTGTCGCGCGTGGTCGACAACGCGTTTTACCAAGAGCGCGTGTTGTTGATGCGTGAAGGCGTCTCTCATGGCGACAGTTTGTTGCGCAGCTTTTTGTCGGCCGGCATTTTCACCCCCATGGAATTACAGATGATTTCGGTGGGCGAGGAAACGGGCGACGTCGAAGGCATGGTGCAACAACTGGCCACGCTCTACCAAGAGGAAGTGGAATACGAAGCCGTGCAACTCACCGAAACGCTGGAGCCTGTGTTGCTGTTGTTCATGGCCGCCTTGGTGTTGGTGTTGCTGCTGGGAATCTTCATGCCCATGTGGAGCATGACCCAGTTGATTCGATAAATCCCATGCGTATCACAGCCCGACCGACCCAGGCTGTGAATACGCGACCTACCAACCGCAAGGTGATGCTTTGAACGCCACACAGACAATCGACCACGACGTGGAGACACCTCGCATCCAAGAAACCGTCCACATCTCCCAAGATAGCTTTTTGGTGTCCACCACCGCGCAACGGTCAGATTGGCGCTTGCCGCTCTGGTCGGTGGGCATTTCAACCGTCCTCTTTTTGATTTTTCTGCCATTTGCCAAAGAGCAACTGGCCCCCATGCCCGCCTTCATTGCGGGTTACCAATCGGCGTTGATCATCATCGACATCATCACGGCCGTCTTGCTGTTTGCGCAGTTCAACATTCTGGGGCTGTTTGCCTTGTTGCCGCTGGCGATTGGTTACCTCTTTGCCGCCTGCATGGCGCTGGTGCATGCCCTGAGTTTTCCGGGCTTGTTTGCCCCCACCGGATTGCTGGATGCCACCCCCCAAACCACGGCCTGGATGTACATGTTCTGGCATGCGGGCTTCCCCGTCATGGTGATGGCGTATGCACGTTTGAAGTCGAGCCAAAAATTCAGCGAAGAGAGCAAAAAATGGCGCGGTGTGATGGGCGCGTTACTCTCCACCGGATTCGTCTTGATCGCGGTGCTCGGGTTCACTTGGCTCACCACCACCGGGGCGTCTGAGCTGCCCCCCATCATGTCTGGCAACCGCTACACCCCCATCATGTTGGCGGTGGTCACCAGCGTGTGTACTTTGAGTGTGATCGCACTGGCCGTGCTCTGGTATTCCAAGCCCTACACCGTGCTGGATTTGTGGCTCATGGTGGTCTGTGTGACATGGATTTACGACATTGGTTTGGCCGCCGTGTTCAACCATGGCCGCTATGACTTGGGGTTTTACGCGGGCCGTTTGTATGGTCTTTTGGCCTCTGCGTTCGTGCTGATTGTGTTGCTGGTTGAAAACACAAAGTTGTATGCCGAGCTGGTCGTGTCCCATCTGCGCGATTTGAAAACCAATGCGGAATTGCAACGCCTGTACAACAACTCGAACGAGCTCGACAAAATCAAAACGCGCTTTTTTGCCAACATGAGCCACGAGATTCGCACGCCCATGAACGCGATTCTCGGCTTGACCTATTTGTTGAAACGCAACAACCCCACCCCCGAACAAGGCGAGCGACTGGACAAAATCGCCGTGGCGAGCCGCCATTTGCTGTCCATCATCAATGACATCTTGGATTTTTCAAAAATCGAAAGCGGCACCTTCACGCTAGAAAAAATGAGCTTCCCTGTCAGTGCGGTGCTGGACCACACGCGCTCACTGCTGGAGGATGCCGCCAAAGCCAAAGGCCTGAGCATCCAGGTGGATTACGACAACGCCCCACATTGGTTGATTGGCGAACAAACACGGCTGCGCCAAGCCTTGTTGAACTACGCCAGCAATGCGTTGAAGTTCACCGACCAAGGCAGCATTGCTCTGCGCTGCAAACTTCTTGAAGGCCAAAATGAGGGGGAAGATGTGGTGCTGCGCTTCGAAGTCCAAGACACCGGCATTGGCATTGAGGCAGACAAAATTTCTGAACTGTTCAAAGCCTTCAAGCAAGTCGATGCCTCCACCACCCGGAAGTATGGGGGCACAGGGCTGGGCCTCGCCATCACACAACGCTTGGCCGAAATGATGGGCGGGCAAGTGGGGGTCGAAAGCGTGCCGGGCAAAGGCAGCCTGTTCTGGTTCACCGCACGTCTGCAGCGGGGCGAGCAAGTGATGGTGGAGACCGTGGGCAATGCGGAAAAAGAAATCCGCGACCACCATATCGGCGCCCGCATCTTGCTGGTGGAAGACGACCCGATCAACCAAGAAGTGGCCAAAGTTCTGTTGATTGAAGCGGGCTTGAGTGTGGACATCGCAAGCGATGGCCAACAAGCCATCGACAAGGTCAAAGCCAACCCGTACGACTTGGTCTTGATGGACATTCAAATGCCGGTCATGGATGGCATTGAGGCCACTTTGCAAATTCGCCAAATGCCAGACCGCAAAGAGCTGCCCATCTTGGCGCTGACGGCGAATATTTTTGAAGAGTACCGGCACCGCTGCACGGAAGCCGGCATGAGTGACTTCATTGCCAAGCCCGTGGACCCCATCGCCTTGTTTGCCACGATGCTCAAATGGCTGCCCAAAACGGTCGACATCTCGCCACCTGTGTTTCAGTCCCTGCCCACGCCGGCCTCGGTCAGCAACATTTCTACGACCGATTTGTATGCCCGCCTGATTGACATTTCAGGCTTGGACATCAACCGTGGTCTGGCCAGTGTGAGAGGGAAAATTGAAAAGTATTGGCCCTTGCTCAAAGAGTTTGTGCAACGCCATGCGGACGACATGACCACGCTGAGAATCCAGCTCGATCAACACTTGATCGAAGAACCCATCCGCACTGCACACACCTTGAAGGGGTCTGCTGGCACCTTGGGCTTGGTGCAAATTCAAGCGGCCGCAACCAAACTGGAAGTCGCCCTCAGCGCTGGTGAACGTGATGTCACCAAGCTGGTGGATGCCATCACGGAATTGCAAAAACTCTTGGCCCATCAAGTGGGTGAGATCGATCGCGACGATCAAAAGCAAACCGGCACCCGTGACGTCGCGCAAACGAATCGGGTTTTGGCGGAGCTCACGCCCTTGCTCCAGCTCGGTGATTTCAAAGCGAATCTGGCCATCAAAGAAAATTTACCCATGCTGAGGGCCACCCTGGACAAGGTGCAGATGAGTTACTTAGAAAGTGCGATCAACAACTACGACTATCCCAAGGCCCTTCAAATCGTTCAAGACATGCGAAGCAAAGACGCCGATGACGCAGCGGCTCCCGCACGGCCATGATGGATACTCCAAGCATGAACACACAACAACCCGTCATCATGGTGGTGGATGACAACCCCGACAACTTGAATGTCGTGGCCGATCTTTTGTCCGCCAACTACAGCATTCGCGCGGTCCCCTCGGGTTACAGGGCCTTGGAATTGCTCACGCAAAACGGCCTGCCCGATTTGATTTTGTTGGACGTCATGATGCCTGGCATGGATGGCTTTCAAGTGCTCAAACGCATCAAAGAGATGCCCGCGGCACGTCACATCCCCATCATCTTTTTAACCGCGCTGGATTCCACGCGAGACGAAGAAATGGGGCTAGAAGCCGGCGCTGTGGACTACATCACCAAACCCATACGGCCCAGCATCCTCATGGCCAGGGTCAAAACGCACTTGGAATTGAAAGAGGCGCGTGACCGTTTGGATCAGCACAATGAAAATCTCGAGAACGAGATCGCCAAACGAATGGCCGAGAACGAGCAAATCAAGAACGTGGGCATTCGTGCCTTGGCTCGTTTGGCAGAAACACGGGACAAAGAGACCGGTCGCCACATCTTGCGCACCTCGTTGTACGTCCGAACATTGGCAAAAATTTTGCAACCCATGCCCATGTTTCAATTGGAATTGACGGACCAGACCATCGACCTCATCGCCAACTCCACCCCGCTTCATGACATTGGCAAAGTGGGCATTCCTGATCGGATCTTGCAAAAGCCCGGCAAACTCACAGCGGACGAATGGGTCATCATGAAGACGCATGCCGAGTTGGGTGCGCAAGCGATTGAGCAGGCTGAGAAAGATGCAGAGACCTCGCTCACCTTTCTCGAAATCGGCAAAGAGATTGCCCATTGGCACCATGAAAAATGGGATGGCACCGGCTATCCCGATGGTTTGAAATGGAATGAAATTCCGCTGTCGGCCAAACTGATGGCGATCGCCGATGTGTTTGACGCGCTCATCTCGGAGCGTGTCTATAAAAAAGCCTTCAGTTTTGACGAGGCCAAAGCCATCATGGTGGCGGGACGCGGCAAACACTTTGACCCCGTCTTGCTGGATGCCTTCCTCTCGCACTTCGACGAATTTGTGGCGATTGCCAATCTCCACCGCGAAACCAATTCAACAACGGCTAACTAAAACACAGGCCCTTATTTGTCTTGAAGTTCGGTCAAGCGCTTCAACGCGTCTTTGTTCAAGATGCGGACATGGCGTTGTTTGACTTCAATGATGCCGTCTTCGATCAGCTTAGAAAATGTTCGGCTGACGGTTTCGATCTTCATACCGAGATAGCTGCCAATGTCCTCGCGCGTCATGCGCAAAATCAGTTCAGACGACGAAAAGCCACGCGCGTGTAAACGCTGTATCAAATTAATCAAGAACGTGGCGACACGCGCTTCTGCGCGCATGCTTCCCAACAGCAGCATGACGCCGTGGTCACTCAAAATTTCACGGCTCAAGATTTTGTGGAGATGGCGTTGCAAACCCTTGATGTCACGCGACAAGGCCTCCAGGTCGTCGTAGTTCATCACACAGACTTCCGAATCCTCCAGCGCAATCGCATCACAGGTGTGGTAGTCATAAACGATGCCATCGAGCCCCATGATCTCGCCTGCCAACTGAAAGCCTGTGACTTGCTCTCGGCCACTGGGCGAGGTGAAGCTGGTCTTGAAAACACCACTGCGAATGGAATAGATGGCTTTGAATTTCTCACCAATCTGGAATAACTTGTCGCCCCGCATCAACCTGATTTGCGACGACACGATTTGATTCAGCTGCAACAACTCTGCAGGACTCAACCCAGCCGGCAAACAAGCTTCACGTAAATTGCAATTCGAACACGCAACTTTGACGTTGCGTGGATGGGTTCCCATGTCCATGATTGCCTTTTTGTTTCATCAATTTGAAATTATTTCCATTTTCAACCATCGCATGTATGCAATTCCCGCCGACAACACACAAGAGGATAGGAAACGAATCCTTTGGAGTTACATCGAAAATTTAAAACCACCTTCTCGCACTGAATCAACTCGGCATTGACCAGGATCAACCTTGCCCGTGGCGTGCTGTTTTACAAATGGCATACCCGTTTGGATGGAGCGAACCTATGAAACACCCGTTGATGGATGCCTCGGTCAAGTCGCTCAACTGCGTGTCCAGCACCTTGCTGATTCCACTGGTGGCGCGTTCACAAGGCTCGCGTTGGTTTCCGCAACTCAACCCGCACGACCGGTCTGCCAGTGAAGTACTTGAAACACTGCACACCAATGTGAACCGCTATTTGAGTGACTGGGCCACCGTGCTGAATGTGCTGTGGCGCACCGACGTCATCAAAACCACAGGGCGGCATTTTTTTGAACAACAACCCCGCAGCAGCGGCGTGAACCTAGGCTCGGGTTTGTCGAATTACTTCCAGTGGTTTGACAATGGCAGCAACCATTGGGTAGACACCGATTTGGCCGAGGTGATCCACTTGCGCCAACAGTGTCCGCACTTGCTGCGACCACACGGTCAAGAAAAAACCATCAACCTCACGCAAGCAGGTTGGTGGGCGCGTTTGAAGTTGCCCACGGGCAAGCGCGCCAAGCCTGTGTTCTTGATTTGTGAAGGCGTTTTGATGTACCTCACGCCCCAACAAGTCCAATCGGTGTTGCAAGAAGTGGGCGAGCATGCCCCGCCCGGCTCTGAAATGATTTTTGATGTCATGTCCCCTGTCGGCGTGGGCTACGCGGCTTACCACCCCAGCGTGGGTGGCACAGGGGCAGAGTTCACTTGGGGGGACACCCAGGCCGAAAAAATTGCCAACGCACACCCCCGATTGAAAGTGCTGTCACAGCGCAGCGTCAGCGAAGCCTACGGCCCGTTGGGCTGTTGGGCTGAGATGTGGCTCACGCCCGTCTCCGGCGGCCCCATGTACAGCTTGGTCCACCTGGGCCTCCCCCATTAACGAAGGATGATTTTGAAACGCACAGACGCCCCTCCTACCCCCACTCTGGATGAATGGGTACACGCAGAACTCTCGAAGGCATCGATGGGCCTGTCGCCCATTTCATTGGCGTTGGCCTATGCCGATTGGGCCCTGCACCTCTGTGTCTCACCCGGCAAACAACTCGCGTTGATGCAATTGGCGACCCAGCTCTACCAAGACACGCTCGCCCAGCAAATCAGCGCGCATCCAGAGACCTCGCCCTATGCCAAAGATGCGCGCTTTGACAACCCCGCATGGGCGCACTGGCCTTACAAGTTTTGGCAAGGTCACTACCAAGCCAATGAGGCTTGGTGGCAGGAGTCAACCCATGTCACGGGTGTTTCCAAACACCATGAACATGTGATGCGTTTTTTCACGCGTCAGTGGCTCGATGCCATGTCGCCCTCGAATTGGGCCATCAGCAACCCTGAGGTGCTGGAGAGCATCGCAGCGACGGGTGGGCAGAGTTTGCTCAAAGGCATGCAGCAATACGCCGACGATGTGAGAAAAATATCGGCACACAAACTCACGTCTGACGCAGCACCCTTGCAAGCCTTGGCCTATGAGGTGGGCAAAGATGTGGCGGTATCACCAGGCAAAGTGGTTTATCAGAACAAGTTGATTGAACTGATTCAATACACACCCACCACCCACAAGGTGCACCCAGAACCGTTGCTCATCGTGCCGTCTTGCATCATGAAGTACTACATCTTGGACTTGTCACCGCACAACTCCATGGTCAAGTATTTGGTCAGCGAAGGCTTCACCGTGTTCATGGTGTCTTGGCGCAACCCCACCAGCCAAGACCGCGACTTGGGCATGCACGATTACCTCCAAAGGGGTGTGCTGGATGCCATTGAGGCCGTTCAATCCTTGACGCAAGCGCCACGTCTACACGCCATGGGGTATTGCTTAGGTGGGACGTTCTTGTCCATTGCCGCGGCCGTGCTCGGGCGTCAAAAAGCGCCATCGCCCTTGGCGAGCGTCACGTTGCTGGCCGCGCAAACCGATTTCTCTGAACCCGGGGAACTCGGTGTGTTCATCGATGATGACCAGCTGCTCACCTTGCGTGAAGAAATGGCTCACACCGGGTATCTGTCAGGCAAGCAAATGGCGGGATCCTTCCAATTCTTGAACTCTCGCGATCTGATTTGGTCACGCAGCACCCAGCGCTATTTGTTAGGTCGCGAAGACATTGGCAACGACATGGTGAGTTGGAACAAAGACACCACACGCCTGCCCGCGCGGATGCACAACGAGTATTTGGATTCTTTGTTTCTCAACAATTCGCTCAGTGAAGGTCACTACCGTGTCGATGGCAAACCGGTGGACTTGATGGACATTCAGCAGCCCTTGATGGTGGTGGGCACCGTGCGTGACCATATTTCACCGTGGAAATCTGTTTACAAAATTCACGCCAAAACAGACACCGACACCTGCTTCATCTTGGCCGCCGGCGGCCACAACGCAGGCATCATTTCTGAACCCGGGCACCCGCACCGCAGTTATCAGATCAGCGCGATGACACGGGGCCACGGCTGGGTCGATCCTGATGCCTGGCAACTCCAAGCCCCCACCGAAGAAGGCTCGTGGTGGCCCGCGTGGAGCCGTTGGCTCAAGCAATACAGCCGCCCACTCGTGAAAGTCAAAGCCATCCCCAATGGGGCCTCACTGCCAGCGGCACCCGGTCACTATGTGCTGGTCCGCTACAACGATTGAGACGGATGCGGGGGTCAGCTGGACACGTGGATCAGCTGCTTCAACGCCTCCGTATTCAAGATACGCACGTGACGCTGCTTGACTTCGACGATCCCGTCATCGACAAGCTTTGAGAAAGTTCGGCTGACGGTTTCGATCTTCATGCCGAGGTAGCTGCCAATTTCTTCACGCGTCATGCGCAAAATCAACTCCGAGGGGGAAAAACCTCGGGCGTGCAAACGCTGCACCAAATTCAGCAAAAACGTGGCCAAGCGTTCTTCGGCACGCATGCTGCCTAACAGCAACATCACCCCGTGATCTTTCAAAATTTCACGGCTCAAAATTTTATGAACGTGGCGTTGCAGCCCTGTGATCTCTCGGGACAACTGTTCGATGTGGTCAAAGTTCATCACGCACACTTCGGCATCTTCCAGTGCCGTTGCATCGCAGGTGTGGCGCTCATTGACAATGCCATCCAGCCCCATGATTTCGCCAGCCATTTGGAAGCCCGTGACTTGCTCTCGCCCATCGGGTGAGGCAAAGCTGGTTTTGAAAAATCCACTGCGGATGGCGTACAGCGCTTTGAACTTTTCCCCGTTTTGAAACAGGCTGTCGCCGCGCGTGATTTTTTGCCGAGAGGAAACAACTTCTTCGATGCGCGCCATGTCTGCGGCATTCAAATCAACAGGCATGCACAACTCTCGCAAATTGCAGTTGGAGCACGCCACTTTGATCTTGCTGGCATGAGTTCGGCAGTCCATGTTTACTTTTCGCCCTTATTGAATTTTGATTTGATGATATTTATCAAATGCTAATTCAGTGGGTCCACAAGAAACTGACGGGGCTTTAATTCCCCACACGACATAGCAAGAATTTAGAATTCTTAGAGCAACTTAAATTACTTCAATTTAAGTAATTCATCAGCAATCAGCGGTGTCACGCTGACCGCATTTGTTGCATGCGCAATACAGTCTGTGCTCCAAATGCGTGACACACCCGCCCTCGCAATGACCTCCAGGGCATCGCCGGCAAACAAGGCATGGGTCACCGCCACATCGACAGATTGTGCCCCGGCCTGGCGTAGCAAACGGGCGGCCTGGGCCAGTGTGTGTCCGCTGCTGGCGATGTCATCGAGCAAGACCACCGCGCGCCCAGTCACATCCACAGCAGGCAAGGCAATCTCCACCTGCCGGTCGCCGTGGCGGATTTTTCTGCAGACCGCATGGTCAAGCCCATGCGGTCTGGAGGCTTCGGTGATCCATTGTTCGGATTCTTCGTCAGGCCCCACCAGCAAGATGTCGGGGCACTGCCTGAAAGCAAACTCGGACAACAAGGGCGCAGCGCTCAGCGCCAGTGCCTGGCGAGCGGGCACGGCCTCTTGCAAGCTGGCCACGCGGTGCAGGTGCGGGTCGATCGTGATCACCGCATCGAACAAATCGGCCAGGTGTTGGCCAACGATTTTTTGGCTGATGGCTTCGCCGGGATGAAAAGCCACGTCCTGACGCATGTAGGCCAAGTAGGGTGCCACCAAAGTCAGGTGCTGCGCGCCCAATTGCCGTGCGGTGCGTGCAGCCAAGAGCAGTTCCAGCAGTTTGACATTGGGATTGTTCAGCGAACGCAACAGCACCACATGCGGCGGCAGGCTTGGCGGCAGGCTCAGCTTGATTTCTCCATCGGGAAACACATGGCACGCCACCAGATCCAGCGACAGCCCTGCGGCCTGCGCGATC
>ERZ650308.1119-NODE-1119-length-14169-cov-7.606703_pt1 | contig 14169 bp, 28 predicted proteins | sample MGYA00376244_ERZ650308 | MGnify/ENA primary metagenome ERZ650308 (study PRJEB26733, sample SAMN07839295) | wastewater metagenome | biome: small river; feature: stream; material: water | place: USA: North Carolina | collected 2016-04-26 ...
GGGCTTAGTAGACAAGAAAATTTATATATATTAAAGGGTTATATGCGAGCATATACCAACAATTAGCAGATTATTAAGAGTTATGTATAGGGCTATAGGTGGACGGTCTTTTGAGCAGTCTTTAGGGCTTAGTCCACAAACATTTTTTCATTGCATAACGCCCCCACTTTTAGCTTTGTTATTATCTCCAGTCATGCCCTCATTGCAGCAAGTCCACACCATACCGCACCATACTAGCCATAAAACGCCCCCATTCTGCACCATGCAGCCTGATAACCGATTATCCCCCTAGAATATATCCATTTTTTGAGTCTATTTAACATAATCTACATTATGCACTAAGTTCGAAGGCTATATGCAAGGTATAACTTGCTATAATACCCAATAGCATATAACGCTCAAAACTAGCTTGTATTGGGCATATATTAAAAGGTAATGGCAGACTCGTTTTATAGTCTAATAAGCGTATGGCAAGGGTTGTTGATAGGACTATGGACGATATTTTGCAGAAGTTAGAAAAAAGGGGTATGATTGGTTGGGGTGTCCTAAACGCTCCATGTACTCGTGGCAAATACACAAAGGTTTAGGATATTTCTACAAAAAGTATGGTTGAATATCCACACCATATATACCTAATTTTTCTAAAAAAATCTCCCCGTATTTAGCTTTATATTTGTTAAACTTTCTAGGACTAACCCTATCTCCGCTTAGTAGTGAACATAAATCTTTTATAGAGTATACAACACCATTGTATAAATATTTATTAACCCTTTCAGGTGGTGCTTGCAATGCTTGCTCCAGTGTCATTCCTTTGCGCTTCATCCTCATGCGTACCCTATCCTCGCTAACCTTTAAAATGGAGCATAACTCAACCCTGCTATGGTAAAGAACCTCCTCACCATTTATAACCACCATCTTTCTAGTGTCCCTGTTTAAATATTCATCTACAGATATTCCAAGTTTTCTAGCTAAAGCTCTTTGGTCGCACTCTTTATCCAGCTCTCTCTTTGTTTTCCTTCTATATACACTAACAAAACTATCTTTTGTATCTGTTGTCCAAGAGTATACTCTTGCTTTTTTGTTTTTATTAGTTGTAAATGTTTTATAAACTATCCCTAGATAAAGACACCAAGCTGCTGCTGAATGTGTTTCGTTGTTGATTGTCACTTGCTTTTTCAATAGACTGTAGCTTCCACCCAGCTCACCACAAACAGAATAAATGGTCTTAATATCTTCAGCAGGGGAGGAAAGAAGATTATACCTGTCTGCAAAATTCAGCTCTTTTGTTGTTAAATGTTCGATACCTGTACTACCACAACCAAGTAACCTGATTCTAGGCTGATTTCTTTGATTCTCACTAGCTGTTGCCCACCTAAGATTTGATAAATCATTGTTCATCTTATCCCTGTCAATGTGGTCTACAAAAGCCTTTCCTTCAACAACAGGTAAGAAAGCTAATGCAACTAACCTGTGTACACGGAGAAGTTTACGCTGTTTATCTCGATGTAAATTAACATATTTGTATTGCGGATTACCTGAAAGAACTTGTGCAACCTCTTTACCCGTCTCTTTCTTAAATACTCTTCCACAAGATGTCACAACGTAGTTACTCCACCCATCTATAGGCTTATAGTTCAACTCTAAATATTTCATACCCTCTCTCCAAAAACAATATACAAATAAACATTATATAAAAACATATAATGTCATTATATTTAATGTCATTATGATATTTCAGACAACAAAAAAGACCATCTAGTAATAGACAGCCTTTTCTAAAAACAAAAAATAAAAAATGTATGGGCTAGGAAGATTTCACAGTTTTATTAAAACTTCAATCGTCCTTTGCTGTTTCCCATCCTTATCCCTAATATCCTTCTTACTCTCTTTACGCCATACAACATTACCTTTCATAGCTTCGTCAACATTTATTTCATATTCACTTACTAAAAGAGTGTGACCAAGTTGTTTCATTAAATATGCCCACTGATAGAACTTTTCATGGTTGAATGTGCCATTACTATACCCCGTAGTATTCTTATAAGGGATGTCACAATAAATAATACTTGGTATAGGCGGTATAGCAATATCGAAGTAGTCACCACAGACAAAAGTTACATTGTTTAATCCAAGCATCTTCTTTTTAATACTATTATAAGCATTCATAGTATAAGACCGTGTAGGTGACTCAGCATACCCTCCCCACCACTTACCTGCGAATGAACAACCAAACCCAACAAACCCTTTCAACCATTCAGGTGAATCGGCGGATGTCTTAATGTAATAATACACCTCTTTACTTATATCTGTTGGCAGTCTATCAATACCCATCTCTTGCACCCATTGCCACATAGCAATCAGTTCTTTGTGTTTATCATTTGCTATCCTAATACGCTTATCATCAATCTTACTTATAACGTTACAACTGCCACAGAAGGCATCAATGAAAGGCTTACTGTTGCCAACCAAATAACTATTCAACACGACACTAAGCTCTTTAGCTATTTTAGCCTTACCACCGAAGTATTGCATATTCACCCCTTATTTTTTAAAACAACATTCTGTAAAGCTTTCCACTTCTCAATCAATGTTTGTCTGCTGTACACTTTATCTGTTAATGGTAAATCCCATCCACTCACTAATGTCACTTTATAACTTCCTTTCTCTAAAGGACTGATATATTGTACACGTTGTAAATCTAATGTGTGGCCACCACTATCAGGGATACAGATAACACGCTCTATTATTATTGGATTATCCTTGATACAATGTGTATCTTTAGTACAATGTGTATCTTTGATGCAATGTGTATCTTTGATACACATATCCCCCCTAATCCATAAAGGATTCCCGTCTTTCATAATAATACGAGTCTTTAATAATTCATCCTGTTCTACACGGATACGCTCAATAACCTCCACTATCACACCATTAGACAGATACTCTTCATAGCCTCTGTTGTCTGTAATCTTATATTGTGTTGTGTATATGTTTTTCATACTTGCAACCATCCATTTCTAAGGAGCATACAGCTTTCATAATACCAATCTGTTGTTTCTTTCTTAGAGCCTATCTTGCCTTGCCACCATGTACGAGCAATAGCCCACTCTGTTTTGTTGTATAAAGCAGATGGTAGTTGAGAGACAACATAAGGGTCATAGCCATTCTCCAACAATGTGTAGAACTTATTAACAATAGTTGTTTTCTCTTTACAGAATGCTTTGTTTGTTTCTTCACTGTAATTTTGTTTAAGATGCGTAGCATAGCTAGGAACAGCACAGCTTGATAATGTAAGGCATAAAGCCATTAAATAGTTTTTCATTTATTCATCACCCCATCGATATATTTAAACATATCTTCCTTAGTTCCATTGTTAATAAACAAAGGTGTCTCTACACCCATACCTAGCAAGTGTTCATATTTTAAATAACCCCGACTATCCCCTGCATACGAACAACCGTCTCGCATTATACGAACAACAAGGATATTCTCAGCACCAAACTTCTCTACTATTGGGTCTAACTCCTCAATGAACCCACTATCAGAAAAGATGTAGTTTGTATTGTGTTGCATACGCTCGGCAGCTAACACACCAAAAGCTCTGTTCCCCAGTAATGGTTTTGTCCACTCTTCGCTTATCTTAATCAATAATTCCCTGATAGATATTCCTAGTAAGGAATGTTTTGATTCTTTCCACTGTCTGTCCTGATATTTTAATAGGAAATCTTCTAATGGCATTCCTAATAAGGCTGCTGCTATTGTAAACAGTGGGTTCTTAAACTGCTCTTTAGTGAAGCCATATTTCTCAACAACATAATCAGCTATTGTGTCCTTGCCTGTATTTGGTGGGGCGTTTAATAAAATGATTTTCATTGAGCATTCTCCCACATCTTCATTTCAGTAAGCATCCATTGTACAGCACTATAAGGTGAGTAGCAACTATATCCTTCAATAATTTCACCGTTATCAAGCCCCCACACAGCTTCTTCTGTATTTTCATTATCGTTATCTAAAGGTGCAACACGAACATGGTATGTTGTAACCTGTCTACGTTTACCGTCTTCGCCCAAAACCTGATTATTCAACCCTATAACGTCCGCCTTACCACTACACAAACAACTAATAAGAATGTTCTTTTCATAAAGAAGCTTCTCATATAGCTCTTTATATTTTGCACCCATTAAAACAGCTTGCTGTAGATGTTCAGCTACTTCTTTTGACAGGCCACTTGCCCAATCTTCTACCTCAAACTCTCTCATCAGTTTCTCCAGTACAATAATTATTAACAACTAAATAGCCTTTGTTTTGTATTCCAACTAAAGCTTTAACATTCTCGTCACCCCAAGCTATTAGCATTGACCCACTACCTGCACCATTACCACCACTTACACCTAGTCCATCTACAAACTTAACTCTACCTTTTAAGAATAAAATAGCGTCAGCTTTAGCGACATAATCGTGAAACCAAGCACAATCTGTACGGGCAAACAATAAAGCTATTCCACTATGGTGCTTGTGCATCTTAGAAAGCCATTGTGGTGTTTGTTTCCCATACGGAGGATTAAGCCACACACGCCCGTACCATTCACTTGTTAATCCATCATCTTCTAGCGTGTAATACTGTAAAGCAGGAATCCATTTAACACCACCTACAGGTTGGCAAGGGTCTAAATCAAACACTCCAAGTCCATCAAAGATGTGTGGTGGTGTGTACCAATCTACAGATAGATTATCTACACTGTCGTGTGTAAAACCATTCTTTTTCATTACTTACCCTCTCTCCAAATTAAGTAATCACAAATACGTTCATGCTCAACATTAGCCCTCCACAGAGGGTTTAGTTTATTCAACCTATACTCCTCTATTTTCTCAGGAGGTATTACAAACCCTTTTTGATAATAAAAGGGCGTAACACCTACTTCCCACTCTTTAATCCAAGACTCACGCTGTACCACTACACTACTCATTATCGTAACCCCCGTGGCACTCCAAAGCTCTTATTCAAATATTTAGCCTGACCCTTGCGTGTACTGCTTGTGTCTGAACACCCAGTACCTCCACCACTCTCCTCTTTAGTAGTGCGTAAACTATACAAAGGATAATTAGCCTTACGCCACTCCTCAGCAGCTACACGAGAGCGCGTATGTACAAAGACATATTGTTGTAAGGAGTTGACAATAAAATACTTAGATGGATATTTTGTGCATACCACATATTCAGAATAAAGTAGTGTGGTTGTTTGAAGTTCTTTAGTCATTTTGATTCGCCATTAGTAACAGAATTGTGTATCTCAGCAAGCTTCATAAAATCATTGTTAGCTTTGTTGTAAGCTAGTTGCCATTCAGTAATCTGCCATTCTTTTTGGTTTAGTTTGCCAATTAAACGTGAACGTGATGCTTTTAGTGGCATAACAAACTGTGAGTAGCAAACAGTGAAGCCAAGTAGTAGGCTTATACCTACGCAAAATAATAAATCAAATATTGTCATTTATCTCTCCTGTAAAACTAGGGGGTAGCACGTCCTTGTGCGTGTGTAAATTACTCTAAATCTACAACTTCTACTTCTTCTTCACCCTCTTTTAAACTTTTAAAATACTCATCCCTGATACTTAAACGCTCAATGATTTCTTTATCATCAAGGAATAACTCTAACCCATCTAATATTCGGTCAATCTCCTCCACAGTTAAAAACCCCTCGTAAGTATCACGAATAACACGCTCACCCATCTTATCATAGTGTTGCATCTGTCGTCTAACATCACTAGGTTTTCCCATCATACCTGTACCACCCTCGTGGCATAACATGGAAGCATACTTACCAACACCACAAGAATCTGCACTTAAAAATATTAAAGATGCAGCACTATGGCCTTCTGTATTTAATATAGCTGTAATATGCGCTTTACAGTCTGCCATAGCATTACATATTTGCAGTGCTGTATTTAAGTATCCACCACCATTATTTATCTCTAGTGTAATAGTGTCACCATCCTCTGCAAAAGCAAACAACGCTATAAGTGTGCTGTACTGTGATGGACTACCAATTTCTTCAGGTAACGCAACTAAGTAATCTACATGGACACGCTCTTTTGAGAAAATCTGTATAGAGCTTGTATCACTCTCTCCAAATGTCATTTTTTTCATTTGTCACTCCTTAATAAAACCAAAGTATTTTAATTCTGCTTCTTCTACAGCATCTTCAAAGCAAGAAAAAGTTCCTAACCATATATGTACACCGCCCCTACTTATTTTTGCACCCCATTTTCCACTTCTTTTATCTAGCGTCACCCCAATCTTTGTAGATGTATTCTTAGGGTGTTTACGTTTGTTAAACGCTTGTAAAGAGTAATCAGCCCACCTACAATTCTCTTTGCAGTAATTCCCATCTACATCTACCCTGTCCAAAGACATATTTAGTGGTGGGTCTCCCATATCATTATAAAAGTTCTCAAAAATACTCCACTCATCACAAAAAGTTATACCTCTTCCACCATAAAGATGGTCTTTCTTGTTTTTGCATCTTCCAATCATTTGAGACCAAGTTCTGTATGCCAATGATTTAGACTTGCCATGCTTGTAATTAAGTGTTCTCGCAAACTCTGTAGAAGTTTTAGTGTGTAGGCAACCGCAAGAGCGTGTGTGGCTTGTTTTAAGCGCAATAGAGTTTGTTATCTTTGTATTGCCACAATCGCACAAACACTCCCACTGCATTTGTCTTGTAACTAGGTGCGTTGTAAACCCAACTTCTTTAATAACTGTAAGTTGTCCATATTTATTCCCTATTAGATTTTCATGTTTAGCCATCACAACCACCCCTCTTCTTCAAAAGCACATAAGAAGTCATACACAATATCTTCGCGTTGGCAATCCTCTTTTGTAAAGTTAATTACAGCAGAATTACGAATATCGTATTTAGCAAGAATCTTTTTAAGATAAGACAACCCATCTTGCTTGTTCTTATTATCAGCTTGGTTTGAGTCGCCACAAAATACAATCTGAGAGCCTTTACCTATCCGTGTCACTAATGCTTGAACTTCAGGTGGTGTCAGTAGTTGAGCTTCATCAACCAAAATAAAAGTATTTTTAAAGTCCATGCCACGAACAGATTCTAGCAGTTGAAGAACAATACGGCCATCTGCTTTCATAATCTCAAATGCAGCATTTCCAACAACGTCTTTAATGTAATTCAACATTTGAAGCATATAAGGGGTGAGTTTGTCCTCACACGAGCCTTTTAGAAATCCGACTGTACGGTTAGCTAAAGGTTGGTAAGGACGAATTAAAACAATATGTTTTATTTCATCTTTCAACAACAAATTAGCAGCGTATGTACAACTGTAAAATGTCTTCCCCACCCCAGCAAAACCTGAACATACAACCAAATCACAACTGTCTAGTGCTTTGTGTAAACTCTTTTGTGAGTTTGTTTTGGGGACTAATGGTGCAAGCCGTGTTGTATGTCTTTCCTCAACAAACTTACCTTTCGGCACATGACTACTCTCACCTGCCACCTTCTTAGCTTTACGATTATTGTATCGTTGTGCGTTACGAGACATAAATTTCTCCAAGTATTAATAAATACCACAAAACGAGGTTTAACGGACACTCTAAGCCGAGCCTATATCGCTTCAACAGCAATGCAAGAAGCTTCTAAGTTTTCCAGCCCCTAGAAAACTATGATTTTTCATCATTCGCTTTGTGGTAAAACTGTATGAACATCCATGTTCTTGTTAATTGTTACCCATAATTCACAAAATCAATTAACTTTGTGAGCTTTAAATCACACTAATGCTTTCATTAGCCACCTCTTTTAGTCTTGTCACGCTTAGTCTTACCTACTCGAGGGCGTGGGTGAGAGTTACCATTGTCTTTGCCCTTAGTAAAGGGCTTAAACTCATCAACAACATTTAGCTGTTTTGTCATTATTTGCGTCCTCGTTTAGTTGGTGTTGTCTTAGTCTGTAACAATTCTTGCTCTTCTTTTGGTAGAGCTTCATCCATTGTTGGCTCAGGCTCAGGTTTTGGCACTTCCTCTATAAAAGTTTCATGCACTCCGCCTGTTTTTTCACCAACAACCAAGCTATCAGTAATCATTTGCTCAACCTCGCCACCAGTTTTAAGCTGTTCTTGTAGTTTAGCTGTATCAATAGACGCTTCAAGCACTAGCTCACCAACAACTGTAGGAGCAGCCTTATGCAAGATTGCATGAAAACCAAACCCAATCTGTTGTGGACTATCTTCACTTGTCCATACAGGTTCATACCCTTGCTTAAAGGCATTGAACATATCTTGGCAAAAACTTACGAAATCGTACTGTTCCAGTTTAAGTGTATCTGTCATTTTGTTTCCTCATTAAGTTGTTTTAAATTCTCTAAACACATCTGTAACACTTCACCATCATACCCACCACTATTAAAATACAGTTTATACGCACCATCTTTCAATAAGGCTGTGGCCTCCATTACCTTATTGTGTACAAAGTAATATCCACTCTCATCAATCCACACTGTTTCCATTTCTTAGCCCCTATTCTATACATAATCAATAATAAGTCAACACTTATTTGGCATCTTACCCATATAAAAATCTTCTACAACAATACTATCAGGTGGTATGCGTATGCCATCACGGTACGCCTTACCTAACAGCTTGGCTCTTGTTGTCTCTACAAAATCATTCTCACACACTTCAACATACACTGTTTGGTGTTCCCTATTCTGTAAAATATTCCACGACATAATAATCTTTTTCATTTTACACCGCACAATTAAGCTGCTTAACACTCTCATAAATAAACTTCAAAGCATCTTCTGATAGTTCGTAGTTTAAACTCTCTTTAACTAGATACCACTTCTCAATTGGCAAGTATTGAGCTATCTCACATAGGTTGTGTTGGCTTACACCTGTATCTGTCACCACTTTGTATCGGTGGTCTGTTATCTTAAATAGGAAATGGGTGGTCATTCAAACTCCTAACGATAAGGTCTAAAATTATACAACGAACAATCTGTAATACCGCACATCTTAATCTCCTCGCGTTGACCACAAGAGCAATCCCAACATTTTGCCGCAATAGCGTATTTCATACTGTTAGGGTGAGCCTTTGCTTTCTCTTCAGGGTTGAGAGACTTGGTACGGATAATCTCCCCTGACTTCAATTTCTCACGGTACTCAGCTAATGCGGCTGCACCTTTTGCTCTTGCTTGTTCATCTAACATTGTAAAGCCCTCTGTGTTAAATATTTATAACGTGTCGTATGTTATAAACTGTTTATATTAGTGTTCATCTTAGGTTGTAGTGTAGCGGTTATAGTTGATTAGTGCAACAGTTATTGTAAGGATAAGTAATACTCTCTTAGTTTTTCTATGTCTTGTGTAACAGCTAAATTATAAATAGGTATACCATACAAATCAGCAATACGCATAGCAACAGCCGTACCACCTTTGTACTCGCCTCTCACAGTCCAACACACAAGTAATGTTGCAGGTTTGTCTAATTTCTCCCCAAGCACTTGACAAGTATTTCTTGTGTGCATCTTTCTTGCCCCTTCTTTACAAGCATTCCAATTAGGGTGCGCTTTACTTGCTAAATCTATGTGCTGCTGAGTGATGAAAGGGACAATATACTCTTTAGACTTCCATTTATTCTCATATCCATTCCACGGAAGGAATATCTCTTTCTTACCTGCCCAATTATCTTCAAAAGCTGAATCTGCACCTTTAGCCCCACCAGAACGCAGTGTAAAGCCTTTCTCACTAAAAACTCTAGCTATTTTCGCCATTAAGACTAAAGCATCATCTGTTGTTTCTCTTGAGCCAACACCTGTTAAAATTAAATCACACATACACTCTCTCCAACACACTCATACCATCTTCCTCATCAACCTCTGCACAATTACCGTAACACGCTAATAGGCTTTCATCGTCACCGTCAGGAACACTATGATGCTCAAGTTGTTTTGCTATACGCGGTTTAATTAGGCGAGATATATCGAACGAGACTAAAGCTTGGTAAGCCTTAATACTTATCTTACTCTCCCACTTATCAGCTAATTCACGAATAACCCTTTCTTTTGCGGCCTTATATACAGCATAAGCATCCTCTTTTGTATCAAAATACCCTAATTTAGTCGTAACACCACTTTGGCTTATTGTTGCTAGGAATTTATTCTCTAGTTTTATAAAGCTAACACCTCTTGGTAGCCCACTCTCTGATGGGTATCTGCTCTGTAAAAATCCATTTAATTCTACAGGAAGAAACACACAAGTATCTTCGCTATATATTTTAACTCCTTGTGGCGAGAGTAAGTCTTTGTCCAAATGAAACACACCACCGCGTTCATCAAAGCAATCAAAACCTTTTTGCTCGATACACCACGACACAAAATATTTTTCCGACTTAAAATTATCTGAACAAGTTACACCACTGTATGAGGGGTTATTTCTTTGATAGGATAGAGAACATCTTTCCATTACGCCAAAATGTAACCAACTTGCTCTGTGTACTTTATCTTTATGCGTTTTCATATTGTCTCCTTACAGTGGGTAGTCATCTTCTTCATCCTCGTCAGGTTGCTCACCAACCACATCTTCTTTCTTAGCAGAGTCGCCAACTATCTTAGTAACATCTTCAATACCGCCCTCTAAGGCTGCTTCAACTCCTGTTAGGGCTGATAACGCACACAGCATGATGTTATACTTGTTATGACTCCCATTCGTTCCTTTCTTGCATCTGACTACACCCTTTCTTTTTAGTACAGTCATAGATTGACCAACAATACGTTCAGATGTCATAGAGATTTCTGCTAAACGTATAAATGACGGCCAAGCTTTCCAACGCTTTGCTTTGTTCATGTGTGCTGCAAGAGCCACCAACACATCTCTTTCAGATTGAGACATCATTCCTTTCTTTACATTCAACAGAATGTAATTAACTAACTCGAATTGTGAGTTTATCCTTATCATTTTTGTTTTCCTCCAGTGGGAAATAGTGTTGTTTCAAAAGCGAAAGAATGTACACTTGTACAGACTTATCACCACGTTCAGCATTTATTACCTCAGCCAATTGACTTGGTATCGTTAGCGGTATTTTCATCTTCAATGCTCTCTGCTTTTAGTCGTAGTCTTACAGCCTTTGCTAATTGCCTAGCTGTTTTTAATTTTTTAACCATCTCAACATTACCTGTTGACTTATAGTGTTGCATAAGAGAGTGTATCGCCTGACGAGACTTTGGAACAAACTCTACAACAATATCTTCTATTTGCATATCTTTGTACTTCACATCTTCCTCCTTATTTACCAGTAAGTATATAGTACCACAGTTATGCTACACGTCAAGCAATACTTACACAAACAATACACTTATAAACTGAATGGCGGAAATCGTATAAGTGACTGGCGGATTTCGTAGTAGTGACTGGCGGATTTCGCCGTACTAAACAAGTAATATGAATAAGTAAGAGAACAAGTAATTTCTTATATAAGAGTATACATAAAGACAGAAGGCTACGCCTCATACACAATCTCTTTTCTTTGTTTAATTAAATAAAATAATTTATTGTTTGTGTTTAAACAAAAGAAATGTATTGGTGTAAGTATCTATCAGTTGTATAAGTTCTTTAGAGATAATTATAATTATAGGTATAGCCTCTGTGCTACGCACATATCTATACAGTCCTATAAGAACCTCTAAAGACACTTAAAACACTCTACAAGAACTTATACAGTGTAAACATTTGTTTGTTGTGTAGGTTAAACAACAAGAATTTATTGTTTGTGTTTAAACAAAAGAAGTTTAAACAACAAAAATCTATTGTTTAAAGAATAAAATAATTTATTTAATTGTGTTGACACAATGTTTCTTGTTTGGTAACTTCGTGTGTAACAAAAACAAGTGAGGTGTAAGATGTTTACAAGTGAATTATTAAAACCGTTTAACTCTTGTTCTTTGGTGAACATAGAAACAAAACAATCAATGTCTTTGTTTCCTGATGTAGAAGTTTTCTCATCCAATACAAACTCTCATCAATGTTTAAGAGTGGTGTATTACAAAGATGGTGTTATTGTTTGTTCTTTACTACTAAAAAGGCATAAATCATCTAAAAGTAAAGACTATGTTGTTTGTGGTGTATATACACAAGAAGATGAAAGACAGAAAGGGTATGGTAAGGCCATTGTAGCAGTATCTAAAGTTGCTTTAAGAACTTTGTATCGGTGTAATCTTGTTTTAGATGGTAACTTTACGGAGTTAGGTAAGAAGTTGTTTCATGTTTAGCTGTTGTGTGTTGATATGTATAGTGTGGTGGTAGTCCACCTTTATAAATTATAAGTTGACAAATAAGGAATCTGTGTTAAAATATACTGTGATATTTAATACAGGAGCTTTTATGTTTATTTGTACATACTGTGGGGAACACGCTGACTGCTATGACCATACAATACCTGTTGCATACAGACACAACACTAGAAATAATTCTGAGAATAGAACTTACGCAGTGCCATCCTGCACAGAATGTAATACAACTCTTGGAGCTGCACCGTTATTCACAATAAGAGAAAGGGCTGAATATGTACTTAAAAAATATATGTGTAAGCACAAAAAGATACTAAACTTCATTGATTGGTGTGACGAAGAGTTAGAGGAAATGTCGGAGGATTTTAACAGGACAATAAAAGCAACAATGAGGATGAAAGCCGTTATTGAAGGCAGGATTTTGTGGTTAAAAGGTATGGCTTCTGAGTCAAACAATATGCAATGGGAGGATGCCCAAGCAGAGTTTTCAACAAGCAGAGACAGAATAGAGGGTGTTACCGTAAGGGGGTTAAGGAGTTCTAGGGGAAAAGATATGAAACCTAGATTTGTTTTTGCTGAAGACATACTTGAAGAGGATGTTTATAGTAAAGAGCTATTCCAAGAGGCCATAAGACAACACTTTAAGGGTTACGGGTACAAGACAGAGTTTGTATGGTTCTCTAATTATACCTTCTTTGATTAACAACCTTGTTTGATTACATCAACGCTGTGAGCCTGTTTGATGCCGTAGCGTTGATGTTTGTGGTGTTCTTTATTGTATCACTACACTAAGACTTTTCATGTTATCCTAATTGTATATACATTGTAAAACACACTAGACAAATAATATTAGTGTGATACAATACAACAATTGAAAACTGTATCTGTTTATGTTAAGATACTTTTGACAAGAGGTGTTATTTAGCACCTTTTTATTTATAACAGAAAAGAAAGGAAGTAATATGACAGATACAGTTTTAAATAATCCATTGGTTACAGCAGTTATGGCTGTTAAATCAGGTGAGAATATTGTTGCGGTTAGCTCTAGCAATCCGTTGCCTGTTTCAAATATGTCCAGACTTTCATCAACGACAGAGAGTTACGACGGCAAGCTATGGGAGTCGCCAGTTATAACAAAAACTGGCGTTGCAGCAAAATATTCGGCTATTTGTATTTTTAATCCAGTGGGGACGCTATCAAAAGCAACGCTTGTTGCTCTGTCGGCGTGGGTTGGGAGTGCAACACAGGTCAGGTCTATTAAAATGATAGTTAACCCTGCAACACTGCCTGCCGTGTGGACAGAGCAAACTGGCGTGTTTGCAAAAACACTTGGAGAGACTGGCGCGTCAACTTGCCCATACAAAGCGTACACTGCAGACTTAGCGAGTCTTGACCCTGCAACTTGGTACAATACAAACGTCACAGCAACCACGCCCACAGGTTCTACTGTACTTGGCGCGACAAAGTTTTTAGAAGAAGGCGTAGGCATAATTATCGTTTGCGTGACAGCTAACATCACATTGAATATGTACTCAATCATCGGAGAAGAAGCGTGATTACATTAACTGTTAATCTTGATGCTATCAAAAAACTAGACGCAAAAACAGTTTACTGCGTTACATCGACTCAGTGGGTTGATAACAGTAGTAGTCGCGTAGTCGATATGTACGCAGTCAAAAACGGATGCTTATTACAGTGCATTGTGGCTGCGTCGGAATTGTCAGACTATGTGATTGTGAACAATTTAGAAATGAGCGACGGCGTAACAGATAGTGCTATTGCTAGTGCAATCAGCGCGAGCTTATGACAAATTCATATAGCGTTGCTGAACGCATTAACAGCGATGTTAATGCGTCAGTCACTTACAAAACAGACTTAC
>ERZ650308.1120-NODE-1120-length-14165-cov-4.019631_pt1 | contig 14165 bp, 7 predicted proteins | sample MGYA00376244_ERZ650308 | MGnify/ENA primary metagenome ERZ650308 (study PRJEB26733, sample SAMN07839295) | wastewater metagenome | biome: small river; feature: stream; material: water | place: USA: North Carolina | collected 2016-04-26 ...
ATTTTAAGATGATCTTTTAGCTATTTGATGATAGGTTTTGATATGTGGACCTAAAAACACACGGGCATAGATACGCATCGTTGCCAAGCCATTGATGACTAAACTAAATGCCGTAAAAAATGCGAGGCCTATTTGGCTCAAGTGAATATGGGAAAAAATGAGGTCTTCACCTACAAAAGAGGGGGTAATTGGGAAACCTGCCAGACTTAAACAAACTAACAAGAAAACAAATCCTGTTTTTGGATACTCATAGATGTGTCCGTAAAAATTGTCCAAGCTGACCCATTCTTTTTTTCTTAACTGCGTCATGATATAGTAACCTACAGCCCAAGCACAAACCACACCACTGAGGTACCAGATGTGATGAGCGTGATCAAAGTGCTCATTGAAAGAAAGCGCCAATGAAATAGATACATGATTGAACATGATCAAGGTAAAGCTTTTTCGGACAGAATCTCTTTCTGTAAATGCTTTTACTGCAATCAGAAAGCCCCAAAAAGCGAAGAAAAATGGCAATTTGTGTCTGAGCGTTGGCGTAAGCATAGATTCGTTAATTCTCAAAAACAAACCGATTGCAAGCACCAAAGCCATGACCCAAAAAACATACTTGAAGTTCAAGATTTTCCATCCTCGGCCAATTTTCTTCAAAGGATTCCAAATAAAACGATACAGTAAATGATCAAGGTTCCATTCTTTGAGATTCAATAAATAGATGCGACGTTGAAAACGCTGCCAGGCTCCGTTCTGTACCTGAATTTCTTCCTTACCTTGGTACAATTGCTCTCTGATTTTATGACTCACAATGGAGGGCGAGATCAATAATTGATACGTTCTAAGGAAGGCATTACCTAAAATGTGAATGAGCGCCAAGTTTTCAAGTCCAAAGGCAATTTCAACAAAAATGAGCCCAATTTGAGCAATTGAGGCATAGGCAATTTGACTCTTCACCGATGATTGAACACGGGCTATACCTGTCGTAATGATGGTTGTGATAAATCCCAAAACCACAATTAAAATTCGAACAGAGGTTTGGAACTCCCAAAATGGAAATGTTCTCATCAACAGAAATGCCCCGATATGAACTGATAGAGATCCATAGAAGATAGCACTGGATGGCGTAGGACCTTCCATGGCACGTGGTAACCAAGATGAAAATGGTAATTGAGCTGATTTTGCGGAAGCAGACAGTAAAAACATTAAGGAAATAAATACCCCTATGATACTGTGGGTTTGCAAGTGCTCGTGTACCAGTTCCGCATTGTTCAACTGGAAAAAGGTGATGTTTTGTCCCCATAAATGATGGCTTGCCCACATGGCTAAAATGATGCCCACATCGCCAATCCGGTAAATAGAGAATACTTTTACCGCATTCTTTACCGGCAAATAGCGTTCGCGGTAAAATGAAATGAGTAAGAAGGATGAAATTCCCAAGATTTCCCATCCGATGAAAAGTGTCTCTAAATTACCTGAAAGCGTTGTCAAACAATACCCTACATAAAAGAATAGTGTGGTATTAAAAAAGCGTTTATAGCCTGCTTCTCGATGCAAATAGTAGCGAGAATACAAAGTCACCATGAAGGTTAAAATGGCACCCACCAGTAAATAAACGGCAGTGATTTTGTCGAATAGGAAATCAATTTGGAACACATATTCCTCGTTTTTAAAGAGTACAATGTCCTTAATTTGAATTGTTTCGGCACCTGTAAATAACCAATATACCACAAACACAGTTGCCAAACTTAATTGAATAGCCAGCGTACAGAAGGCTGTGACAGAGATGAGTGTCTCGTTCTTTTTAGGTAGTAATAAACTCACCAAAAAGCCGAAAATAGGCACCCAGATAAATAAATGAAGGGTTGTGTTCATGGTGGTATTAATTTTGATTGATTAAATAAACAGGGAAATTCTCTTGTGAAGACGCTAATAAGTCATCCAAATGATCAATCTCTTGGATGTCTTTTGTCAGTGGTTCATAAGGCTTGAATTTTCCTTTGTCAAACAAGGCCAGTTCTTTCGTTTCTGGATGAATGGAAACGAGTTTCACCCAGTCATTGATAAACCATTCATACGTTTCTTCCGCTTTTTGAATGGTTTTCAAAACGACTTCTGGGAAGTGTTCCACAATGAGTAGTAAACGTACGGGATCGTGAACTTCGGTCATTTGCGCAGGTAATCCTGGTCTCAAATCTCCATCAATTCCATTGGCTACTCCGAAAAGCCCCATCACATTATGTGGCAGTTTGGTTCCAGCCCCTAGCTTTTCACCGTCTACTCTCGAAAAGTAGTATTCTAAATTGATCCCGCCACACACCGGTGCAGCCGCTTTTAAAATGTTGAATAAATACGTTCCATCTGGATCCACTCGGTAGTCAAATGAATTTAAGAAAGAGCGTCGGTCCAGGAAAACCCCTTTGGATAATTCCCGTCGACCCACTATACACAAGGCATTTGTCGCGTGATTTAATTCAGGTCTTGGCTCAAAAATGGATACTGAACGCGTTCTAATCTTCTCGTGAATATCGCTTGCTTTTGCTGATGTATCAATGGACTCAAAGCGTCTAGAACGTTCTTTGGCATTATTGTCCAATGCTTTAGCAAACAATTTTACATGATCTGCATGCTTGATTTTATAATCAGCAAACGTGATTTCTTCGTCATAAAATACGACATCATCTCGTGTTGTATCACGCAAGCCACCCACAAAGACGGTGCTCTCAGGAATATGAATTCCTTTTTCTCTCAGAATCGCCCTAACCTCTGATTTATTGGCCATTTGGCTGATAACGCGCGCATTTACTGATCCTGCACGACCAGAGCAAGCTCCACAATCGTAGGCAGCATAGTGCGGATTATTCACAGAGCTGGCTCCATGTCCAATGATATAGACAATGGGTGCAAAATTATTCACTAAGCCGATGCTCTTTAGCAAGCTTTCTACTCGAACAGCCATTTCCTCGATATGGAAACCTACTTGAAGGCCATTTTCCATAGCCTGGTAATCTACCCGTATCGTAGAAAATTTGTCAACATGCTTCAACGAAGAGGCAGTTGCAGGGCTCATGGACGGTTTAAATAGATTGACAAATAGTTTTGCTGCAGACCAAAAACCTAAGGTTTGGCTAAATAACCAACCCGAATAGAAATTGTGACTGTGCTTAGAGAAATGGAGATCTGTCCCTAATTTTTTCTCGCTTCCCTCCTCTTTTATCAAGTATTTAGGTGTAACGGGTGCTGGACAAAGTTTGGTATAAAACTTACCTCCTACCGGCTGGTAGAAAAATTCCACAGAAAAGAATCCGGGAGTTCCATAGGTGTCACAGGATGGATCTAATTTCTCCAAATGCCGTCTAAATGAACATTCCCGATCATCAATACAAAATAGGGCCTGGAAGCTTTTGGTATGAGGTTTGATGGAATCAACCTTTTCCATTTGTAGGCCTTTTAACACTTGGTCATAATAGGACCATTCAAAGGCTTCTTGCCAAAGACTCAACACTTCCATTTTCTCCGAATAAGCAATGGGATCGTGCAATGGAATAATTTTTTCCGTAACAAAATTACCTAATGGAGCCCAGGATTGATCTAATTTATAGTTCAGCGCATCAAACTCTAATAACAACTCGAATAGAATTAAATCTTCTAGTTTAATGAGACGGGTATCTAATAGGGTTTGCGGAAGATCTTCTACCGTAGAAACCATGCCAGACCAACCTTGATGCGAAAATTGCTGATCATATAAATACTGCTCATACAAGGCTTCATTTTCACCCACAATCTTCCAAAGCATCGTTGAAATGCTCAAATTAGGATCTTGTAAGAGTTTTCTCGTGTCTTTGTGGTAAAAGATACTGGCAAAACTTGTCGCCTCAATATTCCGAATCGCTTCCATAAATGTTTTTCCCTCTAATGGGAAATTCCAAATAGAAATGCCTTGGTCTAAAAAGCTTCCAATCACTCTAAATAAGGTAGGATGCACTAAGGAATCTACATCAATTCCATAGGTAGTTTTCCAAATACCACGTAATGCCCCTACTCGGCCAGGTTCAATAGTAGGATAGTCACCAAAAATTAATTTCCCTTTCCAGTTCTCAGCATCCTTCTTTTTCTCTTGAAGAATTCGTTCTAGGATTTCATCCGAAATTCGACCTTCCGCATACAATTTTCGGAAGGTTTCGAGTGGGAAATAAACTTGATAACCGAGTTTAACATGCGCGGTTGCTAATGCTTCGTGAAACGCTAAGTTTTGGAAGGCATGCAACGTATTGTGATGCACAAAGTCCATTAATGGAGCTTGGGCAGGCAAAAAGTGCTTCAATTCATGAATCACATGATGCTCATCAAAAGATATATGCATAGTATGATAAAATCAATACCAATTTATAGGCAGATTGAATAATGTATTAAATAAACGGGGTAATTGGGAAATGAATGCTACAGCCTAATATTTCTGAAAATCAAGAAAATAGGTGTTTTAATAAAGGCGAATGCCTGAATAGGAAAGCTAGTTAACGTTAGTTTAAACGTATTGGTAGCTGGGAATAAAATGGAAGGGAAATGACTAAAAGTAAAGGGAGTAAATAGATTCTCATCTTCATTCTCAGTCGTATCTTCTTCGAATAAAAAATCCATAAAACCGTAGTCAGTTGACTCGGTTTTATGGAAATGTTGGGTAGTATCTTTTTTTAGAGAAGCTTGTAGGCCATCCACTTGTATTTTCGACGCCATAGACGTCAAAAACAAGAGCGAGATGAACAATAAATAGATTTTTGAAAGCTTCATGAAAGCAAATATACAATTATTTTAAGGATGACAAATATTCGATGACATCTCTAATTTCTCTTTTACTCATCATCGTTCCCATTGGAGGCATCCCTGAAGGTAAGTTTTCTCTCGATTTAATTCGTGAAACCGCAATTCTCAATGGTTCGGCATCATTCGTTTTTACCTGGATTTCATCTTTTGTTTCTGAGATGATCGACCCAGATACTTCTTGCCCATCCGTTAAGACGAAATTCGTGGTACCATAACCTGGGGCTATGCGAGCACTAGGTTCAATCAGTGCTTGTAACAATTGTTCTCTACTTAAGCGAGAGGCCACTCCTTTTAGGTTAGGACCTACAATTCCGCCATCACCTCCTGCACTGTGGCAACGAATACATTGAACAGTTTGGTTGTACATAAAAGTATTTCGTCCTTCCGTTACAGAACCTCCAAATAAAGCCTCTTTGAATTCATCTGTCAAAGTTCCTTTCACCTTTAGTGCATCTAATTTGGCTACTAATTTTTCTTCGTTGCTAGCTTCTACTGCCTCCATTAAGTCTAATTTTACACCTGATGGAAGTTGATTGTCGACCATTTTTTGAATCAAATCCGCAAAAATGGCTCCTGTATTGGCAGGTTTCATTTTAGCCATACTTTGCAATAACAGCTGTTGCTCGATTAGGGTTCCTTTTTCAAAAATAGGTTTGGCAATTGCAGGTAATTCAGTCGCATTTAATTCAATTTTATTCAAATTACTTAATGCAATTCCCCGCACATTTTTGTCTTCATCATTGATTCCCTTGGCTAAGATGCTGGCTAATTGCGTACTCTGTAATTCTGCGATAGAACTTAATAAAGCGGCTCTCACCTTTGCATTGCCATGTTTTTGGAATAAGCTGATTTCTGTTTCTGTAAATGCTTTTAATTGTAATTGTGCCACTAATTTTGCGGTTGCAATTAAAACATCTGGATTTTCAGAGGTTAAAAATGCCGGAATCTTTGCTTGAATTCGAGCGCTCACATCAGCCGGATTTCTGTCTAAAACACCTCGGTGGCGACCATCTACACGGTCCATGACAGATGGATTAGCCCATGATCCTAAAGTGGCGATTGCTTCCGCTCTCAAGACCTCAGGAATGCCCGTTCTTTCGGCATAGGCAATTAATAAATCAATTTCTTTTGCCGTTCCTACGCGTAAGCAAGCATTGATAGCTCGGCGAATGATTACTTCATCTTTCAAACGAGTATTTGATAAACTTGCCGCTAAGGCTGGTAAAGCCTCAGGAATCGATTCATCATCGTTAATGGCTCTAGCAGCTTCTGCCACTATGTATTCATCGCTATCTTGTAGGAATACCTGAATACCTGGATGTGCTAAACGACGCAAAACTAACACCGCGGCAATACGTAGCGAACGATTAGGGGAATTTTGCAAGGCTAGCATAGGCTCCACTTTCTCAATTCTGCTCAAAGCTAAAACTGCCGCGTGACGTAAGTAAATATCTTTGTCCGCATTTGTTTCTACTAATTTTAATAGAGCGGGAATCGCATTTTCTGAATGAATACGGCCTAGGGCTTGTGTTGCGAAGAAAGAAACGCGTGGATGTGAAGAAGACACGAGGGTGATCAGCTGTTCTGCTGACGATGCATCAAAAATATCCCCTAGCACTTTTGCTGCTTGTGCTACAATTTCTGGATCAGAATCGGTTAATAAAGGTTGAATGGAGGCTGAAGCTTTGATTTGGCCTAAACCCCATATACCATGAACTCTAGCTAATTGATTCTCTTTTTGCTGAATCGCTTGAATGAATATCTCTTTTGCTTTTCTGCTAGCTAATTCATACTGTGCTTTGAATCGAACACGTTGATCTGCATAAAATAATAGCTCATATAACTGAGTTAAACTCAGCTTCGCATAATCTTGTTGAATGTATTTTTTCGTTTGCTCTCTTTCCGCTTTTAAATCATTTTCTTTCTCATCTACATCGATTTTCCAAATGCGACCATAATTTTTGGTATCCCAACCAAAGATCCAATCTGATGCATATAGTGCTCCCTCAGGACCAAAACGAATACCGGTAGGCAAAATTCCTTTCACGACATCCTCTTCCGAGTTGAAGTCAAATGAAGCCCCTTTGGGTTTCAAGTCAAATGACCAAATGTGAGACATATTCGCATTGCCCACAAACTCCACTAAGAAAAACTTATTTGTCCAACGCTTTCCAAGAGCTGTTCCCGGATTCCATAACATCCCTGTAGGACCATTGTGGAAATTGCGAATGGGAGGAATGATGTAAGCCGCTTGACCTTCCCAATAGGGTTTGTATAGCTTTTCATCCATCCATACTTTGTACTGATTGTTCTTCGGGTCTGTATATTTACCATATTGCCAGTTAGAACGCCAACCTGCGTCTGAACCTTCCACCACGTGTACTAAACGCTCACTTTCACCTGGATGATCTCCATCGTTATCGGAACTGATTAAATTACCATAGTTATCAAAAACGAATTCGTGTGTGTTACGCAAGCCGCTCGCATAGACTTCGAATTCAGAACCATCAGGATTTGATCGAACAATGACTCCTGAGTTTGGATATTTGTATTGTTTGCCATCTTTCGCCGTAATATTTGCTCCAATATCTCCTATTTGCCAGTAAATTTTACCGTCAGGTCCTTCCGTTAGTCCAGACATTCCATGCCCTCCAAAACCAATGTGAACGGCATAACCAGTGGAAATAGATTGTGGGTTCTTCCATTGTCCTCCTTTGTGTTGTAAACGCATTAAATCAGGCCCAATAGCAACAAAAGCATCTTTTTTGCGCACCAATAACCCTCCTGCTACATCCGTAATCTCCTCATTGAATCCATTAAAGACACGCGTGGATTGATCTGCATAACCATCTCCATTCAGGTCTTCCACTTTGTATATTTCTTCTTTTTCTACTTTTAAATCTAACCAGTCATGGGATCCATCACCATTCATATCCGCTAACCAAGTATTTTTAGCGGAATTTTCTGGAGCGAATGTACGACGTAAAAAGGCACGGCGATCTTCAACTGTTTGAAAGCCGATGGATTCTGTCATCCAATCACGGTGGCCTCGAATATCAAATTCGGAACCCTTATTTCGGTTCGTACTATTGACAAAAATAGCGCCTTTGTCATCAATAGCAATCGCCACGGGGTCTTGCAATAAAGAATCAGAAGCCCATAAATGAATGTTTAGGCCGGGAATGATTTTAATTGGTTGCTTTTCTTGAATTGCCTTTGCGTTTTCCACTACCTTGCTTTGATCTTCATAAATGATCTTGTAAGTGTCATCTTTTCCTTGTTTGCTACAAGATAAAAGTGCCATTGCGGTGCAGGAATAGAGTAATAATTTTTTCATAGGTGTCATTAATTTTCTTCGTCCATCATACTGCGGCGTTGTTTAGCGGCTTGTTTGGTGGTTTTAAATCGGTAGTTAAAGGTCAAATTAAAGGAGCGCAAGCGCCCTTGCGATTCTCCATTGGTATAGAATCCGGATCCATCCGTTGGAGAGATGAAACGTGATTCGTAGCGATTAATTCGGGAGTTAAAGATATCTAAAATACTGAAAGTAAGTGTTCCATTTCCTTTCATGATGTCTTTAGAGGCAGATAAATCCATCCAAGCCATATAACCACGAGAGCCCTGAGGTGTTAGTTGAGGCGCTTCGTAATTGGCCCGAACTTGTACATCTGTAGCCCCTATTTTGATTCTTGAAGCGTGTCGCACAAACCAAGAATAGGTATCGCTTTTATAGGCGGCATTGATATTGGAAGCATCCGTAATGGCTCTGAACGCATTGAAGCTTAGATCCGCTTTGTAGATTTTAGAGAAATTCCAAGAACTAGCGACCTCCATTCCCATGGACTTTTGGTCCGCTAAATTGGCAGGTAAGGTTTTTGAAAAGCCTAAGGTATCTACTGTTCTAAATCGATCAATTTTTCCAAAAGTTTGGCGATAATAAATCGAGGAACTGATACTTCCCTGATCAAAATACTTTAAGTGGCCTAAATCAAAGGAGTTGGTGAATTCTGGGTTCAAATTAGGATTTCCAGAGAAAAAATTTCGGTTGTCTGAAAAGGTCACAAAGGGTGTCAAATCATTGTAAGTAGGACGTCTAACGCGTCTGGAATAACTTAGTTGAAAAGAGTTGTCTGGTGTGATCGTATAGGTAAAATGGGCACTAGGAAACAAATTAGCATAATTTCTTGGGTTCTTCTCCTTTGTTTGCTCTAGTTCCGTTTGGATGTCGGTTGTTTCTGCTCTTAATCCGAATTGATAGGAGAACTTTTGCATTTTACTACCAAAAATCAGGTAAGCAGCCGAAATGTTTTCTTGGTAATTAAAGACATTTCTTAAACCAGGAACGATGGTAAACACACCGCTAGGCTGTTGTTCTGTGACAATATAATCATTGATCATATTGCGAAAACTCGTGCGCAGACCCATTTCTAATTTAGCGTCTTTACCAATGGGATTTACATAATCGGCCTGCAAGATCCATTGGCGTTCAAATTCGTCGTTTAATGCTTTTTGCACCTTGGATAGCTCCGGAAATGCGGATCCATCCGGTTTCTTCCCTTGTTGAGTGTAAAGTTGATCTGATCGTTCCCAGTAGTCTAAATAGCGTAAATCAGCACTAAATTCTTGTCCTTTTTTTGTGAAATTTTTCTTAAAGGTTAAGGCATATTCCCCATTCGGTTCAGCTTCTTTTTCATCTTGCTGGCGATAGGTATTACTGTAAAGTGTTGATAAATTTCCTCGGTAGTCTAGGTAATAAAAGTCCGTGATTCGCCTAACATCTGTCCGTCTGTAGATATAGGAAGCCGTTAATATCGTTTTGTCGTTAAAGAAATAATCCGCTCCACCTCTTACGTTGTTGACTAAACCTGTCACATTGTTTTGGGAATGTTGATCTAAATAATTCGTTTGTTTTCCGGTATACACTTCTTGGTAAATACTGTTTTTTCCGGGTGTTCTGCGGTAAAAAACACCGTAATTAACAAAGAAATTGAATTTGTTTTTTCGGTAATTGACGATAGCCGTTCCCCCAAAATTTTCTGGATACCCCGTTGTTGATTCGATCGCTCCATTGAATCCTTGGTTTTGGTTCTTCTTCAACACAATATTGATGATGCCAGCCATTCCTTCTGCTTCATACCTGGCAGATGGATTAGTAATGATTTCTACCTTATCGATGAGGTTTCCTTGGAGTGATTGCAAACCAGAGGAGCCATTGATTCCGGCCAAAGTAGATGGTTTTCCATCAATCAAAATACGCACATTGTCACTTCCACGTAGTTTAATGGCTCCCTCTGGATCTACCTGAATCGAGGGTAAGTTGCCCAAAATCTCTGAAGCCGTTGCCCCTTTATTCGCTAAATCTGTCCCTACATTAAAAATGCGTTTATCCAAGTTGAGTTCCATGGAGGCTTTTTGGCCCTTAACGACTACCTCATTCAAGGTCTGATTGTTTTCTTTGACCGTAATTTTGCCCAGGTTGACAGAAGAGGTAAATGACTGATTGGTCATCTTTAGAGCTTCATAACCGATACTTTCTATCAAAAGATCATAAACCCCGGGGGCTACATCTACGGAAAACTTTCCTTTTTCATTCCCAATCGTTCCTGTCACTAATGAAGTCCCTTTCAACAGACGAATACTGGAAAATGGAACATTAACTTCCCCTTGTATTTTAATTTTGGTTTGGGCAAATAGGCTTGAAATACACAAAAAGAGTAGTATCGGAAGAAGCCGAAGGTTTTTCATAGAGGAGGTTTAGAATATTCTTGTAAGTTAGAAAGACAATTTTAGATTATTTATACCCTCCTGACCCGATATTATTCTTATTTTTATCCGAATAACAACAAACTATGAAAATTTACCTTTTGCTTATCCTTTTTTGTACAACGTTTACCCTGCAAGCTGTTCCCTATGAGCAACAAGCGAAACGTGTGACTATTTACCGCGATCAATGGGGCATTCCACATATTTATGGAAAAACGGATGCAGACGCCGTTTTTGGCTTAATGTATGCGCAGTGTGAGGACGATTTTGCTCGGGTTGAGATGAATTACATCGAAAAATTAGGCAGAATGTCTGAAGTAAAGGGCGAAAAGGAATTAGCCTATGATCTTTATATCAAGCTGTTAATTGATGAGAAAGAGGCCAAAGAAGAGTTCAAAACGAGCCCTGTTTGGCTCAAAAAACTGTTACAAGCCTATGCGGATGGGATTAATTTTTATTTACAAAAACACCCAGAGGTTAAGCCGCGTTTGATCACTCATTTTGAACCTTGGTTTCCATTATTGTGGACAGATGGATCTATTGGCGCTATTTCAACTAGTGATGTTACAGAACAAGAAACGGCCCTTTTTTATGGGATAACTCCTCGATTGGCTTCATTGAAGTACGCAATTCCTGATGAGCAACTCACTGGCTCAAATGGATTTGCGGTGGGCCCTTCCCTATCTAAATCAGGTCATTCCATGTTGTACATCAATCCTCACGTTACCTTTTATTTTCGCCCAGAAGTGCATGTAGTCAGCGAAGAAGGGCTTTCAGTATATGGAGCAGTAACTTGGGGTCAATTCTTTGTATACCAAGGTTTTAATCCCTATAATGGCTGGATGCATACTTCTTCAGAGGTAGATGTAGCGGATGCCTATTATGAAACAACGCGAGATAATCAGGGTACAATGGAATACTTATTGGATGGTAAATGGAAGCCCTTCCAAACGAAAATAATCACCTTAGGAGCACGTAAAATCAAGGCTTATTATAATCACAGAGGCCCAGTTTTAGCGGCTAGAAATGGAAAATGGATTTCGGTTCGATCTTATAACAGAGCCCGCCAGAGTTTAATGCAAAGCTGGTTGCGCACGAAGACGAAAGGTTTTAAAGACTATAAACGAGTGATGGAAATGCGTGCCAATACCTCCAACAACACCGTTTATGCGGATAATAAAGGGAATATTGCCTATTGGCATGGAAACTTTGTGCCGCGCAGAGACCCTCAATTGGATTGGGGGTTTCCCCAAGACGGCGCTTCCCGTAAAGTCGATTGGAAAGGACTGCATTCGGTTGATGAAATTGTCCATGTGTACAATCCTACCTCTGGTTGGATTCAAAATTGTAATTCTACCCCATTTACAGTTTCGGGTACTTCTAGTCCAGTCCGTTCGAATTATCCTGTGTACATGGCACCCGATGGTGAAAATTTCCGAGATCGAAATGCTTCCAGATTATTTTCTCAATCAGGCAAATTGGATTTGCAGGGATTAATTCAAGTAGGATATGATCGAAGATTAATGGCCTTCGAAAAACTATTACCTGCGCTTATTCAGGCTGCAGGTCAGGAGGCTGCATTAGCAGAGGTTGTAAATGAATTGAAAGCATGGGATTATAACGCATCATCAGCATCCATAGCCCAAACGATTGCCATTCGGTGGGGATTGAAGATAATGCCTAAAATTCCTAAACCGAAGCTTTTTGGAGGAGAAACGGAGGTGGTTCAAAACATGGATAATTATGCTAAAAATGGCTCAAAGGTAGAAATGCTACAAGCTCTTCAAGAGGTCGTTGTGGATTTACAGAAAGATTTTGGCACTTGGCGTGTTTCATGGGGCGAAATGAATCGTTTTCAACGTATTTCGAATGGTGATGTAATTCAGATGGATGATTCAAAACCAAGTTATGCTGTGCCCTTTACGTCTTCGGCTTGGGGACAATTGCCCTCTTACACAAGTCGTTCCATTCAAGGCACGAAAAAATGGTATGGAGTCAATGGCAACAGTTTTATTGCTGCGGTTGAATTTGGCCCTAAAATTAAGGCTTATTCCTTGTTAGCAGGTGGGCAAAACGGTGATCCTACTTCGCCTCATTTCTTTGATCAAGGAAAAAGGTATGCAGAAGGTCAATTCAAGGAGATCTATTTTTATAAAAGTGATGTATTGAAGCACGCTGTCACTTCCTATCATCCTTAATTATTGTTATATTTAAGACCATTTTAATCTGTTTCTAATCCCAATGCCTAATCAAATACAAGCCGGATTCGAGTTTGAAGCCATTTTTCAAGAGGCAGCGATTGGAATTATTGTGACGAATTCAAGGTTTGATATCATCTTATCTAATCAGTTTGCGGATAAGCTTTTTGGCTACAATACCGCTGAATTATTGGGGGAAAATATATCGTTATTAATCCCTAATCATTTGAAGGATCGCCACCATGGTCATTTAGAAAACTTAGGGCATGAAAAACCCATTTCAAGACCCATGGGTATTGGTTTGGATTTAAAGGCCAAAAGAAAAGACGGATCCTTATTCCCCATAGAGATCTCCTTAAGTCACTTTAAAGCCAGCCATAGTATGCATTACATTGCTTTTGTTAGTGATGTGACTTTAAAGAGAAAAGTAGAGATGGAGTTGATTTTGAAGAATCAACAAATCAATCAATTAAACGAGACTTTGGAGCAGGAAGTGGCTGCTAGAACGCAAGCACTTCAAAATACCTTGGATAAATTAGAAGAAAATGCCAAAGAATTGGCCTTGTCTTTGGAAAAAGAAAAAGTGTTAGGGGACTTAAAAACACGATTTGTTTCGATGGCTTCCCATGAATTTAGGACACCTTTAACCTCTATTTTAGGTTCTGCTACGTTGATTGAAAAATATACAAAGGAGGAAGATCAGCCTAAACGAACTCAACATATTAATCGCATTAAATCTTCTGTTAATCATTTAACAGAGATCCTGGAGGAATTCTTGTCTGTGGGGAAATTAGAGGATGGGAAACTAGAAATTCATCCTTCATCGTTCTCCATTAGGGAATTTCTAAACGATATTCTATCTGATTTCAGTAGCTATAATCAATCAATTCGTATTGAATTAGCAGAAGATTTTACTTGCTATCAGGATTCCTCTATTCTGCGGAAGGTCATTTTTAATGGATTATCGAACGCCTTGAAATTTTCTCAAAAAGAGGTAAAACTACACGTAATAAGACAAGAAAATACTGTTGAATTGTCTATCATTGACCAGGGAATTGGGATAAGTGATGAGGACCAAAAACATTTATTTGAACGTTTCTTCCGCGGAGGAAATGCTACTGTTATTCAAGGTACGGGATTAGGATTGCACCTGGTAGATCGTTATATGCGTTTATTAGGTGGTAAAGTACAAATTAAGAGTGAATTGAATAAAGGAACAGCACTTTTGATTCAATTTCCATTGAACTAAAAAAGATGAGCAAGCGCATTTTAATTATAGAGGATAGTGTGGATATTCGAGAGAATACAGCAGAGCTATTGGAATTGTCAGGATTTACAGTTGAAACCGCTTCAGATGGATTAGAAGGCGTTCGATTGGCACGTAGCTGGCAA
>ERZ650308.1124-NODE-1124-length-14144-cov-11.893037_pt1 | contig 14144 bp, 13 predicted proteins | sample MGYA00376244_ERZ650308 | MGnify/ENA primary metagenome ERZ650308 (study PRJEB26733, sample SAMN07839295) | wastewater metagenome | biome: small river; feature: stream; material: water | place: USA: North Carolina | collected 2016-04-26 ...
AGAAGTACCAGGAGATGGTTGACGATGCTCGCATCAAGAAGACCAAGATCAAGGCACGTCAGCTGTTCGAAACCATCGCCGAGCTTCAGTTCGAGTCGGGTTACCCATACATCGTTTACGAAGACACCGTAAACCGCACCAACCCAATCGAGGGTCGCATCAACATGTCGAACCTCTGCTCAGAGATTCTTCAGGTCAACACCCCGACCACCTACAACGCCGACCTAAGCTACAACGAGATCGGCAAGGACATCTCTTGCAACCTTGGTTCGATGAACATCGCCATGGCGATGGACTCACCAGACTTCGGTGGCACCGTTGAGGCTGCAATCCGCGCACTTACCGCTGTTTCTGACCTGTCAGACATCGAGTCGGTTCGTTCGATTCAGTACGGCAACGACCAGTCACACGCCATCGGCCTTGGCCAGATGAACCTTCACGGCTACCTAGCTCGTGAGCGCGTTCACTACGGCTCAGAAGAGGGCATCGACTTCACCAACATCTACTTCTACACCGTGGTTTACCACGCGATTCGCGCATCGAACCTGATCGCAATCGAGCGTGGCAAGGTGTTCGGCAACTTCGAGAACTCGAAGTATGCAACCGGTGAGTTCTTCGACAAGTACACCCAGGAGGAGTGGAAGCCGGCAACCGCACGCGTAGCCGAGCTATTCGCAACCGCTGGCATTGCGATTCCTACCCAGGCTGACTGGAACGCACTACGCGAGTCAGTAATGAAGCACGGTATCTACAACCAGAACCTTCAGGCTGTTCCACCAACCGGTTCGATCTCATACATCAACAACTCAACCAGCTCGATTCACCCGGTTGCGTCAAAGATTGAGATCCGCAAGGAAGGCAAGCTAGGTCGCGTTTACTACCCAGCCCCATTCCTAACCAACGACAACCTAGAGTTCTACGACGACGCGTACGAGATTGGTCCTGAGAAGATCATCGACACTTACGCTGCCGCGACTCAGCACGTTGACCAGGGTCTTTCACTGACCTTGTTCTTCAAGGACACCGCAACCACCCGCGATGTCAACCGTGCACAGATTCAGGCATGGCGCGCCGGCATCAAGACCATTTACTACGTTCGCATTCGTCAGATGGCACTAGAAGGCACCGAAGTTGCCGACTGCGTCAGCTGCATGCTCTAAGCAAAGAAGGAGATCAAAATGGCTGAAACCAAGCACAAGATCGCTCGTCCGGTCAACTGGAACAAGCTCGAGGACCCAATGGACCTCGAGGTCTGGAACCGACTGACCTCGAACTTCTGGCTACCTGAAAAGGTGCCAATGGCAAACGACATCCAGTCGTGGGCAACCCTTCGCCCTGAAGAGCAGCTCGTCACCATGCGTGCGTTCACTGGTTTGACCCTGCTTGACACCATCCAAGGCACCGTTGGTGCAATCTCGTTGATTCCAGATGCAGTCACCATGCACGAAGAAGCGGTCTACACCAACATCTCGTTCATGGAGTCGGTGCACGCTAAGAGCTACTCTTCAATCTTCTCGACTCTGTGTTCAACCGATGAGATCGAGCAGGCTTTCCGCTGGTCAGAAGAGAACCCTTACCTTCAGAAGAAGGCCGAGATCGTTCTTGGTTACTACCGCGGTGACGACCCGCTAAAGCGCAAGGTTGCTTCGACTCTGCTCGAATCATTCCTGTTCTACTCGGGCTTCTACTTGCCTATGTACTGGTCATCACGCGCCAAGCTGACAAACACCGCTGACCTTATTCGCCTAATCATTCGTGACGAAGCCATCCACGGTTACTACATCGGCTACAAGTTCCAGAAGGGCATGGAGCAGGAGACCGAGGCTCGCCGCGAGGAGATCAAGGCTTATACCTATGACCTATTGCTAGAGCTTTACGACAACGAGATCAAGTACACCGCGGACCTCTATGACGGTCTAGGTTTGACCGAAGACGTCAAGCACTTCTTGCACTACAACGCAAACAAGGCTCTTATGAACCTCGGTTTCGACCCGTTGTTCCCACGTGAGGTTTCACAGGTAAACCCTGCGATCCTTTCGGCTCTGTCACCAAACGCAGACGAGAACCACGACTTCTTCTCTGGTTCAGGTTCGTCTTACGTAATCGGTAAGCACGAGGCCACCAGCGATGACGACTGGGACTTCTAAAACAGCAGCCCGAAGCCCTCATCTGGGCAAACTAGGACCGGCTTTGGTTGCCGGGGTCGCGTACCTTGACCCCGGCAACTTTGCATCTAACCTGGCTTCAGGGGCGCTGTTCAACTATTCACTCGTTTGGGTGGTCTTGATTGCCAATGCAACCGCATGGTTTGTGCAGTACCTAGCCGCAAAATTGGCGATTGGCACCGGTGAGAGCCTGACCGGCATTCTCAGCAGTCGTTTCAAGAGCAATGGCTCCCGCATCGCCTATTGGCTCCAGGCCGAAATCGTCATCCTGGCTACCGAAATCGCCGAGGTTGTCGGCGGCGCCGTAGCCTTGAACATCCTGTTTGGTCTGCCGCTAGGTGTCGGCGCGGTAGTCACCGCGGTCATCTCAATGACGATCCTGGCTAGCCAGGGCAGAACTCGCGGCTTCTTTACCGCACTGATCATCGCGCTCACCGTGGTCACTTCAGCTGGCATCATTGCGGCCGTGAACTTCGGGCTTATTGCACCGGGCGAATTTGTCGATGGCTTGGTGCCAAGGTTGCAGTCGCAAGCCGAGCTCTTGGTAACTCTGAGCATGCTCGGTGCAACCGTCATGCCGCACGCCATTTATAGCCACTCGGCATTCGTACGCGACAAATTTGGTCTTGTCGACAGCACCCCGGCGCGCCGGGTCTTGCTCAAGGTGACCCGAATCGACGTGACCCTGGCCCTCGGCATCGCCGGCTTTGTGAACCTTTGCCTGCTTCTAATCGGTGCAACCGTGTTCAAGGATGGTGTGGCTCACAGCGACCCAATCTACGACACCTTCCACTTGCTCTATCAGAACGTGAGCCCAGTGCTCGCGGTGATGTTTGCCTTGGCCCTGCTGGCCAGCGGCTTGGCATCCTCGGCGGTTGGCGCTTATGCAGGTGGCGAGGTAATGGGCAGCATGATCAATCGTCGGATTTCACCGTGGATTCGCCGAGCCATCACTGTGGTGCCAGCGGTGCTGATCATGTTATTCACGACCAGCCCAACTTCGGTGTTGGTTTTGAGTCAGGTCCTGCTGTCGTTCGGCCTGCCGTTTGCCTTGGTTCCGCTGGTCTACCTAACCTCGCAGAAGAAACTGATGGCCGAGCTGGTGAACAAGCGCCGCACCGTGATTTTGGGTGCGGTTATCGCAGCAGCATTGGTGATCTTGAACCTGAAGCTGGTGCTCGATGTTGTGGCACCATTCGTAGGCCTAGCTCTTTACTAAAAGCGCGAACGGATCGCCCAGAGGTCAGGGAATACCGGGCGGAACAGGGTCGAGGCTAAATAGCCAACACCCGAGGAGCCACCAGAGCCCATCTTGTGCCCGATTGTGCGCTCGACCATCTTGACGTGTCGATAGCGCCACTCTTGCAGACCCTCATCCAAGTCGACGAGGCGTTCGCAAATTGCGGCCGCATCATCATCGGCTCGGTGAATCGCCAACAGCACATCTTGAACGCCTTCGTGCGCTTCATAGCCCACGGTGACATCGCGGCCGAGAACCTCGGCAGGGATGTTGTGCCCACGGCCGGCAAGATAAACCAGCGCGCTATCCCACAGCGAAGGTCGCGACATTGCCGACTCGACGCGGGCGCGAGCAGGCGAACCCGGGATCAGGTGTTCGGCCATGCCCATGCCAGAGCGCTTATCGGCGCCGGCACCGGCCTGGTCGCGGCGACCAAGCACTGCCTCAAATTCGCGGAACTGGGCCGACTGGAAACCACTCGATGATTGCAGGCGACCGCGGAAAGTGTTGAACTGCAGCGGGGTCATGGTCTCGAGAATGTCGAGTTGCCCAACGCAAGTCTTCATGATCGTGCGGACTCGGCCGAGAATGGCAAGCGCACGGTGAGTCTGGCCGGCAACCAGCACCTTTTGCAGTTCGGCAATCTCGTGCAGCATCTGCTTGAACCAAAGTTCATAGGTCTGGTGAATGATGATGAACAGCATCTCGTCGTGCTCGCCATCAGATTCGGGCTGCTGCAGTTCGAGCAGCTCGTCCACCTTCAGGTAGGAGATGTAGGTGATTGCCTTCTTGTCGGCGGTGCCGGCTTCAGGGCTGCCTTGCGCTTCGGAGCTCATTAGGTGACTCGGCTTCCGTTGTCTTCAACCTCGAGATACTTCTTCGAAGCAACTAGGTCGCGCATGCGAGCAAGTCCATCCCAGATTTCGGCATAGCTAGTTGGCAGTGGCGCCATAGCTAGGCGGATCGAGTCTGGGGTGCGATAGTCAGGAACCACATTGGCAAACTTGCGCATGCCGGCGGCGATCTTCTTGGCGTCTGGGTGACCAACCGTGATGTGGCCGCCGCGACGGTCAGCCTCGCGCGGGGTTAGCAGCGTGAAACCAAGTGGGGCCAACCAGGCATCAAACAAATCAAGGATGAGTTGGCTACCCGCTGCCGCCTTGGCGCTGATTGCTGCCATGCCGGCCTCTTCGATCATCTTGTAGCTGGCCTGCATTACGCGGATGCCGATGATTGATGGGCTGGCAATCTGGAACCGACGAATGCCCTCGGCAACCTCGAAGAATGGGCCCATTTCGAACTGCTTATCATTGGCGAACCAACCCTGAATGGTTGGAGCGACCTCGGCCTGAATGCGCTTTGCAACATAGAGCCAGGCTGGCGAACCGGGGCCCGAGTTTCCGTACTTATAGGTGCAACCAACCGCGAGGTCGACTCCCCACTCGTCGAAGCGAAGGTCGATGGCGCCGGCGGCGTGCGACGCATCCCAGACCACTAGACCGCCATGTGAACGAACTAGGTCGGTAATGCCCTTGATGTCTGGTCGGCTGCCCGAACGATAGTGAATGGCCTGCAAAGTAACCAGGGCAACGTCATCGTTTAGGTGCGGGGCAAGTGCCTCGGGTGAGATGAGCTCGCAGTCCGACTCGATCTCGACTGAGCCTGGCCCGCCGGTGCCATCGTTGTTTAGCGTGACCAGGTTAAGGCCGAAGTCCTTGGCGATACCGGCCAGGATGTAACGGTCGGTAGGGAAGTTGGAGGCGTCAATGATGATGGTTTTGCGACCCGGGCGGGCCTTGATTGCCGCCAGACACATTTGATAAAAGTTGACCGAAGTGGTGTCTTGAACCAAGGTCTGCCCTTCGGCGGCGCCAAGCACAGCGCGGCCCAGTAGGTTGCCGGCGGCCTGTGATTCGTCAATCCAGTGCGCCCAGCCATCAACCAGTTCGCGACCCCACTCGTTGGTCAAGAAGTTGTTTACCCCGGCAATAGCGGCCAGTGGCAGGCGGCCCAGTGAGTTGCCATCTAGATAGCAGAGCTCTGGGTCGCTGATCTGAAACTGGCTCTTATATTTAGCCAGCACATCGTTAGTGTCTAGCGCTTCGGCATAACTGCGTTCGGTTGGTAGAGCCATGGGGCACACCTTTCAACATTGAAATTCTTTTCTAAGAATACAAGGATGATCGGATGCCCAAAGTGGCCCAAGGTCGGTCGTTAGAGAATCGTTTTAGACCAGCAACTGCTGCTTGGCGAGTTTCTTGTAAAGCGGGGTCGAAGCAACCAGTTCACTGTGGGTGCCGACGCCGATTACCTTGCCGTGTTCGAGCACGATGATCTGATCGCTATCCACCACAGTTGAGAGTCGGTGGGCAATCACAAGCAGGGTGCGGTTTTTAGCAACCGAGTCGATTGCGTCGCGCATGCGCTGTTCATTCAGGCCATCCAACGACGAGGTTGACTCATCGAGCAGCAGAATCGGCGGTGCCGAAAGCAAGGCTCGAGCGATGGCCAGGCGCTGACGCTCGCCACCAGAAAGCATGATTCCGTTCTCGCCCACCTCGGCATCGAGGCCGCGCTTATCGCGTTCGAGCACCTCGGTCAGGTTTACCTCTGCCAAAACCGCGGTTAGTTGCTCATCGGTGGCGTCGGGTGAACCAATCATCAGATTGGCGCGCAGCGAACCGGCTAGAACCGGGGCATCTTGCTCGACGTAGCCAATCTGTGAACGCAGAGCGCTGCGGCCGATGCTCGTGACGGCCTGACCATCGAGCAGAATCTGGCCACTGGTCGGCTCATAGAAGCGTTCGATCAGAGAGAAAATCGTTGACTTGCCCGAACCAGATGGGCCAACCAAGGCCACGCGGGCACCGCGCTTGATCGCGAATGAGACCTTGTCGAGAACCTCGCGACTCTCTGGGTTTGGGTTTTCATCCGTGGCGGCCGGTGCGGCATAGCCGAATGACACATCCTTGAATTCAAGAGCGGTCTTATTCACAGCAACAACCTTGGCTGCGTTCTTTGCCTCTGCCTCGGTTTCTTCGAGCGGCACGTCGAGAATCTCTTGGATGCGGGCCAGCGCGCCAAGGCCAGACTGAACCGAACTGTACGCCCCAAAGGCCTGACCTAGTGGGCGAATCATCTGGAACATCAGCAGAATAAATGTGATCAGGCTGGCAATCGAGGTTGAGCCGGTTGCCACTCGGTAGCCACCAACACCGAGCACTACGATGAAGGCACCGTTCATCGCCAGGCCGGCAATCGGAGTGATCATGGCGTTGATGCGGGCAATCTTGACACCCTGTTTGAAAGCCTCGCCGGCATCCTTGACGATTGCATCACTTTCGCGCTTTTCGGCACGAGCGGCACGGATGGTGCGCACGGCGGATAGTGCGCGGTCGACGGCGGCCGACATGTCGCCGACTCTTTGTTGCGCCTTGGTGGTTGCCGAGCGAACCTGGCGTGCAGTCACGGCAATCGAGGCAATGGCAACCACAACCATGAGCAGGGTTAGGCCGAGCAAGAGCGGGTCGATGACGGCCATGGCGATGAGCGAACCGACGAAGACCAGGATGCCGCCAAGAGCGTCAACCAAGCCCTGGGTTAGGACTGCGCGCAACAAGGTGGTGTCTGAACCAACGCGTGAGACCAGGTCGCCGGTGCGGCGCAGGTCATACTCGTGAATTGGCAGTTTTAGTAGGCGGTGGGCAAGCTTCTGGCGAGCCGAGAGCACCACGCCCTCGCCGGCCTTAGCCAGAACGTAATACATGAAGCCACCGCTGATGGCGCTGCCCAAAATAACGGCCACCAACAGGAAAACCAGTGGGCCAAGCGAACTGCCCGTTTGAACCGCGGTGATTACCTGGCCGACGACCAGCGGCTGGGCGAGGCTGATTCCTGCACCCAGAACCGAGAGACCCATGGCAACCCAGAGCGCCCCTTTGTGCTCGAGCAGGTAGGGGACAAGTTGTGAAAACTTAGCCTTCGGTCCGTTGTCTTTTGGTGCCAAACCTCGACCGCGTCCGCGGCCACCCATCATGCTCATGCTGTTCTTAACTCGGTTCTTCTAGGTGGGGATTCCCGAAAATGGCCTCGTTCAACAAATAGTTGATTTCGGGCATAGCCAGGGCTTCGGTGTAGGCGGTGTTTTTCGAGAATCTATTGAAATCTACTCTCCTAAGAGCGGCCAATGCCTGGGGGTGCAAAACTCTCAGGAACATCACCGTTGAATTTGGCTTTCGCTCGAACTCGGTTCGCACTTTTCCACAACCAAAACCGAAAATGGTCAGTGCCACATCGGCATCCTCAGGTCCGCATTTAGCAACCAGGCCGAGATCCTGCACCTTGATGATTGGGCGAAGTTCACTTCGGCGCTGCCAGATTTGAAAACAGGTGCTCAAGCTGGTTCGCTTTGAAAGGCGCTCGCCGGTTTCATCGACATAGTCAATCAAGATATCGTGATCGGCAACCAGGTGAAAGCGGCGATCCAGACGATTCATGACCGACCACTTGCGCCAAGAGCGCGGCACGATGAAGCAAATGAACTCACTGTGATCGGCTGCCTTATTGAAAAACGGAATGCTGAGTGAGTTGTTTCGGCCAAAAGGTGGGTTCGAAATGGTCAGAGCATCCTTGACCGTGATTTTCTTGCCCAAGAAGTCTGCCTTCTTCACCAAGTCGTGCTTGGGCTCAATATCGAATGACAAGAAACTGGTTACGCCATATTTTTTTGCTGCCTCGATGAAGGCGCCGGTGCCGCCAGCCGGTTCAATCACTGTGCGCGAGGCCAGGTCTGGAACCAGGCTATTTACCTCGGCCATGAGCCGCTCGGCTAAGTCAGCCGGGGTGTAATACTGCTCTTTTCCGGTGACTCTGGTGTTACCAAGCATCACGCGAGGAATCGCGGATTCGGGCTTGGTATTAGGCATTTCTTAAGGCTAGTAGATTAGCGTCTATGACTTCACACGAAGAGCAAACTCACATGATTGTCGCCCGTGGATTGACCAAGGTTTACGGCGACTTTACGGCCGTTGACGGCATCGACTTTGAGGTTCGAAAGGGCGAGGCGTTTGGGCTACTCGGGCCAAACGGCGCCGGTAAATCGACCACCATGAAGATGATTGCCTCGGTGTCAAAGCGCAGTGGCGGCGAGCTCACCATACTGGGGCAAGACCCAAATAAGCGCGGCCCAGAGATTCGCGCCCACCTGGGCGTTGTGCCTCAGCAAGACAATCTCGACCGCGAGCTAAAGGTTCACGAGAACCTATTCATCTATGGGCGATTCTTTGGGTTGAGCCGCAAGTTTTTGAAGAACAAGGTCGAGGAGTTGCTCGAATTCGCGCAGTTGACCGATAAGCGCAACGCCAAGGCCGAAGAGCTATCTGGCGGCATGAAGCGCCGCCTAACCATCGCCCGCGGTTTGGTTAACGAACCCGAGATCCTGATGCTCGACGAGCCGACCACCGGCCTCGACCCGCAGGCCCGCCACATTTTGTGGGACCGCCTTTTCCGTCTAAAGGAACAGGGCGTGACCCTGGTCATCACCACCCACTACATGGATGAGGCGGAGCAGCTATGTGACCGCCTGATTGTGATGGATAAGGGCAAGATCATGGCCGAGGGTAGCCCGGCGGACCTCATCAAGCGCTATGCCAGCAAAGAGGTGCTCGAGGTTCGTTTCGGTTCAAGCAAGAACCTCGAAATCGCCGAGCAGATTTCGCACCTAGGCCACCGCACCGAGGTTTTGCCCGACCGCATCCTGATTTATTCAGAGAACGGTGAAGCAGACCTGCAAGAGATTCTGAAACTTGGACTCGAGCCGATAACTTCACTGGTTCGCCGCAGTTCTCTAGAGGATGTTTTCTTGCGCCTCACCGGTAGAACGCTGGTTGAGTAATGACTTCCAGCACCTCAGCCGAGAAGTCGGTTCACGATTCGGTCTGGCAAGGCTCGCTCAAGCTGGTCAACGTTTCGCGTGCGCGCAATTTTGCTTGGATGTATGTAGCCGAAGCGCGAATCAAGAACATGATGAAGTGGTGGGCATCAATCGCCGCTTTTGGCTTGGGCAACCCGGTCTTATATCTGTTCTCAGTAGGCATCGGCATCGGTGCATTGGTTGATGCCAACGGCGGTTCTGCTCAACTCGGCGGTGTCTCCTATCTGACCTTCTTGGCGCCTGCGCTTTTGGCCAGTGCTGCCATCCAGGCCTTCCAAGATGAGACTTCGTTCCCCGTGATGGAAGGTTTTGTCTGGAACAAGACCTTTTTCGCGATGAATGCCACCCTCATCGCGGCACGCGACATCGTGAATGGCGTCTTGGCCGCAGCTGTCGTCCGCACGGTCTTGACCATTGCAATCTATGAGGGCGTGCTGTTGGCCTTCGGGGCAATCAGCTGGTCTGTTGTCTTGCCGATGTTTGTCTCAGCACTGCTGACCGGCGCCGCATTCGGTTCGGCTCTGATGGCAGTCACCACCCACATCAAAGAAGACGACGGGTTCTTCGCAATCGTTGCGCGCTTCATCATCGCTCCGATGATGTTGTTCTCGGGAACTTTTTATCCGATCGAATCGATGCCAATTTACCTGCAGTGGGTCGGCTGGATTTCGCCGCTTTGGCACGGCACCGACCTGGGCCGAACCCTTAGTTACGGCAACCCGCAGCTGGCCTGGGTTACCGCTCTGCACTGGGTTTATTTGGCAGTGTGGATCGCGGTCGGGCTGGTATTCAGCTACAACAAGACGGCAAAGAGGTTGGCAGCATGAGCATGATTGGTCTAGTCGCCGACAGCGCAGTTGCCATTGCCGAACGCCGTCAAAATAAGCCCGGTCGGGCCATTTACTCGGGCCGCAGCCGCGTGGCTCTCGAGCGCAACTTCATGGCGTTCAGGAGTTCGAACTGGATCATCGTGCTTTCGGGTTTTGTTGAACCACTGTTCTACCTTTTGGCATTCGGTTTTGGCATCGGCAAGCTAATCGGAGGCGTCACCGATGGCCTAGGGAACCCAGTTTCTTACGCTGCTTTCATTGCCCCGGCGCTGTTGGCGACCTCGGCGATGAATGGCGCTATTTATGACTCCACCTGGAACGTCTTCTTCAAGATGCACTTTGCGAAGCTTTACGAAACCATGCTGGCCACCTCACTTGGTCCGTTGGACGTAGCAATCGGTGAAATTGGTTGGGCGTTGCTCCGTGGCTTGGTCTATGCGATCGCATTCATGGGAGTAATGGCGCCGCTAGGTTTGATTCCTAGTTGGTGGGCGCTACTCGCCATCCCGGGGGCGGTCTTAATAGCATTCGGCTTTGCGTCCTTCGGCATGGCCATCACGTCTTATTTGAAGACCTTTCACCAGATGAACTGGATCAACTTCTTTATGTTGCCGATGTTCCTCTTCTCGGGAACCTTCTATCCGTTGAGCGTTTATCCCGAGTGGATCCAGGCTGTCATCCAGGCAATGCCCCTTTGGCACGCGATAGAACTCGAACGAGCATTCATGCTCGGCAACGTAAGCCTTGGTTTGCTCGGTCACGTTGCGTACTTCATGGTGATGATCATTGCCGGATTGGTATTCACCACGCGTCGGTTGACCTCATTGTTTATGAAGTAGGCGAATCCCTTCGCATAGCTCCGAAGCCGAAGCCGAAGCCGAAGCCGAAGCCGAAGCCGGACAAAAACTAACCCCCGCGGAGCGAATCCGCGGGGGTTAGTTTTTCAATAAGGCTTAGGAAACGATTGGACCTAGAACTGCAGTAGCAACCGCAAGAACGGCTAGCAAACCAATGGTTGGCACGACCCACTTCGGAGCCGAATCCTTCTTCTGGTAGGTGTAACCGATGAAGAAGATGCCGGTGATTGCTAGGCCCTTGATCGCGAGTGCGATTGAGTTCAGGTGCTCGTCAGGTTCGGCTACCGGCAACAGACCGGCCATTACTAGACCGGTTAGCAGAGCCAACCATGAACCGTGCAGGATGCCAGGGTTGACCTTGGCGCCAGTCTTGAAGTTCTTGGTTTCGGCGATAACGCCACCGAAGATAACTCCAAAGGCTAGTAGGTGTAGGACAAGGAAAATGTCGAGTACTAGTTTCATGCCTTCAGTCTAGCCATGAGCACTGCGGCTTCAACGGCTTCGGCACCCTTGTCTTCTTTCGAGCCTTCTAGGCCGGCACGGTCGAGTGCCTGCTGCTCGGTGTTCACGGTCAACAAGCCAAAACCAACCGGGATGCCGCTGTCCAGCTGCACGCGGTTTAGGCCATCGGTGGCTGCCGAGCAGACATAGTCGAAGTGCGGGGTGTCGCCCTGAATGACAACGCCAAGTGCGATGACCACATCTGCACCCGCGTCAATCGCATACTGCGCACCCAGTGGCAGCTCGAAGGCGATGTGCTGCTTGGCCTACAACGCTACACCAGCCAAGACTCCGGCAGCATGAACAACGTGGGCAACATCGAAACCCGCTGGCGTGCGTTGAACACGGTGTACGCCACAGGCTATGGCGATGAAGGCCTGTCAGCAGGCCTTGCGCTGCACACCTTATGGAACGACCTGCGCGGCGAGACCACCAACAACCGCGTGGGCTACGAACGCGAAGCCGTGCAACTGTGGTTGCCACTGCGTTGGACCAGTGCCGACACATGGACTCTTGAAGCTGCGGTGCTGGTACGCGGCCAACACACCTCACGTTTGTCACAAGTGCGCACCACGTATTCGGATGTTCGCAACACACAAACAAGCGGTATGTACTTGCAAGCCACCACCCGCTTTGATTTGGAAGACGGCTCCACCCTCACCCCCTTTGTGCGGTTCACACGACTGGGTGACTCAGACTACGTTCGCATGGGCGGCAGCTACTGGGTAGAACCCAAGAGCCAACGCTGGCAAATTGGCGCGGTGTGGCAGTTCTCGCCGAACTGATCGTCGTGAGGTAGGACTGACGCCGTGCAGCGCGCTCTATGATGCGCGCCATGGCCCAAGCTCCCACACCTTTGATTGATCTTCCCACCTGGCGCGCAGAAAGCGGGGCACCTGCCCCACGTCGCGTGGTGATGGCCGACGACACACTCACCGCCGATGCGGCCTACCGTTTGGCATGTGAGGGCACAGGGTTGTTGTGGCAAGGTGATTTTCACAACGCACGCCAATTGCTCCAAGCGTTAGCGCGTCGCGTGGATCGCAAACCCACGAAAAAAAGCAAAGCACCGACCCCTGACGTGACGACGCCTGCACAGGCGTTTCATTTGCACCGTCAAGCACAGGGCCAACGCGCGCGCACACTGGCGATGGTGTTGGTGCCCATGAATGGCGACTACACCATCCCCCTGCGCCGCGCACCTGATCTGCGCGAGGCATGCACCGAAGCTTGGGGACCTGCTCAGGGCGAGTCCTGCATGGTGTCGCTGCGCGAACTCTTGGGTTTGGTGGGCGCGCATGAATGGCACAAAAAAGGCGTCGAAATTCCGGCCTTGGGCGAAGCGCCTCACAACCGCATCCATCCGCACTACGGCGTGTTCTCACCCGTGCGTGGCGAGTATGTGGACTTGGTGAACACCACCCCGATTGCCGATAAATCGCTGGCGTTTGACATCGGTGTGGGCACAGGCGTGCTGTCTGCTGTGTTGGCCAAACGTGGTGTGCAACGCATCGTCGCGACAGACCAAGACCCGCGCGCACTGGCTTGCGCGCAAGACAATCTGCAACGCTTGCAACGCCTCAACAAGGTGAGCTTGGTTCAGTGTGATTTGTTTCCAGAAGGCCGCGCACCGCTGGTGGTGTGCAATCCTCCTTGGGTGCCTGCGCGCCCAAGCTCACCGATTGAGCATGCGGTGTATGACGAAGGCAGCCGCATGTTGCGTGGCTTTTTGTCAGGTCTGCGTGAACACCTCAGCCCTCAAGGCGAAGGCTGGTTGATCTTGTCAGATTTGGCCGAGCACTTGGGCCTCAGAAGCCGCGAAGAGCTGATGGCTTGGATTGCAGAAGGTGGCTTGCAGGTGTTGGGCCGCCATGACATACGACCACGCCATGGCAAAGCAACTGACGCACGCGATGCGCTGCATGCCGCTCGCGCAGCAGAAGTTACTTCCCTTTGGCGCCTAGGTAGCGCCGCTTGAGCCAGGGCCAAAAGCCGTGTGCTTGAGAGCCCGGCTGCGTAGAGGCATGCACAGGCGCATCGGGCACCACCTGTAAATCGCGCAGCACAAACTGACACACCGCGTCGTTGAACGGCGCAGGGTGCTTGGCACCTAACACCTCAAACACCGAACAACGGGGATGCTTACGCTGCATCTGCAAGACCTGTTCCGACAAACACACGCCAGACTCGCTGCCATAGATCAAACGCAAAGGGCCGTGGAAGTTTTTCAACAAATGTCCAAACTTCATGCCCTTCCAGTCTTTGCGATAAGGCAAGTCAAAGTGCGCAGGCGATTGCACCGCCAACACCACGCCCAAATGCACATGCAGTTGTGCCACCAACTCTTGCGGCTCGGGCATGCGGCCAGCTTGCTTCAAGTAATCAGACAAACCATAAATCGACATCCAGCTCAGATCTAAACCAATGTCGTTGAAGAACAAACCTTCAATGCAATTGGCAGGGTCTGAGGCCAAGTACATGGCCAAGATGCCACCCATGCTGGTTCCCAAGACCTCAATGCGCGGCACAGGTTGGCCTGAATGCATGACCTCTTGTCGCAAGAACTGCACGATGTCTTGCAAATACACCGACATGGTGTAGCCCGCATCACCAGGTAAG
>ERZ650308.1125-NODE-1125-length-14137-cov-4.503196_pt1 | contig 14137 bp, 31 predicted proteins | sample MGYA00376244_ERZ650308 | MGnify/ENA primary metagenome ERZ650308 (study PRJEB26733, sample SAMN07839295) | wastewater metagenome | biome: small river; feature: stream; material: water | place: USA: North Carolina | collected 2016-04-26 ...
AGAAAAAGCAGGGAGTATGGATTGAGGAATATTCTGAAGACAGTACTCATTATAAATCGTACGAATATTACAAAGACGATCAGCCCGCCGATAACAATTTTTAATGATAGGGGTAGTTTGCTCATTGCTCAACCTGTGGCATAAGTTCAGGGCACATTTCGTTTGTTTCACCTGGAGCGGTAACAGCACCGGTAGTCAATTCTATGCAGCGTAGTTGATCAGCGATAAGCTTGTTCACCTGTGCCTCAGTTTCAGATGGCGCGTGAACACCTGCATAGCCAAGCTTCAGCGCATTCAATTTTATTTCTAGGTTCTCAATCTTTTCTTCATTCTTGCGGCGGGTTTCAGCAAGCTTCTGATTGGCAGTGCGGATATCTTCAGCATCCTTTTTCTTTTGCTCAATCACTTCAGCCATCGTTTGAATCGTCAAGTTCGCTTCGCCCAATTCGCGATTGAGGTCTTGGTTCTTGTTCCAAAGAAACCAGATACCACCGGCCAACAAGACCATGATCAAAATACCACCGGCAAGGATAGCAAGTTTTATTTTGCTAAGACCTAAAAAGTCTGCCGCAATCCCAATTAAATTTCCCATTATGGCGCACCTAAAATAACTAGTTTCAAAATTGCCCCGACAACGCCAAGAAGGATAACGCCGACTTGGCCGTATGTGATCGTTTTTACGGGCGAGAACTGATCTTGGGTGACGACTTTTTCTAGCTTTGCATCAACACTTGTTTCTAGTGCATCAAGCTTTTCATCGAATTCCTTTTTAATAGCAGCCAAGGCCAGATCGAATTTAGTTCCTTGCTGATCAATCTTGGCGTCTACGCTCTTTTGTAATTGCGTGACTAAATCGATCAGAATAGAAGTGCGTTCGTCAATGCGCGCAAGTTGTGCATCGGCAGATGGGTGCAATTGCCCGTGTTGTTGATCCATTTACCAGCCCTTTTTTTGTTCAGGATGACGTAAGTAGATCATCGCCCCTGTTTTTGCATGTCGAAGGATGATAGGGGTTTTTGGATTCTTCAGTCCATAGTTTCTGATTTCCTGGCCCGTTTCATCCTCACCAACATATTTATCGTAGCGATGATACTTGGCCTTGCCGTCCTTGCATCTATGGAACACATCATCGTCGCAATCAAAAACGTCCATACCTGCAAATTTAGAGCGGCGTACTAGCTTGGCTGGTCCTGGCGCTTCATCACCTGGACGAATACCAGCGGAAGACGAAATGCCGGTAACTTCCTCCGAAAGTGTTGGTGTAATCGGAAAAATATCATACCTTGTGAAGGTAGAACCCTCGAAACGATACACATCAACCCCTAAGAGATTTCCAACGGGCGATAGTGTTTCTGTGATTTCGATCACTTCTTGATAGTCTAGGCCATCAACAAAGTCCGATGTGACAACGTAAGAGCCTGGATCAAGTGCGACATTTTGCTCATTCGATTCAGCTAACTTTTGCGTGACACCATGTAGCTTACAAAATTCTTTTAGAAGATCATCGAAGTTGGCGCGATTTGAAACGTTCTCCTTGATCAGCCATAGCGCGGCCACGTAAGAACCGATCAGCGTTTTACCGAATGGCACCCGCTCTAACAGGCGCTTCAACTTCCACACCAAGCGATGCCAGACAGTATAAGCGTCTCTTTCTTCTGATGTTCGTAGATCGGAGGTCTTCTTTAGTGGAATGCCGTCTTGATCGATGATACCCAGCTTATATGCATCTGTATCTTCCCACGGTTGAGTGAGAAGGCGCAAAAAAGAATAGGTCATGTATAGCTGGAGAGGATTCGACATGGTTTACTTCGGCTTGTGTTTTGGTTGGTTGTATCCAATTTCAAAATTTTCTTCTGGTTCATCGTGTTGGAATTGCTTCAGCCAACCATCACGGGTTTCAGCGGTGACGTTTCTTTGATGATCCCAATATCCTGTGGTCTTATTGTACTTCCATAAGGATTCCGATTTCTTGCCGAATGCCTCACTGATTTCTCTATAGGTCTTCATTAAATGCCTCTTAGGGTATTGATTATTTTTTGGTCAAGCGGAATGGTCTTAGTATTGATGCCGTCAACAATATCAGGACAACGATTGAGGAAAACTAGAAAGGTCTTCAGTGTGCCATAGTGCTCAGGGTCGGTACGGAAGAACAGCATTCGCGTAGCAGCTTCAGCACCAAATACATTGTAGAAGATGATCATGTGGTTCAGGATCAATCGTTCTTTCAAATCACCTGTCTCACGATATCGATTGAATAGGCGCTTCAGGTATTTTGGAATCATCTTGAAGTCTTGATAGAATTCATCAACATCAGTAGTGCCGACATTATCGTAATTCTTCAGCGCATAATTCAGGATGTTGTCATTAGTCAGCTTGCCAAAATTCATAGAGACTCTTGCACCTTGCCTGTATGCGATACCCAAATAAATTCATTGGGGTTATCGATGGAGTAGTACTTGTTCCACTTCACTCCATCGATCATCTTGTATACGCCGAATTGGGCATATATTTTTCCATTATGTCTGATTTGCATTTATGACTGCTTTGTAATCACATCTTCCGGGTCTACGTTGTCAGTTACTTCAGTATCATCAGAAGAAACTAGGGCAGCGTATTCATCGTCGGAAATTACTTCGGCCTTGGCGTCAATGTGATACTCTCCATCGCCATCCTTTTCCCAGGCGATGTTGATGACTAGATTTTTTACTTCTACTCCGGAGAAGTAGACGTATACCGGGATTAGTTCTTCGCCCGCTGCTTCATCCTCACCTTCAAGATAGTCAGCATCAAGATATGCCGTATAACCGTAGAGGTTCAGACGGGTTTCAATGTCCTTGGAAGGAAAATATGGGGAAACGAAATTCGATAGGGCGAATAGCCAGCGGTTCAAATCCACAATGCTTGCCGGATCGATTTTGTCCGATAGGATCTTGTAATTTAGATCGGCTGGAGTGGTTACATCTGAAGCGCCGTTTCCCTCATGGGCTTCTTTTAGTTTGCGAAAGTCCGCGAATGTTCTGGCCATCGTAATTTCCTCTAATTGAAATATTCTTCTATATTTAGCAAGTTTCAAATGCTACATAGAAGATGATTTATTCAATCTATACGATAACCAACATAATAGATGACAAGAAATACATAGGATTTACTTGTAATCCATTCCGTAGAATGCAAGAACATTTTAAATATAGGCTATCTGTCGTGGACTCGCATTTATGCCGAGCCATTAAGAAGTATGGGCCTGAAAATTTCGTGTTTGAAGTGATTTACCAGTCTAAAGAAAAGGAACATACGCTATTAGAAATGGAAGCGTATTTCATCAATTATTATAATACCATGAAGGCTGGTTATAATATGTCTATTGGCGGTAAAGGAAGACCCCACAAGCCAAATAAAAGACAGCGGACGAAACGATCAATTAGAGTTATACCGGAACTATCAATACCTGTCATTCCACCAACTGCAAATTTCAAAGAAGAAATGGCGAAAATTATTATGGCAAGATAGCGTTCAATTTCTCTAGTACCTTATCGGCGTGAGTGTAGTGGATTCCAATCCCACCGGCCTTTTTCCAGCGGTAGATGATATCGGAGCGGTCATCAATCAGGATTTTATTATGGCCTGAGTGCTTTGACTTCTCGGTAGAGCGGGTAATGATCACATGGACGTTCTTTCCCAGATGATCGGCCACCCACTGCTTTTTCTGAGGAACAGCCCAAGCGTTTTCAGTAGCTGTCAATACGGTTGGTTTGAATGGTTTGATGCGCTCCCAAACATCTTTCGCTCCAGGCATCCAATCGAGTGTGCCAAAGAAGTTTTTAATGTGGGGCGGCGCTAGCTGTTTCCAGAACGCGGTTTGATCTTTCTGATGATGTTTGAAATCCGGGCCTAGAACTTTGACCGCCGCTGTCTCGAAATCGCAAAGGGTGCCATCCAAATCGACATAGATGATCGGATGAACCAATTTCTTTTCCATGATGGTTTCGACTTTATTAAATGAGTCGAATCCTAATATTTGCTTCATTTTTTGCTTGACTCCATCTTTTTTCTTCGTTAATATTTATGAATCGCATATTTCGGAGCGAAGCGACGAAATGTTGTCCATCAGTTAGTAATCGATTAGAACCAGTTAGTGTTTGCTGGTCTTTGGAACCCGTTAGCATCTAAGTATAAATGGGATTCTTCATCCTCAACCTTCCAAGCGGTAAACCTCACTTCTGGGTATTGACCGGCAAGTAAGCCAAATTCAGAGAGATTTTTAACACTGTCATCAATCAAAGTGACGTGATCGTATTGGCATGTGTCGAGATACTTCCGGACGCATTCAGCCTTTCTCACAGAAATCGGCACCAAATCCGCAAAAATATCCAACTCGCCAACTGCCTCAAACAGATAGTTCTCTACGCCATGGTCTTTCATGTATGCATCAAAGCGCGGCATATCGTGGAAGCCCCAGCGAGCCGTTAGAATGACCACTGTTGTATGATAGGGGTCCGTGGCCAGCAAATTCCCAACAGCCTCTAGCGTGCTTCTAATGGGCTTGGATGTGGTGGCAAAGATTTCGGCACACTGGAATTCTCGACTATCCGCCTTCATAGAAACAGGGTCAAAAGTCATCAGATTCCATTCTTTGGAACCATAACGGCCTAAGACCCTGTTGGTGGACTTATCGTAGATATCGACCTTGGCTTCTGTCTTAAAAAGCGTTTCGTCAAGATCGAAGAAATATAGTGCGTGCGGGTGTGCGTAAGTAAATTCTTTTAGATTCATCACTTCAATTGTTTCTCAGCTTTCTTAATTTCAGCCTTCATTTCTGCCTTCTTCATCGAATTGGAAATTGTGTTTTTGTTCTTCTCAACCCAACTTCCCGCCGCCGTCGCACCATAGCAAAAAGATACGATCATAAAGCCGGAAATCAGGTACATGGAAGTTGCTACCACCATGGCTAGAATTATAGTAGGAAACCACAGAAAAAGCAAGACAATCCACCACCAAGAAATGTTGATGACACCAAACAGATTTAGAATTGCCAAGACGATTGCAATTCCAGGGAGTGTGATTTTAAACTTCATTTGCCTTCCTCCAGGATAGAATATAACCAACTAATCGCTTCGCTTGTGTAAGTGCCATTGAGCGTATATGCGTCCATCAACTTTTCAGCATCTACTTTTCGCAAAGGATCGGGTGTTGTGTTACGTTTCTGGTAATCATAAAGAATGTTGGAGATTGGCGTGATATTCATTGCAAATTGATCACGCGCCGATGTGATCTTCTTGATTGCTTCCTCAATAGCTTTCTTCTGTAGGGGAGTCATCATGCACCTCGAAATTCAGCGAATACATTATTAAAGAATTTGGCTTCCTTCTTGAATGCCGCTTCCCGCTCAATTTCTTCAGCGCGGCGGGCAGCAACTGCAACAGGGCCAACGCCGCGCCCATCATTATTTCGATTTCGACAGTATCCCCAACCACCACAGGCGACCGGAGAACGGCATGTTTCGGTGCAGCGCATATTATTTCCCTTCAGCAATATCCATAAGACTTTCATTTACAAGTTTTTGAATGGCATCTTCAAGCAAAAATTCTTCAGAGAGATCGCCGCCATTTGCAATCATGGTTTCTTGCTTTTTCTTCAGTCGTTCAATCTCAGCATCAATAGCCTTTTCAGCGCATAGTTGACGGCAAATTTGTTTTGTAAATTCTGAAACCATCAGTTGATCCTATTGAACTGATCGGTACGCCCAATCGACATACCGGACTTGAGAAGGGCGAAACGGGCGATGCAGGAAATGATATCCTTGAGCGGCCCGTTGTATGGGTCAATCGCAATCACTGTATCGCGTCCAGGTGCCCACCAAACTTCAATGGTGTCACCAACCTTCAATTCGTTTGCGTCAATGATGGTCACAACTTCTCCATACTGTCTTTGGCGTGAAGCGTGCAATACGTTCGGCCATATGCATCTTTGTGTGTAGCAGAGTTACGGCAGAATCTCCAGCGATAAGTTCCAGCAGGATTTATCTTATCGCAGCATTGAAGATTCTGAATTCTTTTCTGAATGACGGATTGCTTTACCGCCGCCAAGCGAAGTTCATGCATTTGAGCGGCAAAGTCTTTCATGACAACCTCAATCACTCATGCCTTGATCAGCGGGAAAGCGCGGAAACCGTTCGTTCGGAAAGGCAAGTTCCATATTGAAAGACTCACCATTCACAACAATCCAACCGTGCTTGTAACCATGCTTGGCGTTAATTTCAGCATCACGGGCAGCAGCGGTTTCAACATCAAGATAGGGCCATTCCTGCATAGTGAAGGCCAGCATTTCCGCTTGATAGGCGGTGAAACGTTGGGCGGCGATTTCACGGTTCGTCATTTCTTTCTCCATCAAACTCACAATACGAATCTAGTTTATTTTTGGAGAATGTCAAGCACCATTTAAAATTTCTTCATCGGACATATTATCGATCCGAGCATGGCGAGCGGTTCTAATCAAATCAGCCGCAAAGGATAGTAGATCACAGCCATTAACGGTGATTTCAGGAGAACTTACAGGCCAACGTTTCTTTATAATCATTTCACCGGAAAAGTCAGAGTTTCCGATAATCACCAAATTTCCATGACTAAACGTGTGTGACATTATTCTTTGCCTTCGATGTAGCGGTCCAGGACAGTCACCAAATCTTCAGCGTAAATGTCATGTGTCTCCGCTTTGACCGTGATTTTGCCCAAATTTTTCCCGCTTTTTCCGATAGTTACAAAGTAGATATCGTACAAATCGGAGCCATTAAGGCCAATCAGCACGCGGCCCTTAAACTTGTGCCCAGACACATCAAATTGAAGACCAGGGCCAACCGTGATTCCCTGATTGGTGAACCCATTGGACCCCATGAAGTTCTTGGCAGCATAAGCACCAAGCGCCCAACGATCCAGGGTCTTGATTTGGTCGCGAATCGTGTTGGCAACTTCCATGTAGGATTCGGTAAGGGTCTTGTACGTCTGCATTTCTTTGTCCTTTTCGAAACTCACTTATAACATAGCAAAGAAATTTATTTTGTCAATATGCGTGTGATGTATTTTGCTGGCACCTGTGGCAAGCGGACTTCGGTTAGGGCGTAGTAGTCCAGGTCCGATACCCCAGCGGCTTTTTCAGCCTCATAGACGGCCTTGTCCTGAAGTTTGTAGTTCAGGATAGCTGTATCGCTTACGGCGGGCTGTAGGAGGTCGGAAACAAAGCTTTGAGGCAGGCTCACTTCGATGATACGGCGATCTTCAGGCGGGGTAATAGCGACTTCTGAACCGGCTCTAAACACACTCTCGCCCCCAGCACCGGAGAAACCAGCCCATGCGTAAGCGGTCTTAGGATCAAGTGCCATTGATACGAAACCAGCAGCCGTTCCTTGAGCATGTGGAACTAAACCATGTTCTACAATAGAAGGAAGATGATCAGCGTGTGTGCCGTGATATAGACGAACTGTGTCACCAAACCACCAACCAATTTCGGTCACACTACGAATGCTATCACCAATCATTGAAGCAACCTTGCCGTGAGCTTCTAGGCTTGCTTGAGAAATAGCTTCATGAATGGCTTTGTGGAATGCCTTTGGAAATTCCTTAGCTAGATTTATTAGAGTGATAATATCGCATTCAACCACTTCAACAGTAATAGGAGTTTTTGGATAGTATTCTAGTAAAGCAAAATATCTATGATGACCATCAAGAATCTGATATGTCTTGCTTACGATCAGGATTTTCTTCAGTTGATCCGGCTTATCCTTCAACGCTGCAACCTTTTGCATGTTGATATCCATCTGTGTAGGAACAAGCTTTGATGGGAGAACCTTTTGTTGATGTACCTTATAACCTTTCCCCTGTATCCATTCTAAAAATTCTGGAACATCAGCACTTGCGATTTGAGGCATATTAACGCGGGCGATGCCAATAGACCCTTGCGCGTATGCAATATGATCGGTCTTTTCTTTTTGAAATGCTGAAAACGTTTTCATCTAATCCCTGTCTAAATATTAATGCTAGTCGCGGCTCCTACACCCACTAGCACTATTCACACAGGGAACAGCTATGACTATTTATTCTATCTACAAAATAACAAATCTTATAACTGATAAACATTACATCGGTTACACCAGCCATATAAAGAAACGTGAAGTATATCACTTCAAGCATAGCCATAAAAGCAAGCAGCATATCCATAGAGCAATGCGTAAGTATGGTATAGAGAATTTTATTTTCTCTATCATCTATCAGTCACGAGACAAACAACACACATTTCAAATCATGGAACCCTTCTTTATAGCGCAATATGATAGCCTGAATAACGGTTATAATACCATTGAAGGTGGTAAGAATATTTGGGAACATACAGACGCTTCAAAGAACATGATTAGTGAAGCCAATAGAAAACGTATATTCACTGATGAAACTAGAGCCAAAATTGGTGCTGCAAGTAGAGGTCGCATAAAATCTCCCGAGACTTGCAAACGACTAAGTGACAGTCATAAAGGAAAGATTATATCAGAAGAACAAAAGCAAAAGCTTCGAAAAGCTAAGGCAGTTCCTACAACAATACTTAACATAAAAAGTGGCGATATAATACACACCACTAGCTTGAAACGTTGGTGCAAAGACATGAAAGTATGCTACGGTAGGTTTACAACAGCTAGAAAATCTGGACACCCCACAACAGACGGTTGGATAGTTACGTTTTCTTGAATTTCAGTTCGTAATTGACAGTGCCTTGACGTGCTTCAATCTGAGACACAGGAGATTTATTTCCAATGATCTTCAGTTCAACATCACCGCTATTTATCATTGCAAACTTCACATCACCGCGTAACCATGATGGCTGATGCAGGTTCGCTTGCCAGAAGTTCTTACCAGCCAAAATAGATTTAATTTGAGATACCGACTCCTTGTCATTGTTCAGGCGTTCGGCAATGGAGCGAGTGAAGAATGCAGTGATTGAAGTGGGTAGCGCCTTCTTGATCATCGGTTCAGCATAATCAGATTCCGCGATCATTCTTAGAAGTTGCGCGGCTTCATCGGTCACGTCTTTCTTTCGAATAGCATGATAGACGGCCATAATTTCTTTAATCTTGTTCAGGCCGGTTTGCTTATCAATTCCCAGAATTTTCTTGACGCCATAAGCATAGACCACTTCTTTGCTTTGCTTTGCTGGCTTCTCAATACCGTTCTTGATGCAGATATCGATCAGGTCGCGGAATACGGAAGGCTTTAGCTTATCTCTTAGTTCCATCCCTTGCGGAACTAGATTGGCGAAAATAGATGCAGCACCACCCTTGCCCAACTTGTTTGAAATTGGGAGAAGTTCACCACTCTTGAAACGAATGATAGAATCGATGCCTTCGAACCTGGAATCGTCTGGCACTAGGAAAGCATCTATTGGAGACTTAAATGGTGACGGGTGAAATTGATTGAAGCGTTTGGAGAGAATGAGAACACCAGCTAGCAATTCACCAACATAGATGCCAAGCTTTCTTCTTTCAATCGGCTTGATGTTATCGGTCCACTCAATCTTATCGATATCCTTGAAGTAGCGATCAAAGATTTCCAGGATGGCGGGGGAAACTTTGCGCTTCCTCAATCCAGCCATGATAGATTCAATCAACGTCTTACGGTCGCGGAAAGCCCGCACGCGCACTTCTTGGCCCGCGAACATGATTGTTTCATGATCACCGGACGTAATCAAATCTGTTGTGACGATATTGACCTTTGGACCCTTGGCAGAAACGTTCGGGGTGGCAATCCACACGTCCGAAATGCGGCCTTGTTTGGTTAGACCAGCACGCTTGTATTTGATGGGTAATCGAGGATCGTATTTTTTGGTAGCTAAAACCGTTACCGGAGTACCATCTTTGAGAACGTCTGTTTGATTTTTTCCGGCCATGTCATAAACGATAACCGGCTTACGGTTTGATCTAAGGACTGTCTTAACGTCTTCTTCGCGGAAATATTTTTTCCATTTTTGTTCGTACTGTGTTGTCATTCATCACTCTTGTTGGTTTCTTATATGTATGCATTCTTCCCCACATCCAAATGCAGCAAAAATGGATCGCCGATTGTAGGTTGGTAAAGTGTAATAGAACCATCGGGTAAGACTTCCATCGTCTTCCCGTTGATTTCGTTGTCGTAGAGGATCACACCGGGGATGGGCCTTTCCACCATCGGTACATCTCCATATGGATCGTATTTGGATTTCTTCATGTACTTGCAATGTGCGTCTAGTTGCATACAAGTTTCCAGTTGATAGCGGGTCATTGCGCTAAAAGCTTTCTAAAGAAGTCACGATATTCATCAAGCTTCTCGTGAACTGTGTGTTCTTCGCCAACCTTATCCAGGGCTTCATTTAGAGCATTCATAGAAGGTAGGTGAGTAGTTGCACTATCGATTCCATACTCGGTATCATCCGCCGCGTGATAGGCAGCATGAGCGATATCTAGCAGTTCCTCAATTTTCTGAAGGGCGGTGTTCATTTAAATCTCACTTTCGCCAATCCAAAAAATCCTGCACCACCTTCATATGACCGGGTGGCGATGCCTTCCTTAATAGCTTCTTCGAACAACTCTAATTCTTCATCAGAAAGCATGCCAACGAATATCCCTTCAGCCCATCGAATGGCTTCATACTTTTTGTTCATCAATTTTCCTTCTAATCAACTTCAGGGCAGACATAACAATCGCCAGTTTCAAATCTGCCGCTACCGATTGACAGCCCCATCTAGAAGTCGGATATCCAAGATGGCCATTTTCGATAAGATCAACAATAGCACGATCAGGACCAGACGCCATCAAGAACCCAACACCATCTGGAATAAGCTTGAAGGCAGCATCTAGTTTCTGTGTGTAATCTTGGAAGTATCCGCTTGAATCGAACTGCCATCCGGAATCGTCTAGAAGCTGGCCAGTTTCTTCAAAGTGCTTACTCTCAGCTTGGTCCCTATCCCGTTGGCGTTTACTGCCGTAGCTAGGCGTGCAATCATCATAATCATATTTCGGCTGATCAGCATCTTCTGGTGCTTCTCCAATCGCGATAGCCACTTCAAGACTAAGCTGAAGCGTGCCTTCTTTAATGGTCGCCAATTTATCTATCAGTGTGTTGATGCGATCAAGATTTGCTTTCAACTTGCATATCCTCAAAGTTAAAGAATTCTTCCATGAATTCGTATCCATTGTTTCAATCTTCGGCTTGCTTAGAACCTGCCTTGTGTGGATTACAATAATATGGCACCGCTCGCTGATAATCCATCATACCTTTGAAATATGGTTTGGTGAAATCATAGGTGCAGTCATTGACGGTGATTTTTGCCTTCATTTCTTTTCTCTCTCACTCTTTCCGCAATGAACACAACGTAGCTGCCGAACCTCAACATGGCAGCAGTCGCAATACCAAGACTTCACACCTGGAATCTTCACCTTATGCTTCTTCTGAATAGCGCGAAGCATATCAGCGCCAAGGTCTTTCTTATCCAAAGCGAGAATTCCTTACAACATCATATAAGACGGCACGCAAATCTTCGAGCGTATCTGCATTCTTGACATGCTCTAGGAAGTAATCTTTTTTGACTGTGGCAATGGCTTCGAACACGCTGCATTCATGTTCTTCACGATATGTCTTGACACTATCTTTATTAGCATCTTGCCACGGGATATAATTCATCGCGGCTGGACACTCTGATTGCCAAACGCTGCTACTGCCTGATCAGTCCCGTACCACTTATTGCGAACATCTACTGTGGTATTAAAATTTTCCAGACACTTCATCAGATATCGGGCGAGGATGTAATCTGGCGTGTTGGATTCATTTTCCATCGAATGCTTGTTGATGATTGTACATAGATCATTTTCAAAGCGGGCACTGTTTTTCATATTTAAATCTCTTATGGGTTAAGTTGCTTCATCATAGCACGATGGGACAAAGATTCCAAGCGCGTTCGTTCGCTGTATCTGATTTTAATTTCATACGCGCAATCCTTCAGCATCTGTTGAGCGTTATTTCTTTCCAACCACTCACACATCATTTCGACAACTTCACAATCCTGGAAAAGAACCTGTGGATATTTGATCAGCGCACCATTTTTGAAATGATCTTCAGGTGCGATCAGAAATTCAATCGTGCGGACGTTATTATTGATGCCATATTCGCGACGATTTTCCTTACCCCATTCCAAAAGATAGCGATGGCGGCCTTTGCGATTAGAAGCCTCATGGAGAAATGAATTGCCGCAGTTGGTGCCTAGCCACGTCATGAAAGATGCAGCAACCCTAGCGGCTCTTTCTAGATCGGGAAGGCGATGATATTTCGCTAGGTCAAGAAATACACCAACTTCTTCTTCATCGTGATTAAAAACACGTGTTGCCATCTTCTCCCATGCCGCTGAAAACACGACTTCGCCAACAACATCATCGCGGACAGGTCTAATTGGCTTATGTACGATGGAAGTTATTGTCCAACTCATGCGGCATCCTTTGTATAAACAACTCGTTTGATTTCAAAATCGCTAATGCATTTCTGACAGCCGCTACAGGGTGCTGCCAAGCCGGAAATGTATTGGCCACCTTGCGGGTGTGGTCTTTTCGCGCGGGCAATGTAAAGCGTAGAGCGGCGAAGTTCAGCATTCGACAAATACTTCAAAGCATGTCGAATTGCATTGACTTCGGCATGCGGATAAATCGCTTCCGGGTTCTTGGCATACTGGAGTGCAAACGGATGCGACTTGGCAGTATTATAGCCAAGATAAATCGCACCCTTATAGACAACAGCGGCTACTACCTTAGCGTTTGCAGCCCCTTCATGAACCTGTGCAAGGTCAAGCAATGCATCAAGGTACTTCTGATCACGTTTCGACATTCATAAATTTTTCTTTATCAATCGGTGCTGAGTTGGTCTTAGTCAGCCAATATGCAACCTGTGCTTTTGTTAGAGGCTTTGTCGCAATGCTGCCGTCCATCAGAAGAATCAAGCGATAATTATGCCCCGTTTCTTCTAGCGCATCATAGCCAATCATCGCATACTCACCCGGATTCTGCTTGATCACTCGACCGGGAATAACATCGTCTTCTTCCCAAGAATATCTCATTGCTGGTTCCTCTCGTAGACGCTGATGTAATGCTCCATTAATTTCATATACTCACAGCGCAATTCTTCACCTGGATATCGCCGCTTCACATCGTTGATCAGATTTTCAGCGGCGGTTTTAATCCACTCTAGCCGCTCTACGTTCTGTTCAAGTTCGTATTTTCTGGCGCGCAACTGTTTGATGATTCTAGCCCCGTCAAAGCACAGATTTTGAACATGAGCTAGTTCGTATTCATCGCGACGGTTCCAGGCCGCTTCAAGTTTATTTGCATCATGCCAGCCATAGCTTGTTCCCCAATAGTGGTCTATGGTAAGGGATTCGGCTTTATATGGTGGCGCACTAATCCATATGCCTTTGTAATCTATCTTTGGCTGAAGCCCTGTAAATGGATCAGGTCTAAGGTCCAAGCCAATATAATTGACGTACCCTTCTTCCTCCCCTTCTTCAGCTACGCGCCATTCAAGCGTTTGGTCTACTGTGCGAGAATAGCCATCCCAATTTGAACATGACGGCCACCATTCATTTTCAGAATATCCCATGCCGCAATAATGCATCTTCGCGGTCCATTCCGGCTGAAGAATTTTATTGAACAGCTTACGCGGGCTAACACGCCACATGTAAAGTAGCGTGTGATCGGATGGGCGTTCGTCATACCAACGCTTCCAGGTCATGAATCACATCACAAAATCAGTTGGCAGCGCAATTCGAAGGAAGGTGCGCTTTGTATCTCTCTTGAAGATTATGCTTTCATGGATGCAATCTGGAGAAAGATAGTATCCGTAGTTTTCGGAAAGAAGTACCCCCTGCGGTAGTCCATCGGCAACATGCGACAAATCACCATCAGATTTCGGAGTTGCATCATATTTGCCCTCATAGACCTTGCACCCCTTCACAGAAGCAGCAGTAATGATTGGCATGCGAGCGATTACATTCCCGCTGATGTTGTTGCACGTATGAAGCCAGCCCGGTCCATCATGGCCCCAAATCATTTGAGAAGGCATGAAACAGCCGTCCACATGCGGTCCAG
>ERZ650308.1126-NODE-1126-length-14127-cov-3.721575_pt1 | contig 14127 bp, 15 predicted proteins | sample MGYA00376244_ERZ650308 | MGnify/ENA primary metagenome ERZ650308 (study PRJEB26733, sample SAMN07839295) | wastewater metagenome | biome: small river; feature: stream; material: water | place: USA: North Carolina | collected 2016-04-26 ...
GCCATTTATTAAAAAAATATTATTCATATTAATATAATTTATAAGTATCAATATCAGTATATCTTTTTACTAATTCTCTTACTTCCTGTCCACATTTTTCAGCCATATTTTTTCTATCTTCTAAATCTATTTTCTCATTTTCCTGTAATTCCCATATTTTATCCATTAAAACAGATATAAATATTTTTACTGCACCTCTAAAACCAATAATAGTATAATTAGGTTTTACTGGGGAATTAAATTCAGATTCCCATAAAGTCTGTTCTATTTCAGCTAATATTGGGCTAAGTTTTTCTCCTATCATAATGATTTTTTAATATTATTAAAACTATTATTTATTACTTCATCAACATCTTTCATAGTTAAACATTTAACTCCTAAAACTTCCCATCCTCCTATAAGTTTAGTTAATACTGTTCCTTTATAATTAGTAAAAGGGAGAATTTTTTCTAATTGATTATTATATTTTTTCTTCTGCATATATTTTTCTTTTTTTAAGAATTTCATTTGATGATCTTCTAAATGGTTTATCATATAAATAATATGTTATAGTACTATAATTTACATTAAAAAATTCCCCTAATTTATTATTTTTAATTAAATAATTTAAACTAACACTTGCGCTAGTATGTTGAAGCACAGCGCCGTTTCGACTTGATTGTTGCACCGGCTGTTGAACAGAAACCGTCCAAAGCCAATTGTAAGTAAATAAATTCAAACTTGATTTCAAGGCTAAGACATGACCTTTCATGTCGATAACTGGGTCAATATTACCATCAATACTAGTTGATTCGAAATGATCAAAAACAGCACCAAGCGCAAAAATAAGGCGGTATTCTTTTAGCTTTTTACTGTAGTACAATTGTGTGTTCAATTGTGTAGAATTGCCATATTTAAACGCATACTTATCTGTTCCTTTTAAGGAATAACTCAATTCAGATTGCCACCCAAATTTACTTGTAAACTGATGCGTATAGGTCGATATCACTAAATAATCAAGCGAACCTGTTCCGGGATACAGATTTTTCAAATTCGAGGAACTTGCTACATTTTTACCAAGTGGTAATTTGAATCCAAATCCAAGCGTTAAAAAGTGTTGGTCCAAACCATTGGTGTCTTTTTTATGTAAAAGAATACCATTGAGCAATAAATTCGGATCGCCAAACCCATTAATCGATTCATTTCCTGTATCATGTGACTGAAAAGAAAATTGATAGGGTATGCTTCCCAACAATTGAAAACGCTTATTTAATTGAGCTCTAAATCTTAACTCTTGCAAAAAAACCGATTCATTTGAATGTTGAATTCCATATAAATACGACGAAAAATGTCGGTAGGTACTTTTGAATCCTATCGTATGAAACTTTGTTGCAGCCAAGATTCCAATCGAAACATTACTTCCAACACCTCCACAAATATCACATGCAACAACTCGTTTACTCGTTATCACAACGAGGAATATACTTAAAATGATTGCTTTCATTTTTTTTTAAATTTACATCACGAAAAAAAACAGTGACTGTAATTCAACTATTTTAATGGCTGTGTTTAGTTATTTTATATCGTTATGTGTTTCCTTTTCAAAATAATATGAACACGGAACCAACTACTTGAACAAATACAAGCAATTTTATTCCTATATGAAAATAACTAAACAGACGGGTATTGCAACCCAAATAAATTAAGCAAACGTGGGTGGATGGAAGAATTGTTGGTGATAGTCAAAACTATAGTTGTTTGAATATAAAACGAAGGTTTTTGGACTTTTTTCTAGGATAACTTTTGTGAAATTGATCTCAAAAGTTGCATCAGAAAGAAAACAAGTGCTTTCACTGATTTTTAATGAAGGAAACGAATGTTGTTGCTTGTCTTTTTTGGCAGCTAATTCATCATCCGCTTTTTGTAACTGTTTCGCTAAGTAACACTTACCATTACATTTTAATTCAGGGCGATTTTTGTTTTCACATTCTAAAGCTGTGATCTCTAATTGATTGATACGGAAATTAATTTGCCAAAATGTACTGTAAATCACCTTACTGAGTAAAATACCAATGAGCACTATTGTTTTTAACATTTTCATTTTCCGCTACAAAGATAGAGAAGATCTTTTATAAAAAACATAACTAATGTAACGAATCATATTGATTCATTGCCAATAAAACTAAGGTACAAGCTTCTTCTGTTTGAATACCAGCAAGTTCTAAAATGGATTTAAACGTTGAGTTTTCTGTTCCAGGATTAAAAATAACTCGTCTTGGCTTCAATTCCAAAATTGCTTGATAATAAGCCTCTTGTCTCGAAGGATTTATGTATAATGTAATTGTATCTATAGCCCAATTTGGATTCCAAGAAGTCTCAAAAACAACATTCCCAACAGCTCCAGCTCTTGGTGCAAAAGCAATCACTTCATTTCCAGTTTCAACCAAACGTTCAATCGCTTTATATGAGTAGCGTTCAGGATTTGAACTTGCTCCTAGAACTAACGTTTGTTTAGCCATTATACGTTGACAAAAAATCCGTTACATTTTTCTGAATACGTGCTTCAATGTTCGATGTATCCGCTTTTTCAAATGTATTTCCTGTAATCATTTCGTACAATTCAATGTAACGATCGGTCACTACAGAAACAAATTCATCTGGCATTACAGGCATTGTTTGGCCATCTAAACCTTGGAAATTATTTTCAATTAACCATTGACGCACAAACTCTTTCGATAATTGTTTTTGTGGCTCATTGTTATCTTGGCGTTCTTGGTAACCTTCAGCATAAAAATAACGGGAAGAATCTGGTGTATGAATTTCATCAATTAAGATCACTTCTCCGTTACGAATTCCGAATTCATATTTTGTATCCACTAAAATCAATCCTCTCGCAGCAGCCATTTCTGTACCACGTTGAAACAAAGCACGCGTGTACTCTTCCATTTTTAAATAGATTGCTTCAGGAACAATTCCATTAGCCAAGATATCTTCACGTGAAATATCTTCATCGTGTCCTTCTTCTGCTTTTGAAGCTGGTGTAATTATTGGCGTTGGAAAACGATCATTTTCTTTCATTCCTTCTGGCAAGGCAACACCACAAAGCGAGCGTTTACCTAATTTGTATTCACGTGCTGAATGTCCAGCTAAATAGCCACGAATCACCATTTCAACGCGAACAGGTTCGCACGCATAACCAATTGCAACTGCAGGATCCGGCGTAGCAATTAACCAATTTGGAACAATGTCTTTGGTAGCATTTAAAAACAAGGTTGCAACTTGATTCAATACTTGACCTTTATGCGGAATTCCTTTTGGTAAAATGTGATCAAATGCAGAAATTCGATCTGATGCAACCATTACAAGTAAATCATTTTCAATTGTATAAACGTCTCTAACTTTTCCTTTGTATACTGCTTTTTGTCCTGGAAAAACATAATCTGTTTTTATTATAGCATTACTCATTTTACTTGTTTTTTATCAATTAAATTATTTGTTATCTTCTTTTTCTTTTCGTTCTGCAACATCAAATGCTTCGATAATGCGTTTCACTAATTCGTGACGAATCACATCATTTTGGTTCAAGCGAACAACTCCAATTCCTTCAACTCCTTTTAAAACATCCAACGCATAGGCCAACCCTGATTTTTGCTTATGTGGCAAATCGATTTGAGACATATCTCCCGTTATGACAAATTTTGCGGTCATTCCCATTCGTGTAAGGAACATCTTCATTTGCATCGAAGTTGTATTTTGTGCTTCATCTAAAATCACAAATGCTTTATCGAGTGTTCGCCCACGCATGAAAGCCAAGGGTGCAATTTCAATGATTCCAAATTCAATCATATCTGCCAATTTCTCAGGCGGAATCATGTCGCGCAGGGCATCATACAATGGCATCATGTATGGATCCAACTTTTCTTTCAAATCGCCTGGTAAAAAACCTAAGTTCTCACCTGCTTCGACTGCAGGTCGTGTCAATACAATGCGTTTTACTTCTTTTGCTTTCAACGCACGAACAGCCAATGCAACAGCTGTGTAAGTTTTACCCGTTCCAGCTGGACCAACGGCAAAAACCATGTCGTTTTTATCGACAGCTTGCACCAAAGTTTTTTGATTAATCGTGCGGGCTCTCACTTTTAAACCACCATTTCCATGAACGATGATTTCTGCATCGTGAATTTTGCCAATCATCTTCTCCCCTTCATCGGAAAGTAAATTAGCAATGTCGTTTTCAGAAACTAGGTTGTATTTATGATAATGCTGAACGATTAAATTGAATTTTTCTTCAAAACGTTGTATCAATGCACCTTCTCCGATTACGGTCATTTCGTTGCCTCTAGCTGTAACCTTCAGGGTTGGGAAAAATGCTGCTAAGCGTTTCAAGTTTAAGTTATTAACTCCTAACACTTCGACAGGATTTACACCTTTGATTTCTATTTTTTTCTCGCTCAAATTCAAAAAATTGCGTTCATTTCATCCTATATAAACTGATAAAGCTTATTTTTGGGTCAAAATTAAAAAATATTTCTTCTAAATCATCTACTGAATAGACAGATATGCAAATAATTACATTGACAACAGATATGGGTTTGAAGGATCATTATGTAGCAGCTGTTAAAGGCACGCTTTATAAATCCAATCCTGGTGTTACAATTGTAGATATTTCTCACGAAGTTAGGCCATTTGACGTTGCCGAAGCTGCCTACTATTTGCGTTCTTGTTTTGAAGATTTTCCTGAAGGAACAATTCACATTATTGGAGTCGATGCTGAGCCAATGGTAAATTTTGGAGGTTCAGAAGGTTCATTTCCCTCTATTTTAGTCTATAAAGGTCATTATTTTGTAGGAAACGACAACGGCTTTTTCGGTTCATTTCTTCAAGAAAATACACCTGAAGCATTTTACCGAATCGATGATGTTTTATCAAAAATTTCATTGTTTAAGTTTCCAACAAAAAATATTTTTGCGCCGATTGCAACAAGAATTGTAGCTGGAGATGCGATTGACAGTTTTGCCTCAACATACTCTCATTACAAAAAAGCCCTTGAATCGAATGCCATTATCGAACCGAATTTAATCAAAGGAAAAGTGGTGCATGTGGACAATTTTGGCAATATTATTACGGATGTTCACAAAACTTTAATAGAACGTTTTGCAAAAGACATTCCTTTCACAATTTATTACCGCAACAAAGATTATTACATTGAAGAAATTTCAGCGACCTACAATTCCGTTCCTGTTGGAGAAAAAGTAGCGATTTTCAACGATCGCGGATTCTTAGAAATCGCCATTAACAGAGGAGCGAATGGAAGCAATGGAGGGGCAGAAAAATTATTTGGTGTTCGCATTGGTGATGTTGTGCGGGTTGAATTCACACCAAAAGGATCTCACAACACCCTAGAATCTTTGTTTTAAATGATTAGAATTGTTCAACTTCACTTTCAAGAAGACAAACTTGCAAATTTTCTGACGTTTTTTGACAGCGTTAAAGAAAAAGTAAACACTTTTCCGGGTTGTAACGGCATGCAATTGTTGCAAGATAAAGCAAATCCGTGCATTATTTTCACCTACAGCAATTGGAATACTCCAGCTGATTTAGAAAACTATCGAACATCCGAAACATTTATCGGAATTTGGTCCACCATCAAACCTTGGTTTGCTGAAAAAGCTGCTGCTTGGAGTGTTGATGCTTATTTTGATGGGTTTAAATTTTGAAAAAGGCATTTGTTGTTAGTAGTTTGTCATTAGTTTTGGATTTTAACAGAATTGCAAACTAGTTATAAAATCTTTAAATTTTTACACAAATCAATTAAAGTATTGGGTTAAAACAGTGGTTGATTTTACAACATTGCAATATTGTAAAGAATATAGCCTTAACAATGATTACAAGCTGTAATTCATGCAAAACCTTACATAATTACAACTAGACTACTTATTAACAACACCGTGAAATTCACCTTATCAATCTACAATACAATTCCTCAACTAAATCAGCTAAGTATCAATCGATAAGCAGCTAATTAATTTATTTCAAACTTTTTTTTGAAAAAATGCAATTTTTAAAATAATAATATATCTTTACAGAAATTAATACATAATACAAATGAGTAAAGGAGTTGTAAAATTCTTTAATGAAACGAAAGGATTTGGTTTTATTATTGAGTCAGATTCAAACAAAGAGTACTTTGTACACGTTTCTGGTCTAGTTGACAAAGTTAAAGAAAATGACGAAGTCGAATTCGATCTTGAAGAAGGACGAAAAGGATTGAATGCAATGAATGTGAAGTTAGCGTAACTAATATATTTCATCAATTAATTCTTAAAAGTCTCGTTTTTGTAACGAGACTTTTTTGATTCTACCCGTTTCTTGCCAAAAAAACGACCAATCAATCAACAAAATCATACCATTATCAAATTAGATATGGCAATTTCAAAATGAAATCTTAATTTTGGGGCAATAAATTAATCGCACACAATGAGAGCACTTTATTTTAAAGAAATAAAAAGTTTCCTAAGTTCAATCATCGGATATATTTTTATTTTAATCTATTTAATTGCCTCAGGGCTTTTTCATTGGGTCATTTCCTACAATACCAACTTATTAGAAGGTGCTGAATCGGATCTAATTCCATTTTTCAACTTATCCCCTATCATTTTCTTGATTTTAATTCCAGCAATTACGATGCGCTCTATCGCTGAAGAACGTCGCACTGGAACCATTGAATTGTTGTTTACACGACCTATTTCTGATTTAAAAATTCTATTGGCAAAATATTTTGCAGGCGTTACACTTTTAATTGTTGCAATTATTCCGACAATCATTTATTATATTTCAATGTATAATTTGGGCGCTCCTGTAGGCGTAATTGATGGTGGAGCAACTTTTACTTCTTACGTAGGCCTGGTGTTAATTGGCGCAGCATTTGTTGCAATTGGAATTTTTGCTTCTTCCATTACAAGTAGTCAAATAGTAGCATTCATTCTTTCCATGTTTTTATGCTGGATATTTTTTGACGGATTGCGCCTCTTAGGTTCTTTTAATTTAATGGGTAAATTTGATTACGTGGTTCAATACGCTAGCCTTTCTCATCACTACGACGCCATCAAAAAAGGAGTCATCGATACAAGCGACGTCATCTATTTCTTTACATTTATTGGGATTTTTATTTATGCTGCTTTAACAGTCATTAAAACATTAAAAAAATAAAAAATGGCAGATAAAAAAACAATTGGAAAAGGTCTTTACAATTGGACATTCCTAACGATCGTAATTGTAAGTGTTGTTATTATCAACATTATTGGTTCATTTTTATTCACACGAATAGACATGACCAAAGACAAGCGTTATTCGTTAAATGAAGGTACCATTCACTTTTTGGAAGATACAAGCTACATCAAAAACAGAATTAGCATTAACATTTATTTAGAAGGAAATTTGCCTGCTGAAATCAAAAGTTTTAGAAATGTTATTGAAGACAAATTAAAAGAATTCAAACAATATGCGGGCGACCGAATCGAATATACATTCATCAATCCCAACACGGGAACGGAAGCAGAACAACAACAATTGTTTGAAGGCTTGTATGCACGTGGAAAAGGATTGATTCCGATGGACGTTGTATACATGAAAGATGGTGCGCAAAATCAATTGTTACTTTGGCCTGGTGCAACAATTACCTATGAAGGTTCAACCGTTCAAACCATTCAATTTTTACCAGGAACTCCTCCAGGAAAACCTTACAGTTTAGAAAGAATCACCGACATATTAGAAAACTCAATCAATAACTTAGAATACATTTTAGTAAGTTCTTTACGTCGCTCTGTAATGGCGTTTAAACCTAGAATTGGATTTCTACAAGGACACGGTGAACTTACCTTTCAACAAACACAACGAGCACGCGCATTAATCGCACCTTATTTCTCAATTGCAGATGTTACAATTCATGATTCAATTGCTGCATTGAACAACATCGATGGTTTAATTATTGCAAATCCAACACAGAAATTCAGTCAGAAAGATTTGTATGTGATTGATCAATTTGTGATGCGTGGCGGTCGCTTAATGTGCTTCCTAGATGCGCTAAACCTCAACCAAGACTCCTTGAACAAAAATGGTGCAACGCACACCACGCGCTATGAAACGGGCATTGAACGGATGTTGTTTGATTACGGGTTAAAATTAAACGATAACTTAGTAGTAGATGTGAATTGTGCCCAAAAACCTGTTCCATTTGCAAAACAATCTATCATTCCATGGTTTTTTCATGTCTTGGCAACACCAACAAAACATCCAATTTCTAGAAATTTAGAGCCTGTTTCCTTGTTGTATTCAAATGAAGTGCAATTTGTTGGAAATAGCACCAATAAAATGACGCCAATATTAACGTCTTCGACCAATTCAAACGTGACTGGTTTAGCGCCAATGGTGAATTTAGCTATGCCCCTGAATTATGGGCCTAACCCTGAATTGGTTGCCAATCCTAGTGCTGAAATCAATAAAATTTGTTTGGCAGGTTTAGTGGAAGGATCGTTTGAGTCGCATTTTAAAAACCGCATTGTTGAAGAGTTTGCGAATAATCCAATCGCACAGTACGCTGATAAAAGTTTAAAAGATGGAAAAGTTTTGTTAATTGGAAATGGCCGATTTATCCAAAATGCATATGATTCAATGCCTGCAAAAGATGGCAAGACATTTATGTACCGACCAAAATCATTTAACGACTTAAGAATGGATGAAGGTTTGGCTCAAGTTGGAATTCCGTTGTATTTTGGAAATCAAGAATTTTTTCAAAACTTAACGGATTACATGTTGGGCGACAATTCTGTATTAGGAATTAGAAGTCGTCAAATTGACATACATGCAATTGACAAAGAAAAAGTAAAAACAGATGGTAATTTTTACAAGGTCATTAACATCTTATTGCCGGTTTTACTTGTGTTGATTTTCGCATTCATTATGTCAACCATTCGCAAAAGAAAATACGCCAAATTATGAAAAAACTATTCTTTTTAATTGCATTTTTAATACTTGTCATCACTTTAGGATTTTATGCAAAATCATTGGTAGATAATCAGGGAAAATCTGACACTGAATTAATTGAATTTGCAGTAAAAGATACCAGTTCCATTGATAAAATAATTATTTCAGATGCATATTCAAACACCATAGAATTGGTGAGGGGCACAAAAAATTGGACAGATGCCAATGGCGAATGCATCACGCAAGATAACGTTCAATACATTTTGGATGCCATTAAAAACATTGAGTTCAAAGCATATTTAGCAAAAGAAGCGCAAGCTAATTTCAATAAAAGAATGATCGCTCAACATACAAAAGTTGAAATTTTCCAACAAGGTGAATGGGTGAAGACATGGTACATTGGTCCTCCTTCACAAGACCATTACGGACAAATTATGTTACTAGATTCGAAAGAAGATGGAAAAAGTGACATACCTGTAATGATGAGTATTCGCGGAGTAAAAGGTATTATAGAACCACGCTTTTTCGCAGACAAACGATCTTGGAAGTGTACAAATATCTTCGCCGTTCCGTTGGAGAAAATCGCAAAAGTTGACGTGAAAATTATGACGGATCCACGTTTAAGTTTCAGCGTAACAAAAGTGGGATCCATTCTTTCTGTTTTTCAAGCTGGTAAAAAACTTGAAAATGCTGATAATAGCATGACATTTAGATACTTGCAGAATTACAAAAAAATACACTTCGATTTAGCTAATTTTGAATTGTCTAAAAGACAAGTTGACAGTGTTAAACATTCGAAACCTTTCTCAACGATTTCTTTAACTGAAACTACTGGAAAACGTACATTCTTGAAATTGTTTACTTTAAAATCAAACGAACCTACCAAAAATGAATACGGTGAAGTATTGAACATCGATTACAATAAATTTTGGTGTTTATTGCCAAATGGCGAATTAGTAAAATGCCAATATTTTGTATTTGATCCACTTTTGAAAGGTCATTTGTACTTTCCGTTTGACTTAAAAGGAACAAAATTAGGCGCATTATTGTCACAGCAAAATCAATAAATTGTTAATAAAAATTGAAAAAAAGAGAGCGATTTATCTTGTAGATTGACTTACCTTTAATAGATTTGAAACAAATAAAATACACATGAACTTTATTATATCAAGCACATCTTTATTAAGACATTTGCAAAGCATTTCTGGTGTTTTAAGTACAAGCAATTCTTTGCCGATTTTAGATAATTTTTTATTCGAAATTAACGATGGGCAACTAACAGTTTCTGCATCTGATTTAGAGACTACTATGCGTACTACCTTAGAGGTTGAAGCTAATGAATCAGGGAAAATTGCTGTTCCAGCAAAATTAATCTTAGATGTATTAAAAAACTTGCCGGATCAACCGTGTACGTTTTTAGTTGATAAAGCGACCTTTTCAATTGAAATTGCTTACGATAATGGGAAATCAAAAATGGTTGGCTACAACGGTGACGAATTTCCAAGAGTTCCTTCAATTGAAAGAAGTAGTTCAATTAAAATTGCTGGTGAAATTATTTCAAAAGCAATTAACAAAACATTATTTGCAACTGGTAACGATGACCTTCGTCCTGTAATGAGTGGTGTGTTTTGCCAATTCAGCCCTGAAGACATTACGTTTGTAGCTACAGATGCACATAAATTAGTACGTTACAGAAGAACAGATTCTGAAGCTACTGGAAGTTCTTCATTTATTCTTCCAAAAAAACCATTGAATTTGTTGAAATCAAATTTAACAGGAACAGAAGAAGTATTGATGGAATACAACGAATCAAATGCCGTATTTACTTTCAACGATATCGTTTTAATTTGTCGATTAATTGATGGGAAATATCCTAATTATGATGCGGTTATTCCAAAAGAAAATCCAAATGTTTTAACAATAGATCGCGCTCAATTTTTATCTTCAATCAAACGTGTTTCGATTTTTGCTAACAAAACAACACACCAAGTAAAATTGAAATTGGCAGGTTCTGAACTAGCACTTTCTGCTGAAGATGTTGATTTCTCAAACGAATCAAACGAACGTTTAACATGTAATTATGTTGGAGATGACATGGAAATTGGTTTCAATTCACGTTTCTTAATGGAAATGTTGAACAACATTGAAACGACTGAAATTCGTTTAGAAATGAGCGAACCATCGCGTGCTGGATTGTTGATGCCTGCATTAAAAGATAACGAAAATGAAGATATATTAATGTTGGTTATGCCCGTAATGTTGAACAGATAATTTCATCAAAAAATATACTTGAAATCCACTTTTTTAGTGGATTTTTTTTTGTACATTAGCCTATGAAATCATTGTTTAAAAGTTTATTGTATAGCTTTTTGCTAGTATCACTCGTTGCAAGTTGCGGATTAAAATATACCCCAACAGAAACTCGTGAAAGTTTCTTTCAAAAAAGACAAGAAAAAATTAGTGACTACATTTTAAATCAAATGAACGGTCAAACTTTGAGTTACACGTCGATTGCTTATGGAAAAACCAAAGTTGTAAAACCAATTAGCTACAAATCATTGGATTCATTGTACGAACTAAAATACCAGAATGAATTAAAGCAAATCAAAGACAAGCGTTTGGAAGAAATCATCAGCAACCAACGACAAATTGCTCTCAATGATACCGCAAAAGTTCTATACCTTGAAAATCATGTTTTTTCGTTAGGAAACGCAGACACAATTGCTTTCTACAACACTGTTTTTCAACTAACCAGTGATTTGAAAATTGCTGATGTTACGATTATACAAAGTGTTTATCTTCCTGCTAAATATAGTGGGCTCTATCGAAAATATTTATTTGAAGAATCCTATTTGAGTGCTGTTAATTTTGCTTCTGATCAAGAGAAAAAATTTTACCAAAAACACAAAGATGAGTTGGAAAATAGATCTATTGCACAACAAGATGCTTTTGTGTTACATACACTAAAATTAATGGAGCTTTCTAATAGCATAAGAAAAACAAGCAACAGAGAACTATTAAATGAACTTTCAATTCAAATCCTCCCTAAAATATGCGCAAATCCATCGAATGTTAAAGTTTTAACTGTTAAAGAATCTATTGTTCGCGCTGAAAATGACATTGTAACAACTACAGGTTATCTAGTAAAAATCACTTTTTCTTCCATCGAAAATGGCTTGTTAATCGAGAACAATGAACGGACATTACAATTCAATCAATTTCTTGAATTAAAAGAAATTATAAGACCTTAATTCGATAAGCTCCATTATTGAGTGATAACATATTAATTGATTGAACCCAAGGCATTGCAATGTGGAGCTGTTTCGTTTTAGGAAAATATTGATTCGAAAATACAATGATTATTTTTTTATTATTTATTCTCAATTCCTTCGCGAATGGTGAATGCTCTTTGATTTCAAATGATAATTTTGGAGCGACTATTTTCCAGTTGGTTTTAAAAATTGCACAATAAGATATGGGAGCTGGAAATTGTTTGCGGTAATTTTCGACCACGTATTTTACTTTTTTATTGAATTCTTCTGGTTTACATTTATAGAAACAATAATAGTGGTTGTTTTTACGTAAAGTAACAATCAAATTGCGAGTATTAAAAACAATGCATTCTTCTTGCTTTAGCGACTCATAACGTCGAAATGCTAACACACTAAAAAACAAGATACTAAAGCCATATCCAATTAAAAAATGACGGTTCGATTTGGCAACAAAAAAGAAAAATAATACAAGAAAAAAAGCCAATACAACTTCGAGAAATGAAATCGAAAACCCATAAGCCACAGCACCTGGAAGCTGTTCCACCCACTCTATAAACCATAAAGACACAAACAAAATGAATCCCAAAACTATTCCCGTGATTTTAGCCAAAATTTTCATCGGAAACACAAGAAATAGCAACAAACCAATCCCTAAGATTAAACCAGAAGTAGCCATTAACCCAATATTTGATAAAATAAAATAATTGGGGAATTGATGGAAATAATAAAGTGATAAGGGAGTAGTGAAAAGTTGTGCAGCAAATCCAATGGCTGTTCCTTGCCAAATTTTAAGCAGGATTTTGTTTTTCAAATAAATCAGGGACTCAATTGGTTTATAAACTAAAAAAATACCAAGCATTGCTAAAAATGACAATTGGAATCCAATATCAAACAAAGTAAAGGGTTGAAGTATAACCAATACAAAACCTGTGAAAAACAAAGTGTTGAGAGGTGAATAATTTTTACCCATTAATTGAGCTAAAACTAGGACGGAAAACATGAATACAGCTCTCAAAACTGATGGTGATAAACCTGTAATAATTGAATATGCCCACATCAAAATAACAACTATGATAATCGCTCTGTTTTTAGTGAAAATGCGAGGGAGAAAGCCAAAAACTACCATCAAAATTTGCATGATTATTCCGATATGAAGTCCCGAAACTGCCAACACATGCATCGCTCCTGTATTCGTGAAGCTTGCGGTTATTTCGCTATCAATCAAAGATTTGTCACCTAAAATCAAGGCCAATGCTATTGCCAAGTCTTTTCCTTTAAGGTTCTCCTCCAATGCTCGCTTAAAATACAGACGACAATCGTCGAGAAATGCACTTAAAAAAAATGGCTGTCCCTTTTTTTGAACAAAGTAATCCATTGAATCTAAAAATGCTATGAAACGAATTCCTTTTTTGTTCCAATATGACTCTGCATCAAATTCACCCGGATTACCTGCGTTTTTTATTGGATTAAAGATTGATTTACAAACAATCACATCATTTACTTGCAAGTCTTGTTTTCCTTTTTTAATAAACAATACAGCTGATTCATTCAGCGAAACTGTATCAAATATTGCTTGGAATTGTTGGATTTTAGCAATTACTTTTACCCATTCCTTTTCTTGGTTGCCAATTTCTTGAAATTTCAATACTAAGTCACCTTCTTGTCGGTAGAAATCTTTGAAAGTATTTCGCTCCCACGCTCCATTACTTTGCTGAATTGAGAAAATCCCAATCAATACAAAAAAATTGAAAATAAGGCATGTGCATTTGCTGTGAAAACATTCCCGAATTCCTGGGAATTGGCTGATCACGTTCCCAGGAATTCGGGAATTGAAAATTATTGGGAATCCCGGGCGCCCAAGAAACGGCAGCCCGGGAATGAATGCCCTAGGACG
>ERZ650308.1128-NODE-1128-length-14090-cov-9.952690_pt1 | contig 14090 bp, 14 predicted proteins | sample MGYA00376244_ERZ650308 | MGnify/ENA primary metagenome ERZ650308 (study PRJEB26733, sample SAMN07839295) | wastewater metagenome | biome: small river; feature: stream; material: water | place: USA: North Carolina | collected 2016-04-26 ...
GACAACAGGAATCACAATCCTGGACTCTACCAACTGAGCTACAGCCACCGTAGAAATGAAATTATAACCTGATCTTTAGCGTTTTTCTGCAGTCTCTGCGCTCTTGACCTGAGGTTTTTCAACCAAGATCTCGGCCTTGAGTTGTTGCTTCAAATACGTCAGGTAGGCTTGGGTTTCAGCCTGCCCCCACAACTGGGTCATCTGCTGACGACTTTGGGCCACTTGTTGCGGCGACGAAGCATCGCGTGCCACCAGTTTGTTCACACGGGCCACCACAAAGCCTTGCGTGCCCAGATCCACGCCCACCACAGCGGGCAAACGCGCAGGATCAGCACGCAGCACAGCATCCACCACCGCTTGCGGCTGGCCTTGTGTTTGGTCGCGCGAAACGATCAAGGCCGCACCCACTTGCGCCTGAGCGGCCTGGTCTTTCCATGATGCCAGTTTGGCCTGGCCTTCGGCTTTGGCCAACTCGGCAGATTTTTCGACCACGTACTGGCGGCGCACGTCATCCTTGACGTCGGCAAAAGGACGAACAGCAGCAGGACGGTAAGCCACGATGCGGGCAGACACCAAGGTGTTGGGCGCCACTTCCACCGCTGGGGTGTTGCGACGTTTGCTCACAGAGTCTTCTGCAAACAGGGTTTGCAACAATTTGGCATTGGCCAGAACACCTTGGGCGCCCGCAGCAGGCGTGCGGGTCAAAGCCTGGGCTTTTTGAACGGTCAGCTTCAAACGGTCGGCCGTGGGCTTGAAGCTGTCGGCCTGCTCGTAAACGCTGTTGGTGAAGGTCTCGGCCTGCTCGGCAAATTGGCGCTGGGCTTGCTGTTTCCGCAAGTCGGCTTCCAGTTGAGGACGCATCGATTCAAAGCTGGGCGCTTTGGGCGCCTTGATGTCGGTCAGCTGGATGATGTGAAAACCAAACTCCGACTCCACCACATCGCTGATGTCGCCCTTTTTCAGGGCAAAGGCGGCATCTTCAAACGCTTTGACCATGGCCCCTTTGGCAAAGAAGTCCAGATCCCCCCCCTTGGTGGCAGAGCCTGTATCTTGTGAGTTTTTACGGGCCACATCGGCAAAGGATTTGGGGGCCTTGCGAACTGCAGCCAGCAAATCATCGGCCTTGGCGCGGGCCTTGGCGCGGTCAGCGGCAGGGGCGTCCTTGGCGACGTTGATCAGGATGTGGCTGGCGCGGCGCTCTTCCTTGCCTGCCAGACGCTGCACGTTTTGCTCGTAATAGGTCTTCAGGTCTTGCTCAGGCAAGTTGATGCTCTTTTGCAAAGCGAGCGTGTCCAGCACCAGGTATTCGATGTCGGCGCTTTCCACCGAACGGAAACGTTCGGATTGGGCTTGGTAGAACTTTTCCAGATCGGCATCGGTCACTTGAACCTTGGCCGCGAAATCGGCAGGCACCCATTTCTGGATCTGGATTTCACGGCGTTGCAGATACGCATTCAAGGCGGCGTCGGTTTGGCTTTGTGAGGCCACCACAGACTGCTGCAAACCACCCAACACTTGCTGGGCCGAGAGGTCCTGGCGCACTTTGGCTTCCAGCATTTCGGGGGTCATGCCCTGGCTGGCCGCCAACTGGCGGTAGCGCTCCATGTCCAGCTTGCCATCGGCACCGCGCAAACCGGCAATCGAAGGGTCTTGCTGCAGGTAACGGGCCAGACGCTGATCGCTGGTGAGCAGCAGCTGTTTATCCGCAGCGGCCGAGATCACGCGCTCATTGACCATGCGCTCCAGCGTGGCATAGCGGGCCTCGGCAGAGTCCAGCAGTTTGGGATCCAGGTTGGGCACCGAGGCGCGGATGCGCTCGACTTCGCGTTGATGTGCCGCATCCCATTCCCCTTGCGTGATCTTGTTGCCCGCGACTTTGGCTACAGGCGCGCCTTGATCGGAAAAGCGGCTGTAACTGTCAATGCCGAACAAGACAAAGGAAGGAATGACCAGCAAAAACAGCAATCCCATCAAAATTTTGGAGTGATTGCGGATGGAATCAAACATGTTCGAAGTCTCGGTTTATCAATAAAAAAGGCGAACAACCTGTTCGCCTTTACTTTTTGTGGTGGTGGGCGCTGACGGTCTCGAACCGCCGACCTACTCCGTGTAAAGGAGCCGCTCTACCAACTGAGCTAAGCGCCCCACCTGAAAAAAGTTAAATCAGTTCAAAGCATCCTTGAGCGCTTTGCCTGGACGGAACTTTGGCACCTTGGCTGATTTGATTTTAATCGCAGCACCCGTGCGTGGATTGCGACCCGTGCGCGCAGCACGTTTGCCCACTGCAAAAGTACCAAAACCCACCAAAGAAACAGTACCGCCCTTTTTCAGGGTAATGCGCACAGCACCGATGGTCGCTTCCAGAGCACGACCAGCTGCCGCCTTGGACAGGTCGGCTTGTTTGGCAATGTGTTCGATCAGTTCAGTTTTGTTCACAAGAAGCCTCTTGAAGTTGCATACCGGAAAGACCGGTGTTGACTGAAATACAAGCTGACAGTGCTGCTGTCAGGTTTGATTTTTTCGGCGTTAGAGCCTGCCTTGATTGGAAACCTGCCCCGCAGGCGATGTCAATCCAGGCGAGCCCATAAGACGCGTCGCGGCAGGAATTCTAGCCGTGAAATCACAACCACGCTCTTGCTGGATTGATATTTTTTACCGGCCAATCCCTTATCCAAAAAAAGCCAAAAGTCAACACCTGATCAAAGCGCCTCGGCAATGGCCCGGCCAACATCGGCGGTCTTGCCGGTACCGCCCAAATCGGGTGTGCGCGGTGCGCCGCTGCCAGGGGCCAAGACCTTCTCGATGGCGGCCAGCACGGCATCGTGCGCGGCCTTGTAGCCCAGGAACTCGAGCATCATGGCGCCGCACCAAATCTGGCCAATCGGGTTGGCAATGCCTTTACCCGCAATGTCCGGGGCCGAGCCATGCACAGGCTCAAACAAAGAGGGGAACTTGCGATCGGGGTTGAGGTTGGCGCTCGGTGCAATGCCAATGGTGCCGGTGCAGGCTGGGCCCAGATCGCTCAGGATGTCGCCAAACAAATTGCTGGCCACCACCACATCGAAGAAATCAGGACGCTGCACAAAGTGCGCAGTCAGGATGTCGATGTGGAACTTGTCCACGTTGATGCCAGGATAGGCCTTGGCCATTTCGGCCACGCGCTCGTCCCAGTAAGGCATGGTGATGGCGATGCCGTTGGATTTGGTGGCGCTGGTCAGGTGCTTCTTGGGGCGCGACTGCGCCAGCTCGAAAGCAAACTTGAGCACGCGGTCCACACCGATGCGGCTCATGATGGTTTCCTGCATCACGATCTCGCGCTCGGTGCCGGGGAACATGCGACCACCCACGGCAGAGTATTCGCCCTCGGTGTTTTCACGCACGATGTACATGTCGATCTCGCCAGGCTCGCGGCGGCTGCCGTCCTTGCGCACCACGGGGGCAATGATGCCGGGCATCAAACGCGCAGGACGCAGGTTGATGTACTGGTCAAACTCGCGGCGGAACAACAGCAGCGAGCCCCACAGCGAGACATGGTCGGCGATTTTCTCGGGCCAGCCCACCGCGCCGAAATAAATGGCGTCATGACCGCCGATCTGGTCTTTCCAGTCGTCGGGCAGCATCTTGCCGTGCTTCTCGCAATAGTCCCAGCTCGAGAAATCAAAGTGGTCAAACTGCAGGTCAATGCCGAATTTGCGCGCTGCAGCGTCCATCACGCGCAGGCCCTCGGGCATGACTTCTTTGCCAATGCCATCGCCTGCGATGACGGCGATGCGGTGTTTCTTGCTCATGGGGAACTCCTTATGAATCAGACAGTGAATCGGTGAAAAATGCTTGTGCCTCGGCAAGGACCTGCTCGGGGGCTTCTTCGGCCAAATAGTGACCGCAATCGATCGCACGCCCTGTCACCTGAGCAGCGCGTTCGCGCCACAGGGCCAGCACATCAAAGCAACGCCCGACCGCGCCATGCTGCCCCCACAGCACCCGCAGGGGCTGCTGCAGCTGGCGCCCGGCAGCCACATCGGCGCGGTCATGTTCCAAGTCCAGCGCGGCACTGGCGCGGTAATCTTCGGCAATCGACTGGGCTGTGCCCGGCAAAGCGGCGCAGCGCTCGTACTCGGCCAGGGCCTCGGGCGTGAACGGGGCCAAGCCCGCATGGCGCCCACCCATCACGCTGCGCACATAGCGGGCTGGGTTGGATTCGATCAAGGCTTCGGGCAATGGCGCAGGCTGGATCATGAAAAACCAGTGCCAATAAGCCCGGGCAAACGCTTCGCTGGTGTTTTCGTACATGGCCAATGTGGGCGCGATGTCCAAAAGCAGCAGGCGGTTCACCGCATCCGGCGCATCGGCCGCCAGGCGGTGCGCCACACGGGCCCCCCGGTCATGCGCCAGCACATCAAAGCGCTCAAAGCCATGGGCCTTCATCACCGCCAGCGCGTCCAGCGCCATCTCGCGCTTGCTGTGGTTGGCATGGTTGGCGTCCGCTGCGGGTCGCGATGAATCGCCATAGCCGCGCAAGTCCATCAACACCACCCGGTGCGTTTGCGCCAACGCAGGTGCCACGCGGTGCCACATGGCCATGCTTTGGGGATGACCGTGCAACAGCAACAGCGGCGGCCCCTCGCCTGCGGCGCGGGTGTGCAGCTGCACGCCTTGGCGCTCGACCGTGAGGGGTTTGAAACTTTCCAACATGCGCACAGCTTACCCGTCAAATTAGCAATAATCAGGCAATTGATTATTCACAACAGGAAAACAATTGGACCGCTCCGATCTTGAATTGGCATTGGCCGTGAGGCAGCACGGCAGCCTCATCCAAGCCGCCCGGGCATTGCAACTGGCCCCACCGGTGGTGACCAAGCGCTTGTCGGCCCTGGAAGCGCACCTGGGGGTGCGGCTCTTTCAGCGCACCACCCGCCGCGTGAGCCCCACGACGGAAGGCCACGCCCTGTGCGACCGCGCTACCGAGTTATTGCACGGCTTTGCCGCCATTGAAGACGAACTGCGCGAACGCCAAAGCGAACCCTCGGGGCCCATCCGCATGGTCAGCAGCTTTGGCTTTGGCCGCTTGTGGCTCGGGCCGCTGCTGGCCGAATTTCAGCAACGCTACCCGCAGGTGCAAATCGAGTTGCAGCTTTCCGAGCGTTTGCCCGATCTGGCCAACGAGAGCTTTGATGCCGCCATCTGGCTGTGGAACCCACCCGCGCAGATTGCCGCCGAGTGGATCTCGCGCAAACTGGCCCCCAACCAACGCGTCCTGGCGGCAGCGCCCGCCTATTTGCAGCAACACGGCACGCCCCGCACGGCCGAGCAACTGTCTCAGCACCAATGCCTGGTCGTGCGCGAGAACGGTGGCGAAACCGGGCAAGGCCAGCGCTTTGATGAATGGCGGCTGACGCGCGAAGGCTCTGCACGGCCCCTGCACATTCCGGTCAAGGGTCCGTTGTCGAGCAATTCGGGCGAGATGGTGCGCGACTGGTGCCTGGCCGGTCAAGGCATCATGCTGCGCAGCCTGTGGGACATCGCGCCGCAATTGGCCAGCGGGCAATTGGTCCGGGTCTTGCCCGACTGTGCGATGCACGATGCGCACATCCACTGGCTGGCGCCCTACCGCTCGCAAATGCCATTGCGCATTCGCTTGTTGCAGGAATTTCTGGCCGAGCGCTTTCGCCAAGAGCCCTGGAAAGTGCTCAGCGCCGGGCGGGCCTCACCACGAGGCTGACGCCAAGTGCCGTCAAAGCAGTACCGGCAATGGTCGCTGCGGTAATGGTCTCGCCAAACAAGAGCCAGGCGATGATGGCCGTGGTCGGCGGCACCATGTACATCAAGCTGGTGACCGAGGCCGCAGCGCCACGTTGGATCAGGATGTACAGCAGCGAGCTGCCACCCAAGGTCAAGCCCAGCACAGCCCAGGCCATGGCACCAATGGATTCGGCATTCCATTGAATGATCTCGTGCTCTGCCAACGCCAATGGCAGAGTCACCAGCGAGGCGGCCAACAACTGCACGGCATTGGCCGAGCGGACATCGCAAGGCTGCACAAAACGTTTTTGATACAGCGTGCCAATGGTGATGCTGAACATCGCACCGATGGCAAATGCCATGTTGACCGGTGTCACATGGTCCATGGCCGAGCCCAAAGTCAGCTTGCGCCAAACCACCATCAAAAGCCCGGCAAAGCCCAGCGAAAGACCTGCCCATTGGCGCGGGGTCACGCCTGGCTGTCCCGAACTGCGCAGGCTCCAAGACAACCAAATCGCGGTGAGCACCGGCTGAAAACCCACAATCAACGAAGACAAGCCGGAACCCATGCCCGCCTTGACCGCAGCCCACACACCACCCAGGTAGCCCGCATGCATCAAGATGCCCGTGACCGCCAGATGCAGCCACTGCGCACGGTCACGCGGCCAGCTCACGCGGGCCAGAGCAATCCAGATCAGGAAACAGACAATGGAAAACAGATAGCGCATCAGCAAAAAGCTGAATGGCGGCGCATAAGGCATGCCGTAGCGGGCGACGATGAAACCGGTGCTCCAGATCAGCACAAACACCACCGGCATGGCCTTGATCCATGCCGAAGTCGGGGAAGACGTGCTCATTTCACCCGAGCCCGGATTTCAGGCAGGGCCTTTTGCATGTAGTACACCATCGACCAGATGGTCAGGACGGCAGCAAGCAAGATCAACACAGCGCCCCAGTCACGGGTGTCGATGACGCCGAACAACATGCCGTCGTAGAGCAAGAAAGGAATCGCCACCATCTGCACCGTGGTCTTGAGTTTGCCCACCATGTGCACGGCCACACTCTTGCCCGCGCCAATTTGGGCCATCCACTCGCGCAGCGAAGAAATCGCGATTTCACGTCCGATGATCACCAGCGCAATTAACACATGAACACGGTGCATGTGCACCAAAATCAACAAGGCCGCGCAGACCAGAAATTTGTCGGCCACCGGATCAAGGAAAGCGCCAAAGGCCGAAGCCTGGTTGAGTTTGCGGGCCAAATAACCATCGAGCCAGTCGGTGATGGCAAACACCACGAACATGGACGTGGCGATCAGGTTTTGCGTGGCCACCGTCAGACCAGGCCAGTAATACACACCCACGATCAAGGGGATCGCGACGATGCGCGTCCAGGTCATGAGGGTTGGAATCGTGAAAAACATGGCTCTCATTGTGGCACGGCTGTTTGGCATTTCTCTGACAAGCGGGCGACCTTCAGTGCAGGGCCTGGTAAATCGTCTCGGCCAGCTCGCGTGAAATGCCCTCCACCCCGGCCAGATCCTCGACGCTTGCGCCCTCCACGCCCCGCACACCGCCAAAGCGCTGCAACAGGCGAGCGCGCTTGCGAGGCCCGATGCCGGGGATCTCCTCGATCTTGCTGCCGCCCATGCGCACCTTGGCGCGCTGGGCCCGCATGCCGGTGATGGCAAAGCGGTGCGCCTCGTCGCGGATCTGCGCCACCAGCATCAAGGCGGCCGAGTCCTTGCCCAGATAAACCTTCTCGCGGCCATCGGCAAATACCAACTCCTCCAGGCCCACCTTACGGCCCTCGCCTTTTTCAACGCCCACGATGTGTGACAAATCCAGCCCCAGCTGCGTGAACACCTCTTTGGCCATGGACACCTGGCCCTTGCCGCCGTCGATCAGCACCAAATCGGGCAAACGGGCCGTGCCCTCGGCAGAACGCATGGCTTCGGCCAACTTGCCGTAGCGGCGCATCAGCACCTGGCGCATGGCGGCGTAATCGTCGCCGGGCGTGATGCCCTCGATGTTGTAGCGGCGGTATTCGCTGCTTTGCATCTTGTGCTGGCGAAACACCACGCACGAAGCCTGCGTGTTCTCGCCCGCCGTGTGCGAGATGTCAAAGCACTCGATGTGCAAAGCGTCCAGATCGTCCGGGGCCAAATCGAGTGCATCGGCCAACGCCCGGGTGCGGGCTTGTTGTGAGCCTTCTTCGGCCAGCAATCGGGCCAGCTGGATGTCGGCGTTCTTCTCGCTCATCTCCAGCCACACCCGGCGCTGCTCGCGTGGGTTGTGCACCGCAGAAATCTTGTAGCCCGCCTGTTGCGACAACGCATCGACCAAGGCCTTGTCCACCGCCACGCTGGTGATCAACGCCGCAGGCACCGGGATGCCGATGTAGTGCTGTGCCAGAAAAGCCTCCAACACCTGCTGCTCCACCGGGCGCTGCGTTTCGGCGTCTTCCTCAACGGCTTGCAAGGCGTGGGCATCTTCCACATGGGCTGGAAAGTAAGCCCGGTCGCCCAAATGCCGCCCGCCGCGCACCATGGCCAGGTTCACGCAGGCACGGCCGCCGTGCACGCGGACCGCCAAAATGTCCACATCGGTGTCGGTGCCCGTGTCCACCGACTGCTGGTGCAAGACCTTGGACAGCGCCGACATCTGGTTGCGCACCTCGGCGGCCAGCTCGAACTCCAGCTGCTCGGCGTGCGCCATCATCCGCGCTTCCATCTCTTGCAGCAGGGCCTGGGTCTCGCCCTTCAAAAAGCGCTCGGCATGCTTCACATCGTCGGCATAGCCTTGCGGGCTGATCAGGTTCACGCAGGGGCCCGAGCAACGCTTGATCTGGTACAGCAAGCAGGGGCGGCTGCGGTTGGCAAACACCGTGTCTTCGCAGGTGCGCAAGCGGAACACCTTTTGCAAAAGCTGGATCGTCTCTTTGACCGCCCAGGCACTGGGAAACGGGCCAAAGTAGCGGTGTTTTTTCTCGACCGAGCCCCGGTAATAGGCCACACGCGGATAAGTCTGCGCATCGGGCGCACCGCCCTCGGCCTTCAGGTACAAAGTGCCGTTGCCGGTCAACTTCAAATAGGGGTAGGTCTTGTCGTCCCGAAACAGGATGTTGAAACGCGGGTTCAGCGTCTTGATCAGGTTGTTTTCCAGCAGCAGCGCCTCGGCCTCGGAGCGCACCACCGTGGTCTCCATGCGGGCGATCTTGCTGACCATGTGGCCGATGCGCGTGCCGCCGTGGTCCTTCTGGAAATAGCTGGACACCCGCTTTTTGAGCTGCTTGGCCTTGCCCACGTACAGCACGTTGCCTTGCGCATCAAAGTAACGGTAAACCCCCGGCAAAGCCGGGAGCGCGGCCACCTGGGCCAGCAAGGATTCGTCGTGCACCGCTGTCATGGCGCGTATTGTGACGGTGAAACACTTTGCCGCGACAATCTCACCCCATGAAGACGCACCGGCTTTGGGACATTTTTTGCACCGTCATCGACAACCACGGCGACCTGGGCGTGTGCTGGCGCCTCACGCGCCAACTGCTGGCGCAAGGCCAGTCGGTGCGCCTGTGGGTGGACGACGCCTCGGCCCTGAGCTGGATGGCCCCCGATGCGCACGAGCGGCCGAATTTGGAGGTCCTTGCCTGGACCGCTGCCAGCCAAAGCGAAGTACTGAGCACCCTGCAATCTGCTGATGTGTGGATCGAAGCCTTTGGCTGCACCCTGCCCGAAGCCTTTGTGGCCCATTTTGTAGAGCGTGCTGTGGCCACCCGCCAGCAGCAACCGGCCTGGATCAACCTCGAATACCTGAGCGCCGAAGACTGGGTGCCCCGAATGCACAAAATGCCTTCGCCAGTGATGAGCGGCCCGGCCAAGGGCTGGACTAAAACCTTCTTTTATCCTGGCTTCACAGAGGGCACCGGCAGCCTGCTGCGCGAAACCGATCTGTTGCAACGGCAACAGCGCTTTGACCGCGCCGCATGGCGCCAACAGCACGCACCCGGCCTGGCACCCGACGGCCTGCTGATCAGTCTGTTTTGCTACGAACCCACCGCCCTGCCCCAGCTCTTGCAACAACTGGTGGACACACCCCACCACCTGCTGGTCACCCCCGGCCGTCCGCTGGCCGCCGTGCAACCAACCCTGACGAGCATGCCCGTGCACCCGAGTTGGAGCGCCCTGCCCTACACCGACCAGAACGGCTTTGACGAGATGCTATGGGCTTGCGACTTGAACTTTGTGCGCGGCGAAGACTCGCTGGTGCGCGCCCTGTGGTCGGGCCAGCCTTTCATCTGGCACATCTACCCCCAGGACGACAACGCCCACCACGACAAGCTGGCAGCGTTCCTGGATTGGCTGCAAGCACCCGATCACCTATGCCAGGCGCATCGGGTTTGGAATGGGATGGACAACACAGCCCTGCCCACATTGAGCGCCGACCTGCTGAACTCTTGGACAGCCTGCGTCCAAGCTGCACGGGCCCGACTGCTGGCGCAAGATGACTTGTGCACCCAGCTCCTGGCCTTCGTGCAAACCTGAACGGCCAGGGCCTGATGCCGCTGCGGGGATAATCCCGCCCCATGACCCTCATCAACACCCTCTTCCCCCTGGGCTGGCAGCACTACCTGCTGGGCGGCCTGACGATTGGCGCTGGCGTGGCGCTGCTTTATTTGTTCAACGGCTGGGTCGGGGGCATGAGCACCGTCTTTTCCAGCAGCTGGTCCTGGGTGTTCAAGCGCTCCTTCTTTCAGCAAGAGCGCTTTCTCGGCTCACGCAGCTGGCGTCTGGTCTACGCCTTGGGCGTGGTGCTGGGGGCACTGGTCTGGCGTTTTGCGCTGGCGGGCGGCCAAGCACAGCACACCCACGTGCCGGTGTGGCAGCTGCTGGTGGGTGGTTTTCTGGTGGGTTACGGGGCGCGCCTTGGCAACGGCTGCACCTCAGGTCACGGCATTTGCGGGCTGGGCTCATTGCAGCTGCCATCGCTGGGCGCGGTGCTGACTTTCATGGCCACCGCCTTTTTGACCGCCAACCTGATCGCCTGGAGCCTGGCATGAACCCGAATACCCTGACTTTTTCCAAAGCGCTGGTCACCCTGCTGGCCGGTGCCCTGTTTGGCTTTGGCCTGTCACTCGCCACCATGGTCCAGCCCGAGGTGGTCCTGGGCTTTTTGCAGTTCAAGGACTGGGGCTTGATGCTGGTCATGGGCGGCGCGGCTGGTCTGGCCATGCTGGCCTACAAGGGTTTTCCGCGCTGGTTCGCACACCCCCTGCTGGGCGGACAGTTCCTCACCCAGCCTGCCAGCTGGAACCGCCAGACCGTGATCGGCTCGGCCATTTTTGGCGTGGGCTGGGGCTTGTCGGGTGTTTGCCCCGGCCCGGCCATTGCGGCTTTGGGCACGGGCAACACCGACATCCTGTGGGCTTTGGGTGGCATTGTGCTGGGTGCTTTGGCCCATGGCCTGACGACCCGGGATTGATCCCAAGTCGCCGTTGGCAGAAGCAAACCCAGCCCCCGCAGGTTAGAATAAAGGGCTTGGCTTTAAGCCACCCCTTTTCATTTCAGACTCAATTCCTATGAAAACCGCTCAAGAAATCCGCGTCGGCAACGTCATCATGCACGGCAAAGACCCCATGGTCGTCCTGCGCACCGAATACCAACGCGGCGGCCGTGGCTCGTCCACCGTGCGCATGAAGCTCAAAAGCCTGATCGCCAACTTCGGCACCGAAGTTGTGTTCCGCGCCGACGACAAGATGGACCAGGTCATTCTGGACAAAAAAGAGTGCACCTACTCCTACTTCGCTGACCCCATGTACGTGTGCATGGACACCGAGTTCAACCAGTACGAAGTCGAAGCCACCAACATGGGCGACGCTTTGAACTATCTGGAAGACGGCATGGAACTCGAAGTGGTGTTCTACAACGAGAAAGCCATCTCGGTGGAATTGCCCACCAGCGTGGTGCGCGAGATCACCTGGACCGAGCCCGCTGTCAAAGGCGACACCTCCGGCAAAGTCATGAAGCCCGCCAAAATTGCCACCGGCATGGAAGTGCCAGTGCCTTTGTTCGTGGCCCAAGGCGACAAGATCGAAATCGACACACGCACTGGCGAATACCGCAAGCGCGTCTGATCTTTGGATCGACCCCTGATGAAAGCCCCGCAAGGGGCTTTTTTCATGGGGCTTTGCCTGCTGGACAAAAGAAGCTGCCGCAGTGCAGATGCACAATGACGGCATGCAATCGATACAAGACCTTCACGCCCCTTCTTTGCCCCACGCCTGGGCCGAAACACAAACCGAATTTCACGATGCGGGCTTGCTGGAGCCGCAAGCGAACCGCTTGGCTTTTGCTGATCCTGAGTTTTTGTTGCGCCGCGAAACACGCGGCATCCGCTTTCAGCTGGAAATGCTCAAGCCCGACCTGGCACAGACCGAAGCCGGCATTGAGCACACCGTGGTGGTGTTTGGCAGCGCGCGTTTCACCGACATGGCCACCGCGCAAGCCCGACTCCAGGCCGCCCAGCAAACGGCACAGGCCCCCGCCATTGCCCAGGCCTTGACCCAGGTGCGCAACGCACACCACTACGAAAAAGCCCGCACCTTTGCACAACTGGTCGCCCAATCTTGCCGTTGCCTGCCGCAGGATGAAAAGCTCTACATCTGCACGGGCGGTGGCCCCGGCATCATGGAAGCAGCCAACCGAGGCGCACACGAAGTGGGCATGCCCTCGGTGGCACTGAACATCGCTTTGCCACACGAGCAGCACCCCAACCCCTACGTCACGCCGGGTCTGAGCTTCAAGTTCCACTACTTTGCGCTGCGCAAAATGCATTTCATGATGCGTGCCAAAGCTTTGGCCGCCTTCCCGGGCGGCTTTGGCACGCTCGATGAACTGTTCGAAGTGATGACCCTGGTGCAAACGCGCAAGGCACGCCGGGTGCCGATCTTGCTGTTTGGGACCGATTACTGGACGCGCCTGATCAACATGGAAGTGCTGGTCGATGAAGGCACGATTTCTGCCGAAGACCTCCAGCTGTTCCACTATGTGGACACCCCCGAAGCCGCATGGCAAGCCATTTGCGACTTCTACCAGCTGAATGTGCCGAAGGCTTGATTTACAGATGCTTGGCCGGGCGCAATTTGAATGCAGCGCTGGACCCCAAGCCCACCGCTGTGCCCACCACCCAAAAAACGGGGCCTACGCCCGCAATGGCACCCGCTGCGCCAAACAGCATGGGCATCAGCACACTGGAGGCGTTGATGCTCATCAGGCGCAGGCCCAGCGCCTCGCCCTGACGGTGCGCGGGCGTGATCTGGTGCAAGGTGCTCATGATCATGGGCTGCACGGCGCCCAGCACCAAACCCAGCAAGACAGAACAAGCGCCCATGGCCCAGGGCGTGGGCATGAAGGGGTACACCCCAAACAAGACCGCCGTGCACACCATGGAGGTGGTGATGATCTGGTACTCGTGCAAATGGCGCGACACCCAGGGCAGGCACACGCGGATGGTGGCCGCAGCCACCGCAAATGAGCCCAGGATGGTCCCCACCACCGAAGCGCTCAAACCCCGCTCGTGGCCCAGCAGTGGCACCACAAAGGTGTGCACGTCCCAGCAGGACGAAAGCAACCAATTGACACTGAGCAAACGCAGCATCAAGGGCTGATGAAGCAAATCCAGCACCCGTTTGGGCGCCTGGGCCACCTCAAGTTGAGGGCTGACTTTCTCTCGCACATGGCGCACGCACAGCATGGTGCACAAGGGCAGCAAGGCCATCAGCAAAAACGCCACGCGAAAGCCTGTCTCGTGTGCGCGCTCGGGACCCGCAAAGTCGATCATCAAGCCCGCCAGCACCGGCCCCAAAAAGTTGGAAATGGCCGGCCCGATCGACAACCAGCTGAAGGCTGTCTTCAATTGCGCAGGTCCATTGGCCAGGCGCCCCACATGCCGCTGCAAGGCGATCACCGCCATGCCCGTGGCGCCCCCCGTGGCCAAGGCACTCAAACACAAAACCGGGAAGATCGGCCAGATGGCCGCCAGGCTGGCCCCCGTGAACGCAATGGCCACACTGATGGCCAGCGGCGTCTTGAGCCCTTTGCGGTCCGCATAGCGGCCCGCAGGCAAAGCCAGAAACACCTGGGTCAAGGCGAACAAAGCCAGCAATGCCCCCACAGCCATGGCACTGAAACCTTGCTGCAAAGCCAGCAAGGGCGTGGCCATGCGCATGCCTGCCATGCAGGCGTGCAAAAAGATTTGCCCGGCAATCAGGCGCGAGAGCTCACGCTTCATGCCCACCGCCAATCAGGCATCGCCACCGGGCAACAAGGCTTGCGCATCGGACTCGGGCAAGGCATC
>ERZ650308.1129-NODE-1129-length-14073-cov-11.063133_pt1 | contig 14073 bp, 12 predicted proteins | sample MGYA00376244_ERZ650308 | MGnify/ENA primary metagenome ERZ650308 (study PRJEB26733, sample SAMN07839295) | wastewater metagenome | biome: small river; feature: stream; material: water | place: USA: North Carolina | collected 2016-04-26 ...
GGGCTTTTTGCGTTTGATGCCCCTGGGGACAGTTTCGTGTGAAATAACTCGTGAGGTATGTAAAGAGGTTTCCAGGTATTGACAGAAAGTGTCAATAGGCGAAAATGTCTCATATTATGAGATTTTACTACGACTAAACCATCGGAATCATTCGCAAAAATCCTTTCCAGGCTAGCAATGGATCAATTTCAAATTGGTCTTTGTAATAGTCCGCGTCACCTCCCGTTAGAATCACCTGAAGATTAGGAAATTCTTTTTTCGCGGAAGCGATAAACCCGTTGATTTCGAAAAGTGTTCCGGAAATAACACCTGCATTTAAATTCGAATTGGTATTAGTTCCGAATGGGGTAAAATCAGGTTTTAAATCGATCAAAGGGAGTTTATCGGTAAACTCTGACATGGCTTTGGAGCGCAAGTGGAGGCCGGGACTGATGGCTCCACCGATGAATTCCCCTGCGGTAGAAATCAAATTATACGTAATGCAAGTGCCTAAGCAAATGCAGAGCGAAGGCTGTGAGGGGAATACCGAAAGACAGGCTTCTGCTAAAATAAGGCGGTCTAAACCTAATGTGCTCGGATCGTAGGTAGAGAAACGAAGGTTTGTGTCTTCTTTGGCAATAATATGAACGGAATAATTTGCCTGTAATGAGGTTAAGATATCCGAAGGGATGTCGATAACCGTGCAAATCGCTAGGAGGCGAATGCCCTCCGTTGGGATAATTTCAGTGATACTCGGGAGCGATAAATCGGCGATAATTCCGGAATCACGCAATTGCGAGCCGTCGAAAAGCGCGTATTTCAAGCGGGAATTTCCTAAGTCTAACAAGAGTACCATGGGAGGGTATTAATAATTTGGTAATTTTGGGAAAAATAATCAATCCGCAAACACTATGTATCAAATTCAAATTCTAAAATCTAAAGTTCACCGTGCCACGATTACTGAAGCCAATGTAGACTACGTGGGTAGTTTAACGATGGACGAGGATTTAATGGATGCGGCGAATATGATCGAGCACGAGAAAATCCAGGTGGTGAACGTGAACAACGGGGAGCGCATCGAAACCTATTTAATCAAGGGCAAACGCGGCTCAGGTGTTATTTGCCTAAATGGTCCAGCGGCTAGAAAAGGGGTTGTAGGCGATATCGTCATCATCATATCCTATGCGGTGATGGATTTTGAAGCAGCTAAAACCTGGACTCCTACCGTTATTTTTCCAAACGCAAAAAATCAACTCGTTTAATACGATTCTTCCGGCGAAGGGAATTGCGCTTGCTTCACATCCTGCACATAGGCAGTGGTAGCACGGGTAATTTCCTCGCCTAATGAAGCATATTTGCGCAAAAACTTAGGGGCAAATCCGTCATTCATTCCCAGCATATCTTGCATTACCAATACTTGACCATCGCAATCCACGCCGGCACCTATGCCGATCGTCGGAATCTGCAAAGCATGAGTAACTTGCGCGGCTAATACAGCGGGAATTTTCTCTAAAACTAGCCCAAAACAGCCCGCTTCTTGCAACATAACGGCCTCTTTAATTAATTTATTTGCCGCTTCTTCGCCTTTTCCTTGGATACCATAAGAACCGAATTGGTGGATACTTTGGGGTGTTAAACCCAAGTGTCCCATGACCGGAATGCCGGCTTTCGTAATTTTTAAGATCGATTCTACGACCTCTTCGCCCCCCTCTAATTTCACGGCATGGGCTCCGGTTTCCTTCATGATTCTCACCGCGGAGGCTAAGGCAATGGAGCTGTCCGATTGATAAGACCCAAAAGGCATGTCCACTAAAACCATCGCTCTTTTTGCTCCTCTACTAACGCATTGGGCATGGTAGATCATGTGATCTAAGGTGATGGGCAAAGTCGTTTCATAACCCGCCATCACATTACTAGCGCTGTCTCCTACTAATAAAACATCGACTCCGGCCGCATCTAAAAGTCCGGCCATCGTATAATCGTAGCAGGTTAACATGGCGATTTTCTCCCCAGCGCCCTTCATGGTTTGCAAGCTGGTGGTCGTGACTCTTTTAACTTCTTTTAAGTAGCTCATGCAAAGGTTTTGTTATCAATTAATCGAACACCGCCGATAAAAGCAGCGACTAAAATGAGGTAAGGCTTCTCGCCTACCGGTTTTTCTTGTAAGGTTTGTGGATCTACACAGGCCACATAATCAATGGATTCAAAACCGTTTTCAAGCAGCGATTGTTTGAATTCAGTTTCAGAAGATAGGCCAAAGCCCCTGTAAATAGCTAACGCTTGCTCTTTTTGTTCCTCAGTTAAACGGGCATTTCTACTGCTCAGCGCTAAACCTTCGCCCGATCTGACCGTCGGACATTTCACTAATTCAATCGAGGAATTCGTCAGCTCCAGCATCTTGCGCACCACAGCGATTTGTTGGTAGTCCTTCTCCCCCATGAATAATTTGTGGGGTTGCACCGCTTGGAGTAGTAAATCGACGACCACGCATACCCCTTGGAAATGTCCAGGGCGATATTTGCCTTCTAAAATAGTCTCAATGAATCCTAAGTCGTAGTGTTTTAACTGAGCAGTGCCGGATGGATACATCTCGGAGACCGAGGGAACGAATACGACATCACATCCTTCGGCCTCTAATTTTTCTAGGTCCGCGGCTATTGTAACTGGGTATTTTTCAAAATCCGTCGGGTCGTTAAACTGCGTCGGATTGACAAAAATACTGCAAACCGTTAATTCGCAGGTAGATTTAGAGGCTTTAATTAAGGCCAAATGCCCTTCGTGCAAAGCGCCCATCGTAGGGACAAATCCAATGGATTTACTAGACGATTTAAGGTAACTTTGAAGCTCGCTGGTCTTTTGAAATTGTTTCAATTCATTATGTTAATGGGCAAAATTACCATAATTTTGGCCAAAATATTCCATCCATGTCGCTCCAAGGGAAAAAAATAATACTCGGAATTTCAGCCAGCATTGCTGCCTATAAGTCGATTCAGCTCGTTCGATTATTAACGAAAGAAGGCGCAGAAGTTCGTGTGGTGCTAACGAAAGCGGCCCTTGATTTTGTGTCGCCCTTAGTGCTCTCCACTTTTTCGAAGCATCCAGTGTGGGTGGAATTTCAGGAAGAGAATGTTTGGAATAACCATGTGGAATTAGGCTTGTGGGGGGATGTATTTATCATCGCACCTGCTAGCTGCAACACACTCGCTAAGATGGCGCAGGGTTTGTGTGATAATGTGCTTCTAGCTACCTATTTATCTGCGCGCTGTCCGGTTATCGTGGCTCCTGCGATGGACGAGGATATGTTCTTGCATCCAGCAACGCAGCGTTCTATTTCTACTTTGCGTGGGGATGGTGTGACGGTTTTAGAAGTTAATTCTGGGGAACTTGCTAGCGGATTAGTAGGTCAAGGGCGCATGATGGAGCCAGAAGAAATCGTCCAGCATTTGACTTCTCACACGTTTAGAGGGTCTTCTTTCGCAGGTAAAAAAATAGTCATTACAGCTGGGCCTACGGTCGAATTAATCGACCCGGTGCGTTATATTTCTAACTTTTCTACGGGGAAAATGGGTCTTAGCCTAGCCGAGGCCTATTATCTTCAAGGAGCCGATGTCACTTTAATTGCTGGACCATTGCAAGTTTCTACCTCTTTTCAAGGAATTAAGGTGGTGGATGTGAGGTCTGCTGCTGAAATGGAGGCGGCTTGTTTGGCTCATTTTGCTTCGGCTGATCTGTTGATCATGGCGGCTGCCGTGGCGGATTATCGTCCGGCTGTTCAGGCAGTGGAGAAAATAAAAAAATCAGAGGCGACGACTTCGGTGGTTCTAGAAAAAACGATAGATATCTTAGCGGCTTTAGGGGCAGTGAAAAAGCCTCATCAAATACTAGTAGGGTTCGCATTGGAAACTGAAAACGAGGAGGTGAATGCTTTGGCGAAAATGAAATCGAAAAATACGGATTTCATCGTTTTGAATTCGCTGAAAGATGCGGGCGCTGGCTTCGGAGTAGATTCGAACCAGGTAACGGTTTTTGCTGCTTCGGGGGAAAAGAAATTGATTCCGCTTCAGTCGAAAGAGGTGGTTGCTTCGGAAATTATTGACTTTGTGTCGCGCGGTATGTTGTAAATCATGGTGCAGGGCTCATATACGCCAGGTTGGTAGAATTTCGCGAGAGCTATACAAACGATTTTCAGGTATTGACAGAATTTGTCAATACCTGAAAATCGCCTTTCAATACTTACGCCTTCACACTCAAAGTCGCACCCGTCACCTCCACGGTCAATTTCGTCAAACCTTTCGTCGCAGGTCCTTGCGTCACAGCGCCATCAGCAGCAAAAGCAGAACCGTGAGCAGCACAATAGAAGGTCGACTGCCCGTTATTGTATTCCACCGTGGCACCCGCGTGAGGGCAAACCGAAGAAAGGGCTAAAAAGCTGGCTGGCGTATTTCCGCTGGCTTTGCGGATGACAATGACGCCGCTTTTAGCCACGAAATCGTTAACAGACTTTAGTTCGGAATCTAAATTTACTGTGACGGAATTCGTGCCCACTCCTCCACCTCCCGGATTAGGTGTGATATTTCCTCCGCCTGAATCGTCTTTCGAACAAGCGGCCACCAGGCAGCTGACACAGGTAGCGGCGATTCCGCCGGAGAGCGCGTTAATGAATTCCTTTCTTTTCATTTTAGATTTATTTTTATACATAACTAGTCAGACTATCAATTGTTTAAAACCACATTTTGAACATTAATTGCAGATGTAGGCGAAGAAATTTATCTTTGTGTAAACAAAACAAGCGCACGTATGATTATCGAACCGAGAATGAGAGGGTTTATCTGTTTGACTTCCCACCCGAAAGGATGTGAGCAAAGTGTCATAAATCAAATTAACTACGTTAAATCAAAGGGAGCCATCGATGGCCCTAAAAAGGTGTTGGTGATAGGAGCCTCTACTGGTTTTGGTTTAGCTTCTCGCATTACAAGTGCTTTTGGTTCGAATGCGGCGACGATCGGTGTTTTCTTTGAGAAAGCGCCAGCAGCAGGAAAAACAGCCTCTCCGGGCTATTACAATAGTTTAGCGTTTCATACGCAAGCAGAGAAAGCGGGTCTTTATGCGAAGAGCATTAACGGTGACGCGTTCTCGAATGAAGTGAAAAAGCAAACGATCGATTTAATCAAGGCGGATTTAGGCCAGGTAGATTTAGTGATCTACAGCTTAGCTTCTCCAGTTCGTCAGCATCCGGTGACGGGCGTGTTGCACCGTTCGGTTTTGAAGCCTATCGGCGATACGTTCTCGGATAAAACGGTGGATTTCCACACGGGCATTGTTTCCGAAGTGACGATTACACCTTGCAGCGATGAGGATATTGCGAATACGGTTCAGGTAATGGGTGGGGAAGATTGGAAGATGTGGACGGATGCCTTATTGGACGCTGGTGTATTAGCTGAAGGTGCGATGACGGTGGCTTATTCGTACATTGGGCCAGATGTAACCGAGCCGGTTTACCGTAAGGGAACGATCGGAATGGCGAAAGAGCATTTAGAGGCGACGGCGTTTGAGATTACAGAGGATTTGGCCAAAATAGGAGGCAAAGCATTCGTTTCCGTAAACAAAGCCCTAGTAACACAAGCAAGTTCGGCGATCCCAGTGATCCCTTTATATATTTCATTGCTATACAAAATCATGAAGGCGAAAGGCTCGCATGAGGGTTGTATCGAACAAATCCAACGCCTTTACAGCGAGCGCTTGTATACAAACGGCGGAATTCCAGTAGACGAAAAAGGCCGTATCCGCATCGATGATTGGGAAATGGATGAGGCGGTTCAAAAAGAAGTGGCTGAATTATGGAAAGGCGCTACGACAGAAAACCTTCCAGCGATTGGCGACTTGAACGGATATAAATCAGACTTCTTGAATCTATTTGGTTTTGGATTCGATGGCGTAGATTACGCTGCGGAGGCGAACGAAATGGTGGAGATTCCAGGTTTGATTACGGTAGAAAAATAAACGGGAAGCCATCTGAAAGGATGGCTTTTTTTATGAAAATGGTGGGCAAATAGCAGGATAAATCGGGTGATTATTTGAACAACATCCCTTACTTTTGGTTTAGACTTCATTCACTGAATTTTAAACTATGAAAAAAGGTATTCTTTCGGCGGTATTTATGCTAGCCGCTGTTATTTCTACGCAAGCGCAAGCCCCTAAAACACCGGTAGCTCCGAAGCCAGCTGATTCTACAGCGGCTAAAAAACCGGCCTCTAAAATCAAATCTTACGACCAGGTCATCACGAAGGAAGCGAAATCTTCTAAAGGCCTTTTCACTACGCACCAGGTAGGTGATAAATACTATTTCGAAATCCCTAAAAAGCATTTGGGGAAAGACATGCTTTTGGTTAGCCAGATTGCGAAAATCCCCAATGGATTAGGTGGAGGTTACGTGAATGCGGGAACATCGAGCCATGAGCAACTGATTGTTTGGGAGAAATTCCAGGAAAAAATCCTCATCAAAATTAAGTCTTATGCAGCCGTGGCACCGGATTCTCTGCCTATCAGCTTGTCTGTGAAGGCGAATAATTATGAGCCTACTTTGTATGCTTTTGACATTGAAACCTACAGCAAGGACACTTCGGCCATCGTTATCGATGTGACGAAATTTTATACGAGTGACATCCCGGCGATGAGCGGTTTAGATGCCTCGCTTCGCGAGACGCACAAGGTGAGAAATTTAGATGCGAGCCGCAGTTTCATTCGTTCGGTGAAATCTTTTCCGTTAAACATCGAGGTGTTGCAAGACTTCACCTATAACGCGACGAAGCCGTCCGCGACCGCTTACACGGAGACAATCAGCATGCAGATGAATCAGTCGATGATTCTCTTGCCGGAGAAGCCGATGAAGCCGCGTTTATTTGATCAGCGTGTGGGTTATTTTACCCAAAAGCAATTCGATTACGGCAGTGAGGAGTTGAAGTCAGACCAAAAGACGTATATCCAGCGCTGGCGCTTAGAGCCGAAAGACATGGCGGCTTACAAGCGTGGAGAATTAGTAGAACCCATCAAACCGATCGTCTATTATTTAGATCCGGCGACGCCGATGAAGTTGCGCAAGCACATGAAAAAGGGCGTGGAGAATTGGCAAAAAGCGTTCGAGGTGGCAGGCTTTAAAAATGCCATCATCTGCAAGGATCCACCGACGAAAGAGGAGGATCCAGATTTCTCACCTGAAGATATTCGCTACTCGGTGATTCGCTATGTAGCGAGCACCACCAGAAATGCGATGGGTCCTAGCGTGAGCGATCCGCGTTCGGGAGAGATTATTGAAAGTGACATTATTTGGTACCATAACCATTTACGTTCGTACCGGAATCGTTTTCTGTTAGAAACGGGGGCCTCAAATCCGAACGCTCGTACGCTCGATACCCGCGAGGAGGATATTGGCGAGATGATGGAAATGGTGATTTCGCACGAGGTGGGTCATGCTTTAGGTTTTCCGCACAATATGGGAGCTAGCAGCTCGTATGAGGTGGAGAATTACCGCAAGGCAGACTTCACGAATAAGGAGGGAATCTCTGCCAGCATCATGGACTATGCGCGTTTTAATTACATCGCGCAGCCGGGTGACCAGGGGGTTCGCTACATTCGTCAAATGGGGCCTTATGACAGCTATGCTGTGAATTGGGGCTATCGTTTGATCCCAGACGCAGCTCGTCCAGAAGACGAAGTGCCTACGTTAGACAAGTGGATTGAGGCCAAAGCAGGGGATGCAAGATTCCGTTTTGGCAATCAGGGAACGACTTTTGATCCAAGTTCTCAAACGGAAGATATCGGAAATGATCCCATTCGTGCCAGTACCTATGGGGTGAAGAACTTGAAATATGTGGCGCAGCATTTAGCGGAATGGACCAGCAAAAAGACGAATGATTACGAGGACTTAATTGAATTAAATGATGAGCTATTGGGTTCTTGGTCACGTTATGTGGGCCACGTGACTACGATGGTGGGTGGAGTATATGAGCAATATGCCAAACCAAATCAACATATTTCTACCTATAATCCTGTACCGAAAGCGAGCCAACAAGCCGCTGTCAACTGGATCATTTCAAATGTATTTACAAACGTAGATTGGTTAATCAACAAAGAGGTGGTGACGCATCATATGGCGGGTTATACGGATCGTATTCGTAGCCTTCAAGTTAGTCCGTTGAACCGCATGTTAAGTGTCGAAACTTTTGCGCGTTTGGATAACAGTGGCTTGACTAACCCGAATCATTACAAGACCATTGATCTTTTTCAAGATGTACGCGGAGGCATTTGGAGCGAATTAGCTTCAGGGAAAAACATCGATCGTTACCGTCGTAATTTGCAGAAGGCTTATATCGAACGCTTGAAAGCATTAATGACGGATCAGGCGCCTGTTGTTTTAATGTCGCGTGAAAGCTATCCCGTAGCCCAATCCGATGTGCGCTCGATTGTGCGTGGCGAGTTGAAGGCGCTTCAAGCAAGTTTAACGGCTTCTAAGGCAAAGTTTGCTGATAAAGAAGTGCGCTACCATTTGGATGATTGTTTGGAGCGAGTAAGTTTGATTTTGAAACCTGCTAAATAGTGTTTTCTGCGTAGCTTTTAAAGTTATCCAAAATCATCTGCCAGCCGGCTTGTTGCATGTCCTCCGGGTTTTGATTTTCCGGCTCAAATTGTTCAGTTACTTTCGTGCCCATTTCGGTGGATGTGAAAGTAACTTTCATTTTACGGCCATCTCCAATCAGAATATCGAGTGATTTTTGCTCCTCTATTTCCTTAAAAGTTCCCCAAAAATCAAAGCTCATCGACCCATCTCTTGCTGCCATTTCATAATGAAATTCTCCACCCACTTGTAGGTCTGTTTTCGCTGAAGGGCAATGCCAATCTGGAGAGGCAAAGTTCCAGTGTTGGACGTGTTCTGGAGAAGTCCACTTTTCCCAAACGCTGGCGATGGGTGCGTTTATCGTTGATTCAATCGTAATGAAAGCCATAAGTGATTCGTTGATTTTTTTGCAAATCTATCAAAAGCTTAGACCTTTTTCGCATTATTATGTAAAATATAGGGCTTTAACTATATTTGCACAAACAAAATACAAGCACTATGATTATTGAACCTAGAATGAGAGGGTTTATCTGTTTAACATCTCACCCGAAAGGTTGCGAAAAAAACGTATTAAATCAAATTGACTATGTGAAGTCCAAAGGCAAAATTGCTGGGGCTAAAAAAGTGCTTGTCATTGGAGCCTCTACAGGTTTCGGTTTAGCCTCTCGTATCACGAGTGCATTCGGATCAGATGCGGCGACGATTGGCGTTTTCTTTGAAAAAGCACCTGCAGAAGGTAAAACAGCTTCTCCAGGGTATTATAATAGCCTTGCTTTTGAAGCTGCAGCAAACAAAGCGGGTCTTTATGCGAAAAGCATTAATGGTGATGCGTTTTCGAACGAAGTAAAAAATCAAACCATTGATTTAATTAAGACGGATTTAGGCCAAGTGGATTTAGTTATTTACAGTTTGGCATCCCCTGTTCGTCAGCATCCTACGACAGGTGTATTGCACCGTTCGGTTTTGAAGCCTATTGGCGATACATTCTCTGATAAGACGGTTGATTTCCACACGGGAATTGTTTCAGATGTGACGATTACACCTTGTAGCGATGAAGATATCGCTAATACGGTGGCTGTTATGGGCGGTGAAGATTGGCAAATGTGGATGGATGCCCTGTTAAACGCAGGCGTTTTAGCGGATGGCGCGATGACCGTTGCGTATTCCTACATTGGACCAAAAGTAACGGAGCCCGTTTATCGCAAAGGAACGATTGGAATGGCGAAAGACCATTTAGAAGCGACGGCATTTAAGATTACAGAGGATTTGGCCAAAATAGGAGGTAAAGCCTTCGTTTCAGTGAACAAAGCCTTAGTAACGCAAGCTAGTTCAGCGATTCCAGTGATTCCATTATACATTTCCTTGCTTTACAAAATCATGAAAGCAAAAGGAACACACGAAGGTTGTATCGAACAAATTCAACGCCTTTTCAGTGCGCGTCTATATACGAACGGTTCAATTCCAGTGGACGAGAAAGGACGTATCCGCATCGACGATTGGGAAATGGACGAAGCAGTTCAAAAAGAAGTCGCAGCATTATGGAAAGGAGCAACCACAGAAAATCTTCCATCCATTGGCGATTTGAATGGTTATAAATCAGATTTCTTAAACCTATTTGGGTTCGGTTTCGATGGCGTAGATTACGCCGCAGAGGCAAACGAAGTGGTGGAGATTCCGGGATTGATAACGGTAGAAAAATAAATAGAAAGCCATCTGAAAGGATGGCTTTTTTTATAGAAATTAATTCAACGACCGATACTCATTCGGGGTTTGGCCTACGCGTTGTTTGAATAAACGCGTGAAATGCTGTGGGTATTTAAAGCCCATCTCAAAGGCAATTTCATTGATGGTTTTTTCGGTATCAAAAACGCGGTTTTTCGCCACGTCAATGGTCTTGTTTTGGATGTAATCTTTGGCGGTTAATCCCGTTTCCTTTTTGATCAAATCCCCAAAATAATTGGCAGACAAATGCAATTCATTCGCAAAGTAACTGACGGAGGGAATGCCATACACCTGCGCTTGGTCTGACTCAAAATACTGGTTCATCAATGTTTCAAAGCGTTCTAATATGCCCTTGTTTACATGTTCTCTCGTGATGAATTGGCGGTCGTAGAATCGTTGGCAATAATCTAAAAACAATTCGATGTTCGAGACGATCAATTTTTTAGAATGCTTATCAATAGGCTGCTTGAGTTCAAACTCGATTTTGGCGAAACAGTCTAACATCATTTGGCGTTCATCCTCAGACAAATGCAGCGCTTCATTCGATTCGTAATGAAAGAATTTGTATTGCGAAATCGTGCGGCCCAGCGAAGTTCCCAAAAGTAAATCAGGATGGAAAATCAATCCATGCCCTTGGGGTTGGTAGGGTATTTTGAGGTTAGGCACTTCCGCTACTTGACCAGGGGCAAAGAAGACTAAGGTACCAGCTTGGTAATCGTAGGTATGTTTGCCATAGCGAATGTCCCCACATTTCACTTCTTTTAAAACAATACTATATAGGCCGTATTGAAAACGAATCGAGTCTGCCTCACCCCAATCACGCACATGGGCTTTGGAAAAATCGACCACCGTCACTAAAGGATTCAGTGTCTTGTGATTGTTGTTGAGGTTATACTCATCAATGTTATTAACCAAGATTGTTTTTTCCATGCGAATTGTTTGAATGAACGAATTTACCAATTATCTGATAGCCAAACACTGATGAGATTTTGAATCCGTAAAAATGGTAGAAAAACCCGGAATTTATCTACGTACTTTTTGCTACATTGAGTGCAAATTTGTTGCTTAATATAAACGACCGATGAAATCAATCCTTTTATTTGTGAGCCTTTCGCTCTTAACGATTACATCTTCTTTCGCTCAAAGCTCAGAAGAACAAACCCTCATCCAATTGTCGATGGACAAATGGCAATGGATGTCCGACAAGGACGTAGACAAGCTGGACAAATTATTCGATAATAAAGCCAAATTCGTTCACATGAGCGGTACTTGGAAGAAGGACGAAGAATTAGACATCATTAAAACAGGGCGTATTTGGTACAAGAAAGCGACAGTGAAAGATACGGCTGTGGAAATTTCGGGCAATACGGCTATCGTTTGGAACCGAATCAACCTAGATTCCATCGTTCGCGATAATGTGGCCATTAATGAATTTACGGTTACCGAGGTTTACCAAAAACAAGGGAAAGAATGGAAAATGCTGGCTTTGACCTTCAGCAGCGTGCGTGATACACACCAGATAAAACACTAGAATTATATCTATATATTTGCTTCGATTCTTTTAAATCACCTAGACTATGATCAAGAAATATTCCGTTCGCATTAACAAGAAAGTCCACCAAGTAGAGGCGGACGAAAACATGCCCCTTTTATGGGTTCTCCGAGACATTCTCGGCATGGAAGGTACTAAATACGGTTGTGGCGTGGGCTCCTGTGGGGCTTGCACGGTGCATTTAAATGGAAGTGCGGTTCGCTCTTGTCAATTGCCCATTTCAGCATTAGCGGGGATGGAAATCACGACCATCGAAGGCTTATCTGCTAAAGGGGATCACCCCGTACAAAAAGCGTGGTTGGACGTGGATGTCGCTCAATGTGGCTATTGTCAATCAGGCCAAATCATGAGCGCCGCGGCTCTCTTGAAAAACACTCCAAACCCTACGGAAGAAGAAATTGAGAACTTCATGACCGGTAACATTTGCCGTTGTGGAACGTATACGCGTATTAAAAAAGCCATCCAACAAGCTGCAGCGAAATCATGAAAAAGACAGACTCAAATCTCAGCAGACGTTCGTTCTTGAAAGTATCATCGCTCTCCGGCGGAGGCATGATGCTGGGTATTTCTTGGTTCGCGAGTGCGAAACCCGTGGAATCGCTAAGCGAATTGAATATGGAACCCGTATGGCAAGAGGTGACCAGTTTCATCAAAATTGCGTCAGACAATTCGATTAAAATCTTCTCCCCTAATCCAGAATTTGGCCAAAACGTGATGACATCTTTACCGATGTTAATCGCGGAGGAATTAGATGTGGATTGGAAACAAGTAGAGGTAGAGCAAGGAAATTTTGATCCTAAAGCATTTCCACGCCAATTTACGGGCGGTAGCCAAGGCGTTCGCATGGCTTGGAAACAATTGCGAACCGTAGGTTCAGCGGCTCGACAAATGATTTTGACGGCCGCGAGTCAGGCATGGAATTTGCCTGTTTCTGAATTGACCACTTCGAATGGTATGGTAACGCATGCGTTTAGCGGTAAATCGGAAAGTTATGGAACCTTCGCCGCTGCTGCTGCGAAATTACCTGTGCCTAGGGATATCGTTTTAAAAGGGAATCAATCTTTCCGTCTTTTGGGAACACCACAGAAAAATGTGGTGGGGCCTAAAATTGTGCAGGGAAAACCTTTATTTGGACTGGACTATAGAGAGGCAGGTATGTTATATGCGATGACGGAACGTCCACCGGCTTTTGGAATGCGATTAGTCTCTTTTGATGCTACAGCGGCGAAAAAAATGCCGGGAATCGTGGATATTTTCCCTATCAAGGTGTACAATGACGATCATAAATTTGCCGGTTTTGATACGCGCTCATTCAATGAGGTAATTGCAGTGGTAGGTAAATCTACCTGGGAGGTGATGAATGCACGGAAGAAATTGAAAGCGACTTGGGAAGTAGCTCCAGAACGTAAGGAAATGGGCCAAAATAACCGAGAGACCTTAATTCCTTCGGGATTAGAAAGCACGAAAAAGCATTATGCACAGATGCTTGAGATGGACAAAAAACCGGGACGTATTGAACGTAAAGATGGAGATCCAGAAAAGGCTTTTGCAGAGGCGAAAAACGTGATTGAACGGACGTATACGGCACCGTTTTTGGCACACAATATCATGGAGCCTACGAATACCTTTGCACACTTTGTGGGCGACAAGGTTCGTTTTGTAGCCCCTATTCAGATTCCAGAAATGATGGTACCTTCCATGGTGGCTCGTTTAGGGATACCAAAAGAAAACATTTCGATTGAATTAGCTCGTATGGGTGGTGGTTTCGGTCGTCGGGCTTATGGCCACTATATGATAGAGGCGGCTTTGATTTCGAAACAAGCGAATGCGCCTATCAAATTAATTTATATGCGGGAAGACGATGTGAGCAGTGGTATTTACCGTCCCTCGTATCAATTGACCTACCGCGCTGCCTTCGACGAAAACAAGCGATTAACGGCCATGCACATCAAAGGTGGAGGCGTTCCAGAATCTCCTCTGCATGCGAACCGTTTCCCTGCAGGGGCTTTGGACAATTACTTGGCTGAGAGCTGGGCGATTCCATCGAACATTACCATCGGAGCGTTCCGTGCACCGCGTTCGAACTTTAATGCGGCAGCGGAGCAGTCGTTTTTAGATGAGATTTCCGAATACATGGGCAAAGACCCGATTACTTTCCGTTTGGAATTATTGCAAAGAGCGAAAGACAATCCCGTGGGAAAAAACAACG
>ERZ650308.1131-NODE-1131-length-14060-cov-4.585077_pt1 | contig 14060 bp, 18 predicted proteins | sample MGYA00376244_ERZ650308 | MGnify/ENA primary metagenome ERZ650308 (study PRJEB26733, sample SAMN07839295) | wastewater metagenome | biome: small river; feature: stream; material: water | place: USA: North Carolina | collected 2016-04-26 ...
GTTGCTGATAACCTTTTTCTCCGCGACTTCAGAAACTAGCGCGCCATCTACTTTAGAGTAGCTATAATTTGGCGAGTTGCTTTTAAACGTTAGAATACGACCATCGACATCACTTGGGATGTTTTGAATAGAAATTCGTGGCTCCCAATAAACATCTGAGCAATGAATGGCGAGTGGTGCATCTGGATTGATATAATCTTTGGCGGCGAGACAAGTTTCTGCCGCGCCTCTAGTTAACTCTGGAACAACAACGATATGTGCGCCAGGAAATTTTTGCTTCAAAAACGAGTCAATGGCGAACTCATTAATATGCTCCTGCCTGACGATAAATACAAGATCGCAGTTCTCATAATCAATGCAACTCATAGACCATTCGATGATCGACTTGTCATCAATCAGGATCATTGGCTTGCATACATGATATTCTTCCCGTGGAAAACGGGAACCCAGACCAGCCAAAGGAACTACGACGACAGAACGCATCAGTTAGATAATAGATAATCGTGGGTCTTTTCGACGGCAAATTTCACGGCTTCTTCAATATTGTCATTGACGAAAAGTATATAATGGATGATTCCTGCCGCGAACGAATCCCCCGCGCCCAAGGGATTACAAGTTTTTAACTTATTAGGGACTTTGTATTCGAACTCTTTGATCCCACCTTTCCATAGGCGAACATAGTCTGGGGTATGCGCGATAAATATAGTGTTTTCGGCAAACGAGGATTCTTGTTCGACATCGAAATCTTCGTCGGAGACAAACACATAATCCAGAAGATTCATAAAACTGGAATTTAAAATCCCAGTTCCACACACATCCGCCGATCTAATTCCTGAACTAGTAAATTGCCAACCATCAAGCTTATTTATATAACAAACATGAGTCCACATCGCATGAATATCATGGCCCCAGATTCTCCTGGCTTTTAAATTTAAATCTACCTCGACTTCTTTTGAACAAGTTTTTCTGTCAATCTTGATATACGCACGGCCATAAGCGGTAGGCTCAATAATTATTTTAGGCTCTTTATAACCGCAAAAAGTACGATACACACTAAGCTTTTTGAATTGACGAGCCACATTGTAAATACCACCCCACTGAGTTAGCGGCTCTTTATCTCCATCGAAGATAGTATCTTCTACTGCGTGCCCAATAAGCAGTAGGTCGCAATCAAAATTTCTCTTCTCGGTCGAGTTGTTGGATTCGTTCATATTCTTCGTCAAAATCTAGTACTGAAATTAATTCTTTTTCACGGCAATGTTCGAAAAGCTCCATTAAACAATGATCGCCACCTTTGGCGTTTAGTCTAATAAAATCTTCGTTGTATGAAATATTGCATTCTTCATAGGCGTCATTGGGGCAAAACGGATAGCCCACCTTACCAAGTAGTCCCACATCAAAAACATCATCTCCAATATAAGCGCACTCTTCAGGAACCACTTTGTATCTTTGGCAAAGCTCGGGAAGAAAATCCTCCTTTTCCACTCCGCGAGTGAAGTGTGCTGGAATATTTCGCGCCGCTAAAATTCCCTCATTCCATGGATCGCCAGTCAAAACATGAACGGGAACTCCCGCCGCACGGAAACGTTTGATGGCGGTCCAGTCCTTATCGCAGAAGTCTTTAGAGATACAAAAGCCAGTTTTGTCATAGGTCTTGCGACCATTTGTAAGGCAACCGTCGATGTCCAGGATCAGCAAACGTATCATTATATATATGGAGAAGGGTTTCTACGTGTAATTACACTATATGAATCGAACAAAGGTATTTACGGAAGAGGAAATCAATTCTTGCATTGAATTTAGAAAAAGTGGATTAAGTCTAGCTAAGATTGCCAGGAAAATGAAGACCGATGATAAAAAACTGAGAAAAATTCTCCAAGAACGCGGTTTTGAAATTGGGGGCTCTTTTCGAAGGCGGACATTATTGAACGTGGAATATTTCAAGGAGATTGATACTCCAGAGAAAGCTTATTGGCTCGGATTTATAGCAGCAGATGGATGTGTTCATAAAGAAGGTTGGAAAATGTCTCTTATTTCTAAGGATGCTGATATTTTACTTAAATTTCAAAAAGCAATAGGATCAACATCTCCCGTTAATTATTCAGAAATCTTTGATAAAAGAACTCAAAAATCGTATGGGAGATATATGATTCAAATTTGTTCGAAACAATTTGCCGCTTATATTAGAGAACATGGAATAGACGAAAATAAATCAAGGCAATTTAAATTCCCAGTTCATTTGGATAAAAACCTTTGGGTCCATTTTATTCGTGGAATGTTTGATGGTGATGGCGGTCTAATGATTCGGTTTGACAAAAATAAAAATGAATATCAATCAACAAATATTAACATTGTATCGACATTTGAAGGGGCTTCTTTTTTAAAGAATTTTGTAGAAAACGAGCTAGCACTTACTGTCAAGAAGATTAGATCGGTTGATGAGCAGGGAATTCATTATTTCGAAATGACTAAAGACTCTGTTTTATTTTTAAACTGGGTTTATTCTTGTTCGGAACCGCAGATGCGGTTAGATCGCAAATATGATAAGTTCATGCTGTGTCAAAAGCTATACGAAGAAAAGTGGCCTATTCATTTAATTATAAACCACTCTACGGGAGAGAGATATGAAACTAGAGATTTCCCCGCTTTTTGTCGAACTCATGGTTTAAATCTTTCTAGTTTAAAGTGGTCTTTCCGCGAAAAGACAATTACTACAAAAGGAGCTAATGCAGGGTGGGAGCTTAAAGAAATTAGAGGCAAACCCCCAAGAGGTAAGAATCATTTATAAAAGCTAATAATGTCAGAACACACGCCAGCACAGTCTTTCACGGCGTCTTTAGATAAGCCGTGAATTTCGGGGAGCATTAAAACCGTTCCCTTTGAATCGTCGTCAAAATAATACGAATTACCCAACTTGGAATGAGAAATAATCCACTCCTTTGAAGATAAAGCATAATCTTCTCTATCATGAAAGAAAAAGTTCCAATCAGAGCCTTGGAATTTTCGAAAGGCTTCAATATTTTTGCAGTGAAATAGAATATCTTTTGCGTATGGCTCGAAAGTCATAAGTTGGACTTCATCTACTGGATAGGAAAACTTTCCAGGTTCGTGACCAAAAAATAGTCCTACCTCGCTCCATCTAACATCGACTTCCACCATATATCCTTGCCTCAACACTTCGAGTATATAGCCAGGAGAATTCTCAAGTTCTGGTTTTCGACCAGAGATATTGCCCCTATGTGAGATTAAGATCATGCGCACTTATCTACGGCAGAATCAAATGCTTCTATCAATTTTTCTTCAGAATGTGACGCCCAAAACGTTTCGATATGCTCCGTGCCGAACTCAATAATTTCCTTTAAGGAGTGGCGCGACAATAGAAACTTTTCTTCTAAGTTGATGTGCCGATACATTGTGGAATCAGAAATCGCAATAGGTTTGCGCGCAGATAAGGCTTTATCAATCACGCTACTTAGTCCGCGCCGCTCATTTTTGAAAGGCGGGTATAGAAAAACGTTGGCAGTATTCCCAGACAGAAATCCAATCAACTCATCATCGCTCAAAAAGTCAATAGAAACTTCAACAGAAATCCCTGGCTTTCCAAGGTTGAAAAGTTGTTGTTGGATTAGGTGGCCAATATTGTTGATGCCTTCGCCACTTGGGTGCTGGGGAATGTGCAGGCGAATTTTGGCGTTATCGTATGATTGAGCGACGTAAGTTGCGACGTGCTGATAGTTCTTACTGCTGAAATCGAATCCGCATGAGCCAATGGTCACGATTTCGGGATCAGGTAGCGGCGCGAAAGTTTTTACAGGGCGCGGCAAAGGAATATTACGCTCGTCTGCGATTGATGTCGAGTCACAGTTCAGCACAAACTTTAGCTCCGAAAAGTCGGGATAACAATCGTGCCCGCCGATAGCCATGCAGGGAATGCCCATCCACTTGATTGTGTCGTTGTCCAGCCAGGGGAAGAGTTTGTTGTGGTAGTTGAAGATCGCCACGTCGAAGTCGTGCTCTACGGGCATGGTGGGATCATACCAAGATTGGAGCGTGTAGTTGTGACGGATGGATTTTTTGAGAATGTCGTGACAGGAACTTCCAAAAGCAGAAACTCCACAACGCGGTTCGGCTGGATTAATAAAGAGGACATTCATTTGTTTTCAAAAATATTGCCTATAACTTCTATCTCACTAATCCCGCTAGAATAATATCCATCATCACAAAGGTCTTTATGAACCCTAGGATTAAATTCTCCATTAAGAAACTCAACGGCTTCTACTGTTTCGTATATAGTTGCGGAATATTCGTTGCGCCAACGTTTGCATTTTACAATGTCGCCTTCGTAAATTTCTTTGCCATTTTTGTCCAGGAGGCCAGTGAATTGCTGAAGAACAAACCTATCTCCAGTATCCTCCAAAACCACATCTCCACCATAAGACCCATCTTCATTTCGGGTTCGCTCCCAAAAGAAAATTTTGCCATGAGACGTGCTGAAAAATGGATCGCGGTTAGTCCATTCGGAAAACTCTTGGTTTTGTTTATCCCAAGTTCTAAATTTAATTGCGCGACTCATTTGTTTCTAACCCAAGTATAGTATTTGATGGTGGAGTGCTGGTATCGCCACTCATGACTAGAAAATAGCGGCCCATCTTCTGGTTCATAAACATCCACCATGCATCCAACAGCGATAGCGAGGTGCTGTACTCCAGTATTTGCTCCTGCCATCCTACCAGCCTGCCTTAACAAACAGATTAGTTTTGGCAGCTCTAAGTTATCCAAGGTGTCGCACGGCCACTTATGATCGGAATCGCTTTGAACTACGATGGGTGTTTGGCCTTTTAATTGTGCGCCGCGAATAATTTCTTGGGCGATGTCTAGAGGTAAATCTCGAACGTTCGACCACTTTTTTGATACGAACGGGCATACGATAACAGGATTAGGTTTGTCGCGCAGATATTTCGCCGCCCAATTATCTGAGTCTGGATCGGCATAAAGAACGATAGGCCGTATATCCATGTTTTCGGCGTCAGACCCAAAGAACGCCCGAAGCTTGCGGCGAGCGTATGGCCCATCACCAATATCTTGAACTGGAATAAGTTCGTGAGGTTGACAGAGTTCTATATTAGCCAATCCCTGAAATAGGATGGAAAACCGCGACTGCTCTACGGGAAGTTGAACGGTTAGTTTGTTGGGTAGGGCGCGGAGGATGGGAGTCATCAATAAATTATCTCCGAGTCCTTGACTTCCCGCTGGTGAGGCAATCTTCATACTAGTTTTAAATTGTGCGGCTTGTAATCATAATGCCCGAAAGTTGTTTCGTCAAGGTGAATTTTATGGGCGGGTAAAGTTCCTCCTGCGCAATCAAGCCAGTGTTGCGCCCAAAAATTCTTGGTACGCTGAATTCGCGAGTCAATTGACAGGTATCCCATGTGTACAATTACGACGGACTCATCATTTTCTATCGCAGAGAGATCATTTGGTAGAAATTTTACGGGAGCATAATTTCCATCTTCCGTAATTAAACAGCACGAATCATCGCGGGTGGTATCAACAAAACCCCCTGGTTTTTTAATTTGATTGGCGATTCCTCGAAAAGTTTTGCCTTTCGAAAGGTAAACCTTGCTATTTAGAGCCTTATATCCAGACCAATCAAGGTATAAGTCAAGACTTGGAAGGGCATACCCCAAACAGTTATCGAATTGCAACTGGAAACACAAATTCTCCCATAGTGGGCGGTGGCGCGGTAAAATAAATTCATCTGCATCGACACAGAGCTTGAACTCTCCCGAACATTCCTGCATCGCGGCATTTTTAATTAATCCATCAAATCCAGGCTGGTCTTTGGTGAAAGATGTGTGAATAATCCGCCAGTTATCATACTCTTTTAATTCGGCGCGAATTAATTCTTCTGAATTATCAGTAGATGTGTTTAAAGCAATTACCAACTCGTCAGAAGTTTCGCAACTGTTCCGAAAAGATTTTTGCCAACCGAAAATATTATTTGTCTCTAGTTGAAATGCGCTTGAATAAATGCTTAGCATGATTGTGTATAATAACCTCTTGGATTATCATTTTCTTTCAATAAGAAAAATTTTTCGAATTTTTCCTTTTTTCTAGTTAAAAAAACTGTTGCGTCGGTATATAAAAATTCTTTTGAGTTTTTAAAGCGAGAAGCCATCAAACTCTCCCTCCTTAATTTCAGTATTTCTTGCCCCAATTTTATAAGAAATAATTTCACTCTCCTGGGGGGCAACCTGCGTCTTAGAACTATCCATAAACCCATCCAACCATCCAGAAATGGGATTGCTTTTGCGGTCGAAAATTTTGGAATATCCCAGAGATTGAAGACGGTTATTAGCAAGCCATTCGATATAGCCTTTCAACACTTCTGAATTTAACCCAAGTAGCGGCCCCTGAGAAAAGAGATAATCGGCCCAATGTTTTTCATGCTCTGCGGCTAATCCATAAGCGTCGTAGATTTTTTGCTCGTTCTGTTTGACAATTTCCTGGAATCCCTCTTCTTTATTTTCGCGCCAATATTTAAAAATATTCTGGGTGATTGCTTGATGGAGGTTTTCGTCTCGCTGGATTAGGGAGATAATGTCAGAGTTACCCTTCATCTTGCCCCTGTATCCAAAGAACAGAGAACAAGCAAACGACACATAAAAAGACAAACCCTCCGTGATCTGAGTAGATAGAACGGCGTCAAAGATTTTCTGCTTAATATCTCCCGAGTCGCCCAAGAGAAGATCGTAGCTGTTTTTGATTTGTTCGGCGCGACTTACGATTTCCTTGTCTTCGAGAATCGAATCGAAGAATTTTCCTGGGTCTTTTGTGATGTTTTGGAGAATCCATGTATAAGAATACGAATGGATATTCTCAAAACGCGCCCATGTCCCCATGCAAATTTCAAGTTCTGGGTTCGTTACATATTGGCTGATTTGATGGATGGAGCGCGAAAGCATACTATCCGTCATAGTCTGCCAGCGGAGATTGCTGTTGAAAATGAACTTTTCAGTGTCGGACAGATTTTCGTAATCGGCCCTATCTTTCGATAGACCAATTTCTTCGGGCATCCAGTGGAATTCTTCTTGCTTTCGCCACAAATCAAAGAACTTGGAATACTTGATTTTATCATATCGCTGAATCCCCAGTTCCTCCCCTAGAAATAGAAGGTTGTTTGCGCCTTTAATGTTGGATGTATTTAGAACGGTTCTCATATTTTAGATGGCGCAGGCTCCAGATTCGCACCCCAAATCGCCAGCCGATTGCTTGTCTCCATCGTCTGTATTAATGTAGTATCCCGCTTTCCATCCCATCTTGTAGGCGTAAAGGAATTCTTTGATGACCTTGGAATCGGGAAGAGCGCCCCCCTCATAGTGAGAGTAGTTATAGTAACGGTTGCCAGAGATAGCCATGTCAACCCATTTTTGCAGCGCTCCGACAATATTGATAAGTCCGATATTATCTTTCATATCAAAGGCTAGGGTGTATTTCCCTTTAAGCTGATGAATGTGCGGCGCGACTACTGGAATTTGGCGAGATTTTGATTTCTTGTAAGTAATCAGGGAGCGAATCGGCTCAATACCGTTAGTGGAACTCTGAATCACACTAGAACTCTCGCACGGCATTAGGGCCGAAACGGTTGAATGGCGAAGACCATATTGTTTAATATCTGAGCGAAGAGAATCCCAATCCATACTAGGTTTGCGGGTCACGACGGAATCAATATCTTTTTTATAAGTGTCAATGGGAAGAATTCCTTGAGAATATTTCGTTTCGCCAAAAAGTTCGCACGGTCCCCGCTCTTTTGCAAGGTTGTTTGACGCCTTGAGAAGAAAATATTGGGTTTTCTCCATGAGTTCGTCTGCTACATTAGGAGCTTCCGCATCTTCATAACCCACTCCTTGCTTGGCCAGATAAGCGGCAAAATTAGTCAACCCAATAGCAAGAGAACGCCGTTTCTTGGCAAAATTTTCAGCGGCGGGCGCGAAATACTCTTGATAATCAATAATTTCCTCCAGCATTCGAACCATAATATCACAGACCTTCTCCAGTTCCGAATCTGAATGAATTTCCAAAATATTTTGTGCGGCCAAAATACAGATACCAATTTCGCCCTCTGGATCGTTGAATCCTTTTAGCGGTTTGACTGGCTGCTGCACTTCGAGGCATAAATTTCCCATATTTACCTTTGTCGTCCACGCTCCGTGACTGTTGGAGTGATCTAGAAAGGAGAAATATACTCGCCCTGTTTCTACAGATTCCTTCGTGAATAGACTCATCAAGTCTTTCATGAGAACCTTCTTTTTTTGCTTCAGCGTCTTAGATTTTTCGTATTTGACATAGAGGGCGTCAAACTCTGGGGTTCCAAACGCATCGTAAAGATCAGGAACTTCGTGGGGCGAAAACAGTGTCACGTCCTCTCCTTTGATAAACCTATCCAGAAAAAGCTTCGAGAAGTGAATGAGATAGTCTAGTTTGCGAACTCGGTTATCGTCTGTTCCAGCATTATTTTTTAGTTGGAGAATATCTTCAATTTCATAGTGCCAAATGGGAAAATTAACGGTTCCGCCACCGCCACGCAACCCATTTTGCTGACAAGATTTCACCGTAGCCTCAAAGATTTTTAAAAATGGAATAACGCCCGTGTGAATTACGTCTCCATTCCTAATTTCGGAATTAATTGCTCGCAGTCTTCCAGCGTTTAAACCGATACCAAATCGTTGCGCCGTAGCATATCCAACCGCAGTATTTGCCGCAAAAATAGATTCGATACTGTCCCCAATATCAATCAAACAACAACTTGAGTACTGGCGCAGTTTTGTTCGGACCCCAGCCATTAAAGGAGTAGGTAGATTGATTTTGTGCTTGGAAAAATAATCGTAAGCTTTTTTGACATACGAAGCTCGGGTTTTGGGATCATATTTGGAAAATACAATCATCGCAATAAGCATATAAGCAAACTGCGGGGTTTCGTAGATTTCCCCCGTTTTTCTGTTCTGGACTAGATATTTGTCGCAAAGTTGTTGGATGCCAGCGTAGGTAAAAATATCGTCGCGAGAATGATCTAGATACTCTCCGAACTTGTTGATTTCCGCATCGGAATACAAGTTGAGAATGTCGGCATCATAAATATCAGCCGCGACATTCTTCTTAATAAAGTCGAGAAATCCAGGGGGGTTTTTGCCGCCCCAAACATCTTTTCGAAGCTGGTAATTTAAAAGTCTGCCCGCGACATACTGATAGTTTGGAGTTTTGACAGAAATCAATCCTACAGCGGAATCAATAACGGCCTTATGAATATCACTCGTCGTAATACCGTCATGGTATTGGACTTGGGCGTTTACGCAGACCGCGTTAGCATTTACCCCCGTTACCCCCTCGATTGCCCAATTTACCACTTTTTCAATTTTCTCCACCGAAAACTCTTCTTTTTGACCATTCCGTTTTGTGACTGTTAGATGACTCATGCGTAGGATATATTACATCCTTTTCGGCTCACGTCTATCACTTTTGGAGAGAATTTGTATTTTTCTTTTTGCGGCGCAAATATTCGTTTCGTGGAACAATTTGTGGAACATTGGCTTGTGTTATCCTGCTAATTCGCACGTTCGGCATGGAATATTCTGTCGGGTTGTTAGATTTTGGGCAAAAAGGTGTAAGGGTATGGGAGAAACATAAAAGAAGAGGGCTGAGGGAGGAACGACCGATTAATCTGGGGATTGGAGATTTGAGAGAGCTATCGAACAAACATCGGAGACTCGGAGAATTGGAACAATTCGAGAATCGGAGATGTAAAGGGTTTCAGGGAATATTCCCTGAGTCTAAAGATGCTCGGTGAGTCGGAGACGAACTCAGCATCCTACTTTGAGCGAAGCGAAAACAAATCCTCTCTCTAGAGTACGTAAGTACTAGGCGCACGCGAGAAAACTTTTTTACCAAGTATTTTGCAGAATAGCGGACGCGAGAATTTTTTCGCGGCTCTAATATTCTGGGAGATAGCGGAATCTTCCGTGCTCCAGAAAAGAATAGTGGTGGCGAAGATTTTTTCTGCAAAATGAAATATTTTGCGCGCCGCTACGTATTATATGTCGTATGGACATCAAAGACCTTCTTAATAAATCCACCCGCTACGTGACTGCCACGCTAGCAGAACAGGGAATTCCATATCGTATTGTGGAAGTCAGCGGCAAAAAACTAATTTCCACGCGGGACTTTGATCCCAAACGAGTGAATTTATCGTTTCGGAATGACAGGTTGGTAGATTATACGCTTGGATAATATATGGACGACCAAGAACAACTCGACTACCTTTTGGGCCGCGCCAATTCTTGTCTAAAGAGCCTTGACGTGATCCTGAAAACACTGAATAAAAATTTCCCGTGTGAGGGTTGTAAGTGGGTTATTTGGGAGAATCCAATGAGCAGGAGGAAGCAGCCGAGTGAATTCGCCAACCATTGAAGACCTGATTAAAATCCTATCTGCCGCGAAAAAATCTTTCGGGCCAGATATGCCTGTTAAAATTTACAATCGAAGCGGCGATCCTATTTACCCAGATACTTTGGATGAGATTTCTATTTTGCGCGGCAACGATATTTGGGAGGAATTGGTATTTGTAGAACAATGAGTAACTATACTATCTGTATTGCAGGGGCCGCAAGGCTGGGAAGGTGTAAATAGTTATATGCAGTGGTCCAAACACAACGATACAGAGCTTTTGAAGCTAAAAGCTGAAGGATTAAATAATAGAGAGATAGGACAGCGTATTGGAGTAAGCACTTTCGCAGTGCAAAGTCGATTGGGAGCTTTAAAAGTCATAAATGCAGAAGATTTTTTAACTGATATTTATCGTTTTTGCCCCTCTTGCGGAGAACAAATAGCTTATAAAAATAAGTTTGGCAAAATCCAGGCCAATAGAAATGGTTCTAAATGTAAAAAATGTATTCATGAGTCATATAAAGTTTCTCTTGCGGGAGAGGGAAATCCATTTTGGGGCAGAAAGCATTCCCCAGAGACTCTTGCCAAGATTAGCGAGTCTAATTCTGGAAGAAGGCTTTCTGAAGAGCATAGAAAGAAATCTGCTGAAACTTTAAATAATTATGCGAAGAAAAATCCCAGAAAACATCCGTACGAACACTGGTTAATAAAGTATGGAAAGAAGATTGCTGACGAAAAGATGGAAGAATTGAGAAAAAAGAATAGCGAGGCTTCTTCTGGAGAAAGGAACCCGATGTTTGGGAAGCCAACTCCTAAAAAATCTGGAAATGGTTGGTCTGGATGGTATAAAGATTTTTATTTTCGCTCTCTGAGAGAGCTTCAGTTTTATGTTGAGCATGAAGGGCCAAGTCTCATTCCGATTCATTTAGACAGAAAGTATTCGGTTGAATATCTTGGTATTCGCGGTCAAAAAAGAACATATTCTGCCGATTTTATTTTAGACAACAAAACCATTATTGAAATAAAGCCCAAAAAGTTATGGTCTTCGCGCGAGAATGTTTTAAAATTCGAAGCGATGAAAGAATTTTGTGAAAAAATTGGGTTAGAATTTCTAGTTTTAGACGTAATACCTAATAGCCACTCATTAAAAGAGAAGTACCTCAACGGAGAAATCAAGTTCGATAAAAAGTGTGATGATAAATTCAAAAAATACTGTGGAATCATTTAGATATTCCGTACTCATTTCGGGGACAGCAAGGTCAGGAAAAGATTTTTTAACGCAATCTTTTATTAAGCAATTTGCCGCGAATGGAATTTTAGCGCGCCGCTATGCTTTTGCTGACGAGCTTAAAAGACAGCTTGATCCATTGCTTTTGCTGAATCTTGATATTTCCGCATTTACAGAGCAGGCAGAAGAGAAAAAACTAATCAGGCCGATTCTTCTAGCATGGGGTCAAATTTGCAGAAATATTGATCCTGATCATTGGGTTAAGGGCGTTGCTAAAAAAATCAAGGATTTTTACAAGCCACACATTGCAATAATTTCAGACGTTAGGTACCTGAATGAGTTTGAATATTTTAGCGGCGAAAAAAAACTACTTCATGTCACCCGATTGGACGATAATGGAAATCCTTTTCCGCCTGTTGGAGTAGACGAGGAGAAAAACGATCCTATTTTGATTGCCGCCGCAGAAAAAAGAATAATTTGTGAAGATTTTCACGAAAATTCTGAAAAACTTGCTATTATAGGCAAGCAGTTTTTCTACGAAGTCTTTGGCGACCAACTAGAAGATTTGCGCGCTAAATATCCCATTCAACTTTGAATCGTAAGGTTTACAAATTCCGAATTTACCCTACTTCAGAACAGGAAACTGTTCTGCGTAAAACGATTGGGTGTTGCAGGTTTGTATATAATTGGGCGCTTGACTATAAAAAGAAACTGTGGAGTCAAAATAAAGAAAGCATTTCTTTATTTTCATTATCCAGTGAGGTTAAAAACCTTAGAAAAGCTGAAGAGACTAAATGGCTTTCTGAAATTCCATGTGTAGCGCTTCATCAAAGTCTAAGACAGTTAGATTGGTCATTTCAATTTTTCTTCAGAAAAGAAAAAGGCTATCCTAAATTTAGGTCGCGCAAAAAGGGCGGCTCCTTTAAGCTGACTGGAAACTCATTTAATTTAAAGGGTGGGAAATTTAATTTGGCAAAAATTAAAATGCCGATCAAAATCAGTTGGTCCCGTCAACTTGTTTCTGATCCCACATCTTGCACTGTTTCTCAAAATACTGCGGGTCAATGGTTTGCGTCGTTCCTTTGTGAAGAGGAAATTGCGAAACTCGCACCCTCCGATAAGCATATCGGCATTGACCTTGGCATTGAAACCTTCGCATCAACCAGTGACGGGCAAAAGTTTGGTCAGCCCAAACGCATTCGCAAGTTGCGCAAAAAGCTCGCCCGCCTTCAAAGGCTTCATTCTCGCAAAAAGAAGGGTTCTAAGAACCGCGAGAAAGCTCGCGTCAAAGTTGCCCGATTGCACCAACGTATCGCCAATGTGCGAACAGATTTTCTCCACAAGCTAAGTACTCAACTCGTTCGCGAAAACCAAGCGATTGCGTTGGAAGACTTGGCGGTATCTAGCATGTTAAAAGACCGTAGGCTATCTCGCTGTATAAGCGAGCAAGGCTGGCGAGACTTTAGGCGTATGTTGGAATACAAGTGTGACTGGTATGGTCGCGAACTACTCGTCGTAGATCGTTGGTTTCCATCCAGTAAAACTTGCTCGTGTTGCGGGGGGAAGGCTAGCTTTGGCCTAGAAACAAGGCAATGGGCGTGTGGTAGCTGCGGCGCTAACCATGACAGAGATGTAAATGCTGCAAAGAATATTTTGGCCGCTGGATTGGCGGTTTCAGCCCGTGGAGCAGACGGAAGACCAACCGAGAATTATTCTCGCGGCGGTTTGCATCGAAGCAGGAAAACCGAGGTGAAAACCTCAGAATATCAACCTATCTAGTGGACGATCTATATCTCATCAACCAAGTAAAAGAAACGGGCTCATCGGAAGCTTTTAGGGAAATCACGCAGCGCCATTCTGGACTTTACCTCCAGGTTCTTGACAATTCGCTTCCATCTGAGCAATTCCCCCTGCAAAAAGAAGATTTTCGGGCCGAGCGAGAATTTTATATCTACGATGCGGTGATGAAATTCGAACCTTCTAAAGGTATGAAGTTCTCGACATATTTGGGCCAAACAATTAAATGGAAATGCCTTACCCTCCGCCATCGCGGCAACGATAAAGATACCTGTTCTCTTGAACCTTTGTCGTCTTACATGGAAGAACAAGAATATCTGCCGCCGCAAAGAAAAGAACAAATTGAAAAAATCTTCCAATATGCTGAAAATTTTCCAGATGAAACTGTTAGAAATGTTGTGTTGGCTCGTTATAATGATGGACGTAAGACCCTTTCCTGGAAAAAAGTTGCCGATAAAGTCGGAATCTCATCTAGAGAGGCGAATCTAGCGTATCAGAAATTTGTCAAAGAAGCAAAGAAAGATTTATCAGATTAGTATGACCCTACAACCCCACGAACAAAGAGTAGTAGATGAAGAATCTGAGCTTGATGCGA
>ERZ650308.1133-NODE-1133-length-14046-cov-4.031163_pt1 | contig 14046 bp, 14 predicted proteins | sample MGYA00376244_ERZ650308 | MGnify/ENA primary metagenome ERZ650308 (study PRJEB26733, sample SAMN07839295) | wastewater metagenome | biome: small river; feature: stream; material: water | place: USA: North Carolina | collected 2016-04-26 ...
AACTGATTCAATGATTTTCATGTAATCGTCTGAATCGTAATCTGTACGAACAGTCAATTCATCATTCAGGCGCTCGATTTCATCTTTCATGTCGAAAATCGCTTGAAATGCTTTCGAGGTTTCTTCAAAAACGGTACATTTATCTTCCGTTAACAAATGTTGAGGAAGATAGGCTATCACTGCTTCTTTTGGAGCAGAAACAGAACCTTTTGTTGGTTTGTTAATTCCAGCAAGAATTTTTAATAAAGTTGATTTCCCAGCACCATTTTTGCCCATCAAGGCAATTTTGTCATTTTCATTTATTACAAATGAAACGTCAGAAAAAAGAGTTGATCCGCTAAATTCAACGGCTAAAGCATCAATTGATATCATTCTAAAATTTTAAGTTTGCAAAGATAAGGTGCAAATTAAGTTTGGCAATTTTTTACGGCATTAAATTTAAGTTGGATTTCATCTATGTTAAATTTTAAACACTTGTAAATCAGTATTTTATTTATTTTGATTTATCAATTGATTGTTGTATATTTGTTTAAATCCAGAATTATGGTTGATCAACTACTACAACTAAGAGAAGCAGAACGCAAAGCAGCGCATTTGTTTTCTGTCATTCAAGAGCGGAATTTAGTGCAAACTGGTGCTTCTGAAGAACAGTTAAATTCTCAGATTTACTCCTTAGCAGAAGAACTTTTTGGCATTACTAAGTATTGGCACAAGCGAATTGTAAGAGCTGGAAAAAATACATTATTGCCCTATCGAGAAAACCCACCAAACTTAATATTGGATTCGGATGACATTGTTTTTTTTGATTTTGGTCCTGTGTTTGATGCTTGGGAGGCAGATTTTGGCAGAACATACGTTTTGGGTAATTGCAAGCGAAAATTAAAATTGAAAAGCGACATCGAAGCTGCTTGGAATGATGGCAAGCGTTTTTATGATCAAAATAAAATGGATATTACAGGTGCTGACTTTTATTTTTTCACGAAAAATTTAGCCGAAATATATGGATGGGAATTTGGTAATAAACACTGTGGGCATTTGATCGGAGAGTTTCCACATGAGAAAATTCAAGGTGAAAGCTCATTGAATTATATTCATCCCAATAACCATCAATTGATGTGTGAAAAAGATCAATCAGGTAATGATCGATTTTGGATTTATGAAATTCATTTCATTGATCGACGTCATGAGATTGGAGGTTTTTTTGAACAATTGGTTTCATAATTACTTTCCTTTAATAATTATTCTATCTTTGTTCAACTTATACGGCGCTATCATTTTTGATAAGAGAATGCCCTTTAACTGGGAAAATTAAATGTTGAATTACACAACGTATGTTTTAGATGAAAAAGCCGAATGGGTAACATTTGTTCATGGCGCTGGTGGTAGTAGCACCATTTGGTATAAGCAAATACGAGATTTCAAAGAACATTACAATGTCTTGCTTGTCGATCTAAGAGGGCACGGCAAATCAAAAAAAATTGTTCAATCCAAAAAATTACATCGGTATACTTTTCATTCAATCGGAGATGATGTCATTGAAACGTTGGATCATTTAAACATAAAATCAACGCATTTTATAGGTATTTCTTTAGGTACAATAATTATTCGTGAAATAACAGAACGCTTTCCAGAACGAACTAAAAGTATGATTATGGGTGGCGCTGTAATGAAATTGAATTTACGAGGACAAGTATTAATGCGCTTAGGAGCTACATTTAAATCTGTTATACCATATCTTGTCTTGTACAAATTTTTAGCATTTGTTATTATGCCAAAAAAGAGCCATAAAGAATCACGTGTTTTATTTATTAATGAAGCGAAGAAATTATACCAGAAAGAATTCATTCGATGGTTTAAATTGGTTTCAGAAGTAAATCCATTATTGGCTTTTTTCAGAATTAAAGATGTAGGAATTCCTACCTTATACATTATGGGTGCTGAAGATCATATGTTTTTGCCTTCTATTACAAAACTGGTTGAAAATCACGCTTCATCGCAGTTAATTGTTGTTCCAAATTGTGGGCATGTGGTAAATGTTGAGCAATCTGAAATATTCAATACCAAAGTGATTCAGTATCTGAAAGGCTTAAATCGTTAGTATTTAGTATTTTATCTATTTTTTTTCAAATTACTTTCATAATAAAGTGAAATAAATAGCATATATCCTTTTTATAAGCGTACCTTCGTCCTTTATATATTATAATTTTTACAAAATGAGTAAAGGCACAGTAAAATTCTTCAATGAATCAAAAGGATTTGGTTTCATTAACGAAGAAAGCACAGGGAAAGAGTATTTCGTACACATTTCAGGTTTAGTAGATGAAATCCGTGATGGTGATGAAGTAGAATTTGAACTACAAGAAGGAAAAAAAGGATTAAACGCAGTTAATGTGAAAGTTATCTAATAGATACTTTATATTTTTTTTTAAAGCCTGTCAGCAATGATAGGCTTTTTTATTGCTTAAAATTCTTTTTTACATTGATTACAACGGTTTACTTTTTCAGAACCGATACCATGATTGCTAACAATAGTAGAAAAGATAAATAGTAATAATGATTTTATAGATCGGATCGATTTGAAGTCAACATGGATATCGTTGCTATTACATGATGGACAAACAATCGAAGATTTCATCGTTTCAGCTGTAGCTTTAAGATAATTAACTGCAGCTTCTAATTGATCTTGCGCTACTTTTATCTTAATACCACCAACAGCATTGGAATAAAAGGGAACGGTAGTCACTATGTTTTCGTCCACAACAAAAACTTCAAAGCCATTTGCCTCGAGTTCTACACGAAATAAATGAGCGTCAATTGAATTGTCAAATGATTTTAAGGTAGTATATTCCATCAACTAAAAAAAACCCGATTCATTAGATAAATCGGGTTTAAATTATAGTTGTCTAAAATTAGAACGGCAAATCATCATCTTCACTATCTGTATTAACAGCAGCAGAAGGCGTTGCAATAGGATCTAAATTCATTGCTGAAGGTCCACCTTGAGGCATTCCTTGTGGTGTATTTTGACCAACTTTTTCAATTCTCCAAGCTTCTAAACTATTGAAATATTTCACTTCACCTTGCGGATTTGTCCATTCACGTCCACGAAGATTGAAAGAAACTTCAACTTGCTCATTTACTTGAATAGCATCCAAAAGGCTACATTTATCTTGAGTCGCTTGAAATAAAATATCTTGTGGGTACATACTTGATGTATCTGTTACTACAAATTCTCTTTTAGAAAATTTTTCTGATACTTGAACTGTATTGTTCAAAACCTTTACGGTTCCTGTTAATTTAAACATATTCGTTATTATTTGTTGTGTTTTCTATCCGTTATTAAATGAAAGCAACGTCATCCACGCCTCATTTAATTTATTTTCTGTTAATAATTGTTTGGCGCGTTGGTGAAGTTTTTCTTCTAATTCAACAGGCACATCTTCTAAAGATACAAATAAATCACTTAATTCAATTAATTTGTATTCGTTAACATCTGTTTCATTCGGCAATTCTTCAATACCACCTAATTGACCAAGGTCGTTTCCTGATAAAACTTTACTATTTCTAATGTCAAGTGGGATTTGATCGTAACCAATTCCACAGGTAGTGATTGGTTTAATTAATTCAAACATAGAACTGCTGTTGGCATGACAATACCAGTTGCCTCCCATTCGAGCCACTAAATCAATTTTATGTTGATCAATCATGTTGTTTTCATCCAAAACACCAGATTGAATATGAATTTTTAAAACTTCACAGATGATTAAATTACCTGCACCACCTTCTGAACCTAATTCAACTACTTCATTCACTTTACATTCAAATTGAACAGGAGATTCTGCTACGCGCATTGGACGTATTAACTCTGATGCAATAGGAGTGAGCCCCGATTTCGTAAATTCACTTGTGCCAGCAGAATAAGGAGAACTTGCCAGACTCATTTGATGAACAATTGAATGATTCACAATGTTGATTACAACTTCAGGAATTGCTTTTACATTGTGGAACGTATCTTTATTGGTATTTGTTCTTCCTGAACGAGCAGGAGAAAAAATCAAAATGGGAGGATTAGCACTGAAAACATTGAAAAAACTAAAGGGCGCCAAGTTATTGTTTCCATCTTGATCAATTGTTGAAGCAAAAGCAATCGGTCGTGGCCCAATTGCACCTAATAAATATTGATGTAATTTTTGAACAGGAATAGCTTTTGGATCGATTGTAATCATTACGCTGAATTTTTTACAAATATAGATTGAAATGTTCTCAAAAAAGCATCCAATAAAAAAGACTTTTCCACAAAATTGAATAAAAAAGAAGATTTTAATTCAAAAGAATTTCATAGTTACAAATTAATAAATATCTTTGCACTCCAAAATCTAGGTTTTGGCTAAGAATTAAGCGAAATTCTTAGAATGAAATAATTTGCGGATGTGGTGAAATTGGTAGACACGCTAGACTTAGGATCTAGTGCCGAGAGGTGTGCGGGTTCGAGTCCCTCCATCCGCACTATAACTGGTCTCGTTTTCAGCGAGGCCTTTTTTGTTTTTAGTCGTTTAAAAAAAGAAATAAAATGAACGTTATTCGTCAAGATGTTGATGCGTTAAATGCAGTTTTAAAAGTAGAAATTGCACCAGCGGATTATCAAGGTAAAGTTAAATCAACTTTAGAGAAACATAGAAAAACAGCTAAGATTCCAGGTTTTAGACCAGGTCATGTTCCAATGAGTTTGATTCAAAAACAATTTGGGAGAAAAGTTTTAGCAGATGAATTAAACAAAGTGGTGAATGATGCTTTGTATAAATTTATCGAAGAAAATAAAATTGAAATTCTTGGTAACCCAATTCCTCATGAAGGTGTTGATGTTGTAGGGAATTTTGAAAATCCTGAATCGTTTGTGTTTGAATTTGAATTGGGCCTTTCTCCTAATTTTGAAGTTCCATTGTCTGCAAAAAGTAAATACGATTACACGAAAGTGAAAATTGATGCAGCGTTGTTGGATAAACAAGTGGATGATTTACGTCGTAGATACGGTAAATTAATTTCTGTTGATCAAGTAAGTGATGGAGACATGATTTTGGCACAATTTGTTGAGTTAAATGAGGATGATTCTATCAAAGCGGGTGGAATTATGAATTCTTCTACGATTTCAATGGAATTTGTTGAAGACAAGAAATTGAAAAAAGAATTAATCGGAAAAGGTAAAGGCGATAAAGTAATTGTTGATCCTGCTAAAGTTTCGCGTGGAGAAAAAGACACGGCTGCAATGTTAGGGGTTAAAGAAGAAGAATTGGCGAATTTGTCTAAGAAATTCCAAATGACGATTACAGAAATCAAACAAATGGAATTGTCAGATGTAAATCAAGATTTATTTGACAAATTATTTGGTCCTGGTGCGATTTCAACTGAAAAAGAATTACGTGATCGTATTGCAACAGATTTAGAGAAAATGTTTGCACAAGATTCAGATCGTTTGTTTACTAGAAATGTTTATACAGATTTAGTTGATAAAACTAAAATGGCATTACCGGATGCGTTCTTGAAAAGATGGATTCGTTTATCAAATGAGAAACCAATTACAGCTGAACAAATCGAAAGTGAATACGATGGGTATGCAAAAAGTTTAAAATGGCAATTAATTCAAGGAAACATTTTCAAAACTAATAACATTCGTTTGGACAACAACGAAGTGATTGAATTCACAAAAGGCTTATTGGTAAGTAATTATGCGCAATATGGTATTCCAGCTCCAGAAGATAAAGAGTTGACTGAATCAGCAATGCAAGTATTACAAAACAGAGAAGAGTCTACTCGTATATTTGACATGTTAGCTGAACAAAAATTAACGAACTACTTCAAAGAAACCGTGAAATTAAATGAGAAAGAAATTTCATACGATGCGTTCATTGAATTAGCTTCAAAATAATAAAATTAAAGGCATAAAAAAAGCTCACTATTTAGTGAGCTTTTTTTATGCTTAATAAATTACTTTAAGTATTTGTCTAAAGTTAAATGAAGACCTAAACCTCTCAACTCATTTCCTTTTGCTACAATATTTCCTGCGCCGTCAATCAAAAATCCAGAAGGAATAGAATTTACTTGGTAGGCTCTTGATACGATGTTTTGATTGTCCCAACCATGATTTGGCCAAATTAAATGATCGTCTTCAATGGCTTTTTTCCATGCTTCTTCATTTCGGTCTAAAGAAACGCTGAATACTTCAAATCCTTTGGCATTTTTAAACTTTAGATTTTTGTATTTATTGTATGCTTCAACTACATTAGGATTTTCACGTCTGCAAGGTCCACACCAAGATGCCCAAAAATCAATCAACACCATTTTACCTTTTAATCTTGATAATTTGATTTTCTTTCCTTTTGGAGAAATCAATTCAATTTCAGGTGCTTTTGTTGCTGTAGCTTGTTCAACTGTAGTCGGTAAAGATTGATTGTATTCAAATGCTAAAGCAGTTCCTATGAATGCAATGAATACAATAAGTTTTAGTTTTTTCATAATCATTTGTTTATCCAACACGACGGATATCTGCACCAATATTATTCAAGCGCATTTCAATATCTTGATATCCTCGGTCAATTTGTTCAATGTTGTGAATTGTACTTTTTCCTTTCGCAGAAAGTGCAGCAATTAATAACGAAACTCCTGCTCGAATATCTGGTGAAGTCATCGAAATTCCTTTCAATGAATGTTCTTGATTCAAGCCAATAACTGTTGCTCTGTGTGGATCACACAAGATGATTTGCGCGCCCATGTCGATTAATTTATCAACGAAGAATAAGCGTGACTCAAACATTTTTTGGTGAATCAATACAGAACCTTTAGCTTGCGTTGCAACAACTAATATGATCGATAATAAATCAGGTGTAAATCCTGGCCATGGTGCATCTGCAATTGTTAAAATTGAACCATCGATAAATGTATCGATTTCATAATGCTCTTGAGCAGGAATGTAAATATCATCTCCTCTGCGTTCCAATTTGATTCCAAGTCTTCTGAAAATGGTTGGAATGATTCCTAAATTATCCCAACTTACATCTTTAATGGTAACTTCAGATTTTGTCATGGCAGCCAAACCAATGAAAGAACCAATTTCAATCATGTCTGGAAGAATTCTGTGGTAACAACCATTCAACGTTTTAACGCCTTCTATGTGCAACATGTTTGAACCAATTCCTGTAATGTTTGCACCCATTGAATTCAACATTTTACATAATTGCTGCAAATAAGGTTCGCATGCAGCATTGTAAATTGTTGTTTTTCCTTCAGCCATCACTGCAGCCATTACAATATTAGCTGTTCCAGTTACAGAAGCTTCATCAAGGTGAATATAAGTACCTTTCAAACCAGTTGTTTCAATAGAATAGAAATGTTCTCCAGCATCGTAATTAAATTTCGCACCTAACATAGTAAATCCTTCAAAATGAGTATCCAGTCTTCGTCTACCAATTTTGTCACCACCAGGTTTTGGAATAAATCCTTTGCCAAATCTAGCCAATAAAGGACCAACAATCATAATTGATCCACGTAATGCTGCTGCTCTTGTTTTAAAATCTTCTGTTTCTAAGTAAGCTAAATCGATTTCTTTTGCTTGAAAAATGTAGGTTCCTTTTTCAACCTTTTCAATTTTAACGCCCATTGTTTGCAATAAATTAATTAATTTATTTACATCAACAATGTCTGGGATATTAGATATTGTAACTTTTTCAGCGGTTAAAAGTGGCGCGCATAAAACTTGTAATGCTTCATTTTTTGCACCTTGAGGAATCAATTCTCCTTTTAATGGTTTTCCACCATAAATTTCAAAAGAAGCCATATTATTGTTTTTTAAATTTCTTTTTTTGTTTCTGTTTGTAGTTGGTCTTGTTGTTGGTTCTTTTTTGATTTGAACCTAATCCCATAGAACGAAGCAACGTATTTGTATTTACTAATTCATCTGGGTTTTCAAGAATCAACTCTCCTTTTGAAAGTTCTTTCAATTGATCCGCAATTACATTGTTTTCAACTGCATCGTTGTTATGAGCTAAAAACTGAACTTTCATGAAATTAGCCATCGTATTTTTCAAATACGTTCGTTCTTTTTCATCAGTAATTGATTTCGAATCCTCTAAAATTCGTTGTGTATAACTTCCGTAATGTCCGTAGCGTATTTTGTTTTTTGGGTAAGCCATAATTGATGGCTTTTCATTTAAAACTTCAGGCTTAGGAATTTCATACGGTGAATCTACATCTAATTTAAAATCAGACATTACAAATAAATGCGTCCAAAGTTTGTGACGAAAATCATCGACATCTCTTAAATGAGGATTTAATTGGCCCATTACTTCAATAATTGCTTGAGCAGCACGATTCCGTTCTGTGCGATCGGTTATTTCCATTGCATGAGCAATCATGTTTTGAACGTTTCTACCGTATTCAGGTAAAATTAGTTTTCCTCTTGTCGTATTGTATTCCATGTTTTTGTCGATGGATTTGAGTTGTTTGTTGGAATTAATTTTCAATTAATTTACCCAATGCATTGTCGTATAAGTCTTTGATTTCTTGAATGAATCCGTAGTGTTCATCGTCAACCATTACTTTTCCTTTTGTAACATGTCCAAGTAACGTGAAGTTTACACCTGAATCCATCATAAATTCAATGAATTCTTCTTCTTGTTCTTCGCTTACGGCAACAACCACACGGCCTTGACCTTCACCAAATAAGAAAGCATCTTCTCTAATTTCAGAATCAGTAACAATGTCAAAACCAAGATTTCCAGGCATTGACATTTCTGCTAAAGTAATAAATAAACCACCATCTGCAACATCATGAACTGCATTGACAAGTTTGTGTTGAATCAATCCTTTCACCATGTGTTGCATCGCATATTCTTTTTCAAGATCAAAATAGGGTGCTGGCGATTCTTTTACACCGTGATAAGTAGCCAAATATTCAGATGAAGATATATCGTTATAAGAATCACCAATGATGAAAATTAAATCTCCTTTTTGTTTGAAATCCAATGACATAACAGTTGATTTATCTTCAAGAATTCCAATCATTCCAATAGTTGGAGTAGGGAATACAGGAACTTCAACTCCATTTTTCACGGTTTGATTGTAGAAAGAAACATTTCCACCTGTTACTGGTGTTTCAAACTTCAAACATGCAGCAGACATACCTTTGATAGCACCAACAAATTGCCAGTAAGATTCTGGATTGTATGGGTTGCCAAAGTTCAAACAGTTTGTAATTGCACTTGGAACACCACCTGAACAAACAATGTTACGTGCAGCTTCAGAAACAGCAATCATGGTTCCTACTTCCGGATCTGCGTTAACGTAGCGTGAATTACAATCAACGGTCATAGCTAGTGCTTTGTTCGTATTTTTGATATTTACAATTCCAGCATCGGATGGGCGATTGGTTGTCATAGTTTTCGTTCCAACCATTGAGTCATATTGTTCGTAAATCCAACGTTTTGAAGCAATATTTGGCAATTGAATCATTTTATAAGCAACTTCTTTTAAGTCAGAAGGTTGCGTAATAGAGTCAATATTGAATTTTTTATATTCTTGGTAATAAGCTGGCTCTTTGTATTCGCGTTCGTATTGTGGAGCGCCACCGCCTAACACAAGAGATTGACAAGGAACGTCCCCCACTAATTCACCATTCATAAAGTAACGAACACGATCAGAAGCAGTAACAACACCTATTTCTTCAGCGTGTAAATCCCATTTGTCAAAAATGCGTTTTACCACACTTTCCTTTCCTTTTTCAACGACTACCAACATTCGCTCTTGTGATTCAGAAAGTAAAATTTCGTAAGGCAACATGTTGTCTTGACGCGTTGGAACACGATCTAAATGAATATCCATCCCAACATTTCCAGCGGCACTCATTTCATTTGTAGAACAAGTGATTCCAGCGGCACCCATATCTTGCATTCCACGAATACAGTCTGTTTCCGCCAATTCCATTGTTGCTTCCAACAATAGTTTTTCCATAAATGGGTCACCAACTTGTACAGATGGCAAGTCATTAGCAGAATCTTCCGTAATATCTTTTGAAGCAAAAGCAGCACCCGCTATTCCGTCTTTTCCAGTAGCAGAACCTACGATGAAAACAGGATTTCCTGGTCCAGTAGCTTTCGCTGATATCATTTTTTTAGAATCGATAATTCCAGCAGAAAACGCGTTTACTAATGGATTGGTATTGTAAGAATCATCAAAAAATACTTCGCCTCCAACGATTGGAATACCAAAAGCATTTCCATAATCTCCAATTCCTTTAGTAACACCTTTTACCAACCATTTTGTACGGTCGTTTTCGATGTCACCAAAACGCAATGAATTCAATTGTGCAATTGGTCGAGCACCCATCGTGAAAATATCGCGGTTGATTCCTCCAACACCTGTTGCAGCACCTTGGTAAGGCTCTAAAGCGCTTGGGTGATTGTGTGATTCGATTTTGAATACACAACCTAATCCGCCTCCAATATCAACTAAACCAGCGTTTTCTTCACCCGCTTTTACTAACATGTGAGGCCCTTCTTTTGGTAGTTTTTTCAACCAAAGAATTGAATTTTTATACGAACAATGTTCAGACCACATAACTGAATATACTGCAGTTTCTGTGAAGTTGGGCGTTCTGCCTAATATACCTTTAATGGCTTCAAATTCTTCAGGACGTAATCCTAAATCGACCGCCTGTTCTAGTGTTGCTTCTTGTTGTAATGTGCTTTCCATAGATAATTAATGAGTTACAAAAATAGTAATAAATTTAATTCTAAATGATTGAAAAAAAGGATGATTTCATAGAATTATCAACACTTCTTCGTGGTTTATTCACCTAATTTTACACGGACTCCAAAATTGGAACTCATTATCCAGTTGTTTATATTTTCTGGTGGATTAGAATCGTAGATTGTATTGATCTCAAAACGAAAATCCAAGCGTTTTATTACAGAAAAATAGAGGGTATATTGCCCCATATATCTAAAATCTTTAAAGTCTTGCCACAATGGTTGGAAATAGTTTACTGCAGTAAATGAAAAGTTTGGTTTAGGATTAATATACCAAGATAAATAATTACTCCATCGGTAATCTCTATTAATTAGGTTAGAAGATGATATTTCTTCGTATTCAAAAAAAGTAGATGTTCCTGCAAAAACACGGTATCCTTTTTTATCGATTACTTTTAATCGTAGCCCTGTTCCAACTAGTGTTCGTATGCGTTGGTCTAATAATTGATTGTATTGAATCTGTGTAAAATTCTCCCATTTCCAAGGACTTTTTTTAGTTGATTTTTTCAAGCCTAATCGATAAGCATAACGAAAGTGAATCATCCCGCCATTGGAAAAAACTTGATTGTTCCCTTTGGCATAATTCCAATCGGTTAAAAATAAGTAATAATGGTTGGTTGTTTTGTATTGTACTCTCGGTCGAAATGAAGCATTGACTAAAGTAAACTTATTTTGAGTCAATGAAAATCCTGCATCAAAGGCACCGCTCCATCCAGCTGTGTCGTCGTAAATCCTTCTGTTTTCAATGTTAACGATTTGACTATAGCTTGTTAAAAACAATACTAAAAAAACAAAGGTAATAGTTATTTTAAGGAAATTATTTCTGAGCAAAGCGATAAAGGATATATGCGATACAACCAAAAATCATATTTGGAACCCAAACAGCAATGGATGCAGGGAATCCAATTTTTAATGCAGCGACTGTTGTTACTTTCATTGCAAAGATATAAATGAAGATGATGCCTAATCCCAAAGCAATATTTACACCAACACCACCTCGTTTTTTTCTTGAAGAAACTGAAACGCCAATTAAAGTTAGAATATAAGCAGCAAATGGATAAGAGGTGCGTTGGTACAATTCAATTTCATACATCGGAACATTGCTAGATCCTTTTAAGCGTTCGCGTTCTATAAAACGTTTAAGTTCGTTATAATTCATCGATTCAGCAACATTGTCCCGTTGAGCCATTTCTTCAATTCTAAAGTTGAAAACGGTATCTTTTTTAGAACCATGAATTAATTTGTCGTTGGGCGAACCTTCAAATCTTTCGTAATAATCAGTTAAAATCCATTTATTTGTCCCACTAATATTTTTAGCAGTTCTAGCTTTTATAAAATCTACAACATGCTCTTTTTTTTCATCCCATTGTTCGAGAACGAAATCATTAATTTGCTGGTTTTCTGCATAAAAATTTGAAAAGTAAACAACTTGGTGTCCTGGGTATTCTGCATGATAATCGTTGATAGAAATAGATTCACGGTAATATTTTTCTTCAAAATTAATACGTGTATTATTTGCATTGGGTAATACAAAATGATTCATTATCAATGAAATCAGCATTAATAGTGTAGCCGCGATAAAATAAGGTCTTAAAAAACGATGAAAAGGTTTTCCGCTATTCCACATTGGAATGATCTCTGTATCCTGAGCAAGTTTAGCGGTAAACCAAATAACGGAAACAAAAATGATCATCGATGAAAACATATTCCCAAAATACAGCACAAAATTTAAGTAGTAATCTAAAATGATTGCTGAAAAAGGCGCTTTATTAGCAATGAATTCACTTAACCGAGCAGATAAATCAAATACCATTGCCAGCAACATGATGATGCCAAGCATAAAAAAGAAAGTGGTTAAAAACTTTCTAATGATGTATCGATCTAAAATTTTCAACATAGATCACAACCTATTTTGAAGTTTAGGTATCATTTTCTCTTTCCAAGAACTAAATGTACCGTCTAAAATATGTTTTCTAGCTTCTTTTACAAGAGCCAAATAAAATGCTAAATTATGTATCGTTGCAATTTGAATACCTAAATTCTCTTTCGATGTAATTAAATGTCTCAAATAAGCTTTTGAATAAATTTTATCAACAGATGCAGTTCCATTCTCATCAAGCGGCGAAAAATCTAATTTCCACTTTTGATTTTTAATATTGATGATACCTTCTGATGTGAACAACATTCCATGTCGAGCATTTCTACTAGGCATCACACAATCAAACATATCTACACCCATAGCAATGCATTCTAACAAATTTACAGGAGTTCCAACACCCATTAAATAACGAGGTTTTTCTTGCGGTAAAATGGAGCAAACTAAATCTGTCATTTCGTACAACTCATGGTCAGGTTCACCAACAGATAAACCTCCAATAGCATTTCCAATAGCATCATGTGAAGCGATTGTTTCAGCAGATTCTTTTCTTAAATCTTTGTAAACACTACCTTGTACGATTGGGAACAATGCTTGTTCAAAGCCGTATTTTGGTTCTGTACTCTTCATTTGATCCATGCAACGTGTCAACCAACGGTGTGTCATGTGCATCGAGCGTTTCGCATATTTGTAATCGCATGGATAAGGTGTACATTCATCAAATGCCATTATGATGTCTGCTCCAATTGTGCGTTGAATATCTATGGCGCTTTCTGGTGTGAAAAAATGATAGCTTCCATCAATGTGCGACTGAAATTTCACTCCCTTTTCCGTAATTTTATTGCATCCCGAAAGAGAATAAACTTGGTAACCGCCTGAATCTGTTAAAATTGGACGATCCCAATTAATGAATTCATGTAATCCACCTGCAGCTTCAATAACTTCTAAACCTGGACGAAGGTATAAATGATACGTATTTCCAAGGATAATTTGTGCTTCAACATCGTCTTTTAATTCTTGTTGATGTACACCTTTCACTGTTCCTGCAGTACCTACAGGCATAAAAATTGGTGTTTCGATGGCTCCGTGAGCTGTATGAAGAACGCCAGCGCGAGCTTTTGTTTTAGAATCTGTCGTTAAAAGATCAAAGTGCATAAAATGTTGAAAAATAAACAGCACAAAGATACACGTATTTCGTTAAGCTCCCCCATCTTTGCACCAAAGCTTTTTAAGAATGCAAATTTTACCCCATTTTGAATTTGGATGGCCCTTGTTGGTTTTCTGTTTATTTACCTTGTTTATTTGTGTGAATTTATTTTTACACTCTTTGTTTATGGACGTTTTGCTTTTTTTAAGCAGAAAAAAGATGCTTCG
>ERZ650308.1134-NODE-1134-length-14045-cov-4.863402_pt1 | contig 14045 bp, 14 predicted proteins | sample MGYA00376244_ERZ650308 | MGnify/ENA primary metagenome ERZ650308 (study PRJEB26733, sample SAMN07839295) | wastewater metagenome | biome: small river; feature: stream; material: water | place: USA: North Carolina | collected 2016-04-26 ...
ATTTTTTGACAAAGGTTAAAAAATCAGCTGGCGTCAAAGGCTTATCCAAGATCCCCACATAGCCAGATCCCACTTCTTGCCAGGTATTGTCTAGCGAATGTATGGAATAGGCCACTTCCTCATAGGGATGAGCCGCTTTCAAGGCCTTTAGTATGGTAGCAGAAAGGTGAGCAGGAAATATCATTTCTACCTTTACTTCGTCTACTTCGGATAATACGTTGGCTGTGCCTGTATGGGGATTGGAATCGGAAGAAGGTTGAAAACGCCCTGTTCCCGCTGAGCTAAAACTGCAATTCGAATATTCTCCTATATTTCCTGCGCCAGCGACGTGCAATGCTTCTCTGACAGCTGATTCATGCGCGGTAGGAACGTAATAATGTAGGGACTTTACGGCATCGCGCATTGGTTTCATCACTTGGCCTTTGATGCCTAGCTTCGTGGCTAAATGAAAGCTCACGCCCTTAGGTGCATGATCCAGGTTGGTATGGCTGGCGTACAGTGCAATGTTGTTTTGAATGGCTTTAATCACCGTTCGTTCTACATAATTTGCCCCGGTGAAACGTTTTAATCCAGCGAAAACGATGGGGTGATGGGAGATGATGAGGTTGCAGCCTTTTTGGATCGCTTCTTCTACCACTTCTTCTGTACAATCAAGGCTGATTAAGATGCCTTTTACGGTCGTATTCGCGTCCCCCACGAGTAAACCCGCGTTATCGTAGGATTCTTGCCAGGCCAAAGGTGCCCAAGCTTCCATCTGCTGACAAATTTCTCTTATTTGCATGCTATACCATCATTTTGCCTGCAATTTAGGAAATCTAATGGTATATTTAACCTTTCATTGTTTTCCAATCTTATGCGAATTAGACCTGCAGCACTTATCATCGAAAAAAATCACGTGCTTTTCTTGCGCTACGATTATCCCGCTGGCAGCAAATTTGCTTTGCCAGGTGGTAATGTAGATGCTGGCGAAACATTTCCGGTTTGTATAGCACGTGAATGTGAAGAAGAACTAGGGATAGAAGTAGAAGTAGGGGATTTAATTGCCGTGGGTCAAGTACACGCTACGACTGATTTTGCGGCCTGTACGCACCTGGTTTTTGAAGGCGATATTGTGGGCGGTATTCCACAATTGCGGCCGGATGAAACGACAGCGAACGATTTAGTTTGGGTCTCCGCAGATAAAATCGCAGATCTGAATATCTACCCCGCCTTGAATGACGCTATTCTAGATTTTATACATTCGGGTAAGAAGGGGCAATTTGTGGGGACGCTTAAGCAGATTTGGCTTTAATTTGATTGCCTAGCAAAAGTCCTACCAGGCCAGCCAGCAATCCAAACCATACCGCTGGAATTTCAGAAGGCTTAACGAAGTGGAAATAAGCCCAAAATACCAATCCCAATACCATACTCAGATGACTTCCCCAGGGAGTCGTTCGCATCCACCAGAGTCCCGCATTCAATGGGATGAAAAGGGAGACCAAACTAAAGGCAGAGGCTTCGCCTACGAGTTCGAAGATGTTTTGGCGTTCAATGGCCATAATAATACAGGCCAAAGTCACCAAGACAACGGAAACCCGAATAAACAACAAAACTACTTTGTCAGATGGCTGGCGCATCAATGGCTTCAAAATATTTTCCCCTAAAACGGAAGCAGGTGCTAAAATGGCCCCAGAAGTCGTACTCAATAAGGCAGAAAGTAGCGCCCCTAAAAACAATACCTGCATGGCCCGTGGAGTGAATTGCATCACCAGAGTGGGGATTAATAAATCGTCTTCTGTCAGCAGGGAAGGGTATAATCGAACGGCAATAAAAGCAATTAACAAGGGTAATAAGGCCACCGTCAAGTACATCGCTCCAGCTGCGATACTCGCTTTTGCAGCTATTTTTTCATTTTTAGCGGACATGACGCGCTGGAAAATATCTTGCTGCGGGATGGAACCGAATCCAATGGTAATCCAGGCAGCAATGTACACAAGCCATTCTTTCCACGTGTTTTCATGCGGGGTGGCGCGAAAGAAGCCTTTCGGTTGTGAGGTGATGAGTTGGGTGAAATCAGGGACTTTGGCCCATAATAAATAGGCTAAAAATAAAAGGCCGGAGATTAAAATGATATTGTGAAAAAAGTCCGTTACGGAGATCGACCACATGCCACCTAATAAAGTATAAGCCATCACTAAAAGCGCCCCAATGATGATGCCTGTTTCCGTGGAGATGGGTAATAGTAGGTGCATCGTGAGTCCAAGAGCCACTAATTGGGCGGAAATCCAGCCAAAATAAGACGGGATCATGATAAGCGCCGAGAGCTTCTCTGATAAGGCACCAAAACGCAATCGAAAATAATCACTAAAGGTCAATACCGGAAGAGGGTACAGTTTTCTGGCATAAATGGCACCCACTAAAAACAATCCCAATGCTGCTCCAAAAGGTTCTTCAATGATGGCTAAAATTCCTCCGTGAACGAATTCTTTAGGTGCTCCTAAAATCGTTTCTGACCCAAACCAGGTAGCAAAGGTTACCATCGTTGCTAAGGCAAAGGGTAATGATCTTCCCGCCAAAACGAAATCCTGCGTAGAATGCACCTTTTTACTGGCCCACCAGCCTACTGCCAGGTTCAGTGCGAGGTAAAAAATGACAAAGCCTACGAGCATTCTTTTGATTAAAATGAGTCCAAAAATACGAAAACCTTTTACCTTTATCGTTATGAAAAATCTAACCTTTTTATTCCTGTTCGCTTTAGCTGGTTGTCAAAGCTCTCATTTACAAATCGCCTTCACGGAATCTAGCCTTTCTCAACGGGCCAGTGGAGTGATGATTAAAGATTTGGCAACCGGAAAAGTGCTATTCGAAAAGGATGCTGATCACTATTTTATGCCAGCTTCGAATATGAAGTTGTTGACTTTTTTAGAGGCAAATCGAATTTTAGGCAGTCAAATCCCTTCCTTTAAATACCGTGAAACAAAAGATACCCTCTTTTTCTGGGGAACAGGTGATATTTCAAACTTGCATCCAACGCTAAAAAATACTGCTTTGCGTGATTTCTTGGCTGCTTCTTCCAAGGTATTAGTCTATGGTTCTCCACTTAAACCGCTTCCTGTGATGGGACCGGGCTGGGCTTGGGATGACTACAATGATTATTATGCTGCCGAGATTTCAGATATGCCATTGTATGCAAATGTGGTCAATTTTTCTGCCTCAGGGAAGCAATGGAAGATGATGCCAGATGTTTTTGAGGCGGTTGCAAAGAACGGATCGACTACCGATGTCAGACGAAATCGCTTAAAAAATGAATTCTCCTTGCCAGCCTTAAAAACGGAAAAATACAGTGCTCAAAATGTCCCTTTCATTACCTCTCCAGAAATGACTGCCTTTTTATTGTCAGATACCCTGCATAAATCGGTAGAGACCATACCACTCGCAGTTCACCCAGAGGCCCGTATTTTTTATGCAGGGAAGATGGATAGTTTATACTTGCCTATGTTGCATGAAAGTGACAATACCGTGGCGGAACAATTGCTGGTGATGATTGCGGCGGAGAAAGGCTGGGAGCCGGCTAATGTGATTGAAAACTTGAAGAAAGAGCAGGGTAATGACTTTTTAAAAGATATTCGCTGGGTAGACGGATCGGGATTATCTCGCTATAATTTAATGAGGCCAAAGGATTTTATTTACATACTAGAAGCTTTGGCGAAGGAAGTTGCTCCGGATCGTTTACACGCTTTATTGCCTGAGGCGGGCAAAACGGGAACCTTACGAAATGTGCAGGAGATTCATCCTGGCGCGCGTATTTGGGCAAAATCGGGATCTTTTGGGAATACCTATGATCTTTCAGGTTATTATTTGACCAAAGAAGGTAAGACTTTGGCCTTCTCGGTGTTATCTAATCTAGGAAATACCTCAGTCAAAGAAATCAAGCAATCGGTGGTGGAGTTTTTGAGAGCAATACACTAAAATGGTAAGTGGTGAATGGTAAATGGTGAATGGTAAGTGGTGAACTAAGATGCAGTCGACTAAGTCCGCAGGACGACTTATTGACTAAATCGCGAAGCGATGACTAAGACGCAGTCGACTTATGTAAAAACGTTCGATATACCACGTAGCTCGCCATGATAAACCCTAGCACATAAGGGACACTCCCCAGATTCGTGACTAAGGTTCCGATTAGAAATAGGGTGGATATGATTACCAAAACCCAAGGTAAAATGGGATAGCCCCAGGCTAAATAAGGGCGCTTTAATTTTGGTTCCGTTACGCGAAGGCGCAATAATGAGGCAAATCCAGCCAAATAGCTAGCCACGAAAAAGAAAGTGGCAATGTCTGAAAGGCGTTCATTAATTTCTTTGCCAGCTAACAAAAAAAGGCAAGCAGAAAAGATGGTTAAATGTGTCGCGTTTGTGGGTGAGCCAGCTGCATTCACTTTCTCAGCTTGTTTAAAGAACAGTCCATCGCGACTCATGGAATAAATCACCCGCGGTGCAAACATCACTTGGGTGTTTAAAATGCCCAAAATACTCAGCATTAAAAACACTGTAATCCAGCGTCCCATATCATTCCCAAACAAGGCTTTCATGGCATCTGCCGCCGCTAATTTGCTATTGGATAAGCTTTGCAATGGTAGGCTGTATAAAATGCCCACGTTAATCAATAAATAGATGACACCTACGATGATGACCCCAATGAACATGGATTTTGGCATCGATTTAACAGGATCCTTGTTTTCTTCAGTGAAATAACTAGCGGTATGCCAGCCGTCGAAGGCATAAAAGATAGATAGCAGAGCGGTCATGATGCCAGTTATTAAAGGTAGTCCCTTTGGGGCTTGAGTAGGTTCAGTGAAAACGCCACCGCCACCATAGGCAAAGCAAGCCGCAATGAAAAGAAGCAGAGCGAAGGCTTTAATGCCACTCAGCCATTCTTGGGATTTGCCGGCCATCACAACACCTAATTGATGAAAAAACCACAAAAGAGCAAGGATTCCGATGGCGCAATAGACTAAATAAGGACTTAAGAGGGGGAATACGATGATCAAGTATTCGCTAAAAGTATAGGATCCAAAGCCCAAAGCTGTTACCGTTCCTAACCAGCTCGTGAGGCCCACGAGGAAACCAATGTAGCGCCCAAATGCCCGTTCTGCATAGCCATACCAAGATCCGGCTTTGGGAATGGATAAACTCAATTCTAAAACACAACTAACACCTAATAAAGCATAAATGGCCACGAGAACCCATAAACTTAGGATCAAACCAGGGTCATGCAGGGAGGCAGCAATAGGTCCAGGTTTGCGTAAGATGCCGGTTCCTACGGTGCCGCCTAGGGTAACTGCGATTCCAAAACCGGTGCCTAAAACCTTCCAGAGCTTATTTTCCATGCAAGATGTATTGGCCCACCGTAGGGAAGTGGTCTGAGTATTTGATGTTTCTCAGGGTTTGGAAATTGATAGCCTTCCATTCATCCGAGAAGAATTGATCATCGATGCGCACCAGATAAGGGCTGCGGTTAAGGGTAAATCCAAAGCCAGATCCAGCCTCTTCAAAGGAGTTCTTCAAGCGTTCCCGAATCGTTCCATACGCCCATCCAGATGGAGTCTCATTTAAATCTCCCACGACAAGGATGGGGTAGGGGCTTTTTTGGATAAGGCGATTGATTTTATTCATCTCCTTTTTGTGTTCAATAAAGCCCTTCCGTAGGGAGGAAATAATGCCTCTGCCTTCTCTTTTGGCATCTGTATATTCTTGAAAATAGAGCTTAGAGGTCATCTTGTTCACCCTAATTCCCATTGACCAGAGCTGCAGATTAATGACCCGGATGGTGTCTTTTTCTTTGACAATATCCGTTAACAGGTATCCATTCGCTGAATTTTCGAACTGCTCGCCTTCCTCGTGGATGATGGGGTATTTAGAAAATACCACCAAGCCCATTTTTTCATGGGAATCAAATAATTGCTTTTTTAGCGGAATGAAGGCATAATGCGGGTATTTTTCCTTTAAAAAAGAAACGGTATGGTAGGCCTTGCGATCTGAATGGGAATAAAATTCTTGGAAACATTTGATGTCAGCGTCATAATCCCGCATGAATTTTTTCAGCTCCTCTAAGGGTTCTTTTTTAGCTTCGTAATCATTCGAATACATCCCAAAAACGTTGTAGCTCATCACGGTTAGTGGTTTCGTCAAAGTGGCCACTGGTTGATTAAAGCTTACATGCCTACCAATAAAACCATAACCTAGCGCTAGAACCGTTAAAGGTAAAAGCGCTCGCTTCGCACGTTGAAAAGTCCAGTAAATCAGAGAAATAAGGCAAAGCAACTGAGCATAAGGCATGGTCATCATAATAAAACCAGCAAACCAATGCTCTACGATAAGGGAATAACTTAAAAGATAGGTTAGTAGTGTATATAGGCACAATGGCAAGGTCCCTAACCAAATCAGGGAAGAGAGAATTTTTTTCTTTAGGGGTGCTTTCGTATTACGCTTAGCCATACCCAAAGATACACATTGTCACGCATTTTATAAATTTTCGAAAGAGGTTTGGGTTATTTCAAAATATTTTCTAATTTTGCAATCCCTTTAGGAAAGAACAATATTAAATAAAAGATACTATGGCAAAGGTTTGTCAAATTACAGGACGCAAAACTCAAGTAGGAAACAACGTTTCTCACGCTAATAACAAGACTAAGCGTAAGTTCTACCCGAACTTACAAACGAAGAAATTCTTTTTAGAGTCAGAAGGAGTTTGGGTTCGTATGAAAGTTTCTGCGAAAGCAATTCGTACGATTAACAAAAACGGATTTGAAAAAACTTTAATCGCTGCAGCTCGTAAGGGTACATTAAGCGTTTAGTTTTCAAAATATTTATCGAAATTAGCCTTCTTGAAATTCAAGAAGGCTTTTTTTATTTGTGCCCTTAGCTATGTTAACGGATTTAGAATTTGAGCGATATCGCAAACAATTGAACTTGCCTGAATGGCGTAAAGCACAACAGATACGTCCGAAGGGAGCGAAAGTGCTGGTGGTAGGTGCGGGTGGTTTAGGCTGCGGGGCATTACCTTTTTTAGCAGCTGCTGGCGTGGGATCGATTACCATTTTAGATGCGGATGTGATTGAGTTATCGAACCTTGCTCGTCAAGTACTCTACAAAACAGCGGATGTGGGTCTTTCGAAAGCCAAGAAGGCCGCGGAGGCATTGCAGGCGCTGAATCCTACGATTGTGATCAACGGAATTTCGGAGAATTTAAGTGCAGAAAATGCGTCGAATTATATAGCGAAGCATGATCTGATGGTGGATTGTACAGATAATTTTAAAACACGCTATTTAATAAATGATACCTGCGTGGACCTACATAAGCCATTTGTGTATGGAGCCATTCATGCCTGGGAAGGGCAGTTCGCGGTTTTTCATCCGGCGGGGCCTTCGTATCGATCCTTGTTTCCAGTCGAACCCAGTCCACAAGAAATACCGTCCTGTGATGAAGTAGGAGTTTTGGGGGTATTGCCTGGAATGATTGGATTATTACAGGCCAAAGAAGCCATCTTCTACTTAGCCGGCTTCGAGTCGCCTGCACAGCAAGGATTGATGACTTTTGATTTGCGGGAAATGCGGATGTCTTCGTTTAGGCTATAATATCGCCGTACAAGTCGAATTCTTCAGCTTTGTTAATCTTTACGTTCACAAAGTCACCTAAACGCGCGTATTGTTCCGCCGGAATCAATACCTCGTTATCCACCTCTGGAGAATCAAATTCTGTTCTGCCCACGAAGTAGCCGCTTTCTTTGCGGTCGACCATTACTTTTAAGGTTTGGCCTACTTTATCTTGATTTAATTCTTCTGAAATCCCTTGTTGCAAGGCCATAATCTCGTCAGAACGGTATTGTTTTACCTCCTCAGGTACGTCATCGTTTACTGAATAGGCATGGGTATTTTCCTCGTGGCTGTAATTAAAGATGCCCAAACGGTCGAAACGCATACGTTCTACGAATGAATAAGTTTCCTCAAAGTCTTCTTCTGTTTCGCCAGGGTAACCGGAAATCAAGGTCGTTCTCAAGGCGATACCCGGTACTTTTTCACGGATGGTGTGAATCAATTCTTCGGTTTTTTCACGGGTAATTCCACGGCGCATGTGCTTTAACATGGCATCTGAGCCACTTTGAAGAGGCATATCTAGGTATTTGCAGATATTTTCGCGCTCTGCCATCGTATCCAAAATATCCAATGGGAACCCAGCTGGGTAAGCGTATTGCAAGCGGATCCATTCGATGCCGTTGACATCAGATAAGCGCTCTAAAAGTTCTTTTAATTGGCGGCCAGATTTGCCTTCGCCTTTCAGATCTAAACCGTAAAAAGTGAGGTCTTGAGCGATGAGAATGAGTTCTTTTGTGCCTTTTTGGGCCAAAGAATTCGCTTCTTTTACTAATTCCTCCATCGGAGTAGATACGTGCTTGCCGCGCATTAATGGAATGGCACAGAAAGAACAAGGGCGATCACAACCTTCTGCAATTTTCAAATAAGCAAAATGAGCAGGGGTGGTCAAAAGACGCTCTCCCACTAGTTCATGTTTGTAATCAGCCTTAAGGGCCTTTAATAAGCGAGGTAATTCATTGGTTCCAAAGAAGGAATCTACCATCGGAATTTCTCTTTCTAAATCATCTTTGTAGCGATGTGAAAGGCAACCAGTCACGTATAATTTATCGATTTTGCCTGCTTCTTTGGCATCCGCATAGCGTAAAATCGTGTCTATAGACTCTTGTTTCGCATTGTCGATGAAGCCACAGGTATTAATCACGATGATGTTCGCTTTGTCTTTTTTCGCTTCATGAGTCACCTCTAATCCATTCCCTTTTAATTGGGTGTACAGCACTTCTGAATCGACTAGATTCTTCGAGCAACCGAGGGTAATGATGTTGATGGAGGGCTTTGGAGCAACTTTGGTCTTCATGTATTTTTATATCAGCCTGCAATTTACAAAGATTTGACGCTAAAATTAACCGTAGCAGATACAATTGTTGCAGACTTTTAGTAGTATTGTAAAAATCATAAACCTAATTAATATGAACAAATTCGTTTTAACCTGCGCGGCAGTCTGCTTCGCATGGGTGTCTTTTGGCCAAGGATTGAATCAGCTAACGAAGGCAGAAAAGAAAAATGGCACACAATTATTATTTGACGGAAAAACTTTCACGGGCTGGCATAGCTACGGTAAAGGAGATAAAGTAGGAAGCTCTTGGACAATTGAGGATGGCGTGATCGGGTTCGATGCAGCGAAAAAAGATGGTGGTGATTTAGTGACAAACGAATCATATGATAACTATGATTTCTCTGTGGATTGGAAAATTTCTGTGAATGGTAATTCCGGTATTATTTTCAACGTAACCGAAGATCCAAAGAAATACTATGCTACTTATGTGACAGGTCCTGAAATGCAGGTGTTACATGATGAAGGTCACCCAGATGGAAAAATTATCAAGCATAATTCAGGTGATTTATATGATTTGATCAAATCTTCAGCGAATGTAACGAAGCCAGTGGGTGAATGGAATACGGCTCGCATTGTGAATAACAAGGGTTTATTGCAATTGTATTTAAATGGGACTAAAGTGGTAGAGACGCGTACAGATGATCAAAATTGGAAAGATTTAATCGCTGGATCGAAGTTTAAAAACATGCCGGATTTTGGTAAAGTGATGCAAGGTCACATTGCACTGCAAGATCATGGAAACCAAGTTTGGTTTAGAAACATTAAGATTAGAAAGTTATAAAAAGGGAAAGGCCTCGATTGTTTGATCGAGGCCTTTTTTGTGTGCTTATTTGAGACCTTTGGTCTTTGTCTTCACTCGCAAAAGATTCATTTTCGAGGTGATAAATAAGCTTGAGCCATCTTCCCCAAAATTCACATTCGAGTTCGGGTTCCCCGTCTCAATGCGACCTAGTAATTTCCCAGCGGGACTAATGATCAGTATTCCCCCAGGACCAGTGGTCCAGATATTTCCATTTTGATCTAGTTTCATTCCGTCATAACCTCCACGGATACCGGCAGCGGCCAGTTCAGCGGCATCAAAAAAGACAGAAGGTTCCCCTAAATTTCCTTTTTTGTCTACGGGGAAGGCTAAAATGTGGGATTCTTTCGGCTCAGAAGAACCCACATACAAGATACTTTCATCCAGGTTCATCGCTAATCCATTGGGTCTAGCCATTTTAGCATATTGCAGACTTAATTCCCCTTTTTTCGAAACACGATACACTCCTTGGAACGCTAATTCTTTGGCCGGTTCCTCTTTTCCTCTTCCAGGTAAGCCATATGGAGGGTCGGTAAAATAGTAGTCGCCGTTTTTGGCTTGTATGACGTCATTAGGGCTATTGAGTTTTTTGCCTTCCCATAAGCCGGTGAGCGATTTTTTCAATTCAGGTTTTCCCAGAGGCATTTCTGCAATTCTTCGATCCCCGTGTTCGGCAGATACCAGGTGTCCTTTTTGGTTAATCATTAGTCCATTCGCGCCAGGTTCATAACTATAATAGGCAGAACCGGTATAGCCTGAAGGGGTCAAATAAAGAACGGCGCCTTTTTCTGCCGTCCATTGGTAGATTTTATTTTCAGGCACGTCTGAAAACAATAAGTAATTCCCTTTCTTCACCCAAACCGGACCTTCAGACCAGGTATATCCTTCCGCCACAATCTCAATGGGAGAGGAGGGGTCGATTAAGGTTTTCACCGACTCATCATAGACATGAATCTTTCCAATCGTTTTGTATTGTGCATTCACAATGGTCTGTAAACCCAAGATTGTGATGAGCGGTAGTATTAATTTTTTCATAGCGTTTTCATCGGTTTATAATTCGTAAATTTACCTAAATTCTCCACAAATGAAATCGATTGCCAGTCCTATACTTATTCAGCAAATAATGGATGCGATTAGCTCGCATTATGAGTCTTCTGAGGCTAGAGCGATCGCTTTTCGCTGTTTAGATCTGGGATGGAATTTAAGTTCAATGGACATTATCCTGAAAAAGGAAGTGGAATTGCCGGCGGATTGGGAATCCCGATTAGCGTGTTTAGCAGCGGGGGAACCGCTTCAATACGTGATGGGGAAGACCTATTTTCGGGATCATTTATTTCAGGTAAGTGCAGACACCTTGATTCCAAGGCCAGAAACAGAAGAATTAGTCGATTTGGTATTAAGTCACGCCCCGGAAAATGCGTCGGTATTAGACGTGGGCACTGGTTCCGGCTGCATTCCTATTTCGCTGAAATTAGAGCGGCCCTCACTCGTTGTAGAGGCCTGGGATATTTCATCGGGAGCATTAGAAATGGCGCGCTTGAATGCGAATACGTTAAAGGCTGAGGTAGAATTTAAACAACAAGATATTTTTTCATGGCCTTCCTCGAAGGGTTCGTGGGATGTGATCGTATCTAATCCACCGTATGTGACGGAGGAGGAGAAAAAGGAGATGGCGAATCATGTACTAGACTTTGAACCGCATTTGGCTTTATTTGTGCCCAATGATGACGCTTTGAAATATTATGAAGCGTTAGCTGAATTGGCGATGGAGCGATTGTGTCATTTGGGTTACTTATGTCTGGAAATTAACCAGTATTTTGGAACTCAAACCGTAGAGCTCTTGTTTAGCAAGGGTTTCCAAGAAGTCAAGCTATTTCAGGACTTCAAAGGGAATGACCGGATGATTGTCGCGCAAAAATCAGGTCTTTAGAATTTAAATAGTATTTTTGTTTCAGTTAAAAACCAATTAAAATTTAACAAGATGAATAAGACGGTATGGATTGTATTGGGAGTGATTGCTCTCGCTATTTTTTGGGGTGTAGGTTCACGTAACAGCATGGCAACCTCAGATCAGGATGTAAAAGCTAAATGGGCCAATGTACAAAGTGCTTACCAGCGTCGTGCAGATTTGATTCCTAATTTAGTAAAGACGGTTCAAGGCGTAGCCAATTTCGAAAAATCGACTTTAACAGCGGTGATTGAAGCGCGTGCTAGTGCCACACAGATGAAATTAGATGCGAAGGATTTAAGTCCAGAGAATTTACAAAAATACCAAGCGGCTCAGTCTTCATTAGGAGGCGCCTTATCACGTTTGATGGTGGTAGCAGAAAACTATCCGCAATTAAAGGCAACAGAAAACTTCTCTGAATTGCAAGCGCAATTAGAGGGAACAGAAAACCGCATTAAGGAAGAGCGCGATAATTTCAATTCGGCAGTTCAAGCTTACAATACGTTGATCGTTACCTTCCCGAATAGCTTAATTGCTTCTTTCTCTGGATTTACGGAGAAAGGGTTTTTCCAAGCAGAAGCTGGTGCAGAGAAAGCACCGGAAGTGAATTTTGACGAGAAGAAATAAGGATGTTGTCAGAAGAACACCAAAACCTAATTTTGCAAGCCATTCAAGACGCTGAATTACAGACGTCTGGTGAAATACGTGTGCACATTGAAAGTCATTGCACTGGCCACCCGATGGATCGGGCGAAGGAGGTATTCTTTCAATTAGGTATGCAGAAGACAGATTTGCAAAATGGGGTTTTGGTGTATCTGGCGATGAAAGACCGCAAGTTTAGTATCATCGGTGACAAAGGAATCGATGCGAAAGTACCCGCGGAATTTTGGGAAACCATACGCGATGAAATGCGTGCCTATTTAGTGAGAAACGAGTTTGGGGCAGGTCTAGCTCATGGTGTGAAACGCACTGGAGTGGTTTTGGCGGGCTTTTTCCCCTACCAAGCTGGGGATGTAAATGAATTGTCAAACGAGATCTCCTTTGGCCTCTAATGTCTATGATGCGCAAACTAGTCCTACTTTTATTGATTACCTGTTCTGCTGCATTCGCTCAACAAGGTATTCCGGCAAAACCGAATGGCTATATTTTGGACGAAGCGGGGCTTTTGAATCCAGAAGAGGAAAATGCGCTTGAACAGAAGATGCGGGGCTATGCAGATTCTACTTCCACACAATTTGCGATTGTATTAGTTAATTCAACGAATGGTCGCGATCCTTACGATTATGCGATCGATTTAGCGAAGTCTTGGGGTGTGGGTCAAAAAGACAAAAATAATGGCGTAGTCATCCTCGCAGCAATGCAGGATCGCAAATTGCGTATCGTAACAGGACGAGGATTAGAAGACGTTTTGCCAGATGCCATTTGCAAGCGAATCATCAATCGAATACTCAAGCCTACTTTTAAAGCGGGTGCCTATTACCAAGGTTTAGATCAAGCAAGCTCTGAAATGATGCAGCGCGCGAGTGGAGAGTTCAAGAATGAGGATAGTGGTGAAGAACCACAGGGAATTCCCCCATTTATTATCATTTTCCTTATTCTAGTTATTATTTCTATTATCAAAGCCATCCGCAATCGAGGTGGTGGCGGAGGTCCCGGATCTCGAGGCGGCGGTATGTTTTTTCCACCTATCTTTTTAGGCGGGGGAGATTATGGTCGTGGCGGTTCTGGCGGAGGCGGTGGTTTTGACTTCGGAGGCTTCGGTGGAGGAGACTTTGGTGGAGGAGGTGCTGGAGGCGATTTTTAATTAACTTTGCATTATGAACAATCTGATTACTCAATCCTTACAAGAATCTCAACAAGTATTAGCTGATTTTTTAGCTAATCCATCGAAAATTGATGCGATCGAAAAGGCCGCTAATGTATTAGTGGATGCTTTAAAAAAGGGGAATAAGATTTTATCTTGTGGAAATGGAGGAAGTCATTGTGATGCCATGCACTTCGCAGAGGAATTGTCAGGTCGTTACCGCGAGAATCGCCCTGCTTTAGCAGCAATGGCGATCTCTGACCCATCGCACATCTCATGTGTGAGTAATGACTTTGGGTATAATTTTATCTTTTCTCGTTTTATCGAGGGTTTAGGAAATAAAGGAGATGTACTTGTAGGGATTTCTACTTCTGGGAATTCTGCGAATATTATCGAGGCAGTAAAAGCAGCAAAATTAAAGGGAATGGAAGTCATTCTATTAACCGGTAAGGACGGTGGTCAATTAGCGTCTTACGGTTGCCATGAAATAAGAGTGGACCACTTTGGTTACGCAGATCGCATTCAAGAAA
>ERZ650308.1135-NODE-1135-length-14041-cov-4.506149_pt1 | contig 14041 bp, 10 predicted proteins | sample MGYA00376244_ERZ650308 | MGnify/ENA primary metagenome ERZ650308 (study PRJEB26733, sample SAMN07839295) | wastewater metagenome | biome: small river; feature: stream; material: water | place: USA: North Carolina | collected 2016-04-26 ...
AGATCTACACAGGCGAAGACACTCTTTCCCTACACGACGCTCTTCCGATCTGCCTCTTTCAGCTTCTTACTCTCAAACTTATAACTAAATCCGATATAGTATATACGGGTTTCTTTTTTTCGTTCGAGGTCACTCACAAAACCGAATGGGCGGGAGTCATAGATCGTTTTTTGGGTATTGAACAAATCGTTAATGCGTGCATTAATGGTCAATCGACCTAGCTCTTTTTTCATGCCTACATCCACCGTGTAGTTAGGCTGAATGATCCCCAATGTATTTATCTGGGAGGACTGGTAAATTCCTGAAATTTGGGCTGACCATTGATTCTTCCACTTCCATTGCTGGTTTAATCGGGAGTTCCAGCTCCATCGATTTTCTGCCACTTCGGTTCCATTAATTAATCCTTGAAGATCTGTTTGGTAAAGCGATGAACTCAGCGTGATTTTATAGGCATTTGAAACAGACCATGTACTTACGTTCTCGAAACCCCAAGCCCTTGATTGGGAAATATTCTCATAACGGGTCAGCGTAGTGTCTCCTCCTAAAAACGTCCTAACTCGACCTACAAGACCTGTAATCTCCCGGTAAAACAACGAATTAGAGACGGATAATGTCATTGCATCTTTCACATGCGAAAACGCTAACAATACTGCTTTTTCAGGTCTTAAAGCGGGATTCCCGGCATTCAAATTCAAAGGATCTGCATAGGAAACGAAAGGATTCAACGACTTATAACTGGGCCTGGAAATCCGAGATGAAAGGGCAAATGAGATCGACTGAGAAGGAGAAATAGCATGCCAAATAGAAAGGGATGGAAATACATTCACATAGCTTTGCTGCACTCCCCCTGCAATTTCAGTGGCTTCCGTCCTAAGCCCTGCGTTTACATCAACCCATTTGGATTTAGCGGCCATCGAAACATAGGCCGCCTGAATATGCTCCTGGTAGTTAAATCCATTCGAGCGAATGCCATCTTCCAGATAAATTCCCTCTTTCTGTTTTTCATATTTGAAAGAATTTTCAAAAAAACGCGAGTTCAATTTGAATCCATAATCCAGGCTTAGCTTTTTAGAAAAGGACTTATTCCAATCTCCTTGTAACAGGAAAGTAGAGTTCGCACTCGCAGCAGACGAACGCTCATTGCGAACAGAAATATTAGGATTAGGGGTATCAAAATCTCCGTAAAAATAATGTTGGTAAAATTGATTCGCATCAGAGCCTTGGTTATGGATCCATAAAAAATCAATCTTTCCATGTGAGCTTGGAGTGTAAGACAGATTCAAATCAAAACCCTTGTCCATCCCCTGCTTGTCCGCATCACGGGCATAATACCGATCTGCGGCATAGGTAAATTCACTCTGATTATAGCGAACTTCTGAATTATGATCAGACGATAAGCGACCTACAAACGAAATACCTAACGTACGTTCCTTACTAAAACTATACAGGGAATGTAGGCGAATCGATTGATTGTAATCACGGTTAATTTCGTTCGTGGTTTGAGTAATTTGAGAAAAGCCAAAAGCACTGGGATTTTCGCGGTAAAGAGATTGGTAATTGTTGCGAACATTTTGGCGTAAATTCACCTCTACAAGATGCGTCCATCGTTTAAACCCTTTAGCGAATGTAGCAGAAAGAGCATATTTATCGTTTGTACCCAGATTTGAATTTAAACGTAGCGACTCCGTTTTCGTCCCTTTCTTCAAGATAATATTTAAAATACCAGCACTGCCTTCAGCGGAATAATTGGCACCCGGGTTAGCCATAATTTCGATTCGATCGATCTGATCTGCGGGAAACAAACTCAATGCATTGGCACGAGATGAACTCAAAATTCCCGCTGGCATGCCATCGAAATAAATGGTCAAATTCTGATTCCCCCGGTAATTCACATTCCCATCGCTCGTCACATAAATAGAGGGGATATTACTCAAAACATCATATAAATTCCCACCTAAATTCGTCAAATTAGCCCCCACCTGAAATACCTTTTTCAATGGATCACCTGTCAATTCAGAACGTATTCCCTTTACCCTTACTTCCTGCAAAGTATCTTTTTGCGCAAAGAGGGTGAAAGGAAATAAAAGAAAAAGAAACTTATACATCAAGTTCGAGAGGGCCGGATTCATTTTCTTTGGAAAAATAATACACCCGCAATTGGGCTATTCCACGCTGATAATCCACTTTTACGACTTGCACTTTATGAATGGGATAGCCTGTACGCTCCGTTAAATCCTTCAATAAATCAGCTCTCTCAGCGGGTTTAATTAATCCCAAATTATCATAATTCAAGGTTTGGAAATTCTCATGGGTTAATTGCAAAGTCCGGCCCAACAGAAAGGTCATCGCCACTAACACCGAATTCGCCACTAGCAACATTTCAATATTCCCCAAAGAGGCCAATGAATTGATAATCCCCAGCGTTACCACTAAGAAAAAATAACCCATTTCACCAATGGGAACAGTAACCGTCCGGTAACGAAACATGGAAAAAAGGGCAAACAGCCCAAATGCAAAACCAAACTTCAAATCAGCCTCCGCTAACAAATAACAAAGCACGAAAAGGATGGTATTAAATAAGAAAAATGTAAAGACAAAGTCGTTATTCCGGTATTTAGGATAATAAATAAAGCGCACCACGATAAACGTAAAAAGTAAGTTCAGTGCGTAACGTATTAAAAAGTTTTCTAGCATTTGTTCTGATTTATCTTCAAATATAAACAATTCCAAAACTCTACCCTATCAGCTATTTCATCATTTTAAAAGCGGAATTCATCTACTTGTGACAAAAATCATTTATTAAACGCATTAAAACTTCTAAATTGCTGCATAAACCCTAGAAAAATGAAAAATAAAATCAAACGCCACGAGTTCTTAAAATCATTGGGCTTAAAAGGAGCGTCCCTTTTGGCAGTCTATTGCGGAGCTTCCACTCTCTCTTCTTGCAAAAACGAATCCGTTTCTCCAGCGAGCAACGTCGATTTCACCTTGGATTTAACGAATACAGCCTATTCTAAATTAAACACAACTGGTAATTATGTGATTTACAACGGCGTGGTTGTCGCCCGTGTTTCCAGCACAACTTTCGCCGCCGTTACGCAGGTTTGTTCCCACGAGGGAAAAGCGAATGTCATATACAGCGGTAGCGGTTTCTATTGCACACAACACGGCGCTACTTTTTCAACAAGTGGTGCAGGAACAAATGCGAACGGTAGCAATGGAATCAAAGCCTATCAAACGACCTTATCAGGAACAACCCTTCGCGTATTCTCCTAATGAAAAAGCTACTCCTATTCTTATTTTTGAGCCCCTCCCTATTTGCCCAAGATGATCTTTTGGACATGTTGGAGAAAGAGGATGCTAAGAAAACAACCTTCACCCAAGCCACGTTCAAGGGCACACGTCTCATTAATGGTCAAACCGTGGAGACGCTGGCAAAGCAGCACCTGAATTTTTGGATTTCGCACCGTTTTGGATCAGTGAATTCCGGATTCATCGATAATTTCATGGGTTTAGATGAGGCCAAAATCCGTTTAGGCTTAGAATATTCCCTTACGGACAAATGGCTCATAGGGGCTGGGCGTTCGACTATCGAGAAGACCTATGATTTGTATACGAAGTACAAAGTGTTAGCGCAATCCAATAAAATGCCCATTACTGCCACATTGTATGGGGGTATGACCACGAACACCATGCCAAGTGGCTACACCACTTCTAGTGGCAATGTGATGTCCTACCAAAATAACCTACAGCGTCAATCCTATTTTGGCCAATTATTAATTGCCCGCAAATTTAGTGACAAGCTTTCTTTGCAGCTGATGCCCACCATTTTGCATAATAACAAAACAGAGTCCATTTACTTAGATAACAATTTGTTATCGATGGGTATTGGGGGAAGGTATAAACTAACCAATCGATTTAGCGTTTCTGCTGAATATTACAAAAATATAGTCGACAAAGAGGATTATGTAAAAGGGGCTGGCACCGCTTATCCCTACCAAGATTCCTTTTCGGTCGGTTTTGATATCGAAACAGGTGGTCACGTTTTTCAATTGCATTTAACGAACTCGCGCGGGATGACCGAGAAACATTTTATTGGCCAAACCCTGGGTACCTGGGGAGCTGGCGACATCTTTTATGGCTTTAATATGGCCCGTACTTTCAGTTTAGAACCTAAGAAAAAATGAAAAAATTACTCCTTTTAGCCTTTTTATTTATTGGATTTCAGTCCAAAGCACAATTGTTTATGACAACGAATGGGGAAGTTTCTTTCTTCTCTAAAACTCCTATGGAGGATATCGAAGCCTTAAATAAGCAAGTTTCTAGCATCATCAACACCGCCACAAATGAAGTGGCAGTTCAAATGCGTATCACGAATTTCGTATTCCCTAACAAATTGATGCAAGAACACTTCAATGAAAATTATTTAGAAAGCGAAAAGTTCCCTTCTGCCACTTTCAAAGGAAAAATCAAAGAATCTGTTGATTTAACCGTAGCAGGAACACATTCTATTACAGCAATCGGATCGGCCACTATTCACGGAGTGACTCGCCCTATCGAACTAAAAGGAACCATCGTATCTAGCGGCTCTAGCCTTTCTTTAAGCTGCCAATTCGATGTACGACTGGTCGATTATAAAATTGATGTTCCTCAATTAGTCTTCTCTAAAATTGCCGAAGTGATCAAAGTTTCCAGCAAAATGAACTACAACAAGAAATGAAAAGACTCGGTTTTATAGCGGTAATGATTTTTGTTTTGTCTTGTTTGAACGACAAAAACATCCCTATTCCTACTACTTCTGGAACTAATACGAGTACAGGAACGGGTACCAGCACAACTCAGCCCAGCACGCCTGTGGTCGTTACTTGTAGCCCAGATACCGTCTATTTCAGCCAAACAATTCTTCCTCTTATCACATCAAACTGTGCTATGAGCGGCTGTCACGATGCTATTTCTCACAAAGAAGGAGTCATTTTAACCGACTACGCTCACATCAGATCCTACAGTTCTACTACTAATCCAGCCGGTAGTACACTTTACCGAAGTATCGTGACGGGCTACATGCCCCCCAAAGGACCTTTGGCCTCTACCCAAATGGCCACACTGTTAAAATGGATGCAGCAAGGGGCAAAAAACAATTCCTGTGTAGCCTCGGGAGACTGTATCGCAACAAATGTCAGTTATACGACTACCGTTAGCCCTATTTTAAAAACCAATTGCACTGGCTGCCACAGTGGAACAACACCTTCTGCTGGAATTGATTTGAATTCCTATGCCACTGTAAAAGTGCAAGCAGCAAATGGCAAACTAGTAGGCTCTATATCCCACTCCACTGGTTACATTGCTATGCCATCTGCTACAGTTAGTCTGAGTGCTTGTGAAATCAGCCAAATCAAAGCATGGGTGGCGGAGGGAACATTGAATAATTAAGGCTAAGAAATTCAATTTTTTAGGTTAATTTTAGTGTAATTTCTGTTCTATTAATACATGAGAAAATTATTTCTCTATTTATTTCTGTTTATACAGTTCATAGCGCGCGCCCAATCGGTGAGTCCAGCGCCTATGGTTGAGGGAACAGGCGATGACTCTAAATGGTTTAAATTAGGAGAAGATCCTAAAAACATGAGGTCTAATTTTGGAACTTCAAGCCAAATTTCTTCGTCCACTAATCCCAATTATTTTTATAAAATTAAAGTCAAAGGTACTTTCGGTACCAGTGCAGCCTCAACTGCACTTTACATGGATGCCGCCTATTACAATTCCAATATTGCAAACCCAATTGGAACTGATTCTCCTATATTAAATTCCACCTGTACAGAAGTAACTTGGAAATTGATGACCAATTGCCCTCCGGTACCTAACTTTCCAGTTGGGTATGCTGCGGACCACATCTATGAATATTACATTGGAAACTGGGTGGGAGGTTCTAAATACACTTTTACCGATATTACTTTAGGGGATAATAATGGAAGTCTTACTTTTGAGACTTGGTATAATAAAGGGTCTGAATCTATCTGCGCGGGAAGTACAACTACCCTGACCTCGAATTTAAGTGGTGCCATTACTTGGTATAAAGATAATGTTGTGATTCCCGCAGCGACAAGTCAAACTTTAGTCGTAAGTGAAGCAGGTATTTACACCGCAAAATCGACAGTAGGAGGAATCCTAAGTGCTGCAAGTAATCCCATAACCATTGTCGTCAACCCATTACCCACGATAACAATGGGGGCTGTTCCGGACATTACTTCGAATAATCGTTCATTTGAAATCCCTTACACCTCCACCACGAATGATCCTTCACAATTTTCTGTGAATGCTATCAATATGAATGGATTCACACCCATTTCAAATGCGGCAATGGGTGGAACATCATTAACTGTCAATATTCCTTTTGGGCAAATTGGAAGCTATAGTTTCAACGTAAATGTTAAAAATACAACAACAGGCTGCGTTTCAAATAACTATACCAAAACGGTTCAAATCAATCTTGCTGCTCCTGAGTTTTTAAGCTATAATACGCCGATTAAATTGATTGTCAATCAATCAAATTTAGTTCCCATTGCCAGTTCTGTTGGCTATTTTGAGACCTTCAGCATTATCAGTGGAACGCTGCCACCTGGAATGTCCATAGACCAATATACAGGAGATATTTATGGCACTCCAACGAATTTAAATTCCTCACCCGTTACCGTTGTGGTTGAGGGTAGAAATAGTCAAGGCGCTACCACTGCAACAGTTGTATTTACGGTTGTCATCCCGCCTCCATCAGGATTAAGTTTTCCGACAAACAGCTATACATTTCAGCAATACACAACCATCACTCCATTTCAACCTACCGTTTCTGGTGCTGGAATCACCTTTGATATGGCCCCAGGATCTACTTTACCCAGTGGTTTAACTATCGACCCATCAAACGGCCGGATTTCTGGAACTCCCCAAGTTGCAAGTCCTACCACACAATATACGATTAGAGCTTCCAATTCAACGAGCTATACGGACTCTCCTATTAACATTACCGTCATCATTGCTCCACCCAATTTCTCATACACTGCCCCCAATCGACTATTTACAGGTTCGGCCATTATTCCCATCATTCCCATTAAGGCGGCGACAGGAGGCGTGGTAAGCACATATTCCACTACCACTCCTTTACCAGGTGGTTTAATTTTAGATCCTAATACGGGTACCATTTCAGGCACACCTACTCAAACAACAGGTTTCAATACCTATGTCATAAAAGGAACAAATGCGAATGGTGATTATTTTGCAAGTGTCTCCTTTGATGTGGTAATCCCAGCTCCTAGCAATTTAAGTTATCCCAATCCCATCACATTTTATTTAAATACGGCATTTACTCCCATCCCTCCTACAACGATAACAGGTACCGTTTCAAGTTATACGATTAGCCCCACTCTACCTGGATTACTTACATTTGATCCAGTAACTGGAGTAATTGGCGGTTTCCCATCTGTATTAAGTCCGCCTACCATCTATACCATTACCGCAGCGAATAGTACTGCCTCCATTATCTATGCTACCAGTATTCGAGTAGTCATTCCTCCTCCCAGCGGATTTAGTTATTCTTCCCCTCATGAATTTACCCAAGGAACAGCTATCACCGGTATTACACCGAGTATCTCTGGAACAGGCATTACCTTTACGGCTGCAAGTTTGCCTGCTGGATTAAGCATAAACGCTGCAACGGGGGAAATAACAGGAACACCTACCGCTGTCAGTCCAAGTACGGTATACACGATTCGAGCGACGAATTCAACGGATTTTGTCACTGCTCCCATTACCATTGCCGTTAAAATCGCAGCTCCGTCAAGCTTAACTTACACCTCGCCATTAGTATTTGAAGAGCGTGTACCTATCCCTGGTATCAACCCAGGAATTGTGGGTAATCCAGATATTTATGAAATATATCCAACACTACCTGCTGGGATTAATTTAAATCCGAATAGCGGACAAATTAATGGTACTCCTACTACAGCGAGCCCTAGCGCAACTTATACCATTACAGCTAGAAATACCACAGGATTTACTACCGCCACCACTAACATCACCGTACTCATCGCCCGGCCACAAATCTCTTACACTACGCCCAATGTATATTATGAGACCGTAGCGATCAGCCCATTAACTCCTAATAAAAACGGAACGACAGTAAATTCATTTTCGATCAGTCCGGCATTACCTGCAGGTCTAAATTTTGACACGAGCACAGGGATTATTTCTGGGGCAGCTACGGTTCAATCGAGTAGGACTACCTATACCATTACTGCCACTAACACAACAGGAATAGGTACCGCATTAGTAGACATTACGGTCACCATTCCTCCACCTACCAATTTAACTTACACTAATCCTCCTTTGTATTACACGGGTACCCCGATTAGTATGCTAAGTCCAACAGTAACTGGCTTTGTGGCATCTTATTCTATCGACAAGCCACTTCCTGATGGGCTCATTTTTAATACGAGTACAGGTAGCATTACAGGAACACCTACACAGGCCATTCCTGCTACGGTATTCACCATTACAGCAACAAACGTCGCTGGCTCGAGTTCGTATGCCCTGCCCATTACGGTTTTGATCCCAGCACCGACCGGCTTATCCTATAATACACCTAATGTGTATGAAGAAGGGGTAAACATTTCGCCATTAAACCCATCCGTAACAGGATTAGTATCAGCTTATTCGGTCAGTCCTAACTTGCCCGATGGGTTGATTTTAGATCAAACGACAGGTAGGATTTTTGGCATACCTACTTTAGCAAAAGCCACCACAACCTATGTGGTCACTGCCACCAATACAACAGGTGCTACTTCGACCAATGTGGTCATTACGGTTTTAATAGCTAGACCTCGAAACTTGATTTATGCAACTCCCAAAGTCTTATATCAAGATTTTGTTATTCCAGACATCGCCCCAACCGTTTCTGGAACAGTCGCCACCTATTCGATTGATCGAAGTTTGCCTGCAGGACTTGCGTTTAGTTCAGCTACTGGAATTATCAGCGGTACACCTACGACTTTAAGTTCTATGCAAACGTTTGTCATCACCGCTAGAAATAGTACGGGGTTCACTACGGCCAGCATTGACATTTCTGTGGTAATAGCGCCACCGTCTAATTTGGCCTATTTCAGCCCTACAAAACTCATTCAGGACAGTACATTAGCCCCTGTTAGACCTACTTATGCTGGCTTAGCTACGGCATTTACGATAGACAAGCCCTTGCCCTTAGGACTTACTTTTAATACAGCAACAGGAGAAATAACGGGTAAACCCACTATTTATACCGGATTAATTCGATACATCGTTACTGCGTCTAACTCGACAGGCTCTACCTCAGCTCCCTTGGATTTAGAGGTCCTAATTGCACCTCCCAAAAATCTTTCTTACGCCACTCCTGTCATCTATGAAGAAGAAGTGAGCATTAGCCCCTTAAATCCGACCGTAACTGGGAAAGTGGACTTGTATACGATTGACAGAGCCTTGCCTACTGGATTAAGTCTAAATCCTGTCACGGGTATTATTTCAGGAACACCTTTGCAATCGATTCCCTACACAGAGTTCTGGGTTACCGCTAGCAACTCGACAGGTGCTGCTCGCGCACGAGTAATAATCACCGTTCTCATAGCAAGACCTCGCATTTGGTATGCAGAACCGGTGTTAGGAGCACAAATAAATCCTGTTTACACTGGAGTCGATTTATTTTTCACAGGTAAAACGAATACCGATTTAATCCCCGTCACGAAAGGAATTATTGCCAGTATTTCCATTGATAAACCACTACCCGCTGGCTTGATTTTCAATCCAACAAACGGGGTCATTTCGGGTACGCCTACCATTCTAAGTCCACCCTCCACCTATGTGGTTACGATCACGAATAGTACTGCTTCGACCACCGATACGATTCGAATCGCGGCAGTCATTCCAAACCCGAGTAGCTTAATCTACCCTAACCCACAGATATATACGGAGAAAATAAAGATTAGCCCCTTAAATCCAAGTGTTCAAGGGAATCCTACTTTATTTTCAGTAGATAAACTTTTACCAGCCGGACTTACTTTAAATCCAGCCACAGGTGCTATTACGGGAACACCTACGAAAGCACAGGATTTTATTGATTACGTAGTGAAGGCTAGTAATTCTACTGGTTTTGATCAATTTACCCTATCGATAAAGGTATTGATTGCTTTTCCTGAAATCGATTATCCAACGACAGGGGTATTTAAGCAAGGGGTTCCTGTCAGCTTTAAGCCTACACTTGTGGGTATTGCGGATGTGTTCAAAATTGATTCTCTTTTACCACCTGGACTAAGTTTAGACACGAAAACGGGTCTCATTTCAGGCACACCTACCTGGCCAGCAAAGCCTAGAACCTACATCATCACCGCAACGAATTCTACGGGACCAGGTCGTGATAGTACAACGATCACGGTTTTAGAAGACGTCAATTATGATACGGACAAAGATGGCTATACTGACATCGCGGAAATAGGTGGTGACCGAAATAATCCTGTTGATACCGATAAAGATGGCCTTCCGGATTACAATGATTTGGATTCTGATGGAGATGAAATTAAGGATGAGTGGGAAAATGACTTGAATTATGGCGGTTTGCCGGATTGCGATCACGATGGGGTAGATAACCGAATTGATCCGGATGCGTGTGACCCCGTAGCCTTCCAAGGAATTTCACCTAATGGAGATGGGAAAAATGATTATTTAGTGATTCCGGGCGTGATGCGTACCACACCTAATACCTTGACGGTCTTAGACCGGGGAGGTAATGTTGTCTATGAAGCAAAAGATTATGGAAATAATTGGGGTGGGGACACTAACCGCGGAAACCCGCTTTTAGCTGGCGATGGACTGCTGCCAGATGGAGTATATTTCTATATTTTGGACTACAATGGAGTAAGACCTACGGTTTCTACTTATATTTACATCAATCGATTAAAGAAATAAATGAAATTACGCTTAGTGATTTTGGGGTGTTTGTTGTTTTTTTCTGGCCAAATTCAGGCCCAGACAGACCCCGTGTTCTCCTTATTTCGATTGTACCCCCAAGTGATCAACCCTACCTTCGTAGGCGCCAGTGATAAAAACGAAGTTATTTTAGTAAACCGTAACCAATGGACTAGCATGCCAGGTACACCGGTTACAACTGCCTTCATGGGTAATTTCAATTGGGGAGAGAAAATGGGCGTAGGATTTACCGCATTTTTAGATCAATTAGGCCCCGTAAAGGCTACCTCTGTGAATAGTGATTTTGCCTATCACTCCCTGATCAATGACAAATGGGCACTATCGGGTGGCATTCGGGTGGGAGTGACGAATTTAGCTTTGGACTTTGCTGGCCTAAGTTTATTAGACCAAACGGATGAACTATTTACCCAAAACTACTCTACTGGATTACAGATTAATTCTGGCTGGGGGATTCGCCTTGCCAAAGAAGACAAGTTTTATATAAGTGTTTCGCAGCCAAGGATGCTTTGGAATGATTTTGGGCTCCAAAACGGAAAATACAAAGACGCTTCCTTCTACTACGGTATGATCGGAAAAAAGCAAGTGCTGAGCAAAGCTGTCAGTATTTATACCAATGCCATCATCCGAGCTGCGGCTGATTTGCCCTTAAGTTATGATGTCAATTTGACGGGCTCATTCTATGAATTACTTGATGTAGGATTAGGCTACCGAAATCAAAATGCAATCGGATTTAACCTGGGCGTACAATTTAGCCCAACGGTTTACTTAGGCTACCAATATGAGATGCCCACCAATACCATCTCTAAAATCACGAATCAGACCCACGAATTCGTTTTAAAATTCCAATTCGAGCGCGGCAATTAACGCGACTCTAATGCTGAGAATAGATTCAAGCCAGCCCCTACTGCTAAGTAAAGCAATTCTGCCAACGCTGCCTGGGTGTAAAATCCATCTGCATCCGTATCTCCAAAAAATTGAAAATCAGCTAGAATCAAGCCCAAGCAAAGGAAGAAATTACAGATAACAAAGAAGGTAATAGCCCCCTTTGATTTAGTCACATGGAAGGCTTTCAAATAACCTTCTGTTGCGTAAAAAAAGAAAGGTAATACGAGTAATGATTTGATATTTTTCATGCTTTTTCGATTTTTTATCGTTTTTGAATACCCAAAATTGCTTTAGTAGTACGCCAAAAATTGGCGTACTACTAAAAATCTTGTATATTCAACCCATGCAAACGACCGATCGACTCAAAGAGCTGAACAATCTCTTCCTACGCAAGAGTTTCCCCTTACGTGCTAGCACCGTGAACGCCTATTTCACTGATCATTTTGATCAAATTAGCTACAGTGAACGTAGTTTCAGCCGAGATTTAAAGGCCTTAAAAGAAAAACTAGCGGAACGCTATCCTCGTTTGGAGGAGGCAGAGGGTGACTTGATTCGTTATTCAAAATCAGAAAATCGTTTCTATTATATCCGCGATGACATCAGCGCCTTTCCTTCTTTTTCCGAAAAAGAATTAGACCAAATCGCCTCCATCATCGATTTCAACAAACACTTATTCACGGGGGGAAATGGGAATGGAATTGTGAATAAGCTGCGGGCAATTACTTTGGAAAACAACCTTATAAAACACGAGGAAATAGCAGCTTGGCCGGCCATCGAATTAATCAATGAAGGAGACCGCTCTGGCTCTGAACACGTTAAATGCTTAGTAGATGCCATCGCCGGGATGCAAGTCATCGAAATATCACACAAAGGGTTGAAGGCTACCTCAAAGGCGAAAACCGTCACTGGACTGCCATTACTCATAAAGGAATACAATAATGGCTGGTACACTGGCTGGTATTTATTATTTCAAGAGATTTCTCCTGATGAAACGCTGGTCCAGGTCCGGCTAGATACCTTGCATCTATTCGCATTAGATCGAATCGATGCTGTAAAAGCCTGCACGAAAAAATACAAAACCCGCATTCATCCCGATTTCCTGCCAGCTGATTTTTTCAAACATAGCCTGGGTTTGTTTCCAGGTACTCGCAAAGTCGAAAAAATCCTAATCCAAGTGCAGGAAGATTCTTGGATTAAAGAGTATGTGACTAAATACCCCATTCATTCTTCCCAGCACGCCATTGATGACTTGCACTTCGAATTAACCTTGGAAGTCAACCAGGAATTGGAAAACTTTTTATTTCGCTATTCCACTGAATTACAAGTAATCAAACCTATTCAGTTAAGAAATAGCCTACAGAAAACGATTGAAAAAGCCCGACTGATGTATCAGTAAACAAATTTGCTTGCATCGTGATGAAAGAATTATTGCAAAAGGCTTTAGCTAAGTAGAATCGCTAAGTCTTTGGCTTTTAATAGCAAACCTATATTTCATATGAATCAACACTTTAATTCACGCCGCGATTTTCTTAAGAATGCCGGCCTTATTGGAGCTGCAGCAGCTTTCCCTAATATACTTTCGAAATTATCTGGCGATAAAGTCAATTTGGCTTGCATCGGAATCGGTAATCAAGGTGGTTTAGATGTCATGTCACTTTACAATACGGGCCTCGCTAATATCGTTGCCTTTTGTGATGTAGATATGGGGGCGCCACAAACGTTGAAAGTACTAGAAAAATTTCCAGACGTTCCTCGCTTCCAAGATTTCCGTCAAATGTTTGACAAAATGGGATCAAAGATTGAGGCCGTTTCCATCGGTGTTCCTGATCATTCCCATTTCCCTATCACGATGATGGCTCTGGGTTTAGGAAAGCACGTGTTTGTGGAAAAACCGATGGCGCGGACCTTCCAAGAAATCGAATTGATGATGGCGGCGGCGCGCAAGCATCCGAATTTAGTCACCCAAATGGGTAACCAAGGTCACTCAGAGGGAAATTATTTCCAATTCAAGGCTTGGAAAGAAGCGGGAATTATTAAGGATGTGACGTCGATGACAGCCCATATGAATTCGCCACGTAGATGGCATAGCTGGGACCCGAAGATCACGAAGTTCCCGGCAGCAGAAGCGGTTCCATCTACCTTAGATTGGGATATTTGG
>ERZ650308.1136-NODE-1136-length-14027-cov-6.021973_pt1 | contig 14027 bp, 4 predicted proteins | sample MGYA00376244_ERZ650308 | MGnify/ENA primary metagenome ERZ650308 (study PRJEB26733, sample SAMN07839295) | wastewater metagenome | biome: small river; feature: stream; material: water | place: USA: North Carolina | collected 2016-04-26 ...
CCACCAACACTCATCGGTTCTGAAAACTATAAATTGAGAGTAAAGAGCGCTACAGAAATTGTTAGTGCGCCTTTTATTAATGCGGCTTCCAACGCTTCTTTTGCGGTTTATTTTAAATCGTTTGAAAACTCTTTTTTCATTAATAAAAAAGAAAATACAGTTAGTTTGTGTGCAGGAGGCACTATTGTTTTGGCAGTAGACAATCCAACTCCTGATATTAAGACTTCCTCTCCAGTTAATTATCCCGAATTAAAGTACAAATGGTACAAGGACAATGTGCTTATCCCTGGAGCAACTACTGCTACTGTAACGATTAATGCTGCAGGAGTCTATTATTCAGAACTTGATTATGGCTCTTGTTCAGATTCTGATTTTAGTTCGAATCGAGTTACGGTAAGTCCCGCTTCTACAGTAACAGCTTCTATTTCGTCAAGTTTAGGCAATCCTTTTTGTTCAGCAAACAGCAATACTCTTTTGAGCACCGAAAAAGGAAATTCGTACCAATGGTATAAAGACAATGTGCTTATTTCTGGAGCTACTAATCAGACCTATAGCACCAATCAAGCAGGGAATTATGCTGTTGTAGTAAATTTTGGCGGTTGCGAATCTAAAGCGGCTATTACTTTACAATCCATTACTATTAAAGGCACTTTAAATGAAGTTAGTCCCATTTCCATTTCACAAGGAGCGACGAAGACCGTAACAGTAACTACTGATGCGATAAATCCGGTGTACACTTGGTATAAAAACGAGGTGCCAATACCGAATGCAACCACTACTAGTTTAGAAGTAAATGAAGAAGGAAAATACAAAGTAAAATTGACTCATTCAAGCTGTCCCGTTTCTTATGAAATCCCCTTTGAAATTAAACAGTCTATAGATCCTGCTATTACGGATATTCCAAATTTCATTAGCCCGAATAATGATGGTATCAATGACACTTGGGCAATACCACAACAATACACCGCTGGGAATGATGTCGAAGTTAGTATTGTGAGTTCCAATGGAGAAGAAGTGCTAAAAACGAAGGAGTATTTAAATAATTGGCCTGAGAACCCATCTAGTTTAAAAGGGGGAAGTTCGGTGTATTATTATAGTATTAGTTCCCCAAATGAAACAGTTAAAAGAGGATCAATTACACTAATTCGATAAAATGAAAAATTACGTTCTACTTCTCGTCTTTTGTATTTGGCAGCCGCTTTTTTCCCAGTCGGAAGTGGAGACTTCTTTTGCATTGCCCATTCGGAATTCGTTAAAATTCAATAGATACCTCGTTAATCCAACTTTTTCTTTTGTTAGGGAGCAAGGTTCGGTTTTAACGTTTTACAATAAACGCCAATGGACTTCAGTCGATAATCCACCTCAAACCTATTTGGTAAGTTATTCAGGTAGATTTAGAGAAAATGAAGGGGTGGCTTTAGGACTGTTCCAACAAAATCAAGGGGTATTGACCACCTTTGGAGCAGTAGCTAATTTTGCACACAACATCGTTTTACAAACAGACAGTAATCTAACCTTCGGAATGAATCTTGGTTTTTATAAAAGCGGTTTAAATCGCTCTAAAATTGTAACTAATTTTCCCGATCCTATTCTTGAAACCATTCCCTCTACTTCTTTTTTTGTTCTCAATCCAGGAATTAATTACGGCACTACCTTTCTTGATTTTGGTGTGACGCTAACTAATTTTTTGGTCTACAATTTAAGCACGTCCCAACTTATTACTAATGATGCTGAAAAAAGTATTTCGGCTCATTTGATGCACACGGGTTATTTAGAGGTGGATGGTTTTTTTGATAAAAGTAAATTTTCGGCGCTACTAAAATCTGATTTTAGAAAAGACAAAACGATACTTTCTGGCTTGGCTATGTTGAGTATTCCAAACGGAGTTTGGGCGCAATTGGGGTACAATACCTTGTATGGAATTTCAGGAGGTCTTGGGGTTAATATCAGTCAGTCTATTGCTTTAGAGTATAATTATGAAAGAGGCTTGGGGAATTTTACCAATTTTGGTGCCTCACACGAAATAGGGTTCGCGTATAAATTCACTAACAGAAATTACAATTACGATGAAGATGAGCAAGGATCTATTATTCCATCGGCAGCAGATAGAGACGTAGTGTATGTAAAACCAAAAGAGGTTCAAAAACCAGCGAATCAAGAGGTCAAAACGGAACAAAAACCGATTATTCCAGCTTCAACCACTTTGGCGGAAGCCAAACCAATTAAAGATTCCATTATTCCAAGTCCACCTTTAGTCGAAATTCCAATAAAAATGGATTCTATTGCCAAAGTTCAACCTTTGGCAGAAGTCCAAATTAAAAAAGATTCCGTTGATGTTAAAACACCTCAGCCAAAGGACAGAGAGTTTGTTGCTATTGATAATTTGGCTGCCGCAGTAGAGGTGACTAAAGCAAAACAACAAGAGGTGTTGAGTCGTTTAACGGTTACCATTGCTAAAAAGGAAAAAGACCTTATAGCGATGAAAGAAGAAAATGATTTGAGCGAAAAAGGAATTTATACAGAACCCAAACCATTTAAAAGCAGTGCGGCAGAAAATGCCGAATTGGAATTGTTAAAAACAGAATTTGCTGAAATCACAAAATTCCAAAAGGATAAAATTAGAGAATTAGAAAACGCGTATGCCGAAAAAGTAAAAAAAGCAAATACACAAGATGAATCTCTTTTGAAAACCTATTCTGAAACCATTCAAAATTTGAAAGAACAATATTTGACATCTGTTCAGACAAATACAACTTTAAATCAATCATTGAATCAAATTCAAGAGGCCACAGAAATAGAGAAAAAACGCCGCATTAAACGCGCTTCTTTTATGAATGTGGACGATCGTTTTGCACAAGATAGAGCCACCTTAAAACGAATTAAGGAAACAACTGTTTTAAGCACACTTCCTTTAGAACCAAAAGATTTTGATTCGGGAGAAGAACAGCCAGAGGTTCAAATTGTTAAAGCGGTTAAAAATGTTCCTGGCGGATATTATGTAGTGATTGCGGTGCATAACGAAGTGACCAAAAGAGACGATTTCTTAACCAAAACAGTAGCTTCGGGTCAGCCGAATGTGAATTTCTTTTATGATGCGAATTCAAGTAAATATTTTATTTACTACGATTCATTTGAAACGATTGAAGCGGCTAAAAAAGCATTAAATTCAAAAGGAAGTTTGCCGTATAATGGCAAGATGTCTATTGTTAAAATTGAAAACGAATAAATAGAAGAGGTAATAAGTATCAACTGTTTTAAAGCCCTACAGGAAATCAGTAAATTAAATAAAATTTGATATAAATAGAATCCCAAATGAGTTTTGTAAACCGATTTAAAAACACTTTTTTATTTTTAGTAACTGTAGCAACATTATTTTGTAATGAGGGTTTTTCGCAAACAAAAAAAGTAACGTTAGCGGAAAAAACTACAATCTCTAATCCCGTAACAGGCGATTTAGTTTCAGAATGTCCAGATGACGGAACAAAAATGCCCAAAATATTTTTGTGTGGTGCGTTGGCAAGCAAACAGATATCAACAAGTTTCACTAATATCGCTTCAGTGAATTGGGAAAAATTAAATGAAAGTTCGTGCGCCGCGGTTACTAATACAAACTGTCCTAACACCAATACACTTTGCTCATGGAGTCAAGTAGGAACGGGTTCTAGCTTTACTGTTTCCGATGCGGGGCAATATAGAATCAGGGTTATTTTCTCAGATAGCAGTAAAAACACTTTTTATTTTAATGTGTATCAAAACGGATTAGATATTCCGATTACTAAAACGGATATCTATTGTGAGAAAGCAGGAGAAATTACTATTGCACAATTAACGGGTTATGAATATAGTTTGGATGGAGTTGCGTATCAATCATCCAATGTATTTGCAGTGACTGATGCTGACGATTATAAGGTACGAGTAAGAAGAAAGGAGGCTAGCGCCACAGACTGTGTTTTTGAAATTCCTGTAACAATTGCAAAGAACGATTTAGCAGTTACCCCAACAATTACCCAACCGATTGTTTCTGGTGACAAAGGCACAATCAAACTCACTGCTGCGAATGTTAGAGAACAATATTTTTATAAAATAACTCAAGGTGCTACACTTATAAATCAAGTTGGACCAGTTACGGAAAGTGAACATACATTTCCTAATTTGAATTCAGGAACCTATACTTGGTCAGTAAAGACGGCTGATTGTGATTGGAAATCGGGGGAAGTTACGATCAACTCGATTGCTCCGTTTCAAATTACTACAATTATAAAACCCATTACTTGTCAACCCGGAAGTGTCCAAGTTTCAGTTACTGGCGGAACGGCACCATACAAATATTATTTTAATGGGAATACCACCGCTGAATCATCTAATAGCATCAATGCGCCTGTTGCTGGAACTTATTCGATAAAAGTGGTTGATAGTAATAATCAATCCGAAACGATATCTGTTGCTGTGCCCAGCCAACCAGCGCCAGTATATACAATTGAAAAAGTAAATGAAAATTGTTACTATCCGAATGCTTGGCAAATTAAATTTAATGTCACTAACACGAATAGGAATACGATACGATACAGTATTGATAATGGCACTAGTTTTTCAACCACACCAATTTTTAAAGGACTTACAGCTACTCCTGCAGGAACTACTTTTAAAACCATTATAGAATATACCTTTGGAGGAGTTAAATGCACCAAGGCTGAGGATGTAATCATTGTTCAGCCACAATTTGGATTGTCAGCTACTGCTGGGGTCTCTGAACTAATTGGCTGTATGCCTTCTCCAGATGAAGATAAAGCTAAAATTAGAATAACCAACCCTCAAGGAGGAACCCCTCCATATCAATATAGTTTTGATAATCAGGCAACTTGGGCTACCACTACATCATGTCTTAAAACGCCAGGTCAATATGTATTTTATATTAAAGATGCATCAGGTTGTATATCCGCTTTGCCAAGCGTTACGGTTGAAAATATTGGAGTACCAACCGTTACTATTATTAATAATTCATTCAATTGCGATGGAACTTCTAATAGTACAATTGAAGTTAAAACGGCTACATCAACTTCATTTAGTTATACCTATTCTTTAGACGGAGGCCCTTTTCAAACAACATCTAGTTTTAATAATATCTCATCAGGTAACCACACATTTACAGTAAACTATCAACCGTTAATTGTACCCACTTTTAGCAATCTATTAAATGAAGATTTTGGGTATGGTGCTGATACGACTTCTCCGGGGATGAGTCCTGCCTATTGTTTTGAGAGGCAAGTTGGACCTGTTACGTGCCATGCAAATTTGGGCTGGGGTATTCAGATAAATGATGGAGAGTATGCGGTAACATCTTATATTGTATCTCCTTTTGGAGCTTGGTATCGACCTATAGATCATACTAATCTATCTATTGCAAAAGGGCGTTACCTAGTTGTTAATATACAAGGAGACAATACACGTCCTATTATTTATGAAAAAACAATTAATGACATTATACCCAATCAGCCAATTTCGGTTGAATTTTATGCCGCTAATTTATTAAGAATAGGAAGTACTCAATACAATCCTAATTTAAGAGTTGCGTTAGTAAATGCATCAGGAGTTGAGGTTGATTTTTATAATACAGGGTCAATTCCTAAAACTGAAAAATGGCAAAAATACTCGACGCAACTCAATCCAGGCAATAATACTACATTGCGATTTCAAGTTCGTTCTATTGAACAAAATCAAAACGGAAACGATGTTGCCATAGACGATATTTCGGCCTATCAAATCCCTAAATTATGTGCCGCAACTAGATTAATTAATTTTACTGTTCCAACAGGAAAGGCTTTTGATGCAAGTATAGTTAGTTCAAAAAATTGTAGCTGTGCTGGGTTAAGCAATGGCGAAATAACCATTGAAGCACAAAATTTTAATGCTACTACAGGGTATCAATATTCAAAGGATAATGGAGCCACTTGGCAAACAGCGATGACTTCACCTTTTACTATAACAAGTTTAGCTGCAGCTAATTATTCTGTAAAAGTGCGTTACAATGCAGCAGCAACGGGTGTTTGTGTGAAAACATTTCCAACAATAGCCATCACGGTACCCCAACCATTAACTACACAAGCTACCATAACCACTACTGCAACTTGTACTCGTGGAGCAACAATCACAGCTAGTTTGGTTGGAGGAACTCCTTTTTACAAGTATGAATTGTGGGATGAACTGAATACAACAAAAATACGACCTGTTCAAAATACAGGAATTTTTGACAATGTAATTCCTGGAAAATATACAGTAAGAGGAATAGATGCTAATGGATGTAGTAGTGCAGTATCGATTATAGTCGTCGCTGCTGCACCTCCCGTGGCATCCCTCAATTCGGGCTCAGACAAATGCTATGATTCAGTGAATCAAGCCACATTAAAAGTAGATGTTGTTTCTGGGACATCTCCATTTGCATATAGTTTGAATGGAGCTCCGTCTCAAAATTCAAATATTTTTACTAATATTATTCCAGGCACTTATACTATAAAAGTTACAGACAGCAATAGCTGTGAAGGAACTACTCAAAGAATTATAATAGGGAGTGAACTTAAAGCAACTGCAACTCTTGTCAAAGCTTTGGATTGTTCTTCTACACCTGATGCAACAATTAAGGTTACAATTGATGGGGGAGCAAGCCCAATTCGCTATCAAATTCTAAAAGGAAATACAATAATTAGTTCAGCCGACATCAATCTGCCAGCGGGAGACACTTCGTTTACTTATACTGTTTCTGAAGCTAATCCTGCTACATATAGTTTTAACATAATTGATGCGAATGGATGTACTAAAACTACTAATAATGTGGTTGTTAGTGCAAAAACCTCTCCTAAAATTAATTCCATAACTCAACTACAATCTATTTTATGCCATGGTTCAAGCACGGCAGCTATTAAAGTTAATTTAGATACCTCAAAAGGAATAGCGCCTTTTACTTATTCAGTAAAAAACACCACAACGAATACTAGTTTTGGCAACCAACTTTCGGGCTTAACTGCTGGAAGCTATGAAGTTACAGTAACTGACAGTAATTTTTGTACCGATAAAATGAATCCGATAATTACTGAACCCGATGAAATAAAATTTGAATATGACCATAAAGATATTACTTGTATTTCTGATTCTGGAGTTTCTAAAGGCTCTGTAATTATTGATAAAGTAATTGGTGGTATTCCTGTTTATAATTATTTTGTTACAGGAGTTAATGGATATAATAACTCTGAATTAAATAATACAGGCACTAAATCATATAAATTTGATGTAGTAGATTTTGGTTTGTACCAAATCAATGTAGTCGACAGTAATGGCTGTTCTGTATTGATACAGGATGTTAAAGTAGCTTCTCCACCCGAGGATTTAAACATAGATGTGTCAACTCAAACTGTCAATTGTTCCACTGGAGGGACAGCTATAGTATCGGTCTCGAAAGCTAATGCGTTTAGCTCTAATGGACCTTTTTACTTTGCCATTTACAAACCAGGATTAACCTATTCAGCAGGTGATCCAGCTTGGCAATTAGCAGATGCGAATAAATCAACTACTTTTACGGGATTAATCCCTGGAGTAAAATATACCTTCATTGTGTATGATGAAACTACCAAATGCTATCATTATAAAACATCAGTTGCAGCCATTCCAACTAATTCTACCCTTGAAATAGCATCTTTAACGTATAAAAACATAAGTTGTAAAGGCAGTGCCGATGGGAAAGTGTCTTTTACTATAAAAAATAATTATTCAATTGTTACTCCTGTTTCTTATCAAGTGTATAATTCTCAATCAGTAACTCCTGTTGCTGGAGTGTCTGGAACAACATCTATTCCTGCTAACGGAACAGGTACAATTACTAATTTAGAAAAATTACCTTTCGGCAATTATTTTATATTAGTCAAAGAAGAAACAGGAGCTCTAAATGTAGGCTGCAGTATTGCATCAGGCACGTTTAATATCACTGAGTCGGCTATAGATTTAAACCTTTCCGCTACCGTTTTGAAAAACGTAAATTGCCGTGAAAATGGAGTTATAAGTGTACAAGCCAAAGACGGCACAGCGCCGTATCAATATCAAATTTCGGCAGTAAGTACACCCACTTCAAATCCTATAGACACAGGATTGATTCCGCCTCCTCCGCCATCTCCAGACGGGGTTTGGCAAACACTCAATATTTTTACGGTAAATCAAGGAGGTACTTATACAGTATTTGTAAAAGATGCTTACGGTTGTGAGAAGTTTCAAATAGTTACCGTAACCAAAGATTCTGAACCAGTTATCAATGTATCACTACTTGATCAATGCGTCAACGAAGGTCAATTTGAAATACAAATAAAACAAACTACCGCTGGGATTGCCCCTTATTATCTTAGTGTGAATGGCAGTGTTTTTAATCCGAGTGGATTGCCTGCTTATATATTGAATCAAAACTCGGGGAGCTATACTATTGCAATTAAGGATTCTAATGGTTGTACCAATACTCAAACCAAAACTATTTATAGTCCTTTAGGCTTGTCTTCAAAAGTTATTCAATTTCCAACATGTAAAACGTTTGACGGGAGTATTGAGGCAATTGCGTCAGGGGGGTCGGGTAATTATGATTATGCTATTACGGGGAGTGCTATGGCAAATGGGGCTACTTTCTCTGGATTAGATTATGGATCGCATGATTTGAAAATCACGGATAAAACAACTACTTGTCAAAAAACAATTACAATAAACCTAGAATCACCCACTCCAGTTACTGGTTTGTTGTTGACTCAAAAAGAGGTTAGTTGTCATGGAGGAAACGACGGCTCCATAACAGCAACAATTGCGACGCCATCAAATGTAATAAATAATAATCCTATTTATAAATACAGCCTTAATGGTGGAACGCCGCAAGCATCCAATATTTTTTCAGGATTAGTCAAAGGGACCTATACTATTGACGTAATTTCTGGAAGAGGTTGTGTGGCAACAGATTCAATAGAAGTTATTGAACCCGCTGCAATTGTTCTTCCAACACCAAGCGTTGTTGAATTTGGCTGTAATTCGACCAATAATTTAAACAACGCATCCATTACGGTTAGTGGAGTAACGGGAGGTTCGGGAACCTATACCCAGTATGAATTTATAAAAAATGGAATTCAAGTACAATTCGGTCCTAATCCAATTTATATTGAAGCTGATTTGGATGGGGGGAGCTATACAATCAATGTTTATGATGATAAAGGATGTTTAGGATCTACTACAACGAGTATTCAGCCATTTTATATTTTAAATAAAATTATTGTAGATCCAATAAGACCAATTAGTTGCAACGCTCCAGAAGAAATTCAGCTTTCAACATCGGCTATTGGAGGGACAGTTAGCACGATGGAATATTCTCTTAGTCCAATTTCAGGGAGTTTAACAGGAACAACTATTCCGTCTAATACAACAGGAAGTTTCACTGGCTTAACCGTTGGCGAATATTTGATTACAGCACGAAATACAGTAACTAATTGTTCATTACAACTTGTTCATACAGTCGAAGAACCGAACACTTTTGAAATTAGTATTGATTCGGTAGTAGATGTAAGTTGTTATGGTGCTAGTACAGGGAGTGCTAGTATAACATTAATTGATAAAACTACGCCAAGTAGAGCAGCAACATTTAGCTACCATGTCTTAGATAGTTTAGGAAATCTTGTTCTTTCTGATACAGCCCCAACAGCAGGACCAATAACTATTCCCAATTTAAAAGCAGGGGTTTATTCGGTTACAGCTAGCTTGATTAATGCACCTTTTTGTAGTGTCACTAAAAAATTCACGATTACCCAACCGACTTCAGCACTCGTTTTATCTGAATCCCATTCTGATATTACCTGTGTTGTGGGGAATAATGACGGAAAAATTACTGCTTTACCAACCGGGGGTTGGTCTGATTTTTATGAATTTAAATGGGAAAAACAGGGAATATTGTTAGAAGACTGGGGTGATGTTTCTGAATTAACCAACATGACTCACGGAGATTATATACTTTATAGTAGAGATGCAAAAGGTTGTGTGGTTTACCAATCATTGACTTTAGCTGTTCCTAGTCCAATTGTTTTGACAGTTAGTTCGGATACTACAATTCTTAGTTGTTTTGCAGACCGCAAGGCAACTATTACTACATTCAATGTGACAGGAGGCCAAGGCAGTGATTATAGGTACACACTAAATCAAATTACTCCCAATACTTTGACTTTAGGTCCTCAAATTTCTAATTATTTTAAAAATTTAGGAGCGGGAACGTATACCGTATCGGTAAATGACAATTGGTCTTGTACTGCAAAATCAGGAACAATTGAAATTCAAGAGCCAGCAAATGTGATCCCAACATTATCTTTAAAAACAACTCCAACATGTACGGTTGCAGCTCAATTAGATTTGCAAATTTTTGGAGGAACTCCTCCGTATAGTTTCAGTGCAGACAATACTGTTTTTAATTCATTTTCGGCGGCCTTATTAAATGGAAATACAGGGGTGAATCACTATTTTGTTAAAGACAATAATGGTTGTGGGAGTTATTTATCTAATGATGTTGTGGTGGAATCTCCAAAAGGATTGTCGGTTACAATAGACACTACTTTTGCCAAAGTAAACTGTCATGGAGAAAGTACCGCTTCTATTTTGGCAACAGCGCAAGGCGGTTTAGGGAGCTATTCATATATGCTTTTGGACGAGTTGGATCATCCGCTTCGATCAGCTCAAACATCAGGATTTTTTTCAGGATTACCTGCCGGAAAATATAAAGTAAAAGTAACCAGTGCTGATTGTGTTCCAGCGGAATCCACTACCATTACAATTACTGAGCCTACTGCAAAATTAAAACCCTCCTATTCGTTAACAAATGCTTTGTGTGCTGGGTCTAATGACGGAACGGTTAAGATAAACTCTTCAGGTGGCACGGTGGTGATTAAACAGTCTATTTCGCCTAATTTGAGTCAGTTCACCGAGTCAAATCTTTTCGAAAATTTAGCTGCTGGAACCTATGATGTGTTAGTTCAGGATGCTTTAGGATGCTATGAAAAAACAACACAAGTAATTACACAACCCGGCCCAATAATTGCCACAACCATTGCTTCGTCTATTGTGCAAGAAATTTGTTTTGATGATAAAAACGCTCAGTTTACCATTCTTATTTCCGGAGGAACACTGCCTTATAGCGTTGCTTTAGACAATCCTTCTGGTCCTTTTTTGCCAGGCAGTGCAACTCAAACGCAATTTGATTTTACTGGTTTGACAGGAGGTTCACATACTGTTTATGTTCAAGATTCACACAATTGTACATTGGATTGGATAGTAAATCTTGACGAATCGGTGAAATTGAATCCATCTACCATTGTAAATTACGACTGTGTGAATAATTCGCAACATAATTTGGTTACAGTAAATCTAGATTCTAGCATTTCTGATTTTTCTCTAGTACAATTTGCTTTGGATGGAGGACCTTACCAGCCGACGAATGTATTTTCTAATCTAACCCCAGGAGATCATTTTATAAGAGTGAAACATAATAATGGTTGTGTTAAAGACAGTCCCGTTTTCAACATTAAGAAAGTAGATCCTTTGATTTTGAGTTTAAAAGAAGGCGGTCTGAATGAAATAATTGCTGTAACTAATGGGGGCGGAGGCAATTACAAGTACACTTTTGATGGCGAATTTAATGACACTAATTCGAGTTATATTTATTATAAAACCCAAGATTATTTAGTAACCGTTCAAGATGCCAACGGATGTAAAACAACAGTCACTCAAAAATTCAATTACATTGATATTTGTACGCCGAATTATTTCACTCCTAATGGTGATGGACTCAACGATACTTGGGCGCCAGGCTGTACTATTAATTATAAAAATTTGACTTTCTCTGTACTAGATCGCTACGGACGAGAATTAGGGAATTATCATTTAGGCGAATCTTGGGATGGTAAATACCAAGGTGTTGAATTGCCTTCGGGAGATTATTGGTATGTGTTGAAACTAAATAATTCAAAAGACGATCGGGAATTTGTAGGTCATTTTACACTCTACAGATAATTAAATAAGAAAAGGAATGAAAAATACACTTACCTATATACTGTTATTGTGTTGTTTTTTTGGCTCTAGTCAAGAATTGCACCTACCCGTTTTTACGCAATATTTAGCCGACAATAATTTTGTTTTATCACCTACTTTTGCTGGAATTGGCGATAATTTGAGAATACGAGCCAATGGATTAACCCAATGGGTAGGCATCAAAGACGCGCCACAAAACCAATCACTGTATGCTGATTTTAGACTAGCCAATCGATCAGGAATTGGACTTTCGTTATACAATGATAGTAATGGGAACACCTTTCAAACGGGTGCCAAATTCTCGTTTGCCCACCATATCATTTTGGATTATTATTCGAAGCAATACCTATCATTTGGGCTTTCGTACAACATCAATAGTTTTAAAATAGACATCAGCAAATTCAACACTACCTATGAAATACCAATTTTAGACCCTAGTATTACAAACAATAGAGCCATTTCTAACAACAATTTTGATGTAGGTCTTTTGTACCGAAATAAAGGGTTTTACATGAGTTTCAATGCGTCAAATATTTTACCTAAAACGAAAGATAATTATTTAGGTATCGAACCGAGTTTGGTGCTGAACTACCAATTGTATTCGGGCTATGTAATTAAAAATAGTTACAATAGAAATGTCGAAATTGAACCTTCAGTCTATTATCAATATTTTGCTGGAGACCAACGTTCGACTACCGATATTAACCTGAAATACCGTCGATACAATAGCTATGACGATTACTATTGGGCAGGGATTTCGTATCGGGGCATTAACGACCAAGTTTTTAAACCATTGAATATTGGGCCGATGGCGGGATTTAAAAAAGCCAATTTTTATTTTGGATATTCCTACCAAATTACTTTGAATCAATTAGCAGCGTATAATTCAGGAACACATGTAGTTACTTTAGGGTTTGATTTTCTCCAAGGCATAAGTGATTGTCCTTGTACACAAAGTCCTATTAACGAATAACAGTTTTTATTTAGTATTTGATTTTCAGAAATTTACAAATTTGCAAAACAACTATGTAATTAAAAAAAATGTATTTTTGTTTTGAACCAAACTGACTTATTAATTAAATACAAACAAAAATGAAAAAAATAATTTTGATTATAGCGTTCACAATTTTATTAATTCCAACTGTAAAATCACAAGAAAAAATCCAATTTGGTGTAAAAGGAGGGGTTAATTTTACCACCATGACATCTAATGATTATTTATATGATGAAAAATACAAGACAGGACTTTATCTTGGAGCAACCGTTGAAATACCGTTGGGTAAAAAATTCTCAATTCAGCCCGAAATTTTATATTCAAGTCAAGGGATTAAAGGGAAAGCACTTGTAAATTACCCTTCACTTCTTCCCGGAACCATGCCTGTAGTTTATGCTGACCACAAGTTAGATTACATAAAGATTCCGATTTTAGCAAAACTATATTTAGCTAAGAATTTTGCATTTGAAATAGGGCCATCATTTAATTTTCTAGTAAATGATCAGTTTACGTATACGTATGATTCTTATACCCGGTCAGATTTAGCTGAAAAGTTTGAATTAGGAGGTGTTGTTGGGTTATCCTATAAAGTCAAATCAAACGTTGTTGTAAATGCAAATTATTTCAACGGTTTTTCCAATGTTATAAAATCTCCTTTTGAAAATTCAAAAAGTTATGGTTTTTCAGTAGGGATTGGATATTTATTTAAATAAAAGACCACTTTTATAAAAAAAACAAAATAAAAAAACAGATTATTTAATTTACAACGATTTCGTTAAGAAATATTGATTTTTTATTCGTTTTCTGAATTTGTGACTACACGAAAAGTTCTATCTTTGTTTGTCTACAAGAAAAACTAAAAACCAAATTACAATGAAAACGGTAAACGATTTTAATTTTAAAAATAAAAAAGCAATCATCCGCGTTGATTTTAACGTGCCTTTGGATGAAAATT
>ERZ650308.1138-NODE-1138-length-14010-cov-7.928771_pt1 | contig 14010 bp, 11 predicted proteins | sample MGYA00376244_ERZ650308 | MGnify/ENA primary metagenome ERZ650308 (study PRJEB26733, sample SAMN07839295) | wastewater metagenome | biome: small river; feature: stream; material: water | place: USA: North Carolina | collected 2016-04-26 ...
AGACCTCAGTTTCTTCATACGTTGACAAGGCTCTTGCTGGTAACCCAGACGCAGTTGTTCTTGTAACTTACAACGAGTCAAAGAAGCTAATCCCTGCTCTACAGGCAAAGGGTTTCTCTGGTGGAAACGTTTACCTAGTAGACGGTAACGCTGTTGACTACTCAAAGGAGTCATACGCAACTTACCTAAACGGTGCTAAGGCATCGATCCCTGGTAAGGCTCTTGACGATGCATTCAAGGCAAAGCTTGCTGCTTCTTACAAGAAGTACACCAGCAAGACCCTGACTGACTACACCTACGGTGAGTCAATCTATGACGCAGTTACCATTGGTGCTCTTGCAGCTGTTGCTGCAAAGGACGCTTCTGGTGTTGGCATCAAGTCTCAGCTAACTGAGATTTCAAAGGCTGGCGCTGGCAAGGTTACTGTTACTAACTTTGCTGATGGTGTTAAGGCTCTAAAGGCCGGCAAGAAGATCAACTACGACGGTAAGACTGGTGCGATTGAGTTCGACAAGAACGGTGACCCAACTGGTGCTTACATTGGTATCTACCGCTACTCAGCAGCAGGTACTTTCAAGTTGGTTAAGACCGTACTTGGTAGCTCAGTTAAGTAATAACTAGTTCAAAGCGAAACCCCCGAGCATTGCTCGGGGGTTTCGTCGTTACGTTTTTATTGAAGCAATTACTTTTGTTCTGCTAGATCGCCTAGGTAAAGCTTGATCATCTTTGGGTCGGTCAAAAGCTCACGTCCGGTACCGGTGTGGGCATCCTTACCCTGGTCAAGTACATAAGCACGGTCACAGATCTGTAGGCAACGGCGCGCATTCTGCTCAACCATAACCACGGTCACACCTGCCTTGTTAACCTCGCGAACACGAATGAAGGCCTCGTCCTGGCGAACAGGAGAAAGACCTGCCGAAGGCTCGTCAAGTAGTAGCACTGACGGGTCAATCATTAGTGCTCGACCCATCGCAACCATTTGGCGCTCACCACCAGAAAGCGAGCCCGCCTTCTGTGCACGGCGAGTAGCCAGGTCAGGGAAGATGCTGGTCACGAACTCAAAGCGTTCCTTGAAAGCCTTTGGGTTCAGGAAGACTCCCATTTCCAAGTTTTCTTCGATGGTGAGGCTAGGAAAAACGTTGTTGTTCTGTGGAACAAACGCAACGCCTTTTTCTACCAACTTGTTTGCCTTTAGGCCAGTGATGTCTTCACCGTTAAGCAAAATGTTTCCGCTACGAACGTTGACCTGACCAAAAATTGCCTTCAGCAAAGTTGACTTACCGGCACCGTTGGGGCCGATGATTCCAATCAATTCACCCTGGTTGGCGGTTAGTGAACATCCGTTAAGAATATTGATGCCAGGAAGGTAACCTGCGTGCAGGTCTCTAGCCTCGACTACTGGAATTGCCTTAGCCATTTTTACTTACCTGCCTTAATGGTCTTGATTGCAACTGTGCCTAGATCGGTGTCTGCGTGAGCACCAAGGTAAGCATCGATAACTGCCTGATCCTTCATTACCTGAGCCGGTGGACCTTCGGCAACAATCTTGCCTTCGGCCATTACGATCACCCAGTCGGAAATGTTTCGAACCATGTGCATGTCGTGTTCCACGAACAGAACAGTTGTTCCGTCGTTTTTGAGTCCCTTGATGTGCTCTAACAAGCTCTGAGTAAGAGCAGGGTTCACACCGGCCATCGGCTCATCTAGCATGACTAGCTTTGGCTTACCCATTAGAGCTCGCGCCATTTCCAAAAGCTTGCGTTGACCACCAGAAAGTGACGCCGCATAGTCTTCGCGCTTTGCATCGAGCTTGAAACGCTGTAGCAAGCCGTCGGCACGTTCGCTAATCTGCGCCTCGCGCTTTTTCCAGACTGGACGAAGGAACGACTGTAGGAATCCCTCACCAGGTTGGTCCTGAGCGCCCAGACGCATGTTGTCGATAACGGTCAACATGCTCAGTGCCTTGGTCAGCTGGAAGGTGCGAATCATTCCCATGCGAGCAACCTTGTAAGGGGCAACGCCAGCCAAGTCTTTGCCGTCGAAACTCCAGCTACCGGCGTTTGGTTCATCAAAACCGGTAAGCAGGTTGAACATGGTTGTCTTACCAGCACCGTTTGGGCCGATCAGCGCAGTGATGAGTCCGCGAGGAATCTCAAGGTGCTCAACGTTTACAGCTGTCAGACCTCCGAATTGGCGGGTGACACCGTCGGCAACCAAGATAGGGTCAACTTTTTTACACCCAGGAGTTGCTGGACCTACTGAAATTGAATTAGCCATTGAACTGTGTCTCCTTCTTGTTTCCGAAGATGCCCTGCGGTCTGAAGATAACTAGAAGCATCAGAACTAGGCCTACTAATAGGTATCGGATTTGACCAACCTGAGCCACATCCAAGAAAGGAAGTAGCCCAAGGTTTACAAGTCCTTCTAGGATTCCCTGAATGAACATGAGGAGAGCAAAGAAAATCATTCCGCCAAAGATAGGTCCCAGAATTGTCGCGGCTCCACCTAGAAGCAGAATTGTCCAGGTCATGAAAGTGAACTCTGTTCCCCAGGTAACCGGCTGGTTAGTCTGCGAGGTCATCACGAAGACCATTCCACCAAGGCTGGCGAGAGTACCACCGATGATGAGCGACTGCATCTTGTAGACAAAAACATTTTTGCCGAGAGATCTAATGGCATCTTCGTCTTCGCGAATACCCTTTAGGACTCGACCCCACGGGCTTCTGGTTAGTACCAGTAGAAGAAGGGCAGCAAGAATTACCAGTGACCAAGCCACAATTCTGATGAAGACTTCGTTCGATGAGTATGTCAGAACACCGATTTCAAATCGCTGATCAGGCAAGAAGTTAAGTGAGTAGAAGCTTTCACCGAATTGGCTTAGTCCGTTCGAGCCACCGGTTACATCGCGGTACTGTCCCACTCCGAAAACCGAGACGAGCGCCTGTGATGAGGCGATAGTAACAATTGCCAGGTAGTCGGCCCTGAGTCGCAGGGTTGGAATACCAAGTAGTACGGCAAACAGTGCAGAACAAAGCAAGCCAAACAGCATAGAACTGTACCAAGGCCAACCAAAGGTCAATGTGGCAATCGCGTAACCGTATGCCCCTAGAGCGGCAAAGGCAGCCTGACCAAAGTTCAACAGACCGGTGAAGCCGAAGTGCATGGCGAGACCAAGGGCGCTGAGCACGTAGGCAGCCGTGTAGGCACCAACCAGCTCACCGCCGGTGAGGTTAAGAATATTTAGGAAATCCATTTACTTAGCCAATCCTTTGCTTCTTGCCAAGTACACCCTGTGGGCGCACAATCAAAATGATTACCAGAATTACTAGAGCGGCCGCGTACTTGAGTTCGTTTGGAATGAACAGCGTAGAAACTTCAACTACCATTCCAATGATCAGCGCACCAACGGTTGCACCCAGAGCGGTTCCAAGACCACCAAGTGTCACAGCTGCAAACAAAAGCAACAGAATGTCAAAACCGGTTAGCCAGCTGGCCTGGAATTGCAAGCCGTAGAGCACACCGGCAATACCGGTTAGTGCGGCTGCAAATAGCCAAACAATTCGGATGATTCTCTCAACGTCAATACCGGTGGCAGCTGCGAGTGAGGCGTTATCGCTAACAGCTCGAGTCGCTTTTCCGATTCTCGTTCTGGTTAGGAACAGCGCAACACCAGCCAAGGCAATAACGTTGATGACCATTCCGATAAGCGTGATGTCGCTGGTGAAAATTGGACCAAGCTGGATGATGTTTCCACCACCACCGATGTCTTTAGTTCCACCACCGAAGAACATGAGCATTAGGTATCGAGCAACAATTGAGAAACCGATAGACACGATCATCATCTGGTTCAAACCCATGCGTCGTTTTCTGAGCGGTTTCCAAATACCAGCGTCTTGAGCCCAACCGAAGGCCGTCACCGCAGCGATAGATAGAAGTGCCGAAAGCAAAATGTTCTGATCCAAAAGAATGTAGGTTACCCACATCACGAGTGCACCGAATGAAACCATTTCACCGTGGGCGAAGTTGTTGAGCCCGGTTGTTCCGTAAATTAGCGAAATACCAATTGACGCGATTGCGAGCAGCAAACCAAAATTCAAACCGGCAAAGACACGGGCAAGTAGCTGATCTGAAAAACTTTCGCGAACTGTGGTGTCAGCTCCAAAAGAAAAAAGCACAGCTGCAAAGTCTGTTTCGCTTAGGTCTGCAGTTCCGATCGCTCCGTTTTCGGCATCGGTCAGTGCAAACCCTTCAGGGATTGTGGTCTTGTCGATTTCAACTTGGTACTGACCGAGCTCTGGCACCATGATCGACCATTCGCCGAATTCATTTGAAACCGATGAAGCACTGAAATCACCAAGAGTGGCAGTCACTTTGATTCCGGGAATCGGTGTGTCTTCCTGAAGCATGGTGCCGGCGATTGTATAGGCGTAGGTGCTTGGGTCGGCGTCCTCGGCATGAGCCGGAGTCGCGGCCAAAAGCCCTGCCAAAATGAGGAAGCCAGAGAAAATCGCGCTAAATGCGCGCCCTGGCCTATTGCGTAGTCGGTTCAAACCAACCTCCATTGGTGATTTAGTGCGCAATTCGCGCCTTTGCTCGTAATTTCCAAGATTACAGGGCTTTTTAGCCCATTCTTGTTGAACCAATGAGGAGATGCAGTCACCCGTAAATCGTTCCTAAGTTCAGGTAAATACTGCAGGTATTACGTAACATTCCTATAAAGTTCGTATTTTCTGCCGAAATTCGACAAATTTCTCTACAAAATGCGATTTCAGGACACTTATTTGATAAATCGTGAACATTCTGCAGGAAAGTTGGTGGTTTTGCGGCCAAAACCTCATCGGGGTTCAAAAAGGTGCCACTATTTAGGCCCTAATTCCAAAGGTAGAATTGCTAAAAGTGCCCTCCCTCAGCTAGGACCCTCGATGACTCAAAATGACCCGTTTGGCTTTGTTGGCCTGACTTACGATGACGTTCTGCTCCTTCCGGGCGAATCAAACATCGTTCCATCGGGGGTAAACACCAAAACCCGCATTACCAAGCGCGTCGAAATCAACGTTCCGCTGCTCTCATCGGCCATGGACACCGTGACCGAGGCCCGCATGGCAATCGCGATGGCCCGCCAGGGCGGCATCGGTGTTTTGCACCGCAACCTATCTCTAGATCGCCAGGCCAGCGAGGTTGACCTGGTCAAGCGCTCGGAAGCCGGCATGATCACCCACCCGGTGACCACAACACCTTTTGCGACCATTCAAGAAGTCGATGACCTTTGCGGCCGATACCGCGTTTCAGGACTTCCGGTTATCGACGAGGACGACCGCTTGGTTGGCATTGTGACCAACCGCGATATGCGCTTTGTTCTTGATGTGCAGCGCACCACCACTTTGGTTAAAGATGTAATGACTCCGATGCCTCTTATTACGGCACCGCACGACATCAACCCCGATGACGCAATCGGCATTTTTGCTCAGCACCGCATCGAGAAGTTACCTCTTATAGATGCCAACGGAAAGCTTCGCGGTTTGATCACCGTGAAAGATTTCGACAAGTCAGAAAAGTACCCACTCGCTTCTAAGGATGCCAACGGTCGCCTGCTTGTTGCGGCTGCGGTTGGTGTTGGCCAGGATGCTTGGGAGCGTTCAATGGCCCTTATTGATGCCGGCGTTGATCTACTTGTAGTCGACACCGCACACGGTCACAACAATGCGGTTTTGGAAATGATTGCAAAACTCAAGGCCGAACCATTTGCCAAGAACGTTGATGTAATCGGTGGCAATGTCGCAACTCGCGAAGGTGCGCAGGCACTTGTCGACGCGGGCGCCGATGGCGTGAAGGTTGGCGTTGGACCAGGTTCTATTTGCACCACTCGAGTTGTTGCCGGTGTTGGTGTGCCGCAGGTCACCGCCGTTTACCAGGCATCGCTTGCCTGCAAGCCTGCCGGCGTTCCAGTAATCGCCGACGGCGGACTCCAGTACTCAGGTGATATTCCAAAGGCTTTGGTCGCCGGTGCAAACGCAGTAATGCTTGGTTCACTTTTGGCCGGCACCGATGAAGCCCCAGGTGACATCACGTTCGTGGGCGGCAAGCAGTTCAAGACCTACCGCGGCATGGGTTCACTTGGCGCGATGCAATCACGTGGTGAAGCAAAGTCTTACTCCAAGGACCGCTACTTCCAGGATGACGTTCTGCGCGAAGACAAGCTTGTTCCTGAAGGCATTGAAGGCCGTGTTCCTTACCGCGGTTCAGTGGCATCGGTTGTGCACCAACTAGTTGGCGGCCTTCGTGCATCGATGGGCTACGTTGGCGGCGAAACAATTCCGGAGCTGCAGGAGCGCGGTAAGTTCGTGCGCATCACCGCTGCCGGCCTCAAAGAATCTCACCCACACGACATTCAGATGACTGTGGAAGCTCCAAACTACGGAACTCGCTAAAAGCGATTAGGAAATCATGACCGAAATTGAAATCGGCCGCGGCAAGCGCGCCCAACGTGCCTGGTCGTTTGACGATATTGCAATCGTGCCAAACCGCCGCACCCGCGACCCACAGGATGTATCTACCGCATGGAAGATCGACGCATACGAATTTGGTCTTCCGGTACTAGGTGCACCAATGGACTCGGCGGTATCTCCTGAAACTGCGGTAACCATCGGCAAGCTCGGTGGCCTTGGTGTGCTTGACCTGGAAGGTCTTTGGACCCGCTACGAAGACCCAAGCCAGCAACTAAACGAAATTGCAAAGCTACCGGCCGACAAAGCAACTAAGCGCATGCAAGAAATTTACGCAGAGCCAATCAAGGCAGAACTAATCCGTGATCGCATCGCACAAATTCGCGCAGCTGGCGTCACCGTTGCCGGAGCACTTTCACCGCAGCGCGCCGCAGAATTTTCTGACGCCGTGATTAAAGCCGGCGTTGATATCTTCGTGATTCGTGGAACTACCGTTTCGGCGGAGCATGTTTCAAAAAATGTTGAGCCGCTGAATCTCAAAGAATTTATTTACAAGCTCGACGTGCCAGTTATCGTTGGCGGCGCCGCCACTTACACCTCAGCACTTCACCTAATGCGCACCGGTGCTGCCGGCGTGCTGGTTGGCTTTGGTGGCGGTGCTGCTTCAACCACCCGTCGCGTTCTTGGTATCCACGCACCCATGGCAACCGCGGTGGCCGATGTTGCCGGCGCACGTCGTGACTACATGGATGAATCGGGTGGTCGCTACGTTCAGGTAATCGCAGACGGTGGCCTAGGTACATCGGGCGATATCGTCAAGGCGATTGCAGTTGGCGCCGATGCGGTAATGCTTGGTTCTGTGTTGGCTCGTGCCGAAGAGGCGCCCGGCCAGGGGTGGCACTGGGGTCAAGAGGCTTTCAACAAAGATCTACCTCGTGGTAACAAGGTTCAGGTTGGCACCGCGGGAACGCTGGAAGAGATTTTGCTCGGCCCATCTTCATCTGCATCGGGTGGCACAAACCTGATGGGGGCACTTCGTCGCTCAATGGCAACCACTGGTTACTCAGACGTAAAAGAGTTCCAGCGCGTGGATGTTGTAGTTGCGCCTTATCACGCATAACCGAGACCACGCCTAAATCTTTATGAGTAAAGCGCCAAGCTTCTTTTCTGTCGCCAGACAGCCAAAGTGGGTTGGCGCTTTATTTTTATCATTGGCAGTGGCAGCGATATTTGCAGCGCTTGGTCAGTGGCAGCTAGATAGAACGTTTACAAAGAACAGCGGCGAACCGGTTGCAATTAACATTGAAAGCGTCAGCGTCAAGCTAGACACTAAAAATGTTTATGTCGTTGCCAATCGATTGAACGGTACCGAACGTGGCTACTGGTTGGTGACTAATTCAATCGACTCGAAAGAAAAGAATCTAACCATTGCCCTTGGCTGGTCTGCGGACCTGGCTGAAGTGAAGGCGGAGCGCGAAGCCCTTGAGAAATCGGGGTTAGAAAAATTTGACACCAAATTAGAGGGCGTCTTCATTCCTTCAGAGGCTCCACTTCCGCAGAGCAACTCAGAGAATTACATTTTCGAGTCTCTCTCGCTGGCTCAGTTGATCAATGTTTACTCACCGGATAAGCCAATCGCTACTGAGCCTCAAATTTTGGCTCTGAATGGCTACAGCCAGGCTTCGGCCTGGCCACCACTGAAACCAGTAAATGTTGTCTATGAGCCGATTCAAAAGATCAACTGGTTGAGCGCTTTCTATTTCTTGGAATGGCTGCTATTTGCCGGCTTTGCTATTTTCCTTTGGTGGCGCTTGGTCAAAGACGAGCAGATTTTGCTGACCGCAGGGCAATCTGATGAAAAGGTAAACTAGACCAATGAATCCACAAGAATCAACCCTTCGGGGGGCGTTGAAGTATTTCAAGGTGACCTCTTATATCACCGGTATCTTCCTGGTGTTGATCATGATTCTTTGGGGTATTCGCTTGAGCATTCAGGCTGACCTTTGGCTTGCCGGACCAGACGGTTTCTTGTATCTGGCTTATTACTCAGTTGATGCGAACGACGTCAAAGTTGGGCTTCCTGATTCGGGCCTTGACCTGACGGTTATTTCACTGATTGTGCACGGCTGGCTTTACGTTGCTTACCTATTGGGTGATTTCAGAATGTGGACCCTCTACCGCTGGAACTTCTTGAGATTCCTAGTGATTGCCCTCGGTGGCATAGTGCCACTTCTTTCTTTCTTCACCGAACGCCACTTCAGCAGAGTTGCTGAGCAAGACATTGCCGCAAAATTTAAGAAGGTGGCCTAATGACCGCCAATCGTCCGGTACTCGTAGTTGACTTCGGTGCCCAGTACGCGCAACTGATTGCACGCCGAGTTCGCGAAGCAAATGTTTATTCTGAAATCGTTCACCACAATGTAACCGCTGCCGAAGTTCTTGCTAAGAACCCTTTGGCGATCATTCTTTCCGGAGGGCCTTCATCGGTGTATGAAGAAGGGTCGCCGCAACTCGACAAAAAAATTCTAGAACTCGGAATTCCGGTACTTGGAATTTGCTACGGCTTTCAAACTTTGGCGAACGCGCTTGGGGGCCGCGTAGACAAGAGCGGAAAGCGCGAGTACGGCGCTACCGAGCTCAAGGTAAATGCTGGCGGAGAAATTTTGGCGGGCCAACCAGCAGAGCAGACCTGCTGGATGAGTCACGGCGACCAGGTCATGGAGGCCCCAGCCGGCTTTGAAGTTTTGGCATCAACCGACATCACTCCGGTAGCAGCTTTTGCAAACAGCGAAAAGAAAATTTACGGAGTGCAATGGCACCCTGAGGTTAAGCACTCTGAGTTTGGTCAAAATGTTTTGACAAACTTCTTACACAACGCAGCGGGTATTCCAGCAACTTGGAATTCGGGAAACGTAATTGCCGAGCAGGTTGAGAAGATTCGCGCCCAGGTTGGCGATGCTCGCGTGATCTGCGGATTATCTGGCGGTGTGGATTCTGCGGTCGCCGCGGCACTGGTACATAAAGCCGTTGGCGATCAGCTGGTTTGTGTTTTTGTGAATCACGGATTGCTGCGCCAAGACGAGGCAGAGCAGGTTGAGCGTGATTACGTTGCCGCAACTGGTATTCGCCTTGTCACAGTAAACGTCGAAGACAAGTTCTTGACCGCTTTGGCCGGAGTCAGTGACCCGGAAACCAAGCGCAAGATTATTGGTCGTGAGTTCATTCGAACATTCGAAGAGGCGCAGGCTGCTCTGTACGAAGAATCAAAAGCTGACAACCGCCCAATCAAATTCCTAGTTCAGGGAACTCTGTATCCAGATGTTGTCGAGTCGGGTGGCGGCGTTACCGCTGGCATCAAGAGTCACCACAACGTAGGTGGATTGCCGGACGACATCGAGTTTGAGCTGGTTGAACCGCTTCGAGAATTATTCAAAGATGAGGTTCGTGCTATCGGTGCGGAACTTGGCCTGCCGGCCGAGATCGTTCAGCGTCAGCCATTCCCAGGCCCAGGCCTCGGCATTCGCATCGTGGGTGAAATCACCAAGGATCGCCTAGACCTACTTCGCAAGGCCGACGCAATCGTTCGTGCCGAGTTGACCGCCGCCGGTCTTGACGCAGAAATCTGGCAGTGTCCGGTTGTGCTTCTTGCCGATGTTCGTTCGGTTGGTGTTCAGGGCGATGGCCGCACCTATGGCCACCCGATTGTGTTGCGCCCGGTTTCATCCGAGGATGCAATGACCGCGGACTGGACTCGTGTGCCTTACGACGTACTTGCCAAGATTTCGAACCGCATCACCAACGAGGTCGAGGGCGTGAACCGCGTCGTGCTCGACGTGACCTCAAAGCCACCTGGCACCATCGAGTGGGAATAATCGCCAAGGGCGATTATTTGAGCTTGCGTTAGCATGGCGAAGGTGAACGGAGAGCACGAGGTCCTTGTCTTCGGGCATCGGGGCGCTTCTGGCTATCGTCCGGAGAACACCCTCGAGGCTTTTGCCTTGGCCTTCGAACTGGGTTCTGATGCAATCGAGTGCGATCTGCTGCCGACCGCCGATGGTGAGTTGATCATTCGCCATGACAACTATTTGTCGACCACCACCGATGTTGCCGAGCACCCGGAGTTCGCTCACTTGAAACGCATGGGTGTGGTCGGTTGGCAAGAAGAGCGTGAGGACTGGTTCTGCGAAGACTTCACACTCGCGCAGTTGAAGACGTTGCGCGCCGTCGAACGCCTTCCGGAGCTTCGCCCGGGTAGCGCCAAGTTTGATGGCAAGTTCGAACTGCCAACCGTTGATGACCTATTGACCGCCGACTTTGCCGCCGGAAAACACCTCATCCTCGAAGTGAAGCACGGCGGATATTTTGCGGCCAAGGGCATGCCGGTGGCAGCCATCCTGGCTCGTAAATTGAACGAGATTGATTGGCGTTCACGTGGCATCAGCCTGACTCTCGAAGCCTTTGAATTCAAGGTGCTTGACCAGTTGCAGCGAGTTTGTGGGCAAATTGGTGACTATGTCTATCTGGTGGACACCTGGAGTGACCCGGAGCTGAATGCCAAGGCCGCGGAGATCTTCGACGGCATCAGTTTCAACGCCGAGTTGGTCTGGGGAAGCGATCTGATCGAGGTTGCCCACGCTCGCGGACAGAAGGTTTTCATCTGGACGGCACGCGCCGAGGAAGCCGAAAACACCATCGAGGAGTATTACGCGAAGTTCATTCTGAGCGGCGCCGACGGCATCTTCGCCGACCAACCCGACCTGCTCGCGGCCTGCGTCCGAGACATGTCTTAGGGCTGTCCTAGGATTACTGGGTTATGTCAGAACTAGATTTCTTTGCCGGCTCAAGTGCCGATTCCCTGGTCGAGGGGCTCAACCCACAGCAACGTGAAGCGGTTGAATATCGCGGCAAGGCGTTGCTGATTGTTGCCGGTGCCGGTTCGGGCAAGACCCGAGTTCTGACCCACCGCATCGCCCACCTGCTGGCCAAGAAAGAAGCCTGGCCATCACAGATTCTGGCGATTACATTCACCAATAAGGCTGCTGCCGAAATGCGCGAGCGTGTGCGCCACTTGCTTGGTGAGAGTGCCGATGGCATGTGGATCAAGACCTTCCACTCTGCCTGCGTTGCCATTCTGCGTCGCGAGAGTGAGCGCCTAGGCCACAACTCAAACTTCACCATCTATGACTCTGGCGATAGCCGCGCAATTCTGAAGCGTCTGATCAAAGATATGGGTGCCGACATTCACAAGCTGACTCCGGCCGGTGTTTCAGCAGTAATTTCGAATGCCAAGAATGAGTTGGCCGACGCCGAGTCTTATGCTCGCAACATCGATCAGGCAGACCCGGTCGCTCGAATGATTGCCGAAATCTTCTCGCGTTATCAGGGTGAACTTCGCCGCAACAATGCCTTCGACTTCGATGACCTCATCGGCGAGACCGTTCACCTGTTCCGTGCCTTCCCTGAGGTGCTTGCGCAATACCAGCACAAGTTCAAGCACATCCTGGTCGATGAGTATCAAGACACTAACCACGCGCAATACGCCTTGGTTCGTGAGCTGGCCCAGACCGCTTCGCTGACCGTGGTGGGTGACTCTGACCAGTCGATTTATGCCTTCCGAGGCGCGGATATTCGCAACATCAGTGAGTTTGAAAAAGACTTCAGTGGGGCCAAGACCATCTTGCTCGAGCAGAACTATCGCTCGACCCAGAACATTCTTTCGGCGGCCAACGCGGTTATCTCGAACAACTTCGACCGCCCGAACAAGAACCTCTGGACCGACTCTGGCCAGGGTGACGCCATCGTCGGCTTCACCGGTTACTCGGCGCACGATGAGGCTCAGTTCATCGCCGATGAGATCAACAAGCTGCACCACGAGGGCATGAATTATCGCGACATCGCTGTGATGTATCGAACCAACTCACAGACCCGTGCACTCGAAGAAATTTTCATCCGTGCTGCGTTGCCATATCGCGTAGTCGGCGGCACCAAGTTCTATGAGCGCGCTGAAATCAAGGATGCCTTCGGCTACTTGGTCGCGATCAACAACGAGCTCGATGACTTGGCTACGCGCCGCATCTTGAATGTGCCAAAGCGCGGAATCGGTGACGCCTCGGAAACCCAGTTGGCCAAATATGCCGAGCGCAACGGCTTGTCGATGCGCCAGGTTTTGGCGCACGTTGGCGACCTTGGTTTCGGCCCGAAGATCACCGGTGCCATCACCCAGTTGAGTGACTTGCTGATTGAGCTCGAGGCAATGGCCCGCAGCGAATCGGTTGATGTGGTTTTGCGTGCAGTGCTCGAACGAACCGGCTTGATCGAGAGTCTCCGCAACAGCCGCGACCCACAAGATGAAGCGCGCGTCGAGAACCTCGAGGAACTCGTGTCTGTTGCCCGCGAATTCCAACGCAACAACCCAGAGGGTCGGCTACCTGACTTCTTGAACGAAGTTGCCTTGGTGGCCGCCGCCGATGAAATCGATGATGAATCTGGAACTGTTTCGCTGATGACCCTCCACACTGCCAAGGGTCTTGAGTATGACGCTGTCTTCTTGACCGGACTCGAAGAGTCATTGTTGCCACACCGCATGTCTTTCATCACTCCTGGTGGTCTGAACGAAGAGCGCCGTCTGTTCTATGTGGGCATCACCCGTGCCCGCAAGAAACTGCACTTGAGCTTGGCGATGACTCGAACCACCTATGGCGAGTCGGATGCCTCGACCCCGAGTCGATTCCTGAGCGAGATTCCGAACACCTTGATCGATTGGCGCGAGTCTGGCGCCACCCGAGCCATGGCTAGTTCGCGCTATCGCTCATCGATTGCAGATGACCAGGGTTACGGTCGTGAATCTTCGGACTATGGTTCTTCGCAATCCGGCTCCGGCTATGGAGGCACCGCCTCCACCAAGCCAAAGACAGAGTGGAAGGGCGCCATTTCATCGGTGCGCAACAACGAGGGTCTGCAGCTTTCGGTTGGCCAGTTTGTGATGCACTCTGACTTCGGTAAGGGCAAGGTTGTCACGGTTGCCGGCGAAGGAAATCGTCAAACCGCAGAGATTCACTTCGGCAGCATCGGTGTGAAAAAGCTTCTGGTCAAGGTAGCGCCAATCACCGTTCTCGAAGACTAAAGAAAAGCAGCCATTTGCCCCCGTTTCTGGGCAAGAGGGGGTTGTTCCTAGGCGTAGACTTTAACGGTTGCCCACTCCAATATGAACGGAAATCACAGTGGATTTATTTGAGTACCAAGCGCGCGACATGTTCGAAGCGCATGGAGTTCCAGTCCTACAGGGTCTAATCGCAGACACCCCAGAAGAAGTAGAAGCAGCAGCAGCCAAGATTGGCGGCGTAGTTGTAGTCAAGGCTCAGGTCAAGGCCGGCGGCCGCGGCAAGGCCGGCGGTGTAAAGGTCGCGAAGTCTCCAGCTGAAGCGAAGGAGCTTTCAGAGAAGATCTTCGGTCTAAACATCAAGGACCACATCGTCAAGCGCGTGATGGTTGCACAGGGTGCATCAATCGCCAAGGAGTTCTACTTCTCGGTTCTGCTTGACCGATCAAACCGCACCTTCCTTTCGCT
>ERZ650308.1140-NODE-1140-length-13997-cov-7.729522_pt1 | contig 13997 bp, 14 predicted proteins | sample MGYA00376244_ERZ650308 | MGnify/ENA primary metagenome ERZ650308 (study PRJEB26733, sample SAMN07839295) | wastewater metagenome | biome: small river; feature: stream; material: water | place: USA: North Carolina | collected 2016-04-26 ...
GTGAACGTGGCCGTGCTGCACTGCCCGACCATCAAACCGCTGGACGAAGCCACGATCCTGGCCGAGGTCAGCAAGCCGGGCCGTTTGGTCGTGGTGGCAGAAAACCATTCCATCGTGGGCGGCTTGGGTGAGGCCGTGGCCAGCTTGCTGATGCGCGAAGGCGTGGTGCCCGCCAAGTTCCGCATGCTGGCGCTGCCCGATGCCTTCCTGGACGCGGGCGCCTTGCCCACGCTGCACGAGCGCTACGGCATTTCGGCTGAAAAGATGAACAGCCGCATCAAGGCCTGGCTGGCCTGAACGCCTCGGCCACAAAGTCCACAAACGCCCGTACCCGCGCCGCCGATTTGTGCTGCGCGGGGTAGACCGCATAAATGTCTGCATCGGGCGTGTGGTACTGCGGCAGCACTTGCACCAGCTGGCCTTGGGCCAGGTGGTCGCGAATGTCCCATTCGGCCCGCAGCAAGATGCCGTGGCCGTCCAGCGCCCATTGCACCGCGATGCTGCCGTCGTTGGTGGTCAGGTTGCCGCGTGTCTTGATGGTCTCGGTTTTGCCCTGCCTGCCGCGTGTGAGCTTGATCACGCCATAGGCCTCGCCGCCCTGGCGAATGCTGATGAAGTTGTGTCGGGCCAGGTCGGCCGGGGTCTTCGGTTCGCCGTGCGCCTGGATGTAGGCGGGCGAGGCGCACAGCAGGCGCTGGTTGTCGGCGATCTTGCGCGCAATGACGCGGGTGTCGGGCGGTGGACCAAAGCGGATGCACACGTCAAACGCATCGTCGGTCAGCGACGGCGGGTCCACCGACAACTGCAGCTGTGCGTCCACTTGCGGGTATTGCCGGACAAAGCGGCTGATCAGCGGGCCGATGTGGCTGCGGCCAAAGCCCAGCGTGGCGTTGATGCGCAGCAGGCCGCTGGGGGTGGAGCGGCTGGCCCCCAGTTGCTGCTCCAGATCGGCCATCTCGGCCAGGATGCTGCGGGCGTGGCGCAGCATGGTTTCGCCTTCCACCGTGAGGCTCATGCGGCGGGTGGTGCGGTTGACCAGCGGCACGCCCAGGCGCGACTCCATCTGCGACAGGCGTTTGCTGACTGCTGCGGTGGTGATGCGCATCTCGCGTGCGGCAGCGCTCAGGCTGCCGGCCATGGCCAAGGCAGAAAAGAAGCCCAGATCGGCGGCTTGCAGGCGTGGTTCCATTGTTGATCTCAAGTTAACAATGGATTGAATTTTAGGGTGTTTATTGAGAGGGGAGCGCCGCACAATGGCGCATCCTTTTTTCACCTTAGAACGCGCACACCATGAAAACCTACCGCATCGCCACCATCCCCGGAGACGGCATTGGCAAAGAAGTCATCCCCGCTGGCCAGCAAGTCATGCAGGCCCTGGCGCAAGCCTGTGGCACTTTTGCCTTCGAGTTTGAAAACTTCGGCTGGGGTGGCGACTATTACCGCCAGCACGGCGTGATGATGCCCGCCGATGGTCTGGATGCTCTGCGCCACAAGGACGCCATCTTGTTCGGCTCGGCCGGTGACCCGGACATCCCTGACCACATCACGCTGTGGGGCCTGCGCCTGAAGATTTGCCAGGGCTTTGACCAGTACGCCAATGTGCGTCCCACGCGCATCCTGCCCGGTATCGATGCGCCTTTGAAGCGTTGCACGCCCAAGGACCTGGACTGGGTCATCGTGCGTGAGAACTCCGAAGGCGAATACTCCGGTGTGGGCGGTCGCGTGCACCAGGGCCACCCGATCGAGGCGGCCACCGATGTGTCCATCATGACCCGCGCCGGGGTCGAACGCATCCTCCGTTTTGCCTTCAAGCTGGCGCAGTCGCGCCCACGCAAGTTGCTCACGGTGGTGACCAAGAGCAATGCCCAGCGCCACGCCATGGTCATGTGGGACGAGATCGCGCTGCAGGTGTCCAAAGAGTTCCCCGATGTGAAGTGGGACAAAGAGTTGGTCGATGCCGCCACCGCCCGCATGGTCAACCGCCCCGCCACGCTGGACACCATCGTCGCCACCAACCTGCATGCCGACATCTTGAGCGATCTGGCCGCGGCCTTGGCGGGCAGCCTGGGCATTGCGCCCACGGGCAACATCGACCCCGAGCGCCGTTACCCCAGCATGTTCGAGCCCATCCACGGCTCGGCCTTCGACATCATGGGCAAAGGCCTGGCCAACCCGGTCGGCACCTTCTGGTCGGTGGTCATGCTGCTGGAGCACCTGGGCGAAGACGCTGCAGCCCAGCGTTTGATGAAGGCCGTGGAGGCCGTGACCGCCAACCCGGCGCTGCACACGGGCGACCTGGGCGGGAAAGCCCTGACGGTGGATGTCACCCAGGCTGTATGCAAGGCCTTGGCTTGAGGTCATGATCTGCAGGCTGGATGCCCTCGGTCCTTTTCCCTGAAAAATGATTTTTCGCCCCTCATTGCCTGAAAGGTTTGAACATGCGCTCCAAGTTTCTATCCGTCGCCATCGCCTGCACTGTGTTGGCGTCTGTGAACGCGTTTGCACAGGATTACCCCGCGGCCAATAAAACCATCACCTTTGTGTTGCCCTATGCCGCAGGCGGGCCCACCGACAAAGCCGCACGCGATCTGGCGCAGTCCATGAGCAAGGCCATGGGCGGGCACAGCATCGTGATCGACAACGCGGCGGGCGCGTCCGGCTCGATCGGTGCGAACAAGGTGGCCAAGGCCTCGCCAGACGGTTACACGCTTTTGTTCACACACATCGCGCAAGCCACCTTGCCCAGCTTCTTCCGCAACTTGCCCTACAACGTGGAAAAGGATTTCGAGTACCTGGGCCTGGTGAGCGAGAACCCGATGAACCTGATCGGTCGCCCTAGCCTGGCGGCCAACAACATGGCCGAGTTGGTGAGCTGGATTCAGGCCAACAAGGGCAAGATCAACATTTCCAACGCCGGTCCGGGCTCGGCATCGCACCTGTGCGGCATGCTGTTCCAGTCCACCCTCAAGGTGGACATGACCTCGGTGCCCTACAAAGGCACGGCCCCCGCCATGACCGACCTGATCGGTGGCCAGGTGGACCTCATGTGCGACCAGACCACGACCACGATCCCGCAGATCGAAGGCAAGAAGGTCAAGTCCTTTGCGGTCACCACATCCTCACGCTTGAGCTCGCCTGTCCTGAAAGACATGCCGACCATGCAGGAGGCTGGGCTCAAGGATTTCACCGTCACGATCTGGCAAGGTTTGTATGCGCCCAAGGGCACGCCGACAGCCGTGCTGAAAAAGCTCAATGACGCCCTCAAGGTGGCGGTCAAAGATCCGGAGTTCATCCGCAAGCAAGACGCCGGTGGGGCCTCCGTCATCAACGACGCACGCAACGAACCGGCTGGGCACAAGGCTTTCGTGATGTCCGAAGTGGCCAAATGGGCGCCGGTCATCAAGTCGGCGGGTGTGTACGCCGATTGATGCCCGCAAGACGGCATCGGTTTCGGATTGCGCACAATACCCCAGAACAGACCTTTTGGAGATGTGCGGATGTCCTTGCCCGGATACAACCTGGCGCGATTTGATTTTGTGTCGATTCGACTGGCGGTTTTGTGCGCCCAAACCGGCAGTTTGACCATGGCTGCACGGCAGTGCAATCTGGTGCTGCCCGCCGCCAGTCGGCGTTTGAAAGAGTTGGAGGCGGCCACAGCTTGTCAGTTGTTTGAACGGCATTCCCGTGGATTGGACATGACCCCGGCGGGACGGGTTTTCATGCGCAGGGGCTTGGCGCTGCTCCAAGAGATGGATGGCTTGGTGAGCGAGTTGGTCGATCTTCGTCAAGGCATCGCTCGTCATGTGCGCTTGTTTGCAGGGACGGCCGCCATCAACCAGTTCTTGCCGCCGCTGATGGCCAAGTACACCCATCTTCACCCAGAAGTGCAAATTGATTTGGAGGAGCAGGTTTCAGAGCACGTGGTGCAGGCCTTGCGCGAGGGGCGTGCGGACGTGGGGGTGTTTGTGGAAGGCCCCAACACCGAAGGCTTGGACGTGAAGGACTTTCGCCAGGATCAGTTGGTTTTGATATTGCCAAGGCATCACGCTTTGGTGGGTAAATCGCCATTGGATTTTGCCGATGCGCTGGACGAGCCATGGGTCAGTCTCAACCCTGGTGCTGCACTGTTGCAGCAACAGCAAAGCGCAGCCATGGCCGCAGGCCGCACACTGAAGCTGCGCATGCAGGTGCGAAGTTTTGATGCGGTGGGGCACATGGTCGCTTCTGGGTTGGGAATTGCGTTGTTGCCCAAAGTGGCGGCATTGCCGATTGTCCGGGCGATGCAGCTCAGTTGGCGTCCGTTGAAAGATGCTTGGGCCAAGCGTTGCTTGAAAGTGGGCATTCGCAAAGAGGCCGATTCCTTGGTCATGGACTTCAGAGATTTCCTGCATTCGCCTTCGCAAAATGCGAAGGCTGCCTGATCGATTTACCAATAGACGCACCGAGGCATCCGCAAGACACTGCGGGGCATGAATGCCACAAGTACTGCCCACAACGTCAAAGATCTCAGCGCACTTTCAGGTTTGAAGGTGCTGGAGTTGGGCCAGCTGATTGCTGGCCCATTTGCCGCCAAGACTTTGGCCGACTTTGGCGCCGAAGTGATCAAGATCGAACCACCCGACAGCGGTGACCCGTTGCGCAAATGGCGCATGCTCAAGGACGGGACTTCTGTGTGGTGGCAGGTGCAGTCGCGCAACAAGCGTTCGCTGGCGCTGGATTTGCGCACGCCCGAGGGGCAAGAGCTGGTTCGCCAATTGGCCGCCGAGGCCGATGTGCTGATTGAAAACTTCCGCCCAGGCGCACTGGAGGGGTGGGGTTTGTCGCCCGAGGTGCTGATGGCCAGCAACCCGCGCTTGATCGTGCTGCGCATCAGTGGCTATGGCCAGACAGGGCCTTACCGCAATCGACCTGGCTTTGGTGTGATTGGCGAGGCCATGGGCGGCTTGCGCCACCTCACCGCAGAGCCCGGCCGTGTGCCTGTGCGCGTGGGCGTGAGCATCGGCGACACCTTGTCGGCCTTGCATGGGGTCATTGGCATCTTGCTTGCATTGCAGCACAGGCATGCCACCGGACAAGGGCAGGTGATCGATGTCGCCCTGTACGAGTCGGTTTTCAACTGCATGGAGAGTCTGCTGCCCGAGTACAGCGCTTTCGGGGCCGTTCGCGAGCCTGCGGGCAGCGCTTTGCCAGGCATCGCGCCTACCAATGCCTACCTGTGCCAGGACGGCGCTTATGCCTTGGTTGCAGGCAATGGCGACAGCATTTTCAAACGCCTGATGGTTTTGATCGAACGCTCGGACCTGGCCAACGACCCAGCGCTGGCCGACAACGCAGGTCGCGTGGCGCGTGTGGCTGAGCTGGATGCCGCCATTGGGGCTTGGACGGCTCAGCGCCCGGTGTCTGAGGTGTTGGATGCACTGGATCGGGCGGCAGTGCCTGCGGGGCGCATTTACACCGTGGCGGACATCGCGGCCGATCCGCACTACCAGGAGCGAGGCATGTTGCAGTCGCTGGTGATGGACGATGGCAGCACCATGACCGTGCCCGGGATCGTGCCGAAGTTGTCGGTGACGCCGGGTCAGCATCGCCGAAACGCGCCACAGTTGGGGCAAGACACGGACCATATTTTGGCTGAGATGGGTTTGAGCGCCGACCAAATCCAATCCTTGAAAGTGCGCGGCATCGTGGGGAACAAGGCATGAAACAGAGAATTTATTTCAATGAAGTGGTGACCCGTGACGGCTTTCAGATGGAGCCGGAATTTGTGCCCACGGACAACAAGGTGGCCTTGATCAATGCGCTCAGCCAATGCGGCTATGCCAAGATCGAGGTGACCTCATTCACCTCGGCCAAAGCCATCCCGATGCTGCGCGATGCAGAAGAAGTCATGGGGCGGATTGAGCGCGTGCCCGGTGTGGAGTACACCGTTTTGGTGCCCAATTTGCGCGGGGCCGAGCGGGCCATGGAGTCTCGTCCTGACGAGTTCAATCTGGTCATGTCCACTTCGGAAACGCACAACCTGGCCAACTTGCGCATGCCCCGAGAGCACAGCTTTGCGGCCTTGCGCGATGTGATCTCGCGATATGCCGAGCAAGTCCCGATCAATGTGTCTTTGTCGGCCTGTTTTGGCTGTCCGATGGAGGGCGATGTGCCGCAGGTCGAGGTGCTGCGCTGGGCTCAGCGCTTTGCCGATCTGGGTGTGCGTGGCCTGACCATTTGCGACACCACAGGCATGGCCCACCCAGCGCAGGTGGCACGCATGTGCGAGGTGTTGCGGTCACAGTTTCCTCATTTGCAATTGACGCTGCATTTTCACAACACCCGAGGCATGGGCCTGGCCAATGTGCTGGCTGCTGGGCAGTCGGGTATTGACCGTTTTGATGGCTCCTTGGGTGGCTTGGGTGGGTGCCCTTATGCCCCAGGGGCCAGCGGCAACATCAGCAGCGAAGACGCGATCCATATGCTGGATGCGATGGGCTATGACACGGGCATAGACCTGGCGCGTTTGTTGCCCATTGCACGTGAACTGCCTTCCATCGTGGGCCATACCGTGCCCGGACAGGTCGCCAAGAGCGGCCTGATCACCGATCTGCACCCAGCGCCGCTCTCGGTGGCCGAACTGAAAAAGGAGTTTCAATGATCGATCACCTCGACCACCTGGTTCTGACCACGGCGCGTGAAGCCGCGTGTGTCGATTTCTATACCCGTGTCCTGGGCATGCAGCTGGAAAGCTTTGTCGGCGGCACGCCCCCTGTTGAGCGCAGGGCTTTCAAGTTTGGCAACCAGAAAATCAATTTGCATGTGCAGGGCTCGGAGTTCGAGCCCAAGGCCCATTTGCCGGTGCCCGGGGCGCTGGACCTGTGCTTCATTGTGCAAATCCCTCTGGAAGACGTGATCGCAAAGCTCCAAGCCTGCAATTGGCCCATCGTGGAAGGCCCTGTGGTGCGCACGGGCGCCACCGCCAAGATCAGATCGGTCTATGTTCGCGATCCGGATTTCAATTTGATTGAACTGTCCGTTTTGAATTGAGTTATCCACACCAGCAGGGGACAAGCATGCAACGACGTCAATGGATCATCAGTGCAACAGGTGCCGCGATGGTGTTGGCCCTCAGCCAAACCGCGCAAGCCCAAGGAAAATTTCCGGACCGGCCCATCACCATCGTGGTGCCCAGTGCGCCCGGTGGCTCCACCGATTTCACGGCGCGCCTGATCGCCGAGCCTTTGTCGCGTGCCTTGGGGCAGGCGGTGGTGGTGGACAACAAGGCTGGTGCTTCGGGCAATATCGGCAATCAGTTTGTGGCCAAAGCCAAACCCGATGGCTACACCCTGTTGCTGGCCTACAGTGGCTACCAGGTGGGCAATCCCCATTTGTTCAAAAAAGCGGGTTGGGACCCGATCAAGGATTTCACACCTGTGGCCATGCTCACGCGAGCGCCGCAGGTGGTTGCTGCCCGCGCGAATTTGCCTGCGAATAACTTGCGTGAGCTGGTCGCCTATGCGAAGGCCAATCCGGACAAGCTCAATTACGCCTCGTCGGGCAACGGTTCGATCCAGCACATCGCGGGCGAGTTGTTCAAGCAAATGACGGGTGTGGCTTTGACCCATGTGCCTTACAAGGGCGCAGGTCCTGCAGTACAGGATTTGCTTGGTGGTCAAGTGGACTTGTTTTTCACCACACCCGCCTCGGTGGTCAGCCACATCAAAGCCGACAAGCTCAAAGGCCTGGCGGTGACCAGCGGCGCGCGCTTGGTGTCCATCCCGCAAGTGCCAACGACACGGGAGTCAGACCTCAAGGATTTCACGCTGGATTCGTGGTTTGCCCTTTATGCTCCAGTGGGTACGCCCAACGATGTGGTGCAACATCTCAACACCGAGATTGCCAAAATACTGGCATTACCAGATGTGAAGAAAAAAGCTGAAGATGCAGGAACCCTGGTCGATCACATGGGGCCTGTGCAGTTGGGTGAATACACGCGCAAGGAATTGGCCTATTGGGGGCGGGTCATCCAGGGTGCCAAGATCACGGCCGACTGAGCCTGGTGCCGATCATGAAAATCGTCTTCCTTGACCGCGACACCCTTTCGACAGAAACACGCTTGCGCCCTTTGACGTTCGCGCACGAGTGGGTGGAATACCCGTGTACACGTGTGGATGACGTGGCCGCTCGCATCAAAGATGCGGATATTGTCATCGTCAACAAGGTCAAGCTGAGTGCGCAGTCTCTGGCTGGGGCGCCTGGACTCAAGCTGGTTGCAGTGGCTGCCACGGGCACCGACAACATCGACCTGGAGGCCTGCCAACAACAAGGCATCACGGTCAGCAATGTGCAAAATTACGCAGTGCACACCGTGCCCGAACACACCTTTGCGCTCATTTTTGCCTTGCGCCGAAGCATCTGCGCGTACCGGGATGCGGTGAAAGCGGGACGCTGGCAGGAGGCCGCACAGTTCTGTTTTTTTGACCACCCGATCCGTGACCTGGCGGGCTCGACGCTGGGCATCATCGGCGATGGCTTGTTGGGCCAGTCGGTGGCCGCGATGGGCCGGGCCTTGGGCATGCGGGTGCTGTTTTCGGCGCACAAAGGGCGTGTGGGGCAAGGGCGTTTGTACACCCCGTTTGAAGAGTTGTTGCAGCTGTCAGACATTCTGACCTTGCATTGCCCGCTCAATGCCAGCACCCGTCACATGATCGGTGCCGCTGAATTTGCGTACATGCGGCGCAAGCCCTTGCTGATCAACACAGGGCGAGGCGGTCTGGTGGACGAAGCGGCTGTGGGTCCTGCACTGCAGGCCGGGCAGATTGCCGGTGCGGCGTTTGATGTGGTCAGCGTAGAGCCACCACCTGTTGATCACCCCTTCATGGCGCTGTTGAATCGCCCGGATTTCATCCTCACCCCACATGTGGCGTGGGCCAGCGCCGAGGCCGTTCAGGCACTGGCAGATCAGCTCATCGACAACATCGAAGCCTTTGTGTCCGGACAGCCTGTCCATCAGGTGATGTTCAAAATCTGAACTTAAGGTGCATCGTGCTGATGAAACCCTTTATCCTTGGGTTTTTGTTCGCCTGAATGCCATTGCCATGACCGATCCCCAAACCGTGTTGCGCCAGCTGTATGACGTGGCGGTGCAACGCGCCTTGCCCCTGCACAACACCGCAGCCCATTTGCCACCACCGCCAGACCCCGCTAAGGGGCGCACGCTGGTGCTGGGTGCAGGCAAAGCCGGTGGTGCCATGGCGCAGGCGGTCGAGGCCTTGTGGCCGCACGATGCGCCGCTGTCGGGTTTGGTGGTCACGCGCTATGGCCACACGCCACCACGCCCTGAAGGCTTGCCCGAGCGCATCGAGGTGGTCGAGGCTTCGCACCCGGTGCCCGATGCAGCCGGGCTGCAAGCGGCTGAGCGCATTCTTGAATTGACCCAAGGCCTCACAGCCGATGACCTGGTGCTGTGCCTGATCTCGGGCGGTGGCTCGGCGCTGCTGACCTTGCCCGCCGAGGGCCTGAGCCTGGAAGACAAGCAAGCCATCAACCGCCAGCTCTTGGCCAGTGGCGCCAACATCGCCGAGATGAACTGCGTGCGCAAGCACCTCTCGCGCATCAAGGGCGGTCGCCTGGCAGCGGCCTGTGCGCCTGCGCGGGTGGTCACACTCACCATCAGCGATGTGCCGGGCGATGACCCGTCCATCATTGCCAGCGGCCCCACGGTGGCCGATGCCAGCACCTGCGCCAATGCGCTGGCCATCTTGCAGCGCTACGCCATTGATGTGCCCAACGCCGTGACCCAGGCCCTGCAGTCCGGCGCATGGGAAACGCCCAAGCCCGGCTCACCGGTGTTTGAGGGCCACAGCGTGCACATGACCGCCACGCCCCAGCAGGCGCTGGAAGCCGCAGCCGATGCGGCGCGTGCGATGGGCTTGAACGCCTACATCCTGAGCGACGAGATCGAAGGCGAATCGCGCGAAGTGGGCAAGGTGCATGCCGCACTGGCCCGCGCTGCTGCCAAAGGGCAGGGCCCCTTCCAAAAGCCCTGCGTGATCTTGAGCGGTGGCGAGACCACCGTGACCATCAAGCCCCAGCCTGCAGGCACGCCGCGTGGGCGCGGAGGCCGGGCGGGCGAGTTCTGCATGGGCTTGGCGCAAGCCTTGCAAGGCCAAGCGGGTGTGTGGGCCCTGGCAGCGGATACCGATGGCATCGATGGCATCGAAGACAACGCGGGGGCCCGTGTGGCGCCCGACACCCTGACGCGTGCCTTGGCGCTGGGCCACAAGATCGATGCCTATTTGCAGCGCAACGATGCCTATGGCTACTTTGAAGCGCTGGGCGATCTGGTCATCACGGGGCCTACGCACACCAATGTGAACGACTTCAGGGCGATGTTGGTGCGCTGAGCCTGGGTAGGGATTTTTGACGCACGCCATTGATGTGTGTCAAAACGACGGTGGCCAGGCTCTGGCACATTCAAGCTCATCATGTTGGCTTCTGTCTTGACCTCCTCTGCTGAATCGTCTGTCGCTGTAGCGGCGGGCACCGTGCTGCTGCACCGTGGCGATGCGGTGGACCAGATCTTGCACATCGTGCAGGGCCGGGTGGTGCTGGGGATCTTGCAAGACGGCGAGATGGAACACCAGCTGGGCGAGATCGAAGGGCCTTTCTGGCTGGAGGCCGCATCCGGTCTTTTGGGTTTGAAACACGCGGTCGATGCAGTGGCCGAGACGCCTGTGCAGTTGCAGCGTGTGCCAGTGCCCGAGTTTCTGGCGCAGGTGCAGACCTTGCCAGCCGCTTCGCAAACCCTGTTGATGGACATGGCCAAGTCGCAGCGTCAGCAAACCGAGCTGGCCGTGAGTCGGCTGGCCAAAGACGCCGATGCGCGTTGTGCCGAGTGGCTCTTGCGCCATGCCGAGCCCGATGCCCAGGTGGGTGGGCTGGCCGTCACCTTGCGTGAACGCAAGCGAAACATTGCAGCGCAGCTGGGCATTGCGCCCGAGACGTTCTCGCGTGTGCTGCGCCATCTGCGCGATCGTCAGCTCATCAGCGGCGCTGGCCGTGTGTTGGGCTTGCCCAATCCGCAAGCCCTGCGCGAACTCGCCGGGGTCTGAGCACACCTATAAAAAAGGGCTATTCGGTAGCTGTCACCCATAGCCATTGACGGTTTCAGATCTGCCAGATGCTGTCGTTCGTGCCGTGCGTCTAACCGTCTGCTCTGCAGCGATTGCGGCCGGTCGTGTTTCAGCTCCAGCTTGAAGCAGAGTTGGTAAGCGGACTCTCACGCGAGATCATTTCGATCAAGTCCGATGTCCGGTCCGGGGGGTACTGCCGACATTGACAAATAGCACCTCACAAATTCCCAACCGAACGTCCGCTCTCTTCGCCTCCGACCGGGTGAATTCGACCCAATGCAGTCATACAACTGCCCTAAATGCCTGATGGACTTGCCGCTTCAGGGTTCTACTTGTGGCACCATATTGATCATGACCAGCCACCCCCGCGCACCCTCGAAACCGCCAACTCCTGGCCAGGAGCCTCCCTCACTCAACGAGGAAGCTTATCGCCGCATTGAGGAGATGATCGTGACTCTTGAGCTCGCGCCAGGCAGTGTGGTGTCGGAGGCCACGCTAAGCGAACGAATCGGCATTGGACATACGCCGATCCGTGAAGCTTTGCAGCGTCTGGCACGTGAACACCTTGTTCAGATCCTGCCCCGTCGTGGTGTGGTGGTGACCGCCATCGACGTGGGTCATCAACTCCAGATATTAGAGACACGACGCGAACTCGACCGACTTATTGCTCGTTCGGCAGCCGTGCGTGCCACACTGGCTGAGCGCGAAGCCATGGCTGCTGTTGCTCAGCGCATGGAAGCTGCCGTGAAGTCTGAAGACCTTGTTTCATTCCTGCAGTGGGACAACGAAATGAACAGGCAGTCTGCACTAAGCGCTCGAAACATGGTGGCTGCTGCGGCCGTGTCCGCCCTTCACTCGGCCTCACGGCGTTTCTGGTTCTACCATCATCATGGCCAAGTCAACGCGACACTGCGTCTGCATGTGGCCCTTGCGCGTGCGATGGCCTCCGGCAAGCCTGAGAAGGCTGCCGAGGCCAGTGATCGGGTGATTGATGATCTTTTTGATTTCGCCCACAGGACCCTGATTACCCGCACTTGACAACTGGCATACCAGTCACATACCATGAACTCCCGTTTAAGGAGTTTGCCTGTGCGCCTCACCCATCTGCAGATCGAAACCTACCACCGAGATGGATTCCTTACCCTCGATGGCCTTTTTTCCGCCTCCGAAGTAGCGGCCATGAGAGCCGAGCTTGAGCGAATTCAAGAGATCGACACGGATCACCTGGTACGGGAAAAGGGCAGCAATGTTGCCAAAACCATCTACCGGGTTCATGAGGCGGACGGCCCAACGGCATCACCGGTGTTTCATGCCTTCTCGCGTACTTCACGCGTGCTCGAGCCCGCACAGGATCTGCTTTCCGAGCAGCAGTTGTACATCCATCACACGAAATGCAATTTGAAGTCCGCGATTGACGGCTCGGTGTGGGCGTGGCACCAGGATTACGGAACCTGGAAGCGAGATGGCATGCCTGAGGCACGTCCAACTACTGCGCTGGTCATGTTGGACGAGCCCACAGAGATGAACGGCTGCTTGTACTTTATTCCGGGCAGCCACAAGGAGGGCAGTCTGGAGCCTGAATTCAACGAATCTACGGGCTACAAGTTTTATGTGACCCCGAAGGACAAGCTGTTAGAAATCATGGCACGCAGCCCCGAACCGGTGGCGATCACTGGCAAGCCCGGCACCGTGGTGTTCTTTGACTGCAACATCCTGCACGCCTCGGGACATAACTTGTCCCAGCACAATCGTTGGGCGATTTATGTGGTTTACAACCCGGTAACCAACCGGTGTCGCGATGTTCCCAACCCACGGCCTGATTACGTCCGGTCGACCAATACAAAACCACTCATCAAGGGAAGCGACCATATTTTCCCGCTTGCAAGCTCGACGCAGGAGGCCCGATGAATACCAGTCATCAACGCATCCTTTCCCCTGAGCAGATCAGGGACTACCGCGATACGGGTTATCTCAATCTCCGTCAGGTACTTGATCCTAAATTGCTTGCGAGGCTGATCGCGACCACCGAGCGACTGTACGATGAGGGCCGATCACTCCAGCAAAAGTCAAAACATTACGACCTAGAGCCTGCGCATACCGCCCTAGCGCCGCGTATCAGGCGTATCTCCAGCCCGACGGAACTAGATTTGGTGTATGTTGAAGCCGCTTTCGATTCGATCCTGGGTGACATTGCCGCAGACCTGCTTGGTGGAGCGGTCAAGTTTTACCACTCTAAGATCAATTTCAAACTGCCCCATGGAGGTGCAGAGATTGGCTGGCATCAGGACTGGCCGGTGTTTCCTCACACCAACACCAATCTTGTCGCTCTGAGCGTACCTTTGAATGCGTCCCGCGCCATCAATGGCTGCCTTCAGACGATCCCCGGCAGCCACAAGTTGGGGCCGCGCAGTCATTGGGAAAACGGCATTTATAAACTCAATTGCAATCACACAATGACGCCGCAGGACTTTGCGAACGTAGTCGATAACGAGTTGGATGTGGGAGATGTGGTGGCACATCACGGCCTCGCAGTGCACGGCTCCAGTCAAAACCGCTCGGACACCTTGCGCACAACCTACATCATTCAGTACGCTGCTGCTGACTCATTCGCCTATACCGCACCCGTTGTAGACAGCATCCATCGCAATCAGATGGTCAGGGGCGAGCCGGCTACTCATGCACGCGTAGAAGCTGGAGTGATCGAATTACCACCGGATTTTTCGGCGGGATATTCAGGCATATACGCTTTGCAGACGGCTGGGAAGAGCTAGGGCTTTTCGATGAGTACACCGGTGGAGCCACTTCCAGCAATGATCTACAGCACCCGACCCGATGCGGTCGTCGACGAACCCACAATGAACTTCCGCTCCTGGTTAATAG
>ERZ650308.1141-NODE-1141-length-13986-cov-5.627808_pt1 | contig 13986 bp, 8 predicted proteins | sample MGYA00376244_ERZ650308 | MGnify/ENA primary metagenome ERZ650308 (study PRJEB26733, sample SAMN07839295) | wastewater metagenome | biome: small river; feature: stream; material: water | place: USA: North Carolina | collected 2016-04-26 ...
CTTTGGCAATTTTAAAGTTCACATCGGCATCCAATAACGCACGACGCACTTCTTTCAAAGTTTCCGCTACGTTAATCTCAGTGATTTTTCCGTGTCCTTTTAATACGTGAAAGGCTTTATCTAATTTATCGCTTAAATTACTAAACATACTCTATACTTTTTTTGAAACGCAAAGATAAACTAATTCAATAATTAGGCAATTCAATACTAAAGATAAATACGTTAACTATTTGTTAGTATAAAAGCAAAAAAATAATTTTAATTATAGATTTAACTATTTTAAAATCATTCATTTAACTCCTTAAAAGCTTCATTTAGCAAAAATAAATAGTTAAAAAAAAATTAAATTTTTTTGAAAAATTATTTCAGGAATTGTATTGAGATATATTTGCATTCAAATATGAAAAACAAAGTTTCAAATACAGGCAAAATACTCTCCTTGATTGCATTTTCAATTTATGCAATTATGGTGGGTCTTACTACCTTTGAAATTTCTTCAGAGAAAGAGTCTGCATTCAATTTAATTACAATGCATGATGCTGACAACAACTCGGCCAACGACAATCCTACAGACAATAATCAGTTAACTAATATTGATATAGAAGACACCACTGATTACTGGATTTCAAAAATTTTCTTCGAATTTAAAGTTCCAAAACAACTTATATCTAATTCTTTATCTTTCAATTACAAAGAATCAGACCAATTGCAATTTCAAATTGACATTGTATCTCCACCGCCTCAGGTGTAGCATTTACTAAATAGTTATTTCGGTTGTACTTTGAACGTGTAACCTATTCTTCTTGTTATTTACATTAACAATACCTTTTAATTATTCTATAAATGAAAAAAATTACTATGTGTGTTAGTCTGACTTTATTGTTAGGCCTAACAGTTGCTTGCAATTCTAATAAAAACGAAAAAATTGGTTTTGAAAAATATCCCACAACAAAACCAATACTTGTAGATACTACCATAACGAATGAATATGTAGCTGATATTCAATCCATTCAAAATGTGGAAATTAGAACAAAAATTAATGGCTTTATCGAAAAAATTCATGTTGATGAAGGAAAACCGGTAAAAGCAGGTCAGCTCTTGTTTACAATCAATAGCCAAACTTTTCAAAAAGATCTTTTGAAAGCAAAGGCTATGGTAAAAAATGCTATTGCGGAGGCAAAAAACGCAGAGTTAGATTTACAGAATGTGAAATTATTAGCTGGTAAAAATGTAGTCTCAAAAACAGAATTGGAAAAAGCTCAGGCCAACTATTCTGCTGCTCTAGCACGTGTAGAAGAACACAAAGCCAATCAAGAGTCGGCCGAAATTCATTTGGCAATGACCAAAATACGCGCTCCGTTCAATGGAATAATCAATAGAATTCCCTTCAAAATTGGAAGTTTAATTAATGAAGGCACATTGCTAACCACCATTTCAAACAACAATCAGGTTTATGCCTATTTCAATGTGTCTGAAAAAGAATATTTGCAGATTAAAGAACAGCGAAGCGAGAAATCTCATGATGATATTACGCTCCTTTTGGCAAACAATAAACCTCACGATTACAAAGGAACCATTGAAACCATAGAAGGCGAATTTGATCAAAACACGGGGAATATAGCCTTTAGAGCCAAATTCCCAAATCCGAATTTATTATTAAAACACGGATCCAGTGGAAAAATACAATTGACCAACTCCATACAAAATGCGTTGATAATTCCTCAAAAAGCAACCTTCGAAATTCAAGACAAACAATATGTTTTTGTAATTGACAAAAAAAATGTTGTTCGTTCAAGAGCAATCGAAGTTCAGCAACGATTACAACATCTGTACATTATCAAAAACGGACTTTCAATAGAAGATCAAGTACTCTATGAAGGAATCCAAAACCTTAAAGAAGGGGATACAATTAGCCCACAAGTTATTGCTATGAAAGCACTAATGTCTAAACTGAAATAAGAAATAAATAAAACCAACTTATGTTTTCAAAATTCATACATAGACCCGTACTTTCGATTGTAATTTCGCTCATGATTGTACTTTTAGGAGTCGTGTCGCTGACACAATTGCCTATGACCCAATTTCCGGATATTGCTCCTCCTGAAGTAACTGTAACAACTAAATATACCGGTGCCAATGCCGAAGCCTGTGTAAAAGCCGTTGTAGTGACCCTAGAAAGAGCCGTGAATGGAGTGCCTGGAATGGCATATATGTCCTCTGTATCTGGTAACGACGGAACCAGTGTCATAAATATCATTTTCAAAGCAGGAACCGATCCTGAAATTGCTGCCGTAAATGTTCAAAACCGTGTTTCGTCCGTTTTGGATGAGCTCCCTGAAGAAGTAATCAAGTCAGGAGTAATTGTAGAAAAAGTACAAAACAGTATGTTGCTCTATTTGAACGTACTGAGTTCCGACCCCAACTTGGACGAAAAGTTTTTGTACAACTTTGCAGATATCAATATTCTACCCGAACTAAAACGTATTGAAGGAGTGGGATTTGCAGACATTATGGGACAACGTGAATACGCCATGCGTGTTTGGTTAAATCCTGTAAAAATGGCGGCTTACAAAATTTCGACTGAAGATGTAGTTCAAAGTTTGAAACAACAAAATATAGAAGCCGCACCAGGAAAAGTGGGTGAAAGTTCGGGCAAAAAAGAACAATCTTTACAATATGTTGTGAAGTATGCTGGGAAATACAACACCAAAGAGCAATATGAAAACGTGGTAATTAAGCGCAATTTTGAAGGGGAATTGCTGCGTTTAAAAGATGTAGCTGAGATTGAATTTGGCTCATTGGATTACGATGTACTTTCTAAAGAAAACGGCAAACCTTCGGCAGCTATTGTATTGAAGCAACGACCTGGAAGTAATGCCAGCGATGTGATCCAAAACATCAAAAGCAAGATGGATGAGTTGCAAAAAACCTTTCCTTCTGGAATTTCTTATACGTATAGCTATGATGTTTCCAACTTTCTAAACGCATCCATCGAAGGCGTTTTGTATACCTTAATTGAAGCCTTTTTATTGGTTGCATTAGTGGTATTTGTTTTCTTAGGAGATTTTAGATCCACTTTAATTCCTGCTATTGCGGTACCCATTTCCTTGATTGGAACCTTCTTTTTTATGCAATTATTTGGTTTCTCCATTAATTTAATTACGCTATTCGCCTTGGTACTGGCAATTGGAATTGTAGTTGATAATGCCATCGTAGTGGTAGAAGCGGTACACGCCAAAATGGAAGAACTGCATCTGGATCCAAAAGCGGCTACCGAAGAAGCGATGAAAGAAATTGGAGGTGCTATCATCGCCATTACACTTGTAATGTCGGCAGTATTTATACCAGTTGCTTTTTTACCTGGACCAACAGGGGTATTTTACAGGCAGTTTTCTTTGACTATGGCTATTGCAATTGTACTATCCGGAATTAGTGCATTGACATTAACGCCTGCCTTGTGTGCTTTGCTTTTAAAAAACACCCACGGACAAGAAAGAAAACCAACTTTAATCAACCGATTTATTGATGCGTTCAACTCCAAATACAATCGAGTTGCAGAACGCTACCGAAGACTATTGGAAATAATCGTCAATCGAAGAGTGGTGACTGTTGTTGCCTTGTTAGCCTTTTGTGTGGCTACCTTTGGATTGGGTAAAATTGTCCCTTCAGGGTTTATCCCTAATGAAGATCAAGGAACAATTTATGCCAGTATTACCACTCCATCTGGAGCAACATTAGAACGATCTGAAGATGTGGTAGATGCAATTCAAAAAGCTGCTTTGGAAAACCAAAACGTAGCATCAGTATCTACATTAGCGGGTTACAATTTTCTTACGGATGGAACAGGTGCTTCGTATGGAATGAACTTGATTAGTTTAAAAAGCTGGAAAGAACGCAAGGGAGTAACAGATCAAAACATTATCAGTGAATTGAAAGAAAAAACCCGTCACATTAAAGATGCTAAAATCGAATTTTTCACTCCGCCACCAGTGCCTGGTTACGGTAACTCAAGTGGTTTTGAACTTAGAATTTTGGATAAAACCGGAAAAAGTGACTTGAAAAAATTAGAAACTGTAGCTACCGATTTTGCCAATGAACTGAATAAAAATGAAGCCATCAAAAATACGTTTTCTTCTTTTGATGCCAGTTTCCCTCAGTTTATGGTGAATATTGATAATGCTAAAGCCGCTCAGAAAGGAGTAAACATCAATGAAGTATTGGGTACTTTACAAACCTATCTAGGTAGTGATTATGCCACTAATTTCATTCGGTTCAACCAAATGTACAAGGTGATGGTGCAATCTTCGCCGGAGTTCAGATCGAAACCTGAAGATATTTTAAAATTGTATACCAAAAATTCAGAAGGAGAAATGGTAGCGATGTCTTCTTTCTTGACTATCGAAAAAGTATATGGTCCAGAACAAATTACCCGATACAATATGTATCCAGCAGCTATGCTTAATGGAGAGCCAAAAGAAGGCTACAGTAGTGGTCAAGCCATAGATGCCATCAAAAAAGTAGCTGAAGAAAAACTCCCAAAAGGATATGGATTCGATTGGGGTGGTTCATCGAGAGAACAGGCTAATGCCGGAAACGAAGCGGTGTACATCTTCTTGATTTGTTTGTTGTTCATTTACTTATTGCTTTCGGCGCAATACGAAAGTTTTGTCCTTCCGCTTGCTGTGATTTTATCACTTCCAACGGGTGTTTTTGGGGCGTTCTTTCTCTTGGCAACATTAGGTTTAGAAAACAATATTTATGCGCAAGTTGCTATGATTATGCTTATTGGTCTTTTGGGTAAAAATGCCGTTTTGATTATCGAATTTGCGGTTTTGAAAAACAAAGAAGGCCTTTCGCCACTGAAAGCAGCTATAGAAGGAGCAGTAGCGCGTTTGCGACCAATCTTGATGACTTCCTTTGCATTCATCGCCGGATTAATTCCGTTAGTGATCGCATCAGGAGCCGGAGCAATTGGAAACAGAACTATTGGAACTGCTGCTGCAGGAGGAATGCTTTTTGGAACTGTTTTTGGAATTCTAATTATTCCGGGACTGTATTTGATTTTTGCACTCATCGCTGAAAAACTATCCAAAAAAACAACGAATTAAATCAACTGATATTCATACACTATGTCACAATTCAAAAAAATAATGGGTTTGATGATTGTCTTGCTGGCTTTTATGGCGTGCAAAACAAAAGCAATACCAACTGATAAGGACCAAAAACCGTTGCCCGAAAGGTATACAAATCAATCAGACACTGTCAACTCGGGCAGCTTACAATGGCAGCTTTTTTACAAAGATGATAATCTGAAAAAACTGATTGAAACGGCGCTTAGCAATAACTTTGATCTTTTGGCTGCGGTACAAAAAATAGAAATCGCTCAAAATCAATTCCGATTGAAGAAAAGCGAGCTCTTGCCGCTGGTAAATGCAGGTGCAGGAATTGCACAGCGAAAATTTGGTTTATTCACTATGGATGGAGCCGGAAACGCCTCTACTAATATTCGCCCGAATCAAATCGTACCGGAACACTTACCTGATTATCAGGTTGGATTGAATACCAGCTGGGAAGCCGATGTTTGGGGAAAATTGAAAAACAAAAAGAAAGCCGCTTTAGCGCGATACAGCGGAAGCATAGAAGCGAAGAATGCCATTCAGTCTATTTTAATTGCAGAAATCGCTGCTACTTATTATGAATTAATCGCTTTGGATAACGAATTGGATATTATCAAGGAAACTGCTGTCTTGCAACAAGCTGCTTTGGATATTATTAAATTGAAAAAAGAAGCGGGCGTGTACAATGAATTAGCGGTAAAACAATTTGAAGGCCAAGTGTTTAACTCTAAATCTTTCGAGTTGAATATCCTTCAGTTGATTCAAATTACCGAGAACCATTTGAACTTTTTGTGCGGCCGATTTCCACAAGCAATTGCAAGAGATAAAACAACATTTAGCTCTTTTGATTTCAAAATCAGCACCGGAATTCCCTCACAGCTTTTGGCCTTACGACCTGATATTCGCGAAGTAGAATTGGAATTAGCAGCAGCCAAATGCGATGTGAAAGCAGCCAAAGCAGCCTTTTACCCCTCCTTCACGATGACTGGGACAGTTGGTTTTCAGGCCTTTCAATCGGCTTTGCTGTTTCAAACGCCAGCCTCTTTTGCCTATACCATTTTAGGAGGCATTAGTGCGCCACTGCTCAACAGAAGAGCAATCAAAGTACAATTCAATACAGCCAAAGCACTTCAAACGGAGAGTCTTCTCAAATACCAAAAAACAGTTTTGAATGGCTATATTGAAGTCGCTAATGAAATGGCAACTATTGAAACACTAGAAAAAACCCTTGACCTTAAAAATAAAGAAGTGTATTCCTATGAGAAATCTGTAGAAATAGCCAATGATTTATTCAAGTCAGGTAGAGCCAATTACTTAGAAGTCTTAACGGCACAACGAACGGCTTTAGAATCAAAAATAGATTTGATCAACACCAAAAAATCGCAATACAAAGCATCCATCAATTTGTATAAAGCATTGGGTGGAGGTTGGCAATAAAACCATACTAGGGCAGCTCATCGCTGCCCTATTCTATTCCATTAAATTGGTAAAAAAAGGGAACCGAAAAATTCGCGTCAGCTGCTAAATAATTAAATAACAATAATTTTAAAACAAAAAAACGACCCCTAAAGGTCGTTTTCATTTATAATAGAGTTTCAGTTTTTACATTCTTTCCGGAACATTAATTCCTAACAAACTAAACGAAGAAGCAATCGTATCGGCTACTTTTTTAGACAGTTGGACTCTGAATATTTTCTTTTCTTGGTTTTCTTCTCCCAAAATAGGAACGGCTTGGTAAAACGAATTGTATTCGCGCACCAACTCATAGGTATAATTGGCAATCAAAGCCGGACTGTGATTTTGAGCCGCATTCTGAATTACTTCTGGATACAGTTCAATTTGTTTCAACAATTCTTTTTCTTTTTCGTGCAAGTCATTAGTTTTGGCTGTAGCCGAAAAATCAAAAGTCGCTTTACGAATAATCGACTGAATACGCGCATAAGTATATTGAATAAAAGGTCCTGTATTACCCGCAAAATCAACCGACTCCTCCGGATTAAACAAGATGCGTTTTTTAGGATCTACTTTCAAAATGTAGTATTTCAACGCACCCAAGCCAATGGTATTGTATAATTTGGTTTTCTCTTCTTCAGAATAGCCTTCTAATTTTCCTAATTCTTCTGAAATGTTTTGAGCCGTACTCGTCATTTCTTGCATCAAATCATCGGCATCAACAACCGTTCCTTCACGGCTTTTCATCTTACCCGAAGGCAAGTCCACCATTCCGTAAGACAAATGAAACAAGCTAGAAGCCCAATCAAAACCAAGCTTTTGCAAAATCAAAAACAACACTTTGAAATGGTAATCCTGCTCGTTACCTACTGTGTATACCATTCCACCCACATCGGGGTGGTCTTTCACACGTTGGATTGCTGTACCAATATCTTGTGTCATGTATACAGCAGTACCGTCTGAACGCAATACTAATTTTTCATCTAAACCATCTGCTGTTAGATCGATCCAAACTGAACCATCCTCTTTTTTGAAAAACACTCCTTTTTGAAGTCCTTCCAAAACAATATCTTTTCCTAATAAATACGTTTCTGATTCATAATACAATTGATCAAAATCAACTCCCATTGATTTGTATGTAACATCAAAGCCTTTGTAAACCCAATTATTCATCGTTGTCCACAATAAATACGTTTGAGGATCTTTCGCTTCCCATTTCACCAACATTTCTTTAGCTTCTCTCAATAAAGATGTTTGATTTTTAGCTAAATCTTTGATTTTATCATCTAAGCCTTTTACTGCTTTTTCGTCTTTCCCATCTTTTGCTGAAGTTAATCGCTTATATTCTTCAATTGTTTCAGCTTGAAAATTTTCAAAATTACCTGTATCCCAACTTTCGATGATTTGTTTCGCCTCAGCATTGAAATGCTTGTCAAATTCCACGTAATATTTACCGACTAATTTATCACCTTTAAGCCCAGTGTTTTCTGGTGTTTCACGTTCACCTTTTTCATTCAGTGGAGAAAATTTCTCCCACGCTAACATACTTTTACAAATGTGTATTCCTCGATCGTTGATAACTTGTGTTTTAACAACTTTATGTCCGAATGCTTTTAATAATTCTGCTACAGAATATCCTAAAAAATTATTTCTTAAATGACCTAAATGCAGAGGTTTGTTTGTATTCGGAGAAGAATATTCAACCATTACAGTTGGCTTTGAATTTTCAGCAACATAACCAAACGTATCTTCCTTATTTATTTCATTCAATTGATCTAACCAATATGAGGTTGAAATGGTTAAATTCAAAAAGCCACTTACGACCTCAAATTTAACCATTGAAGAAATATGGTCAACTATAAACTGTCCAATTTTAGCACCTGCTTCCAATGGACTACATTTCAACATTTTTACAAAAGGAAAAATCACTAAAGTTAAATCTCCTTCGACATCTTTTCTAGTTTTTTGAAATTGAATGATTGAAGCATCAATTTCTTGGCCAAAAAGTTCTGTTGAATGAGCTAAAATTAATTGTTTAATTGATTGTTCCATTGTAATGTTTATCAGCGATTTATTTTATTTAACTGTGGCTATTACTGCTTCTAAAATAGAAAAAGTAATGGTTGCCATTTGATTCATTTTATCATCTAAGCAAGGGTTGATTTCAACAAATTCCATGCTTACTAACTTAGGAGATTTATAAAATGTTTGGAGTAATTCTTTTGCTTGATTCGGATGTAAACCATTTGCTACTGGTGTTCCTGTGCCAACTGAAGTTTCTTTAGGATCCATTGAATCTACATCAAAAGAAACATAAATAATATCACATTCTGCTAAATCATTTAAGGCTTTTTCTGCAATTTGAACAGCACCTTCTGCTTGAACTTCAGCTACAGAATAATTTTTAATATTGAATCGATCTATTAAAGCATTTTCTTGGGCTTCAGTATCTCTAACAGCAATAAATATTAAGTCTTCTGGCTGAATTTTAGCACCAACGAAACCAGTATTTTTCAATTGATTCCAAGCTTCAATTGTAGCTGTTGGCACTTCATTTATTTGGCAAACTAAATTATCTTCGTTTAACACAGAAGCAAGCGGCATTCCGTGCATATTTCCCGAAGGAGTGGTGTAAGGAGTGTGTAAATCTCCATGTGCATCCACCCAAATAACTCCCAAGCGCTTTGTTGGAAATGCTTTTTTTATACCTGCAATAGTTCCACCGGCTGAACCATGATCTCCAGATAATAAAAACGGAAATTGTTGTTTTGCTAATTTTTCAGAAATAATTGTTGAAACGACTGAGTATACTTGAATCAAACCACCTATTCTTTTCGCAAATGCATGTTCAACAGGTTGATCTAACAAGTAATTATAATTCGGTAATTCTTCAACGATAAAATCATTAAAAAATCGATTATTTACTGCACGTGCAGCGACAAAAAGTGCTTCAGGACCTAATGATGCTCCGCGCGTTCCAGCCGTTAATTCAGATTTATTAATGATAAAATGAATATCTTTTTTCATAGATTTATTTGTAGTACAAAAATAGCATATTTATACTGAATAAAAAGTCAAAACTAAAAAGCACCTCGATTTTTGAGACTTTTTTAGAGAATAATCGTTATTTGATAAAATTGGTTTAATTTTGAAAAAAAACACCGATGCGCAGCTTCACATTTATACTTCTTTTAAATTTTAGTTCGTTTTTTGCTCAAAAACAAGTACCTTTTGTTGGTAAATTAACCTATGAAGTAACCAGTTGTGATTCACTACTTAAAGACAAACTTCAAGCTAGTAAAATGCTTGTTTTCTCTAATGACACACTAATTAGAATTGAAAACAATTCCTCTGTCGTAGGTGTTCAAACTTTGATCAAACATTTAAAATTAAATAAATCCTATCTATTAATTAATAGTCCAATAGGGAAAATTGCACTACAATCCAATCGATTAACGCAAGCAACAGATAGTTTGAATTATACGTTCACTAAAAAAAGAGGTACAAAAAAAATTGCTGGATTGAAAGCTAAAAAATTAACTGTTCACCTAAAAAAAATAAATGCTGATTTTGATTTTTATTACGTTGATAAATTCAGCAGTTGCTATTTAAATAATTTTAGTTCATTTCCAGGCCTACCAGTTTTATATTATTTAGCAACTCCAGAAGGCATTTTTAAGTATGAACTTAAAGAAATTGAAACGCATCTTCCAGCGAAAGATTTGTTTGGAATACCATCAGAATACAAAAAAATGAGTTTTGATGCGTTCATTAATGAGATCGAAGCCATACAGAACAAAGAATCTGGACCTAAATAAAATCTAGTTTAATTAACTAACATTACGCTGTTTATAGTTCCTTTAACACTTACAAATTCAAGGCGATTTCTTTCTTAATTTCGTAAGATAGATTAGAAAAGATGGCAGATAACGAATTCATACCTAAAGGTCAAAAACCTGAAGAAAACACAGTTAAAACAACTACTTCAAGTACAAAAAAAGAGAAAAACTCTAAACGTGTTGAACTTAAGAATCCAGTTGCTGGTATTACGAATCGCTTTGATAAAAAGAAGGTAAAAACTATTACTGGAAGTATTTTTATTTTAACAGCATTTTATTTATTCCTTGCTTGCTTGTCTTATTTATTCACTTGGACCGTTGACCAAGACCGTGTTTTAGACAAGAATTTATTTGAATTTTTAACCGAAGATGACACTGTTCAGGTATCCAATTGGTTGGGTAAATTTGGTGCTTGGACTTCGCATTTATTATTCTACAGATGGTTTGGTATTTCATCATTTGGAATTCCTTTCATATTATTTTTATTAGGCGTTCGTATCGCATTTGACAAGACATTCTTACCGATTGCAAAAACTGTAAAACGAGTTTTTGTATTGATGGTGTGGAGTTCAATTTTATTGGGATACTTTTCATACGCTGTAAATTATGCAGGTGGTTCATTTGGCTATTTCATCAATGAATGGTTAGCGCTTACACTTGGAAGATTTGGATCGATGGCTTTTATTCTTGTATTAGGCTACATTGTAATTGTTAGTTTATTCAATCCAAATTTTAGTGCATTATTAGAAAAATGGACAGGCAATAAAGAAGATTTAGTAGAAGACGATTTTGATTCTATCCATGATAATGCTGGAATCATCAAAGACATTCATGTTGTAAATACAATCAAAGACAATGAAATTGAAAAGGAAACAATTTCTGAACCAATTCATTTTGAAGAAGAAAACGAATTATTTGGTGTAGAAGAAGATGAAGACGATTTTGACACATCAGAATTGATTATTTCTGTAAAAGAACCTTCAACCATTGAGAATTCAGAAGATGAATTTGAAATTGAAATCCCTCAAGACACTCCGTTTACACCACCTACAGATGCTGGTTTTTCAGTTGAAATCCCTGAAGCAGAAGCTGCCTTGGATGATGACGATTTAAATAGCTTGCGAAAAGAATATGGCGATTACGACCCAAAACTTGACTTAGCGAGTTATGTATTGCCATCAATTGATTTATTAAAAGAATATGGTTCGTCAACTATTTCTGTTAACAAAGAAGAATTAGAACGCAATAAAAATAAAATTGTAGAAACACTTTCTCATTATAAAATAGAAATTGCAAAAATTAAAGCTACAGTTGGTCCAACAGTTACATTGTATGAAATCGTTCCTGCACCTGGTGTTCGTATTTCAAAAATCAAAAATTTAGAGGATGACATTGCATTAAGTTTAAGTGCTTTAGGTATTCGTATTATAGCTCCAATTCCTGGAAAAGGAACAATTGGTATTGAAGTCCCTAATTCAAATCCTGAAATGGTAAGTATGCGCTCTTTGATTGCGTCTGAGAAGTTCCAAAATCTGGATGCAGAATTGCCAATTGTAATGGGTAAAACAATTACCAACGAGACATTTACCTTTGATTTAACAAAAATGCCTCACTTATTAGTTGCTGGTTCAACAGGTCAAGGTAAATCTGTAGGTTTAAATGCAATTCTAATTTCTTTGTTGTACAAAAAACACCCATCGCAAGTGAAATTTGTATTGGTCGATCCTAAAAAAGTAGAGTTAACACTTTACAATAAAATAGAACGCCACTTCTTAGCTAAGCTTCCTGGAGAAGAAGATGCTATTATCACAGATGTTTCTAAAGTAGTCAACACCTTAAATTCTTTGTGTATCGAAATGGACGAACGCTATGAATTATTGAAAGATGCAGGAGTTAGAACAATAAAAGAATACAACAAAAAATTCATTTCACGTGGATTAAACCCCGAAAAAGGTCATCGTTATTTACCTTACATCGTTGTGTTGATTGACGAGTTTGCAGATTTAATTATGACCGCTGGTAAAGAAGTTGAACATCCTATTGCGCGTATTGCTCAGTTAGCACGTGCGATTGGGATTCATTTAATTGTTGCGACTCAACGACCATCTGTTAATGTAATTACAGGGATGATTAAAGCCAATTTCCCTGCAAGAATTGCATTTAGAGTATTATCAAAAATAGATTCAAGAACCATTCTTGATGCATCTGGAGCAGATCAGTTAATTGGTCGCGGTGACATGTTAATTTCTACAGGATCAGATATTATCCGTTTACAATGTGGATTTGTTGACACGCCAGAAGTTGAAGATATTTGTGCATTCATTGGCGGACAACGTGCATATCCTGAAGCCTTATTATTACCTGAATATGTTGGTGAAGGTGGTGATGGAAGTAGCGATATTGACATGAATGAAATAGATGCAATGTTTGCAGATGCTGCTCGTATTGTTGTAATAAATCAACAAGGTTCTGCTAGTTTATTGCAAAGAAAATTAAAATTGGGTCACAACCGTGCTGGAAGAATTGTTGATCAATTAGAAGGCATGGGAATCATTGGATCATTCCAAGGCAGTAAAGCACGAGAAGTATTATATGGAGATATTGAATCTTTGGACGAATTCTTACGTGTGAAAGGAATAATCTAAATGCAGTAAAGTTTCCGATAATTTCAAGTTATTTTTCTAAAATCTAATTAGATTTGTGTAAATCAAAAATACACAACATGAAATTTAACGCTTTGTTAATTCTACTTTTTACGCTAGCTAGTAATTCTTTTTCACAAAAAATCCAAAGTCCATCAGAATATTTTGGCTATGAATTAGGAACCTATTTCACCCGTCACCATCAAGTTGTTGATTACTTCAAACAGCTTGAAAAAAATGCTCCGTCTACAATAAAAGTAGAAAAATATGGTACTACAAATGAAAAAAGAGATTTAATTGTTGCATATATTTCTACACCCGAAAATTTAAAGAATTTAGAGCAATTAAAACAAAATCACAGTAATTTATCGAATGAATCAGTTGCGTTTGTATGGTTAAGCTACAACGTTCATGGTAATGAAAGTGCTGGAACTGAAGCAGCAATGCAAACAGCTTTTGAATTAATTACACAACGTCAAGAATGGCTAAAATCAACTGTTGTTATTTTAGATCCTTGTATTAATCCTGATGGAAGAGATCGTTACGTTAACTGGTACAATCAACAGTACAATAAAACATTTAATACAGATCGCGTTTCCAACGAACACAATGAACCTTGGCCTTCTGGCAGACCGAATCATTATTTATTTGATTTAAACAGAGATTGGGCATGGTTAACACAAGTTGAATCGAAACAGCGCATTGCTTTGTACAATCTTTGGTTGCCTCACGTGCATGTTGATTTCCACGAACAAGGAATGAATGATCCGTATTATTTTGCTCCAGCAGCTGAACCGTATCATGAAGTAATTACACCGTGGCAACGCGAGTTTCAAAATGGCGTTGGAAAAAACCGCACGCGATCTGGCCCAACCATGATCCATTGGCAACGCTACTTTGCTGAACTGATCGGCACGGCTGCACTGTTGTGCGCGG
>ERZ650308.1142-NODE-1142-length-13983-cov-13.897616_pt1 | contig 13983 bp, 13 predicted proteins | sample MGYA00376244_ERZ650308 | MGnify/ENA primary metagenome ERZ650308 (study PRJEB26733, sample SAMN07839295) | wastewater metagenome | biome: small river; feature: stream; material: water | place: USA: North Carolina | collected 2016-04-26 ...
CGCTTTTGCGCCTAATTCTACTGTATATTTACACGTTTTATGCCAAAAGAGTTCCCACATACCCTCGCTCATTTCCTCCTTTCGATCGGTTTTCAATCGATGGGTGGTGACTTATGGCAACAAGAGGAGTCAAAGGTACGCGTAAAAGCGATGCCAGGAGAAAGTCAGGAGGGTGATATTTGTATTGGGGAAGATCAATGGCTCATGCGGCGCTCCTCTATTGAAAAACATTTAATTGCTCGAGTGAAGCCTTTACGTTCCGTTTTTGCCCGCGATACGCGTATCGTTCCGATTGATGCGGAGACGGCACGGGAATTTTTAGACAAAGAACACGTAAAGGGTTTTTTAAAAGGTTCTAGTTATTTAGGTTGTATCGTTCCACCTCACCGGGTTTTTCGGGGGATTGAAAGTTCGTATACTTACGAGGGTCATCCACTGCTGGCGGTAGCGGTTTTTGGGAAATCAATAAAGATGAAAGAAGCTGGACTTGAGGGATGTCATTCGGGAGAATTAGTGGAAATTGCTACACTTTCTAGCATTCGCTTAGTAGGAGGTTTGACGAAATTCTTACAGGCCTACAAAGATTTGTTTCCTGAAACGCACAATGTGATGACCTACGTGGACAAGGAATGGAATACGGGCAAGGGATTTTTGTCTGTAGGCTTTGCCAAAATAGGAGAGACGGCCCGCATTCAGTTGGGTAACCGAATGAATAAAGGGAATTTAAAATTACGTTATGTCTACTGATCAGAAGCTTATCGTTTTGTTGGGGCCTACTGCTAGCGGTAAAACGGCTTTGGCCGTAGAACTTGCGTGCGCCTTAGATGGCGAAATCATTTCAGCAGACTCTCGTCAAATTTACCGCCGCCTCGACATAGGCACCGGAAAGGACTTAAAAGAATATGGGTTTATCCCTTATCATCTCATTGATAGTCATGAAATAGGAGAGGCATTCTCCGTTGCCCATTTCCAAAAGGCCGCCTTTGATGCAATCAACGACGTTTTTGCCCGAGGGAAACAACCCATACTCTGTGGCGGAACTGGTTTGTATATTGAATCCTTATTAGCGAATTACCAATTCTCCCATGTGCCTCATTTCTTGTCTGAACCTTTGGATATTCAATTTAAGTACACGGTATTTGGCCTAAACCCATCCACTGAAAAAAGAAGAGAGAAAATAAGCACTCGTTTTCAGGCTAGACTGAAAGAGGGGATGTTAGAGGAAGTCCAGCAGCTTTTATTTGATGGGGTCCATCCAGAAGAATTACGTTGGATGGGCTTGGAATATAAATGGATCGTGAATTACATAGAAGGAGTGATTACGAAAGAGGAATTCGAAAAAGGCCTAGAGACGGCCATCCACCAGTTCGCTAAACGCCAAATGACCTATTTTAGAAAAATGGAACGGGCCGGAATTGAAATTAATTGGATTCCGGATGCCCTTGATTTTCAGGGGAAAAGAGATTATATCTTGAATTTTATCTAAAATTTTGAAGAAGAGTATTGCAAAATCTGGAAAAACGCCTTACTTTTGCAATCTCTTAAGGAGACAGAGAGTTGGCAGAGTGGTCGATTGCGGCAGTCTTGAAAACTGTTGACTGTTACAGGTCCGGGGGTTCGAATCCCTCACTCTCTACCAGAGCGAAAAGCGAAACGAAAGTTTCGCTTTTTTTGTTTCAGGTCATTTAATTAAATTTAGGGATGAAATTATACCTTGTACCCACGCCTATTGGAAATTTAGAGGACATCACCTTGCGTGCGATTCGAATCTTAGGAGAAGTGGATGGTATATTAGCTGAAGACACACGCAATTCAGGTCAATTATTGAAGCACCTGAATATCTCTAAGCCCCTTTATTCCCATCACGCCCACAACGAACACACCGGTGTTCCTGGTGTTATCAAGATGCTGAAAGAGGGAAAATCATTAGCCTTAATCTCCGATGCGGGCACACCAGGAATTTCGGATCCGGGATATTTATTAGTCAAAGCTTGTGTAGATAATGGGATCGAAGTCGAGTCTTTACCAGGTGCAACAGCCTTTGTTCCAGCTTTAGTCAATTCCGGTTTTCCTACGGATCGTTTCGTTTACGAAGGATTCTTGCCTCATAAAAAAGGCCGCCAAACGCGTTGGAAGGCATTAGCTGAAGAGGAACGTACCATCGTTCTATATGAATCCCCTCACCGTTTAGTGAAGGCTTTGGAGCAAATCATCGAATTTATTTCACCGGAACGTCAGGTGATGGTAGGTCGAGAGTTGAGTAAAATGCACGAACAAATGGTCCGTGGAAACGCTACGGAGGTATTGGCCTATTTTACGGCACATCCCGACAAAGTACGAGGAGAAATTGTTATCGTTATCGCAGGAAAATAGATGAAAAAGCTGTTTTTATTTTTATTGATGGCTTTTGCTGCAAAAGCCCAGTTAAGCTCCAAAGCTGAGGTTGTTTTAGTAACGGTAGCTCCTGGAAAGGAGTTGCATTCGGCTTTTGGCCATACGATTCTATGGGTAAATGATCCTACGAATGGCATCGATAGGGCCTATAGTTATGGTACTTTCGATTTTAAGACAGAGAATTTCTATCTCAAATTCTTAATGGGCACCTTGCCCTATACGATTTCTGTTCATTCGATGCAAGATGAATTTAATTATAACGCGCAATACGAAAAGCGCGGAATGATTGCCCAAAAACTCGAGCTCGATTCCCTTCAAAAAAATGCCATTTTTCAGGCTTTAGAGAAGAATTTATTGCCTGAATATAGAGAGTACGCCTACAAGTTCTTCTACGATAACTGTTCGACTCGAATTCGGGACATGATTGAAAAGAATGCGCCGGGCAAATACCAATGGAATCAGAATCCATCTCTTGAAGGTAAATCCTATCGGGATTGGATGAACAAGTATTTAGAGCCTAATTCTTGGGTGACTTTGGGGATGAATCTAGCCTTAGGCATTCCTTCAAATGTGAAGGCGAATGCTTCACAAGCATGTTATTTGCCGGATAATTTAGCCGCTGCGACGAATTTAGCCCCTAAACTAGCTGCGAATCCAGTTAGTTTATTCGATGGAGAAATAGCTCCGGAAACTGGGTTTGATTTCACTGGACCTTATGTGATTTTGGGATTATTGACTCTGTTGATTGGATTCTTAAGCTTTAAGCAGGCGTTTCCCTACGCAGCAGATGTAGCATTGTTTGGTCTAATCGGAATTCTTGCTTGGTTTGTTTTCTTTTTAGGCACAGCCACAAATCACGAAGTGATGGCTTGGAATCCAGCATCTCTTATGTTGTTTCCATTGAATTTTCCATTGGTCATCTGGTTTGCTAGAAATCCAATGAAATGGAAGAATTATTTGCAAGTCATTTCTGTACTCTGTTTCGTGGGCCTAGTCTGGTCTGGAATGCAGTTTTTACCCCTGGTTTTAGCAGGTTTACCTGTATTTATCCGTTTAGTTAGCTTATCCTTCATCAAAAAATAAATGCGTTACCTGTTCCTTTTCATCTCTTTCTGTAGTTTTTCGCAGGAGGTTTTTAGTCCCCTTGTCCCACGGAAAGAGTTTCAGCCGTTGAAGATTGAGCGTGCTTTGAAAGCAGATGGGAACTTGGATGAAGTGGAGTGGTCTAACGCTCCTTCTTTAGGGATAGATTTTCAAGTGGAGCCTTTTCAAGGTAATAAGGCATCGTTTTCCTCTCAGGTTAAGATGCTCTATAATCATCAATACCTGTATGTAGCAGCTATTTTAAGAGATACGGTAGGGAAGAATGGGTACCGAGCGCCAAACTTAAAGCGCGATTACCAATTCGTTGAGAATGATCTATTTGGAATCGCTATTGATGGGTTTAATGATAAGCGTAATGCCATTGTATTACAGTCGAATGCCTATGGTGCTCAGAGAGACCTATTGGCGTTTGATGATCGACAATTTGACATAGATTGGGATGGTTTGTACCGCGTCAGAACGCAACGTTCTGATTCTTCTTGGGTAGCGGAATTTGCGATTCCTTGGCAAACGCTACGGTATCCTAAAACAGATGGAACAAAAGCGCAAGATTGGGGTATTAATTTCTTTCGAGTAAGACGTGCTAGCAATGAATTAGCCGTTTGGTCACCGCATCCGCGTTCGATGAGTCCACTGCGGATGGATTATGCAGGTAAGTTAACGGGGATTATTCCTCCACCACCTACGGCTACGAACATTCGTTTTATTCCCTATTTATTGCAGGTTTCGAATAATTCGGAGGGTACAGAAATTGGAAATTCATCGACAAGCGATTTTAAATTAGGAGGCGAAATCAAGTGGGCCATCAGCCCTACGTCCGTTATGGACTTTACCTTTAATACGGATTTTGCCCAAGCAGATGTAGATAGGCAGGTAAATAATATTTCTCGTTTTTCTGTCTTCTTTCCAGAACGTCGTCAGTTTTTTTTAGAGAATGCGTCACTCTTTTCTGCTGGTTTAGCACCCGTTAATGAGGTGGTGGGCGGATCGATGTATATTCAGCCCTTCTTTAGCCGTACGATTGGTTTAGATCAAAATGTGAATCCCATTGCCATTACAGCAGGCACAAGATTTGTGTATCGATCGGAGAAAAGAAATTTTGGAGGAATCTATATGCGCCAAGGCGAGGGAGATGGTGATCCATTTACGAATTTTTTGGTGGGCCGTTATTCGGAGAATTTTGGCAAACAAAATAGGATAGGAGCGATTGTTACGACTAAATCATCGCCTTCAAATGTGGCTACAACTGGAGCACTAGATGCTTTTATTCGCTTTAATGATAAATTGTCATTTAGTGGAATGGGGACCATGACGCAGGATTCTAGGAATAGTAAGCAGGGATTTGCCGAGTATGGACAATTTCTTTACAAAGATAATTTGGTCACGCTATATTGGACGCATACGGTAGTTTCTGATGACTACAATCCGGAAATGGGATTTGTTTCAAGGAAAAATGTGCTTTCTAATTCTCAGGGTGTCGATTTTAATGTGCGTGGAAAATGGTTACCTAAATTCGTTCGTTTTTGGCAGCCAGGTGTTTATACGGAGGTATACCACAGTCTAAAGACTGGAAATATCGTGGAACAAAAAATGGTTTCAGGCCCCTTATGGTTTAATCTTCAGAATGGGGGTATTATTGGGGGGTATATTGACGCGAGTGTTCAAAACTTGGAAGAAGATTTTAATCCAGTGGGTATTCGCATTAAACCAGGTTCTTATTCCTATTTTAGAAAAGGATTTTTGTTAGCGAGTGATCCCAGTGCAAAATACTCCGGTTCAACGGAATATGGCTGGGGTGGATTTTTTGATGGAACCTTACAAATGATTGATTCTAAGTTTCGGGTGGCGCCCATCCCACACGTGAATTTAGGTTTATCGTGGAACTGGAGCAAATTTGAAAATGTGGGCGTGGCTCGTGAGACGAAAGAAGTGAACTTATTGATTTTGGAGACTCGAATGGCGATCAATCCGCGTTTACAATTAATCGGCTTCTATCAGAAAAATACGACAGATAATTTAAATTCAGTGAATATGCGATTGGCTTGGGAATACCAGCCCTTGTCTTATGTATATCTCGTATTTAATACGTTGAATTACCAAGGATCCGATAGTACCCAACAGAAGCAACAAAGTTTTTTAGCTAAATTGTCCTTTCTTAAGCAATTCTAATATGAAGATCGAATTACGCAGTGATACGTTTACTTTACCCACTCCTGGTATGCGCGAAGCCATGTTTTCGGCACCTTTAGGGGATGATGTTTTTGGTGAGGATCCTACCGTAAATGCATTAGAGGAGAAAATGGCGAAGCTTTTCAACAAAGAAGCCGCACTTTTTTGTGTGTCTGGGACGCAGACAAATCAAATTGCTATTTCGGTGCATGTCTCTAAAGGTCAAGAAGTTATATGCGACGAGTTATCGCATATCTATTTGTATGAAGGCGGTGGTATCATGGCAAATGCCGGTGCTTCTGTTAAATTATTGAAAGGGGATTTAGGTCGTTTGAATGTCTCTCAAATTCGTGCTGCTATCTCACCTGATGATATTCACGCCTGCGAAAGTCGTTTAGTTAGTTTAGAAAATACAGTCAATAAAGGGGGTGGAAGTATCTATACTTCAGAGGCCTTGCAGGAGATATCCGATTTTTGTCGTTCCGTTAACATTCCGCTTCATTTAGATGGGGCACGTATCTTTAATGCGATGGTCGAAACGGGGCAGACTCCGGCTCAATTCGGTGCTTGGTTTGATACCCTTTCTGTTTGTCTTTCCAAAGGCTTAGGCGCACCAGTCGGTTCTATTTTATTAGGGTCGAAAGAGTTTATCAAAAAAGCCCGCCGTGTCAGAAAACGTTTAGGAGGTGGATGGCGTCAAGCCGGATTATTAGCTGCTGCTGGAATTTATGCGGCAGATCATCAAGTGGAACGCTTAAAGGAGGATCATGCACGTGCTCGTGAAATTGCGCAGGTTTGCGAAAAATTACCTTGGGTGAAAGCGATACTCCCTGTTTCAACTAATATCGTTATTCTTGAATTGCAAGACGGTTTATCTTCTGCAACAAAGGTGGCTGAATTAAAGGAAAAGGGTATTTATTGTGCCCCTTTCGGTCCTACTTATGTGCGTTTTGTCACACATTTAGGATTTGATGATGAGGCACTTCAAGCGTTTTCAGAAAGAATCTCTGAGTAAAATCGCACGCTAATAGCCTTCTATAAGAAATCAATTCTTATGCAGCGAAAGGCGTTTAAAATGTATTTGTTACCCGGTAATTCGGTGGAATACAAAAAGCGACACGACGAGATTTGGCCTGAATTAGCCGAATTACTTCATCAAGTCGGGATCCAAAATTATTCCATTTTCCTAGACGAAAGCACTCGTACGCTTTTTGGTTACTTAGAAGCACCTGATATATCCACCTTGGATTCTTTGCCTGCTCAAGAAGTGATGAAGCGCTGGTGGGCTTATATGGCCGATATTATGGAAACGAATGCGGATCATTCTCCAGTTGCGATTGATTTAACCCCTGTCTTTTATTTAGCCTAATGAAGAAGCTCCTATTTATTTTATTGATTCCTTCGATTTTAATCGCTGAAAAGCCTGACCGAAAGCAAGTTCTTCAACACATGCATTTGGCAAAATCTTATTTTCAAGGAGTTTGGCCAGACGTAACTAAGGTGATTGTGAGTCCGGACAAGACGCGCCCCTCGAATATTTGGACTAGAGCCGTTTTTTACGAAGGCTTACTAGAATTATATAAGTTAGACCCTCGTGCCTCAGACTTGAAATACATGGAAGATTGGGGTGAATTTCATCATTGGTCTTTGCGAAATGGCTTGAAAACGAGGAATGCTGACGACCAAGCCTGTGGGCAAGTGTATTTAGATTTGTTTGATTTGAAGGCAGATTCTGCACGAATCAAACCGATTAAAGAGAATATAGACAACATGATTGCGACTGAAAAGTCCAATGACTGGTCTTGGATCGATTGTCTTCAAATGAGTATGCCCGTTTTCACCCGTTTAGGCGTTCGATTTAAAGATGATCGTTATTTTACTAAAATGCATGATTTATACACTGATACTAAAGTAAAACTATACAATCAGCAAGAGCATTTATGGTGGCGTGATAAAGATTTTATTCCTCCCTACAAAGAGCCAAACGGTACAAATTGTTATTGGTCTCGGGGAAATGGTTGGGTTTTTGCTGCATTAGCGAGAACCTTAGATTTGATGCCAGCGAATGCACCTCATCGAGCAGAATATGTGAAAGATTTCCAGGATATGGCTTCAGCTTTATTGCCTTTGCAGCGTAAGGATGGGTTTTATAACGTAAGCTTAACAGATGAGTCAAATTACGGTGGTCCTGAACTCACAGGAACTGCTTTATTCGTTTATGGCATGTCCTGGGGAATACGTCAAGGTATTTTACCGGCATCAAAATACCAGAAGTCGGTAGATAAAGGCTGGAAGGCTATTGACTCTTGTGTTCAACCCAATGGATTCTTAGCTTACGTACAAGGAACGGGTAAAGAGCCTAAAGACGGTCAACCAGTTACAAAGACTTCAGTTCCTAATTTTGAGGACTTCGGTGCCGGATGTTATTTATTAGCAGGGTCAGAGATCCTAAAAGCGAAGTAATGAAAATCTTCTATTTACTGCTGTTTTCGGTTAGTATTTTTGCCCAGAAAATCGATCGAAAACTAGTTGTAGAAAGGCACAAAGTGGTTAATCGCTCTTTAGATACCTTATCTTCCTTATCTGTAGGGAATGGCCATTTTGCTTACACGGTGGATGCCACCGGTTTACAAACTTTTCCATCATATTACGCTAAAGGCATACCACTGGGTACCCAAAGCTCTTGGTCTTGGCATTCTTTTCCCAATAAAGAAAATTTTATGCGTTCTGAAACTTATCGTTCAGAGCCTTATGCTGGCCGTCCTATATCCTATGCTTTGCAAGGTCATAAAGATGCGAGAAGAGATGCAGCCACAGACTATTTCAGGGCGAATCCGCACCGTATTCACTTAGGACATTTTGGTTTTCGAATTCTATTGAAAAATGGTGAAATAGCTACTACATCTGATATTAAAGGGATTAATCAAACGTTAAATCCCTATTCTGGTATTATTTTATCGCAATTTTCTGTGGAGGGAATTCCTGTTCGAGTTTGGACCTTCTCTGACCCCCTTGAAGATGTTATCTATGCGAAAGTTCAGTCCGATTTACTAAAAATGGGTCGAATGCATTTCCAATTGAATTTTCCTTTTCCATCTCAATCCTTCCTAGATGAAGGGGTGGAAATGGCTAATCCAGATAAACATCACTCGACTCTCTTACGCGATTCCAGTAAACAAATTTTGATTCAGCATAGCTTAGATTCGCTTCATTATCAAGTCTCCATTCAATCGAATCAAGCAATTGAAGCGAGCAAAATACGAGATCATTTCTTTGAGATCATTCCGACGCGTTTAAATGAAATAGAGATTAGTGTTGGATTTGATTCAGACAAAAAACGGAATTGGTCTCAAGCTTTACAGCAAAATCAAACCGCCATGGAAGAATATTGGCAAAAAGGTGGGATGATTGATTTTGGAGGTGTGAAAGATCCGCGTGCTTTTGAATTAGAACGAAGGATGATTTTAAGTATGTACCTCGCTAAAGTTCAATCAATTAGTGAAGAACCACCTCAAGAGACAGGATTGGTATATAATTCGTGGTTTGGGAGACCTCATTTAGAGATGACTTGGTGGCATCTGATGCATTTTGCTTATTGGGGTAAAGGGGAATACCTGGAAAAGGTCTTGCCTTGGTATGAACGGAATTTCATTAAGGCCAAAGAATTAGCCCAAAGGCAAGGTCTGAGGGGGGCAAGGTGGCAAAAAATGACAGACCCAGATGGGGGAGAGTCACCGTCTTCCGTGGGTTCATTTTTGCTTTGGCAACAACCACATATAATCGATATGTTGGATGTATTAGCTAAGAAGAAACCGATAAACTTTAAGCGTAAATATGGCTATCTCGTAGAGGAGACGGCAGTAGCGATGGAAGATTTATTGTCTTGGGATTCGCTGAAGCAGGTTTATCGCTTAGGACCAGGATTCATTCCTGCCCAAGAATCATTGCCTTTTGTAACAACCTACAATGCTCCTTTAGAGTTAGCTTATTGGTATAAAGGAATTCAAGTAGCTCAGGAATGGAGAAAATCTACGGGGGTGAGTGTAAATAAAAAATGGGATCATATTTTGACCCATTTCCCGTCACTGCCTGAATTTGATGGTATTTATCAAGCTGCAGCGGGATATGGAGATACGTATTTAAATCCTAAATTCATCTCCGATCATCCGGCTGTTATAGGGGCAATGGGGATGTTGGAACCCCTGCCAACTACGGATTCTTTAAAAATGAAGAATACGTTGGCGAAAATTGAAAAGGTTTGGAATTGGGAAAGCACTTGGGGATGGGATTATCCATTACTGGCGATGACTGCGCTCCGTTTGCACGATTCGAAAAAGGCGATTGAATTTCTTTTGAAGCCCCTTCAAAAGAATACCTACCTGAATAATGGTCACAATTACCAAGACAAAAGGCTGCGCCTTTATATGCCCGGAAACGGAGGATTATTAACGACGCTCGCATGGATGGCAAAGGGACAAAATGGTAACAAATCCTTTGCTGGATTCCCCCGAGAATGGAAAGTAAGGGTAGAAGGCTTTTAATAAATAGTATATTTTTTAGCCAGATTTGGATTTTATTCTTAGTTTTACCGTTCAATCAATTCAAACAAGATGAAAAAACTTATTATCGGTTCTCTGGTAGGCGGCTTACTTATTTTTATTTGGCAGACCTTGTCTCATGTTGCCTTCAATTTGCATGAACCTGTTCAGCAATACACAGCTAAGCAAGATTCAATTCTTACTTATTTGAACAAACAGGAATTAGCTCCTGGTGGCTATATTTTACCTCGAATGAGTCACAATCAATCGATGGAAGAGTTAGAAGGTTTTACTAAATCGATCGCTGGAAAACCTTGGGCTCGTGTGATCTTTTATCCTTCTTACAAAACAGATATGACCATGAATATGATTCGTGGTTTCGTTTTAGATGTGTTTATGGTCTTTTTATTGGTTTGGATTATCTCTAAACTTAAAATTCCGAGACGATCCACGATTGTAGGTGTTTCTGTAGTGATTGGCTTAATCGCCTTTTGCAACACCTCCTATACCGAACACATTTGGTACCCGGTGTACGATTTACGCGCGCAATTAATAGATGCTGTAGTCGCTTGGGGGCTATGTGGCCTCTGGTTGAGTCGGTATTTTGGCCAAAAAAATTAATTCAAAGGCTCCATCTGGAGCCTTTTTTCTTATCTTGCTTCTTCATTATTCTATTATTCCATGAAAATTAAACACCTCATCATCGGATTGTTCGCGACTTTGTCTTTACAATCTGCCATTGCACAAGATTATCCAACGGATTATTTAACTCCTGAATTTCACGCTGGTCGTCGTGCAGCCTTTAAAGAGAAAATGTCTGATAAGGGCGTCGGTATCTTTTTTGCTTCTCAAACTCGTCAGCGTAGCAATGATACAGAGTTTCAATATGCACAAAACAAGAACTTCTATTATTTAACAGGTCTAGAGGAGCCTAACGCTGTTTTATTGCTTTTCAAGCAACCAGTTACCTTATTAGGGAAGACGGGAACAGAATTTATTTTTGTCCAGAACCGCGATCCATTCAAAGAATTATGGACTGGTAAGATCTTAGGAACGGATGGTTTCAAGGCGAAGAGCAAAATGGAAAACGTGTTCATTAACGATCAATTTAATGCTTCGTCTATTTCTTTAGCGGGAGTTGACTCCGTTTATACCTTGTACCGCACAGAAGGGATATTTGCAAAGTACCAGGCTAAACCTGATCCATTAACTCGCATGGCCTCTTTGGTGGATAGTTTAGTGATTGCGTCTGCTAAACCTTTGGCCTCCAAAACTACCTTAAATACCCTACGTGCTTTGCGTGGAATTAAGCAACCAGAAGAGATTGCCTTAATTCAAAAAGCAGCTTCTATCAGTGTTTTAGGGCATAATGATGTGATGCGTGCCATTAAGCCGGGGATGAAAGAATTCCAAGCTCAGGCCATTATGGAATACCATTTCAAGAATGCGGGCTCAGAATATCCAGGATATAACAGTATAAATGGGGCGGCAGAAAATGCCTGCGTTCTTCACTACATCACGAATCTGAAAACAGTAAAAGATGGCGATTTATTATTGAGTGATTGTGCAGCAGAATACCATGGCTATTCAGCTGACGTTACGCGCACAGTTCCCGCAAATGGTAAGTTTACAGAAGCCCAAAAAGCCTTGTATGAAATCGTTTTAGCTGCTCAAGATGCAGGTATCGCTGCTTGTAAGGCAGGTGCTCCGTTTGGAGATATTGATGCGGCTTCACGTGCAGTGGTGAATGCAGGTTTAATTAAATTAGGTATTGCTGCGAATGAGAAAGAAGCACGCACGTATTTCCCTCACGGAACATCACATCACTTAGGATTAGATGTACATGACTTAGGACCTCGCGTCTTAGCAGCAGGTGTTGTCGTAACAGTGGAACCAGGTATTTACATTCCTGCAGGAAGCAAATGCGATAAGAAATGGTGGAACATCGGTATCCGTATCGAAGATGATATTTTGATCACAGAGATAGGGAATGTGAATCTTTCCAAAGGTTCTCCAAGATCCGTGGCAGAAATCGAAAAGATGGCCGCTCAGAAATCAATTTTTTAAATTAAACCTTTATCAATTATGTCAACAGCTAAAAAAATACTTGTTTTCCTTTTTGTAGGATTATTTATTTCATCTTTTAGCTCTTTTGCTTCCGATAATCCAGATGCGATTGTTGGTGTTTGGAAAACAGGCGAGGGAACTGCTATGGTGAAGATTTATAAGAATGGAAATAAATACCAAGGTAGGGTAGTGTGGTTAAAAGAACCAATCGATCCTGAGACGGGAAAGCCTAAATTAGATAAGAATAATGAGGATCCTGCGGCTAAATCTAAGCCTGTTTTAGGTTTAATCAATATTTGGGGATTTGTGTACAAAAGCGAAAATCTTTGGGAAGAAGGGAATATTTATGACCCTAAAAATGGCAATACTTATTCTTCTACCATGCGTTTAATCAACGGTAATTCATTAGAAGTCCGTGGTTATATTGGAGTCTCCCTCATTGGTAGAACAGATACCTGGACTAGGCAAGTAGCTAAATAAATAAAAAAGGCTCCATTAGGAGCCTTTTTTATTAGGGTGAAACCAAGTTCAAACTGATATTAAAGTAGAGTGGATTCCCCAGCTTACTGGTGAAATACCGTTCGTTATTTTCTTTTCCATCATACGTGTTCATCACGTCAAACCGGTAATTATAACGTAATCCGACTTGGGCACTGAACCATAAAAATCCAGTGATTTTCTTATCCCACATGATTCTTGGTTTTAACTCGCCTCGTTGGATGTAAAATAAATCTCGCTGATTGGACGGGATTGGCAAAGAGAATTGGTTTCCTTCTAATTCGAAACCTGCCTGAATCATATTGGAGGTGTTGATATTATATCTGATATGTCCTTTTGCTGGGAGTAATAATTCCATTCCCCATTTATCATTGAATGTTTTGTTCCAAAATAATACCGGGAAATACATCATCCTTCCAGCCCTGTAGGATCTAGCAATACCTGTACCGATCATGTTTTTCTCTGACTTTTTCCATCCATAAATAGCTGTTGTGCTAATAGTTAGCGCATTCGAAGTGACTTTTGCGTTTTCGGTAAACAGTCCATTCACATCCGCACTAGCTTGAAAAATCAGGAAGTTAGTCTCATTCAGTGGTTTGAAAATAGTGGTATTTATTCCTGCACTGACGAGGGAAGATTGATTTAATAATTTAGTGAAGGAGTTGCTGTTTGCATTTTCCACTTGAAATTGTGATCCCCAATAGTTAGCCCCTAATTGCCATATAATTTTGTTTGTGGCCACCACTGGAATGTTCAATTGTGCTCTGAAAACATTCACTTGGTTTACATGTCTATCATCTAATTGAGTAATGTTTTCCGCAATGCGAATCCCTGGCATGTGAAATTCACCGGTATAGTCGTAGCCTAAACTAATGATTTTTTGAGGTGTTTGGTTCAGTACTTTCTGGGTGGTATATCTTTTTACTCCTTCAGGCTCACCGTAGTTGCTGTAATCCTCTAAGATGTCGGTACTATCTGTTTGGGAAAAGGAAAAAAAGGAAAGGCAGGTGAATAAAATAGTTAAGTGTATTTTCATAGTTGCTGTTTATTTCGTGTAAATATATTTCAAAATGCTTAATCTATCACGTGTTCATAAAAAAAGCATTCACAAAGTCTTTCGATTTTATGAATGCTTTCAACTGAACAAAACGTCCATCTGTGGAATCGGAGGGACTCGAACCCTCGTCCAAACCTAGAGAACTGCTGCTTTCTA
>ERZ650308.1143-NODE-1143-length-13981-cov-4.538274_pt1 | contig 13981 bp, 11 predicted proteins | sample MGYA00376244_ERZ650308 | MGnify/ENA primary metagenome ERZ650308 (study PRJEB26733, sample SAMN07839295) | wastewater metagenome | biome: small river; feature: stream; material: water | place: USA: North Carolina | collected 2016-04-26 ...
CCTACACGACGCTCTTCCGATCTGGCCAGGCCGAGTGGAATCGCAAACTCTGCCAGCTTGCTTCTTTGGCTCTCAGATGCGCCGGCCAGAGCTGCACCGATTAGCACCGGCGCTTCGATGGAATACTTGGCGGTCTTGTAAAGCATCACGCGGTTGGCGCGACTCACTGCTTCATCTAGATTGCGACTAGGTGCTGCGTTTTCTTCAAGAACGTCAAGATATTGGCCAGCCATAATCTCGACACGCATTCGACTAAATTCTTCGCGGCAAGCCTGTTCGATTGCGGCAGTTGGAGCGAGCAACAGAGCGTTGCCAAAGATTTCACTGCTCCAGCTGAGCATCAAGTCTCCGACTAGAACAGAACCGGCTTGACCAAAGCGCTCGGCGCTGCCAGCCCAGCGCTCGTTTGTGTGCAGGTTTTCAAAGTTTTTGTGAACCGCAGGCTTGCCTCGTCGAGTATCAGACTGATCGAGCAGGTCATCGTGCACAAGTGCTGCTGCATGAAACATCTCGAGAGCAGCGCAGATTCCAACGATTGCTTCGAGAGCTTTGTCTTTTTGGTCTTCGGTCAGTTCAAAATTTGCAGAAACTGCGCCAGCCCAAGACCAGTAGCAGAACAAAGCGCGAAAACGTTTGCCGCCCTGAAGAAGGTCATTTGCGAAATCAACCAAGGGGTAGAGGTCGTCAGAAATCTGCCCGAAAGCCTCGCGGCGACTGTCGCAGAAATCATCCAGTTTTTTCTGGATTTCTTGCAGCAGTTGGTTGGCTTCGATCACGACTCAAGCCTATCCGTGGCATTTACAAAACCAAGGTGCTTGCCTATGCTCAAAACAGGAGGCGCAAATGGGTTTGTCTGAAAGTGAGAAAAGAGTTCTAGAAGAGCTAGAACGCAATCTTTACGCTGGCGACGCCGATTTCGCCAAGAAAAGCCGCGCCAAAATTGACCGAGTAAGCGCAACGCCTGGCCAGAACTCACCCGCAAAGATTGTGGCCGGCGCCTTGATCGGTGTTATTGGAGTCTCGATTTTGGTATTTGCCGCGATAACCCAAATTGCACTTTTTGGAGTAGTCGGGTTCCTCGTTATGCTTTTCGGCATTTTGATGGCCAGCGCAACCAGAAAAGTCGACCAGGTTTCGGGTCAAAAGCCTGCAAAACCGGCTAGCGGGAGCTTCTTCGAAGACCGTTGGAATAAACGCAACGACAACTAGCCCCACCGTTTGGTGAGCAGCGCCCTGTTTTGGGGCGCTTTTTCTCATTTAACGGCCCATTTTTGGGTTTCTGGGCTCAAAATGTTCAAAATCATGGGATTTTGCTCCACCGCTAATAACCGCTAAATTAGTGATGTTTCCATATAAAAACGTTATAAAAAACATGCAAAATGAACCATTTGTGGAAGAAAGTGGTGTAAAGTGGAGGAAACGGGAGCGAAGAAGCGATAGGAGGGGCAATCGTGAACACACTGGCGGGCGCCTACTATCCAAAGCTCGATGAAAAAGGCCGCATCATCTTGCCGGCCAAGCTCCGTGAATTCTTTGTCAACGGTCTAGTTATGACTCGCGGCCAGGACGGCTGCCTCTTGTTGTTCACAGCAGCGGCCTTCGAAGCACGTGCAGAGGTGCTAGCTCAGGCACCGATCACTAATCAAGAAGCGCGTAACTACGTGCGCATGTTTATGTCAGGCGCTCACGCAGAGACCCCAGACAAGCAGGGGAGAGTCACCATTCCTGCGCAGCTTCGTCAATATGCCTCGCTTAGCCGTGAACTGACCGTTATCGGTGCGGGTAACCACGCAGAAATCTGGGATGCAACCGCCTGGAACAACTTTGAATCAAGTCAGGAATTCAACTACTCGTCATTGGCGCAGGAGGTGATTCCGGGAATCATCTAGCCCTGAGGTTAGATCTCCACCCGTTCAAAACTGGCACTCTTCCCCGATGCCAGAAAACGCGAAAACCAAGCTCGCAGGAATGGATGGGGTTCTAACTTCAGGAAACCCGAAGTTTATGAACTCACTAAAGCAAATTGACGAACTGCACGTTCCTGTGCTTCTCGAGCGCACCTTGGAAATTCTGGGCGAATCACTTGCCGGTGAAGATGCAGTGTTGGTTGATTGCACTCTTGGTCTTGGTGGTCACACTGGGGCTTTTCTTGAAAAGTTTCCGACTTTGACAGTCATTGGAATTGACCGCGATCAGAACGCGCTAAAGCTTGCCGGGGAGCGTTTGGCTCGTTTCGGCAACCGTGCTCGTTTTGCACATGCAACCTATGACGAGATTCTTGAAGTCATTGCAGAGTTCGACCTGAAGAACGTTCAAGGCATTCTTCTAGACCTAGGCGTTTCGTCGATGCAGCTTGACGAAGCTGAACGCGGCTTTGCTTACAGCTATGACGCTCCTTTAGACATGCGCATGGATGACACCGAGTCGCTTACCGCAGCTGACGTGCTGAACAACTATTCAGAGTCCGATCTAGTTCGAATCTTCAAGGAATATGGCGAAGAGCGCTTTGCAAAGCCAATTGCATCAGCGATTGTTGCTCGTCGCGCAACCGAGCAGTTCTCGACAAGCGCAGCGCTTGCCAAATTGATTGTCGACATCGTTCCTTTTATTCCAGGCAAGAGCAAGGGGCACCCTGCGAAGCGAGTTTTTCAAGCCTTGCGCATCGAAGTAAACCGCGAGCTAGACGTTCTCGAGCGCACCATGCCTGCGGCCATCAAAGCCCTCGCAGTGGGTGGCCGCATTTTGGTGCTGGCATACCAGTCACTTGAAGACCGCATCGTCAAGCAGGCACTTGCGGCGGCTAGCACTTCATCGGCGCCGCTCGACATGCCTATCGAACTTCCTGAGCACGCACCAGTTTTGCGCCTTGTAGTCAAAGGCGCCGAATTGGCTGGCGAATCAGAAATCCAAGCAAACCCAAGAGCGGCGTCAGTTCGACTTCGCGCAGCAGAGAAAATCCGGAGTGCAGCATGAGCGCCATTCGTCTAAGTTCCCCATCACGTTCAGCAGCGCCACGCACTGCCGGACTTCGTGCAGTTGCGTCGGTGAAGAGCAAGAGCAAAGCTGCCGTTCTAATCAAGGTTGTCTTGATTGGCTTCGTTGCGATTCAGATCTTGAAGCTCTTCGTTGACATCACAGTCTCGCAAAGCGCCTATGAACTAAAGAACTTGAAGCTTGAAAAGATTGCCCTCACAACACAGAGTGAGATCATCGCTCAGCAGGTTGACTCACTTAGCTCTCAGCAGAACCTCGCAAACTCGGCTGCTTCGCTTGGAATGATTGCAAACGCAAACCCAGTGTTCTTGCGCATTGAAGACCAAAAGGTATTCGGAAAGCCAAAAGAGGCCTTGAACTCGGATGGTCGAGTTGCCAAGAACAACATTGCCGATGCTGCTCTAGTGCAGCGTTCAGTTCTAACCGGCAAAGTGCCAACGGCAAACAATGGTTCGGTTAATAACGCTGATGTCGCTCGAGTGTCTGGCGTAAATCCGCCAGTAGCGTTCTCTGGTGGCACCATTCCAACTTCACCAACCCACTAGTTCAGACCGCAACCTAACTAGGCCGACGTAATGCGCTTTTTGCAACCGGGAAACCCGGCTAAACGACTTCGACTTTTTACGGTCGCCATTTGCGTGATCGCCGTTTTGTTTATTGGTCGCCTTGTTGAAGTTCAAATCATTAGGGCAGCTGACATCAATGAAAAGTCGTTGTCTAGCAGGTCGGTCACTCACACGATTCCTGCCATCCGGGGTCAGATTCTTGACTCAACTGGGCGAGTCTTGGCTAGAACAGTATTGAAGTATGACGTGAACGTTGCGCCAATAAACGTGAAGCCGCTGCCACGCAAAGTCAACGGAGTTGCGGTAGAAATTCCTGTTGCCCAGCTGGTAGCGCAAATCGCTGGAATCCTGGGTATGACTCCAGAAGAGGTGACCGTAAAGGTAACGGGCACCGGACAATATGCCAACATCAAGCGCGGTGTTGACGCAAACGTTTATGACCAACTCAAGAAACTAGACATCGACTGGCTTTATTTCGATGCGATTCCATCGAGAACTTATCCGAGCGGCGCCTTGGCTGGCAGCTTGATCGGCTTTTTATCTGACGGCAAGCCAATGGGCGGCATTGAAAGTCTTTACAACACCTGTCTTGCCGGGGTCGACGGCAAAGAGACCTATGAAAAAGGCGAAGACGGAATCAAGATTCCTGACAGCGTTGTTACCACTACAAAAGCTGTCAATGGTCGCGACGTTCATCTGACAATTAATGCTGATTTGCAATATTTTGCCCAGCAAGTTCTTACGCAGAAGTGGGCGTCGTTGAAGGCCGACTGGGCAACAGCTGTAGTTGTCGAGGTAAAAACAGGCAAAGTTTTGGTTGCGGCTGAGGCTCCGACTATGGATCCGAATGATCCTTCGGCATCTAGTGCAGCCTCACGTCACGCTCGTATTTTCGAATCTGCTTTCGAGCCTGGTTCGGTTATCAAGATGGTTACTGCAGCCACACTTGTCGACACCGGCAAGGCAACGCCTGAAACTCACGTTGTTGCGCCGTTTGGTTGGGTAGTGCCTGGATCTAACGGATACCGTGTAACCGACAGCCACCAACACGGAAACGACAAATTGACTTTGACCGGTGTGCTTCGCGACTCATCAAACACGGGAATTATGAAGCTTGGTCAGGCTGCCGATTCGTCGACCCGATTTAATTACCTAACCAAATTTGGAATGGGCAAGAAGACCGCCGTGAACTTTCCCGGTGAGTCATCTGGCTTCGTATTGCCGTTCAAGCAGTGGGATGGCATCAAGAAATACGTCTCGATGTTTGGCCAGGGTTTCTCGGTTACTCCAATTCAGTCAGCAATGATGTACCAGGCCATCGGAAACAGCGGTGTTCGACTTCAACCTCAACTCGTTGAGGGATGCGACGACGCAAGCGGAAACCTTCAGCAGAACGCCGTTGCGCCGGGCACCCGAGTGGTTTCAGCGTCAACCGCTCGCACCACAATTGACATGCTCGAAAAGGTTGTTGAACAGGGTGGAATTGGTCGCCACGCGGCGGTCGCGGGCTATCGTGTCGGTGGAAAGACCGGAACCGCTCAGATTCGCGACGATGCAACTGGGCGTTACGGTTCGTTGCACGCAATTTCTTTTATTGGCATGGCACCAGCCGAAGACCCACAGTATGTTGTCGCCGTCACTGCATTTAAGTCTCGAACTGTAAGCAACTCAATCGGAGCAACGCCTATCTTTAAAGCAATCATGCAGCAGGTATTGAGAACCTTCAGGGTCGCACCATCGACCACCAAGTCGGCGAACATTGCCACGGAGTGGAAATAATGAAAGAGTCGATTCCTCCGATTTTGCGGCCAGACCACGTGGCCCCCGTTGCTTTCAGCTCACTCGTTGCCGATTTTGAACTCGAATATGCCTTTGCCGGAGAAGCGCAGCTCTTGGGCATAAGCATGAACACGGCTGATTTGCGCGCGGGTGATTTGTTCGTTGCCATGCCGGGGTTAAAAACTCATGGCGCAAACTTCGCGGGTCGCGCGATTGAACGGGGTGCTTCAGCAATAATCACGGATGCCGCTGGTTTCGAACTTATCGAGAACCGCGAGGTGCCAATTGCAATTCTCGAGGAGCCAAGAAAGCATCTTGGTGCGCTGGCCGCTCACGTCTATGGAAACTTCGCTTTGGTTATGCCAAAGATTTTTGCAACCACTGGAACCAACGGCAAGACATCAACGAGTTATTTGCTCGAGGGAATTCTTAGACAGCTCGGGCAGGTCACCGGATTAACCTCAACTGCTGAGAGACACATCGCTGGTGAAGTGATTGTTTCTCGCCTAACTACTCCTGAGTCAACCGAAATGCATGCCCTGATTGCTCGAATGCGTGAAAAGAAAGTCGAATCGATCGCAATCGAAGTATCTGCACAGGCGTTGACACAGTTGCGAGTCGACGGTTTAGTTTTTGATGTTGCCGGATTTACTAACTTGAGCCACGATCACCTAGATGACTATGGCGACATGCAAACTTATTTCGAAGCGAAGGCTCGGCTTTTTACCGATGCCCATGCAAAACGCGCTGTAATTTGCCTTGACTCTCAATATGGAGAGCAGATGCTCGCCGCCTCGAAAATTGCTGCAGTTTCAATTTCGGCAGATCAGAACAAGGACTCAGATTGGAAAGTTCGAGTTACAGACGAGTCTCCTGCCAAAACGAGCTTTACTGTGATTTCTCCCGCCGGTGAAGAGCTCCACTCGAGTGTTCCAATCATCGGTGCGCACATGGCGCACAACGCCGGTCTTGCCATTGCAATGCTCGTTGAATCAGGAATTTCTTTCGATGAGATTGCTACTTCGATTGCGGGTGGAATCGAGGCATACCTGCCCGGGCGCACCGAGCGCGTCACCGGTGCAAGCGGCCCAGACGTTTATGTTGACTTTGGGCACAGCCCAGATGCCTTTTTGAACACGCTTGCTGCTGTTCGCAAGGTGACCAAAGGCAAAGTAATAATGGTTTTCGGCGCAGATGGTGACCGCGACGCAACCAAGCGCCCTGACATGGCTCGCGTCTCAGCAGAGGGATGCGATCTCTTGGTCATCACTGACCATCATCCGCGTTTTGAAGACCCAGCCTCGATTCGAGCGACATTGGTTGATGCTGCCCGAGCTGCCAGACCAGAGCTCGAGATTCACGAGGTGAGCCCGCCCGAAGCTGCCATTCGCACCGCTGTTTCGCTAGCGCAGCCAGGCGACTCAATTCTTTGGGCCGGCCCCGGTCACCAGGATTATCGAGACATTAGGGGAGTGCGAACCCCTTACTCGGCGCGCCACGAAGCTAGACGGGCGCTTGCAGAGGCTGGTTGGAATTGATCGACCTCAAACTTAGCGAGATTGCTGCCGCGATTAATGGTCGACTTGTCGGTGAAGACCTGCTGGTCACCGTTTCGGTTGAAACCGACTCGAGGCTCGTCACCGCCGGAAGTCTTTTTATTGCAAAGCCAGGCGAAGAAACTGACGGACATCTTTTCGTTGGTAAGGCAGTCTCTGCAGGTGCAGTTGGCGCAGTAGTAGAACGCGAACTCGATGAACCTGCAAGCCAGATTGTTGTCGAAGATTCTGTTTTGGCTCTAGGCAAATTAGCAAAATACGTTTTGCACAAGATTCGCCAAACGAGTGACATCAAAGTTATTGGAATCACCGGATCTAACGGAAAAACATCTACCAAAAACATGCTTCGTGAAGTTTTGTCTAGGTTTGGCCAAACGATTGCCCCGATCGAGTCATACAACAATGAAGTTGGCGCACCGATATCGATGTTGAAAGCAGATTCAAAAACCAAGTATCTAGTCGTCGAACTCGGGGCAGGCGGACCAGGCAGCATTGAATATTTGGCCGACATCTGCGTTCCGGATATTGGCGTTGTGCTAAAAGTTGGATTGGCTCACGTCGGCGAATTCGGCGGCATCGAATCGACCTTTGCTATCAAGAGCGAGTTGGCGAAGTCATTGTCGCCAGGAGCGGCATTGATCTTGAATCACGACGATGGACTTGTTGCTTCTATGGCCGAACTGACTAAGGCTAAAGTTTCGTGGTTTGGAACTAGTGATGACTCAGAGGTTTGGGCATCGGATATAGAGGTAACTCTCGCCGGCACTTCTTTTGTCTTGCATGTTGGGGGTTCAACTCGTTCGGTAACTCTCAACATTCTTGGTGAACACCAAGTGATGAATGCGCTCGCAGCGATCAGGGTTGCGTTGTTGCTTGGACTTGACTTGAACAAGGCCATCGAGGCTCTCGAGGCGATGCCGCTTGCCGAACGCTGGCGCATGCAGCTCTTGAAGGGCGCAAATGGCTCGCTAGTGATCAACGACGCTTACAACGCAAGTCCAGATTCTATGCGTGCGGCCCTGCAGACGCTTGCCACTTTGGGGCGCCAGGGGCATCGCACCATTGCAGTCTTGGGCGAAATGGCCGAGTTGGGCTCTGAATCGGCAGAACAGCATGATGCCATGGGCCGTTTGGCTGTTCGGCTAAACATCGACCAGGTGGTGGTTGTCGGCGAACGAGCCAAGCTGATTCACATGGGAGCCAGTCAAGAGGGATCTTGGGACGGCGAGTCAAAATTCTTCGCTTCGATTGACGAGGCTTTGCAACATGTTCGTGGTTTGCTTGGTTCTGGCGATATCGTGCTGGTCAAGTCATCGAAATCTGCCGAATTGCGCCACTTGGGCGATGCGTTAGCGGAGGTGAATCAATGAGAGCTGTTCTCTTAGCCGGCGGTATAGCCATGGCTATCACTCTCTTTGGCACCCCAGCGTTTATCTGGCTTTTCAAGAAGTTGAACTGGGGTCAGTTCATCCGTGCTGATGGACCAAAGACTCACTACACGAAACACGGCACCCCAACCATGGGTGGAGTTGTGATTTTCATCGCGGCAGTGGCTGGTTATTTCTTCAGCAAACTAGCGAACTTTGAGACGCCAACAATTTCGGCACTCCTAGTTCTTTTGATGATGGTTGGCCTCGGTCTCGTTGGCTTCGTAGATGACTACATCAAGGTGCACAAGCAGCGCAGCCTAGGGCTCACCGGATGGCAAAAGATTCTGGGTCAAGGAATAGTTGCAGTTAGCTTTGCGGTTCTCGCATTGCAATTCAAGAATGAAGCGGGATTGACTCCGGCATCTACCAAGATTTCGATTTTTAGAGATACGAATTTCGATTTGATGGCCTGGGGTGCCGTCACCGGAGTGATTCTTTTTGTCATCTGGATTTACCTACTTGTCGCTGGCACTTCAAATGGTGTGAATATTGCCGATGGGCTTGATGGTTTGGCTACTGGCTCGAGCATCATGTCAATTGGTGCTTTCGCGATCATTGGATTTTGGCAGTTCAACCAGAGCTGCGGAACAATCCTCGAGAACGTCGCCGCCTGTTATTCGACCAGAGACCCTCTTGACCTTGCGGTTGTTGCTTCGGCGATAGTTGGCGCGCTTGCCGGTTTTCTCTGGTGGAACACCTCTCCGGCGCAGATATTCATGGGCGATACCGGATCACTTGGCCTTGGTGGCGCTCTGGCAGCGCTCGCAATTTTGTCTCGCACCGAGTTGCTACTGGTGCTAATTGGCGGCATTTTTGTGCTTGTCACCGGTTCGGTAATTATTCAACGAGGTTTCTTCAAAATCACGAAGTGGCGAACCGGCACGGGTCGCCGAGTCTTTTTGAATAGCCCATTGCACCACCACTTCGAAATGAAGGGGTGGGCCGAAATCACAATCGTGGTGCGCTTCTGGATTATTGCGGGCCTCTGTGTTCTAACCGGCATCGGCTTGTTCTATATCGAATGGATTTACGGCTAGCCAAATGACTAGCCTCGAAAATCTCTCTAGTTGGCACTCCGATTGGAAGAGCCACAAAATTGTCGTTTATGGATTAGGCCTTTCGGGCTTCTCTGTTGCAGACACCTTGAATGAACTTGGTTCGAGCCTTTTGGTTATTGCTGATCGCATTGACCCAGAACATGCCGATTTGCTTGAGGTGCTCGGAATCCGTTTCGAGGTAGGTCTAGACGAGACTGCTGCGATTGCTGCCGTTTCGAAATTTGAACCGGATATTGCAGTCGTGTCGCCGGGAATCAAACCGAATAACTTTTTAGTTGAGTGGTTTGGTCAAAACGGAGTAGAAGTTATCGGCGACATTGAATTGGCTTGGCGAGTTCGAGACAAGGCTAAGTCTGCAGAGTGGATTTTAATCACCGGCACTAATGGCAAGACCACGACAACGCAGCTCGTAGAGGCCATGTTGCTCGCAGATGGAAAGAAAGCACTAGCCTGCGGAAACATTGGCGTTCCTGTGCTTGATGCAGTAAGAGACCCAGAGGGTTGGGACTTTTTAGTGGTTGAGGTTTCAAGTTTTCAACTTCACTATCTAAACCGCCTTGCGCCTAAGGTTTCAGCAATTTTGAACATCGCCGAAGATCACATCGATTGGCACGGAACATTCGATGAATACAAGTTGGCCAAGGGCAAAGTTTATGAGGGCACCACTGGCGCGATCATTTATAACGCTGAAGACGAAGCGACTAAAGCTTTGGCAATGAATGCAGACGTGCAAGATGAGAATGTTCTCGCCGTGTCTTTCACCCGTGGCATGCCTGCAGATCTTCAGGTTGGTTTTGTCGAAGAATTTCTTATCGACAGAGCTTTCTATGGTTATAGAGCTGCGGAGTTGCCTGAATTGGCTGAACTTGCTGACATAGAGAAAATCGGCGTGGTTACACCACATTTGCTAGCCAACGTAGCCGCGGCCGCTGCTATCGCTCGCGGTTGTGGCTGCTCTGCTGAAGCAATAAAGCGAGCGATTCAGACTTTCAAACTTGATAGCCACCGAATTGAGTTTGTTGCCGAGAGTCGTGGAGTTCTGTGGTTTGACGACTCTAAGGCAACCAACGCGCACGCTGCAGACGCTTCGCTGAAGTCATTTGAATCTGTGGTTTGGATAGTCGGAGGCTTGCTAAAGGGCGTTGACATTGCACCGCTTGTTGCCGAAAACGTTTCAAGACTAAAGGCCGCCGTGGTGATCGGCAAAGATCGCGCCGAAGTTCTAGCTGCGCTTGCTAAAAACGCACCGGGCCTCACGATCGTCGAAATTGACGACGCCAAAGTTTCAAATGTTATGGCACAGGCAGTTGCAGAAGCCGCCAAGCTGAGCTCGGCTGGAGACGTTGTTCTTCTCGCCCCAGCCGCTGCATCCATGGATCAATTCAAAGATTATGCAGACCGGGGTAAGCAATTTGCGCAAGCTGTCAGGGGGATAGTCAATGAAATCTAGAAGTCGTTTATCACGTTCGATGCCAACGCGTCGATCTGCTGGTCAGGTGACTGCCAAGTCAGCAGACCTTGTGGGTCAGGGAGTGCAAGGTTTTTTCGCCTGGATCAATAACACCTTCAGAGGTCAATCCAAGGAATTCAACTACTTGCTTGGCATGATCATTGCTCTCGTAGTTTTTGGCTTAGTAATGGTTCTGAGTGCTTCTTATGTGGTGGCTCTGAGTAGCAATTCAGACGCCTATTCGATTTTCGGCAAGCAGTTAATTTCTGCAATCCTAGGTTTCGGATTATTGGGATTCATGTCACGTGTTCCCGTGCGAGCGCTACAGAAGATTGCGCCGTATTTTTTCCTGACCTTTCTCGTAGTTCAGTTGTTAGTGCTCTTTGTGGGAACTTCGGTTTATGGAAACAAAAACTGGATCAAGATTTTTGGTCTCTCGGTTCAGCCGAGTGAGTTCCTGAAAGTTGCGCTCATCCTGGTTATTTCGGGCATGCTCTATCAACGGCGCGATTACTTCGATGACGTCGTCAACACGTGGGTCTTTCCACTCGCGGCGATGTTCGTTGCCTTGGTTCTGGTTCTAGGCGGTAAAGACCTCGGCACCGGAATGGTCATGTTTGGCCTTTCGTTTGTTTTGATGATTCTCGCCGGCATGCCGACAAAACTGATCTGGACAGTCTTGATTCCAGTGCTTCTTATCGTGGGTTTCCTGGCCAGTTCTGGGTCGCGAAAGGCTCGAATTGTGGCTTGGCTGAACCCCGATGCGCCCGACCCAACCGACGTTGGTTGGCAGGCAAAGCATGGCATCTGGGCTCTAGCGGCTGGCGGTTTCAGCGGCACCGGCCTTGGCGACTCGAAGATGAAGTGGAGTTGGGTTCCGATGATCGACAACGACTACATATTTTCTGTGGTTGGCGAAGAGCTTGGTCTGCTTGGCGCGGCAACGCTTATCGTGCTTTATGTCTTGCTAACCCTGGCCCTAGTGAAAATTCTCAATAGAACCGACAGGCTCTATGAGCAATTTCTCATGTATGGAATTCTCGCCTGGATTGCGATTCAGTCTTTTATCAACATCGGTGTGGTCTTGAACTTCTTGCCGGTGCTTGGAGTTCCACTTCCGTTGATTTCGTCAGGTGGAACGTCATTGGTGGCAACACTTATGACACTCGGAATCGCGCTAGGAATCGAACGCCGAAATGGTTCGTTACCTAGAGTGCCGAGAACCAGAGCGAGAACTACGCGATGACGAATTACCTGCTTGCTGGCGGCGGAACAGCGGGGCATGTTAACCCGTTGCTTGCTCTAGCCGATGCAATCAAATCCCATGAACGAGGCGCAACGGTGATCGCTCTCGGCACAAATGAGGGGCTAGAGAGTCGCTTGGTTCCAGAACGTGGTTTCGAACTTGCGACAATCGCGAAGGTTCCGTTTCCTCGTGGCATAAATGCATCTGCTTTTTCTTTTCCGGCAAAGTTCGCAAAAGCAATAGCCGATAGCCGAAAGATTATGCGCGAGAGAAAGATCGATGTCGTCGTTGGTTTCGGTGGCTATGCAAGCGCACCTGCTTATTTGGCAGCGGCACTCGAGAAGGTTCCGCTAGTGATACACGAAGCAAATGCCTTGCCTGGTCTCGCCAATCGGCTTGGTGCGGGTATCGCAAAGAAAATTGCGGTGGCTTTTGCCTCGACCAACCTCAAGGGCGCTGAGTTTGTAGGCATGCCACTGCGCAAAGAGATCGAGCAAGCTGCTCTCAGAGGTGACAAGGTGGCTGCAAGAAAACATTTCGGTTTAGATGCAAACACATTGACGCTATTGGTAACCGGAGGCTCACTCGGCGCCAAGCGAATCAATGACGTAATCGAGGAATCGCGCGATTTGCTCTCTGCTGCCGGGGTTCAGGTGCTTCATATTGTCGGCGGCAAATCTGAACTCGAGCCAGTGAAAACCAAGGGCTATGTGCGTCTGGCCTATTGCGACCGCATGGACTTGGCAATCGTGGCAGCTGACTTTGCTGTCTCACGTGCTGGGGCTTCGACAGTTTCGGAATTTACTGCGATTGGACTTCCGGCTCTGTTCTTGCCTTACGCGGTGGGCAACGGCGAACAGTCAAAGAACATCACGGATGTCTTAGCCGCCGGGGGAGCGATTACGCTTGCCGACACCGAATTTTCGCGCAACTATGTAGCTAGCCAGCTGGTGCCTTTGCTTTCATCGGCCAAAAAGGTTTCTGACATGGCAAACGCTGCAAAATCGGTTGGGGTTAGCGACGGCACGGCTCGACTTCTTGAAATGGTCAAAGGCGTGTTGACCGCTGCAAAGTAATGGCCTGCGCCTAACCTTGCTAACAACATCATGATTAAGCCAGATTTCTCTCAGCCGGTGCCAGCCGATTTAGGCACCATACATTTCATCGGCATTGGCGGCTCAGGAATGAGCGGCATTGCTCGAATTCTTATCGGCATGGGGCACAAAGTGACCGGCAGTGACCTTAGAGACACAGACAACGTTGCCATGCTTCGAGAACTTGGCGCCGAAATTTTCATTGGCCATGATGCAAGTCATCTTGGTAATCCAGACACTGTGGTGGTCACCTCGGCGCTTTGGCCAACCAACCCGGAATATTTGCTCGCCAAAGAAAAGGGGATTCCGGTTATTCACCGCTCGCAGGCGCTTGCATACCTGACCTCAAAGGGTCGCGTAGTAGCTGTTGCTGGAGCGCACGGAAAAACTACGAGCACCGGCATGATCATCACCGCGCTGCTCGAACTTGGAATCGACCCGAGCTTTGTGAATGGCGGAGTAATCGCCGCTTTGAATTCGTCATCTGCAAAAGGCAAGGATGAGTTATTCATCATTGAAGCCGACGAGTCTGACGGCTCGTTCTTGCATTACGACACAGCAGTTGCTCTAATCACGAACGTAGATGCTGATCACCTGGATCACTACGGAAGCGAAGATGCGTTTGAGCGTGAATTTGCAAGATTCGCAGAAGGCGCCAAAGAATTTGTTGCGATAAGTTCTGATGACCCTGGTGCAAAACGCGTTACGCGATTGATTCAGAACAAGCGTGTGATCACATTCGGCTTCGACTCGTCGGCTGGTGTTCGACTGTTTGATGTCGATGCAACAGGAGCTGAAGTTACTTTCG